>ERZ1034980.218-NODE-218-length-46928-cov-16.658012_pt1 | contig 46928 bp, 49 predicted proteins | sample MGYA00520622_ERZ1034980 | MGnify/ENA primary metagenome ERZ1034980 (study PRJEB33766, sample SAMN09781791) | gut metagenome | biome: gut microbiome | host: Homo sapiens | place: Madagascar | study: EMG produced TPA metagenomics assembly of the PRJNA485056 data...
TAAAACACCCCAAAAGTTAGATTTTTTCTGTCTAACTTTTGGGGTGCAGTTCAAATCTCTACAGTGGTTTTACCCACTACAGAAATTATAGAGCCAAAAAAATGCTACAGAGGTAGCTACAGATATTGCGCGTGCAACCGGCAACGAAACAGCTCAACCTGTCCAAGCAACATTAGATAGTAAGGGAATCAAAATCACCTTTTCTGGCAACAAAACTGCTGACGAGCAAGTCAAATTTGCCGTCTGGTCTGATAAGAATGGTCAAGACGACCTGGTTTGGTACGATGCAGATGCTAAAGGCGCAGCCTATGTGCAGCTGTCTCGTCATAAAGATTATGGCAAGTACAACATTCATACTTATGCTTTTAGTGGCAAAGGACCACGCGGAATCAATGCCATGACCTTGACGGTTCCAGAACCTGATGTCAAAGTCTCAACGACTAAAAAATCTGCAACACAATATGAAGTCTCAGTAACCAATGTTCCAGAAACCATCACTGATGTGACGGTACCTGTTTGGTCCTCTAAAAATGACCAAGATGACCTTATTTGGTACAAGGCGACTAAGTCAGGGCAAGGAACTTACACCGTTCTTGTGGATACAACCAAGCATCACAACGACACTGGTCACTACAACGCTCACGTTTATGGGCACAGCATGGTCACAGGTGGTCTAGTTGGGCTTAAGGTATCAGGCTTTGACAATGTGGACACCCGTACCAATGCAACCATCGCCGTTGTTAATTATTCTGAGAACAAAACAAGTTTTGATGTGGTGGTCACAAGTGACAGTAACACCAAAACCATCAATAAAGTTAGCGTAGCTGTCTGGTCCGAGGACAAGGGTCAAGATGACCTCAAGTGGTACACGCCAACAGTCAAGAATAACCAAGCTAAGATGACCGTTGATATTGCCAACCATTCCAATACTTCAGACAAGTACAATGTCCATGTTTACATTGATTATGCGGATGGTAGTCGTGTCGGAACAGTTGTTGGTGCCTACAAAATTACTAAGCCAAGTGATTTGAATAGGCCAGAGGCTGACACCAAAGTTGCTACTGATTTGACTGACAAGGGGATTGCCATCCAAGTCAGCTCTAATCAAGTGAAAGATTACCGTGATGTCCGCTTTGCCGTTTGGTCCGAGGACAAGGGTCAAGATGACCTCAAGTGGTACAATGCAGATAGCAAAGGCAAGGTTGTCGCAGCCTATGAAGACCACGCAGGCTACGGCAAATACAATGTCCACACTTACATGGTTTCTAATGGCAAAATGGTTGGTCTCAACGCTACTAGCTTCACCATGCCAAATCCAAGTGCTCAGACAGAAATCATTAAGGTTGACGACTTAACTTACAAGGTGACAGTCAAAAATGTTCCAGCCTATATTGATTCTGTGACAGTACCTGTTTGGTCTGACAGGGGAGACCAAGATGATATTGTGTGGACTAAGACTGACAAAGAAAATGGAATTTACATTGCACTAGTTAGTTTGAAAGAACATCACTATGATGATGGTCACTACAGTGCTCATATTTATGGGCACAGTAAAATTGGTAATCAGACTGTAGGAATGGCAGTTACATCTGGTTTCACAGTACCTTTGGCTGATGTTTCTGATAAACAACAGGCTGTTCAGGTTGAGACTAGATATAAAGGAACTGGTAACTACGAAGTTAATGTGACTAATATTCGTCAGTCTGGAAAACTAAAAATTGCTATTTGGTCAAGTAAAAATGATCAAGACGACCTTCGTTGGTATGAAACAACTCCTGCTAATCATCAGGCTACCCTTCGATTTAATGTGACAAATCACAAAGATACTGGTGTTTACAACATCCATATTTATCAAGAAAATGGTAAGAAGTTAGAGTTCCTAACGAGCTCTAATGTCCAAGTTGATCGTGCTAACTATGACACACCTTATTATAGCCAACGTGATGGTCGCTGGGCAAGTCGTTGGTACGGAGTCTCTAACTTGGCTGCAACGGGCTGTGTACCGACAACTATGGCAATGGTGCTAACTTCTCTTAAAGGAGCGCAGGTTCTTCCGACACAAGTTGCTGACTACCTCTATAATCAAACAGTTGAATTTAACCGAGGAACAGCAGGAACAACAGGTCAAGGAATCTTAATGGCAGCTAAAGAATGGGGTGTTACGGCTACGCCACTTGGTACTAAGAATAATCTCATTCAAGCGCTAAAAGATGGTTACCATGTTTTGGGGGCTGTGCAGAATGATATTTTTGTGATGCATGGCAGTCACGAGCTTGTTTTAAAAGGTTATAAGGCTGGCAAGACACACGTCTCAGATCCATATACCCCCTCTTATTCAGGCTGGTACAGCATTGATCAGTTGTGGAATGAACAAAGCCATTATAGCGATGATACCCGCAATATTGGTGCCCCATTTATCAAAATAACTGATATTTAAAAGTTTATGACGTCTCTCACTTTTTTGAGAGGCGTTTTTTTGTAGATTCAATCCAAAATAACTACTAACTAGTAATTAAAACACTTGCAATTGTAAGTATTTTTTGGTATTCTATACTTGTCTTCAGGGCAGGGTGTGATTCCCGACCGGCGGTGTTTGGCAGAGGTGTCTGTCATCAGTCCGCGAGCGCAAGCTGATGTGGTGTGATTCCACAGCCGACAGTAAAGTCTGGATGGGAGAAGACGAAGGTTTTTTGCGTGGGCGCACATACCTTTGGTACTTCTTTCAATTTGTAAAAATTGGAGGAATTTTTTTATGACAAACACACGCAAAATGGTAATGATCGCCATTCTATCAGCACTTTCATTTGTGCTCATGCTATTTAGTTTCCCCCTTATTCCAGGGGCTAGCTTCTTGAAGGTTGATTTTTCAATCATTCCCATGTTTCTAGCCTTGATTATGTACGATTACAAATCAAGTTTCGGAGTTTTGATTCTTCGTTCATTATTGAAACTTTTGCTTGACAATCGCGGGGCAGAAACTTATATCGGTTTACCGATGAATATTGTAGCTTTAAGCTTATTTTTAGCCAGCTTTGCTATTCTATGGAAGAATAAGGAAACCCTAGCAAGCTTTATTAAGGCAAGCATTGTGGGAACAGTTTTGTTAACTCTATCGATGCTTCTACTTAACTACGTTTATGCCGTCCCACTCTATGCGACTTTTGCTAATTTTGACATCAGTGCAACGATTGGTCTTGGCAATTATTTGATTGCAATGGTGACTCCTTTTAACATTGTTGAAGGCATCTTGATGGCGGTGATTTTCTACCTTGCCTATGTTGCTTGCAAACCAATTTTAGAAAGATACCGTAATTCTTAATGCAACGTAAACCTTTATCCTATACTTTAGCAACTCTCGGTCTCCTTGTCTTCTTGTTCCTAGCATTTCTGGTTAAATTTAATCCTGAAGCTTTGAACGGATTTGATAGGACCATTCAGACAGCAGTCCGAGGCGACCTCCCACAAACGCTAACGACCTTCTTTACTATGGTGACAGTGGTTGGTAATACATCAACACAAGCAGTGATTGCAATCATAGCAGTGATTTTCTTAGCCTACAGAAAGCACAAGCAAGAAGCTATCTTTTTAGCAGGGAACAGTCTCTTGGCTGCTTTCTGCATCATCACTATCAAAAATATTTTCCAGCGCCCACGTCCAAGTATCTTGCATTTGGTGCAGGCGGATGGCTATTCATTCCCAAGCGGTCACTCCATGGGAACTATGCTGATTATCGGAAGTATTATTGTGATTCTTTGTGGCAAGGTTAAGCAAAAAGGCTGGCGCTGTTTGATAGCAGTTGCTCTAGCTGCGCTAATCTTCTGTGTTGGTCTATCACGTATTTACGTTGGTGTGCATTATCCATCGGATGTGCTTGCAGGCTTTAGTTTAGGTTTTGGTTTACTCAATGTAACAAATGTAATCTATCAAAATCGGATTTATAAATCATAAGAGGTTGGCTGGCGCCAGCCTTTTCTTGTGCTCAAATCAGCGTCAGCCCATTTTCCCAATAAACAAGTCCTAAAAATTGTGCTACAATAAAAGGTATGAAAAAACGTTATAATACTTTGAACGATTATTATCGTGAAACTTTTGGTGAGAAGATTTTTAAGGTGCCTATTGATGCGGGCTTTGACTGTCCTAACCGTGATGGAACCGTAGCGCATGGTGGCTGTACCTTCTGTACGGTGTCGGGTTCTGGGGATGCTATTGTGGCACCTGATGCGCCGATTCGCGAACAATTTTATCATGAGATTGATTTCATGCACCGCAAGTGGCCTGAGGTGAAGAAGTACTTGGTTTACTTCCAAAACTTTACCAACACCCATGACAAGGTTGAGGTCATTCGTGAGCGCTATGAGCAAGCCATCAATGAGCCTGGGGTCATTGGGATTAATATCGGAACTCGTCCCGATTGTTTGCCTGATGAGACCTTGGAATATCTAGCAGAGCTGACCGAACGCATGCATGTGACTATTGAGCTTGGTTTGCAGACGACTTATGAAGAAACGTCGGAATTGATTAACCGTGCCCATTCATATGATTTGTACAAGGAAACGGTTAAGCGTGTGCGTCAAATGGTACCAAAAGCTGAAATTGTTTCGCACTTAATTAACGGACTTCCTGGTGAAACGCATGAAATGATGTTGGAAAATGTCCGCCGTTGCGTGACGGATAATGATATCGACGGTATCAAGTTGCACTTGCTTCACTTAATGACCAATACTCGCATGCAGCGTGACTTCCATGAAGGTCGCTTGCAGCTGCTCAGTCAGGATGAGTATGTCAAGATTATTTGTGACCAGTTGGAGATTATTCCCAAAAACATCATCATCCACCGTATCACTGGTGACGCACCACGCGACATGTTGATTGGGCCTATGTGGAGCCTCAACAAGTGGGAAGTTCTCAATGCCATTGACCAAGAAATGGAGCGCCGTGGCTCTTATCAAGGCTGCAAGCTAGAAAAAGCAGAGGTGAGCGCATGATTAAACGTCCCATTCGCTTGTCCCACGATTTTTTAGCAGAGGTTCTGGATAATGAGGCTGTCGCTGTTGATGCAACCATGGGAAATGGGAATGACACAGCCTTTCTAGCTAAATTGTCCCAGAAGGTCTACGCTTTTGATGTGCAAGAACAAGCCCTCATCAATACCCGCAAACGATTGGACGAACAGAAAATTGATAACGCCCAGCTGATTTTGGACGGGCATGAACATGTGGACCAGTATGTTTCGGAACCCATCCGCGCGGCCATTTTCAACCTGGGCTATCTGCCAAGTGCTGACAAAACCATCATAACAAAACCCAACACGACACTTGAAGCCATCAAGAAAATTTTGGAGCGTTTGGAAGATGGTGGTCGAGTGTCCCTCATGATTTATTACGGTCATGAAGGGGGAAACGTGGAAAAAGATGCGGTGCTGGAATTTGTTAAAGACTTGCCACAAGAAGATTTTGCGACCATGCTCTATCAACCCCTCAACCAGATTCATACCCCACCATTTTTGGTCATGATTGAAAAATTAAACTAAAAGAGAGTGGGACAAAAGTCGTGAAGACGAAGTCTTCGATTTTCCCTCACGTCTTTATTTCTCGGTTTGGGCTGAAACAGTCTCTCCCCAGACTGTTTCACTCCCACCTCCGCACAGTTGAGTAGGTCTCTAAATGCAGATTTATCAGTGCTTAGATGCCACTCAACCATTAGTTCAGAGAAAATAAAGAGAGGTTAGGGAGTTTTGTCCTAACCTCTTAGTTTACCTCTGGTTTAATAAAGAATCGCTTATCATCGATAGGAATAATAGAAACGGGATTTTGATAAAAATTCTCTAAAACTTCTGGCGTGATGATGTCTTCCTTGCGACCTTGAGCTACAATTTTCCCTTTTCTAAGGAGCAAAATGTGTTCCATCTTGTCGGTGATTTCTTCGGCATGGTGAGTGACATAGAGAACTGTTGGAGCATGGGGAAGGTCTGCGATGCGGTCAACCTGCGCCAGCAATTTTTCACGGGCAAAGAGGTCAAGACCGGTCGTTGCTTCGTCCAAAATAATAATCTCAGGATCTTCCATGAGGCTACGGGCAATGAGGAGTAGCTGCTTTTCGCCCTGTGAGAGGCTGGCGTAGATGCGACCAATCAAGTGGTCACCGCCTAGGGAGCAAAGCATCTGGCGAGCTTCCTCTAACTCTTCTTCACTGTAAGCCTTGTAGAGAATGCTGGATTTGTATTTACCAGTCAAAACGATTTTTTCAGCCAACATACCACCTGATAGGCGCTCGGAAATGAAGGAACCAACCACACCGATTTTTGTGCGGATTTCTGTGATGTCGCCTTTACCAAATCTACTACCCAGCACAGCTATTTCTCCTTCTGAGGGAAAATACTCTGCCATAATCATTTTGAGTAGCGTTGACTTACCGGAGCCATTGAGCCCTAAAATTGCCCAGCGTTCACCCTTCTTAACCTGCCAATTTAAATCCTTCAACAAAGTTTTCCCTTGTCTTCTGAGACTCACATGTTTTAACGAAATAACTGCCATAATCTATCCTTTCGAGAAATCTTTTTCAATATTATAACACTTTCTAGCTACTTTTGATAAACTAACTCAGAGCTTTCTGATGGAATTTTTGGCAAATAAACTAGTCGTCCGTAGGTGTGATTGGGTACTGAGGAGGTTGTGGCAAGCTGTTCGAAAGTGCTGAAAGCTCCCCTTCAAACTGCGAGAGTTCATCAAAATTTTTGACGGCTAGAATCAAGTTTACGGGAGGTTGTCAAACTTTTTGACGATAAGAATCTAGTTTGCGAGAGTTTGTTAAAACTTTTGACGGCGAGAATCCAGCTTACGGGAGGCTGTCAAAATTTTTGACAGCCAGAATTCAGTTTTTGTGAGCCTGTCGGAATCTCTGCCAACTAGACTGAGTTATTAGGAGTACTGCCAGAGTTTCTGATAAACGGAATTAGTTAGGAGCTAGCTCGCTAGAAATGCCCTCACTTGAGCTGACTTTTTCGAGCTCACCTTGCTACTTTAGACCCCTATTCACCTTTGACAGTTCTAAAATAACTGCTACTTACTATCCCCCATTTCTGGCGCTTTCTTATCACTTTATTTCAAATTATGCTATAATAGTCATACTATATTTAATTTAGGAGAATAAACCTTTATGGAAGACCCGAGTAGTCAGTCCTTACTTTTACAATTATTATTACTATTAGTTTTAACTCTTCTTAATGCTTTCTTCTCTGCTTCAGAGATGGCTATGGTTTCGCTCAGCCGTTCGCGCGTGGAGCAAAAAGCAGAAGAGGGCAATAAAAAATACCAACGCCTACTTGACGTTTTGGAAAATCCCAATAACTTTTTGTCGACCATTCAAGTTGGTATTACTTTTATCAGTCTCTTGCAAGGGGCTAGTTTATCAGCTTCGCTTGGGAAGGTGATTGCTGGTTGGCTTGGCAATTCAGCTACAGCACAGACAGCTGGTAGCGTCATTTCTTTGATTTTCTTGACCTACATTTCGATTGTTTTAGGTGAATTGTATCCTAAGCGTATCGCCATGAATTTGAAGGATGATTTGGCAGTCATTTCAGCACCAGTTATTATCTTTATCGGTAAAATTGTGCGACCCTTCGTCTGGTTCTTGTCAGCCTCAACCAATCTCTTGAGCCGTCTAACGCCCATGACCTTCGATGATGCGGATGAAAAGATGACTCGAGATGAGATTGAGTACATGTTGACTAACAGCGAGGAGACGCTGGATGCCGAGGAGATTGAAATGCTTCAAGGTGTTTTTTCCCTTGATGAACTCATGGCGCGTGAAGTTATGGTACCTCGTACCGATGCCTTCATGATTGATATCAATGACAATACCCGTGATAATATCGAAGAAATTCTTCGCCAAAGTTTCTCGCGCGTGCCCGTCTACGATGGTGACAAGGACAAGGTTATCGGTGTTTTACACACCAAGCGCCTCCTAGAAGCTGGCTTTAAGGAAGGCTTTGATGACCTCAACCTTCGTCGTATTCTGCAAGACCCCCTCTTTGTCCCTGAGACGATTTTTGTGGATGATTTGTTAAAAGAGTTGCGCCGTACTCAGAATCAGATGGCCATTCTTTTGGACGAATATGGAGGTATGGCAGGCCTAGTGACCCTTGAAGACTTATTGGAAGAAATTGTCGGAGAAATCGATGATGAAACAGATAAGGCTGAGCTAGAAGTCCGTGAAATCGGTGACCAGACCTACATCGTTCTAGGAACCATGTCCCTCAATGATTTCAATGACCATTTCGACACTGAACTTGAAAGTGATGATGTGGATACTATTGCTGGTTTCTACTTAACAGGTGTCGGCTCCATCCCAAGCCAAACCGTCAAAGAAAGCTTTGCTATTGACAGTAAAGAAAAACACCTGACCTTCATCAATGATAAGGTTCGTGACGGACGTGTCATCAAGCTAAAGGTTCTTGTTTCTGATATAGAACAAGAATTATAGTACAGATATTACTAAAGACTAGGGGTTCCCTAGTCTTTCTTTTATGGAAAATGGTATAATGAAAATGTAAAAACGGTTACATAAGAAGGTGATAGATATGACAGAAATAGATTATAAAAACGTAACAGGAATGATTCACTCCACTGAGAGTTTTGGGTCAGTAGATGGTCCTGGTATTCGCTTCATCGTCTTTATGCAAGGTTGCAAAATGCGTTGCCAATATTGCCACAATCCAGATACTTGGGAAATGGAGACCAACAACTCACGTGAACGGACGGTAGAAGATGTCCTTGCAGAAGCCCTTAAGTACAAACATTTCTGGGGGAAAAATGGCGGTATCACCGTATCTGGTGGTGAAGCTCTGCTACAAATTGATTTCGTTACAGCCCTCTTTACAGAAGCCAAAAAGCTAGGCATTCATTGCACACTTGACACTTGTGCCATGCCATTTCGCAATAAACCAGAGTACCTTGAAGTCTTTGACAAGTTATTGGCAGTCACTGATTTGGTTCTCCTAGATATCAAAGAAATTCGTGATGAGCAACACAAGTTTGTCACTAAGCACACCAATAAGAACATCCTTGAATGTGCTCGTTATTTGTCTGATAAGGGAATTCCAGTTTGGATTCGTCATGTTTTGGTTCCTGGTTTGACAGATATAGATGAAGATTTGGAGGAATTGGGCAAATTTGTAGCAACACTTAAAAATGTTGATAAGTTTGAAATTCTTCCTTACCATACTATGGGTGAATTCAAGTGGCGTGAATTGGGTATCCCATATCCGCTTGAAGGGGTCAAACCACCAACACCAGCGCGTGTAAAACATGCCAAAGAAGTCATGCACACTGAATCATATACAGATTACATGAAGCGTGTCCACGGCTAAGGTTAATCAAAAAAGGAGAAAGTTGGTCAATTCATTGCGCCAGCTTTCTTTTTTGCTTGGATAAGATTGACAATCAATTTAATCTCTGTTAGGCTTATGGTAAGGATGAAACGGGGTGAAGGTCATGTATCAAATTTTGAAGCTGGATACGAAAAATGTTTATTTAAAAAGTGTGGATGGGCACCTCAAAGTCTTGTCGCGCAAGGATTTTGATTTTCCAATTGTTGTGGACGACAAGGTAACGATTTACGAAGAAAATGGCATGATACTGGTCTTGCCCTATAAAGAAGAAAAAATTCTGGAGCTTGATGGTGAGAAATCCGTAAAATCAGACCTTTTGCAAGGTATTTTGGACCTCTTTCTAGAAACCTTGGCAATTCACAATAATCATCTTGGAAATATCAAAAAAGTGGCGTCACAGCTGGTGATTACAATCTTTATGGCTTGGTCCTTGCTTGGGGTAATTGCCTTGAACATCTTCTTGTTGGCGGAATCATTGGTTATTTTTGTTTGGAAGTTGCTTGTGCGTGGGTTAAAAGCCATTCACCTCATTACCAATATCAAAAAATGGGCGGTTTTTGCCAACCGTAAACATCAAGAGAGGGCGGGGCGTAAGCGTCAAGAATCCTTAGAGGCTAAGCAGATAGGGTCTTGGGAAGAAGATGTGACAGAAGCGCCAGCCTATGTTGCAAAAGAGGCAGAGCCTGTCGTGCTAGAGGAGACCTCTGAGGGGCAAAAAGACTCTGAGAAGGAGCCTCAATTTAGCGAGGTTGCCAGTTAATTCCTTAGGAAGATTTTTTGCCAAGAGGCTAGAATTTTGCTACAATAAAGTGAATATAATAAACGAGGTAAAGAATATGTCTAAAATTTTAGTTTTTGGTCACCAAAACCCTGACTCTGATGCTATCGGGTCATCAGTCGCCTTTGCTTACTTGGCAAAAGAGGCTTGGGGACTTGATACAGAAGCCGTAGCTCTTGGTACGCCAAACGAAGAAACAGCTTTTGTCTTGGATTACTTTGGTGTGGAAGCACCGCGCGTGGTTGAATCAGCAAAAGCAGAAGGTGTTGATACTGTTATTCTTACAGACCACAATGAATTCCAACAATCTATCTCAGATATCAAAGATGTAACAGTTTACGGTGTGGTTGACCATCACCGTGTAGCCAACTTTGAAACAGCAAGCCCACTTTACATGCGTTTAGAACCAGTTGGTTCAGCGTCATCAATCGTTTACCGTATGTTCAAAGAAAACAATGTCGCTGTGCCAAAAGAATTGGCTGGTCTTATGTTGTCAGGATTGGTGTCAGATACCCTTCTTCTCAAATCACCAACAACACATGCTACTGACCCACAAGTTGCAGCTGAATTGGCTGAAATCGCTGGCGTTAACTTGGAAGAATATGGTCTTGCCATGCTTAAAGCTGGTACGAACCTTTCAAGCAAATCGGCAGAAGAATTGATTGACATTGATGCTAAAACATTTGAACTTAAGGGCAACCAAGTCCGCGTGGCGCAAGTCAATACCGTTGATATCAACGAAGTTTTGGAACGTCAAGCTGAACTTGAAGCAGCTATCGAAGCAGCGCGTGCAGCTAATGGTTATTCAGACTTTGTTCTCATGATTACAGACATCGTCAACTCAAACTCAGAAATCTTGGCACTTGGTTCAAACATGGATAAGGTCGAGGCAGCCTTTAACTTTGTTCTTGAAAACAACCATGCCTTCCTTGAAGGAGCTGTTTCTCGTAAGAAACAAGTGGTTCCACAATTGACAGAAAGCTTTAACGCTTAATTTAAAGACATTAAAAAGGAATTGGAACGGGTGGTGACATCCGTTTTTCCTTTTAAGGAGACAAAAATGATTGAAGTAATAAATCATGGTAAGATTGAGCGCCAGCCATTTTTCCAAAAACTAATCAATTACTTGTGGACGCATGATGATGTGACGCTTCGTCAGATTAAGAAGGCGTTTGAGGATGAAGTGAAGATTGACCGCGCTATTGAGGACTATGTTCAGGCGGGTTATGTTGTTCGTAAGGATAAACGTTATACGCTTAATCTCCCTCTTTTAACTAGTCTGGACGGGCTTGAGCTGGATAGTCTGGTTTTTATTGATACAGAGTCGCCCATTTATAACCGCCTGTTGACATTGACTTTTGAAACGACTTTGGGCAATCAGACCAATGGTCTTCTCATTGAAGAAAGTACTGATTTCGCACGTCATAAACTGACCTTGTCAAACTATTTTTATAAGCTCCGCCATTCTCAAAAACTGTCGGAAGAGCAGACGGAACTCTATGATTTACTTGGAGATGTTAATCAGGAGTATGCGCTCAAGTATATGACAACTTTTCTCTTAAAATTTGGGAGTAAGGATGTGGTTAAGCAGAAAAGACCAGATATTTTTGTAGAAGCTTTGGTCATCATGGGTTATATTAGGCCTGTGGATGAGACGTCCTATACTTTAGACATGACCTTTAATCCAGATGAGTTGCGATTTAAGGCTTAATCTGATAGAATGAGAGTAATTTGGGCATAGTAGCTTGCTACTTGTGCCCTTTTTTATGATTAGAAAAGGAGTTTTTATGATTTTTCAATCTTTGAAAAAATACAAGTGGCAGGTTCTTGGCTCAGTTATCATGGCCAGTCTCTATGTGATTAGTAGTCTATTGCAACCACGATTTCTTCAGGATGTTTTAGCTGCAGTATCTCAAAATGATTCTGCCAAAATTTACCACATCGGTGTTATGCTCTTGTTGGTTGCAGCTTTAGGCTTAATAGCTGGCGCTGTTAATACCATCTTAGCAGCCTACATTTCCCAATCCGTATCAGCAGATATCCGTGAGAAGGTCTTTAAAAAAATACAGACTTTTTCATATGCTAACATCGAAGCCTTCAATGCAGGTAATTTGGTTGTCCGTATGACAAATGATATCAACCAAATTCAAAACTTGCTTATGTTGACCTTCCAAGTCCTTTTGCGCATGCCAATTATCTTCATTGGTGCAACGGTTATGGCCTTGACGACTCTTCCAAGCCTCTGGTGGATTGTTGTTTTGATGATTGTCTTGATTAGTCTAACTATGGCGATTATCATGGGGATGATGGGACCACGATTTGGACTTTACCAAGGTTTGATGGACCGTATTAATGGGATTGCAAAAGAAAATCTTCGCGGTGTTCGTGTGGTAAAATCTTTTGTTCAAGAAAAAAATCAGGCAGCCAAATTCCAAAAGGTTTCTGATGAACTATTGAAACAGAGTTTGTTCATTGGGTCTGGATTCGCCTTTCTTGAGCCAATCTTTATGTTAGTGTCTTATCTTGCCATTTATGCAGCAATTTTATTTGTTAATGCAATGCTTGGTAGTCAGCCTGAAGCTGTTAATAAGATTGCCTCATTCGATACTTATCTGATGCAAATCATGTTTGCTATCATCATGATTGGCTTTATGGGAAATAACGTGACGCGTGCCTTGGTTTCGATTAAACGTATTCGTGAAGTGATGGATACCAATCCTGCTATGTCATTTGAGGATAGCCCAAGTCAGGATTTGACGGGGACTGTATCGTTTGAACACGTTACCTTTACTTACCCAAATGATGATAAGCCAACCTTGAAGGATATCAGTTTTGAGATTGAAGCTGGTCAAATGATTGGAGTTGTTGGTGCGACGGGGGCTGGTAAATCAACCTTGGCGCAGCTTATTCCACGACTCTTCGACCCACAAGAGGGGCAAATTAAGATTGGTGGACAAGATATCAAATCTATTAACCGCAGCAACTTACGTGAGACGGTTTCAATAGTTCTTCAAAAAGCCATCCTTTTCTCAGGAACGGTAGCATCAAATATCCGCCAAGGAAAATTGGATGCTCTGGATGCTGAGATTGAAAAGGTAGCTAGAATTTCCCAAGCGCGTGAATTTATCGTGCGTATGCCAGACCAATACCATAGTGAGGTTGAAGAGCGAGGGAATAACTTCTCAGGTGGTCAAAAACAACGGATGTCCATTGCGCGTGGCTTGGTTTCAAATCCCAAAATTCTTGTTTTGGATGATTCAACGTCAGCCTTGGATGCTAAATCTGAAAAGCTAGTGCGTGAAGCTCTTAACAAAGATTTGAAAGGAACAACGACTATTATCATTGCTCAGAAAATATCTTCTGTTGTCAATGCCGATAAGATTTTAGTTCTAGATAATGGTCACTTGATTGGTCAAGGAACTCACGCAGAACTAGTTGCTTCTAATGCTGTTTACCGTGAAATTTTTGAAACACAAAAAGGAAAGGAGGAAAACTAGATGCAAACCATGCGATTCTTTTGGACCTATTTTAAACGTTATAAAATTAGCTTTTTGATTATTTTCTTAGCCATTATTTTATCAACGGTCATGCAGGTCTTTGCCCCTATTTATATGGGAAATGCCATCACTGAAATGACACGTTTTGTGCAATCCAGTGCTAAAGATACGTCAGCCTTTTATCAGACTTTAACTAACTTGCTTATAGCTGTTGTTTTGATGGCAACGGGTTCTGTTATTTATTCACTTTTATTTGCCAGAATTGTTGCCAAGTCAACTAACGAGATGCGTAAAGGTCTTTTTGGAAAATTAGAAAAACTAACTATTTCTTTCTTTGACCGCCATCAAGATGGTGAAATCTTGTCTCGTTTTACTTCTGATTTGGATAATATCCAAAATGCCTTTAACCAATCAGCGGTCACGGTTGTAACGCAGTCAGTCTTATATGTTGGGATCATCATTATGATGTTCATCCAAAATACAAAACTAGCTTTGGTTACGATTGCAACGACACCAATTGCCTTTGTTTTCCTCTTTTTCATTATCAGAATGGCTAGAAAATACACTGACCTTCAGCAAAAAGAAGTTGGACAGCTTAATGCCTACATGGATGAGACCATTTCTGGTCAGAAGGTTGTAATTGTCCAAGGACTTCAAGAACAAGTGACCCAAGGCTTTGTAGAACAAAATGATAAGGTGAGACAAGCGACTTTTAAAGGTCGTATCTTCTCTGGTCTTCTCTTTCCTGTCATGAATGGTTTGAGCTTGATCAATACTGCCATTGTTATCTTTGTTGGGTCAAATATCGTCCTTGCTGACAAAAATATGTCAACAGCAGTTGGACTCGGTTTGTTGGTAACCTTTGTCCAATATTCTCAGCAATACTACCAACCCATGATGCAGGTCGCTTCAAGTTGGGCTGAAATGCAATTGGCCTTCACAGGTGCCCACCGTATTCAGGAAATGTTTGATGAGCCAGAAGAAGTTCGACTACAAAATGCTCCTAAATTCACAGAGCTCAAAGATAAGGTTGACATCGATCATATTGATTTTTCTTACGTTGAAGGAAAACTGATCCTTCGTGATGTGACTATTACAGCACTAAAAGGTCAGATGACAGCTGTTGTTGGTCCGACGGGATCAGGTAAAACGACCATCATGAATTTGATAAACCGTTTTTACGATGTCAATGGCGGAGCTATTAAGTTTGATGGTCAAGATATTCGTGATTTAGATTTGGATAGCCTTCGTCAGCATGTTGGTATCGTTCTCCAAGAGTCGGTCCTTTTCTCAGGAACCATTGCGGAAAATATTGGTTTTGGTACGGAAGGTGTGACACAGGAAATGATTGAAACGGCTTCGCGTGCGACACACATTCATGATTTTATTATGAGCTTACCTGATGGCTACAATACTCATGTGGATGATGATCAGAATGTCTTTTCAACCGGGCAAAAACAATTGATTTCCATTGCCAGAACTCTCTTGACGGATCCGCAAGTCCTCATCTTGGATGAAGCAACGTCAAATGTTGATACTGTTACGGAAGCTAAGATTCAGAAAGCCATGGAGACTATTATCGCCGGTCGAACAAGTTTTGTTATTGCTCACCGACTAAAAACCATTTTGAATGCTGATCAGATCATTGTTCTTAAGGATGGTCAAGTTATTGAACGTGGCAGCCATAGTGAACTGCTCAAGCTAGGTGGCTTCTACGCAGAACTCTATCATAACCAATTCGTTTTTGAATAAAAGAAAATCGCTGGATGCTAAGGTGCATCAAGCGATTTTTTATTTTTCAACCTGGCTCATCAACCAGAGAAAGTATGGTGCTCCTAAAACGGAAACAACGAGTCCAGTCGGAATACCTGTCCCAACTAGAAGAACACGTCCGATGGTATCTGCAGTTAGGAGAATAATCATCCCAACCAGCATAGCGGCAGGAATGCTAGTACGGTGATCACCACCAACAAATCGTTTGGTGATGTGCCCAGCAACCAGACCGACAAAGGTGATATTACCAATCAATACGACACTCAATGAAGCAAGTGCTGTTGCTAGTAGCAAAGTGACAATGCGCTCGCACTGTAAATTTAAACCTAAAGCCAGTGCTGTTTGTTCATTCAGATTCATGATATTGAGTGACTGGCTACGGCTGTAAGCAAGAATCCAGATAACGATGAGAATTGGACCAAAGAGTGCCAGTGATGACCAAGAACCCCCGCTGACTTTCCCGCTTAACCAAGAAACCACATAGGTTGTTTGATTAGGATTAAGATTACTAATGATGGAGACCATAATCCCAGACAGCATGGTTGACACCCCAACGCCTGTGATGATAAGGCGGGCCGGACTGATATTGCGATTGCGTTTTTGGGACATGATATAAACCAGCAGGATGGTCAAGAAGCCACCAACCATGGCAAAAATTGGCATGAGCCGGATGCTTGTTGGGTCGCTGACATTTAAAAGCCCAATCATAATAGCAATGACAAGCCCCGCTCCTGTGTTAATTCCGAGGATTCCTGAATCTGCCAGAGGATTTTTGGTTAGTGTCTGCAGAAGAACTCCTGCGATAGCAAGCGAAGCTCCGCCAAGGATACAAGCCAGAATTCGAGGTAATCGGATTTTAGTGATGATAAAAATCATGGCGCTAGAAGATTTTCCCAGAAAAATATCGACAATATCCATGAGAGAGGAGTGAGTATAGCCAAGTGATAGAGAGGTGATGAAAATCAAAATTAAGACAATCAACAGGACAAGATAGGTTTTTACTAATTTTGAACGTGACATCAGATATTTTCCCCCTTTCTAATCAACCAGAGGAAGCAAGGAAGTCCAATGATGCTGATGATAGCGCTGATAGGTGTCTCTGTTGGCGGATTGATAGTGCGTGAAGCCAAATCCACCCAGAGCATAAAGTTTGCTCCTGCAAAGGCCGTCATTGGTAAGAGGATACGATAGTTTTTCCCGACAAATATTTTAATGAAATGCGGGATGATTAAACCGATAAAGGATACTGTTCCAACTAAAGCAACGGATGCAGCTGATAGGAAGAGGACGACGCCTAAAAGAAGGACGGTCATCAAAAAAGTAGATTGCCCAAGCGCCTTAGCAACGGTCTCATTTAGGCTAAGGATGGTCAGTTGGTGGGACAATAGCTGCGCGACAATCAGTCCTAGCAGGATGATAGGGGCGATAAAAGCTAACATTTTCCAGTTAATCTGTGCCAAACCACCAGCCTGCCAACCGATAACAGTGGTTGAAAGGTCAAAGTACAGAGTGGCGGCCTGACCAATTGCGGCAAAGAGAGTGGATACCATGGCACCAGCTAAAATCAGCCGAAGTTGATTGTAGCCTTTATTTCTCTGATAAGATAGTCCAAAAACTAGGCAGGCAGCTAGGACAGAGCCTATTAAACAGACTAACATAATCAAGCTGTAGTGCATACTGCCAAAAATAGCGTAGCCAAGAATCAATGCCAAACCAGCGCCAGCATTGATGCCCAAAAGACCAGGGTCAGCGATGGGATTGCGGGTGACACCTTGCATGATAGAGCCAGCTTGCGCCATGGCAGCACCAACAAGTATGGCAGCTAGGCTACGTGGAAGTCGCAAGTCAAAGATGACATCTTGAAGTTTAGAGTCAGTTAGTGGGTGCCTGAGAACCGTGAGCAGGTCTTGGTTGCTATAAGTGATGGCACCAAATCTAAGGCTAGCATACCAGCCGATGATAAATAAGGTCAGCATAATGAAAAATACAAGCCAAAGTGTATTTGGCTTGCTTTTCTGACCAAGAAGTTTTCCTTCTTTGTTCATGTTAAGTTCTTTCTTAGTTTGCTTTTTTAACAGCTGCAACGAATTCAGTCAATTGTTTTTCAACAGACATTGGGTCTGAGAAGTAGAAGAGGTTCTTGTCGACATCAAGCACGTGACCAGATTTAACCGCAGAAATATTTTTCCAAACATCGCTTTCTTTAAGTGATGCGGCAGCTTGACTTGTGCTGTCATCCACGTTCAAGAGAGCGTAGTCGCCGATGTAATCACCGATAACTTCTTGAGAGACACCGAAGTAGCCTGTTTTGAAGACGTCGTCTTGAACTTTTTGAGGGGCTTTGTAGCCAAGAGCCTTGTAGACAAGCTCACCGCCACGTCCCCAGTTATTACCGTAGAGGTAAATATCTTTGTCGTAGAAGTCCATAACTGTGAAAGTAGAATCACTTGGGATAATATCCTTCAACTCTTTTTTAGCCTTAGCGACTTGTTTATCCCAGCTTGCCAACCAAGCTTTGGCTTTTTTCTCTTTACCGAAGACTTTACCTAAGTCAGTCATTGTTTGAAGGTAATCGCTAGCGCCATACTTGATGACAAGGGTTGGAGCGATTTCTTTCAATTTATCAAGGTTTTGGTCAGTTGAAAAAGCAATAATCAAATCAGGTTTTTCAGCAGCAATAGCTTCTGTATCGTCTGAAGTTAATTTGGTAGCTTTTTTCAATTGGTCCCCAAAAACAGGGCTATTTTTTTCCAAATCAAGTGAGTAGCTTGAGACGTTAACACCGAGTTTCAAGAGGTAGCCAGTGTAAGAGTAGGCAAAGTTTGCTACCTTCTTAGGATTTTTTGGAATATCTCCATAGTATGAGTAGCCAGTGATTTTTGGCTTGCTAGAAAGCTCAGTAGTCTTAGATGACTTTGTTTGAGATTGACTACCACAAGCAACGAGTACAAGAGCTGTCAATAATGTCAATACGGCAGTAAACAACTTTTTCATATTCATTTCTCCTAAAGTGCCCAGCAACAGGCACAAATCTATTCATTGAGTAACTGATAAGTCAGTAAAATGGGACGTTTGTGGATAGGGTCTTCGATGAGTTGAGCATCTATCTTGAAAATATCTTTGAGAATATCTGAAGTCATGATGTGATAGGCATCGCCTTGATAGCGGATGCTCCCATTTTTCATGGCAACCAGAAAATCTGAAAAACGTGCAGACAGATTCAAATCATGAAGAACCATAATAATTGTTTTTTGAGAGTCCTGATTGAGTTTTTTCAGCAACTCCAAGACCTCTAACTGATGGTTCATATCTAGATAAGTCGTTGGTTCATCTAGAAAAATCGTATCGGTGTCCTGTGCTAAAGCCATGGCAATCCAGACGCGTTGGCGTTGACCACCTGAGAGGGAGTCAACTTCTAGGTTAGCAAATTCAGTCACCTTGGTCATTTCCATTGCCCAGTGGATCTTGTCACGATCTTCTGTAGTTAGCGATCCCAAATATTTTTGATGAGGGAAACGACCGTACGAAACCAATTCGTAAACTGAAATACCTTCAGTCGCTTCAAGAACCTGAGGCAATAAAGCAATCTTTTTAGCAACTTCCTTGGTTGGAAGCTTAGCGATTGCTTGCCCATCAATATAGATGGCGCCAGCAGCTAAGGCTTGAATCCGAGTTAGGGATTTTAGAAGTGTCGATTTTCCACAACCATTTGCTCCGATAATTGTTGTTATTTTTTTATCGGGAATGCTTAAGGATAAATCATCAATAATGACCTTATCGTCGTAAGCGACTGAGATATGTTCAGCTTTAATATCTGACATGACAAACCTCCTTTCTGTCAAAAGTAGTCCCATTATAACATAAAAAAGGGCTTTCCTAAGCCCTTTTTGTAAAAATTAGTCAGAAAATTTCCTTAATTATAATCATTAAAATTACTAATAAGAATGGTTATGATTTAGCTAGAAATTTAGTCTAAATATAGTTTTGCAATTTCTAAATCACCAGCATATTGAGCACGGCTTCCTTCGACAATTTGGAAAGCGTCAGCACCTTTACCAGCGATGATAACCGCATCAAGTGGTTGCTCAGTTAGTGACATGGCCTTAGCAATAGCAGCTTCGCGATTAACAATAATATCAACTGGACGGGTGATGTGTCCTGCAATTTCTTCAGAAATCGCCTGTGGGTCTTCAAAATTAGGGTCGTCAGCGGTCAAAATGACCTTGAGGTTAGGATGCTGGTTGATAACCGTTCCGAAGTCCTTACGACGACTTTCACCCTTATTACCAGGCGCACCAAGGACTAGGATAGTTGTCCCTGTCTGATGATCCTCAACGACCGAGAGTAATTTTTGCAGGCTATCGCCATTGTGGGCGTAGTCTACGAAAACCTTAGCTCCGTTTTTCTGAGTCAAGACTTCCATACGACCAGGGACAGAGGTTTGGGCAATTCCTTTTTGGATGTCATCAAGGCTAGCTCCCAAACGCAGGCAAGCAAGCCCAGCAGCGACAGCATTTTCTTGGTTAAATTTACCGATGAGTTGAATGTCATAGCTCCCAGCTAATTTTCCAGTTGCTTCAAAGCTGAAGGCCTTTGAATTAAGGATTTGATTATCCGAATCTTGACCGTAAAAATCGTGTGAGAGGTCAGCAACCTGCTGGTTGACCACCTGAAAATGGTTCATTTGACTATTCACGACGACAGCTCGGCTATTTGCCATCAAAAGACGCTTATGATAAAAATAATCCTCAAAGGTTGGATGTTCAATAGGACCGATATGGTCTGGGCTGATGTTGAGAAAGGCGCCGACATCAAAGGTGAGGCCGTAAACACGCTTGGTTAGGTAGGCCTGGCTAGAGACTTCCATGATGAGATGGGTCATGCCGTTGGCAACAGCTTGCGCCATCATTTTGAAAAGGTCTAGGCTCTCAGGAGTTGTCAGCTGAGATTTGAAGAAGGTCTGACCGTCCAATGTAGTATTCATGGTTGAGAACATGGCAGGCTTATGACTCTGTTTCAAGATATTATAAGCAAAATAAGCAGCCGTTGTTTTCCCTTTTGTCCCCGTAAAGGCAAGAATTTTCAACTGGTCTTGTGGGTTACCGTAAAAAGCCATTGCGACCAAACTCATCGCTTGCTTGATATCGGTAACGAGGATGGCTGGGATACCAACTGCATAATCTTGCTCAGCCACGTAGAAACGTAAGCCAGAAGTAACAGCCTGCTCCAAATAGTCTTTCTTGAAATTAGCACCTTTAACAAAGAATAGAGTCGTCGGGGTGACTTCCTTGCTGTTGTAAGAAATGTTGTCAAAAAGGACTTCCTCAGGCCAATTATAATAGTAATTATTATCGACCAAAACTTCACGAAAATTCTGGTCATTTTTCAAGATTGATAAGGTTTTTTCAATAGTAATCATACCCTCTATTTTAGACCTAATGCTCCCGTTTTACAAGTCCAAAGCAAAAGTTTATAATAAGAGTACTACGGTTATTTTTAGATAAGTAACGATAACGATTATAATTAGAAGAGAAAGTGAATCATGTCAAAAGAAGAGAATAAAATGTCCCAGCAGGAGCAGATGGTCAAGGGAACAGCTTGGCTGACTGCTGGTAACTTTATCAGTCGCTTGCTGGGCGCTGTTTACATCATTCCCTGGTATGCTTGGATGGGGAAACACGCCGCCGAAGCCAATGCCTTGTTTGGCATGGGCTACGAAATCTATGCACTTTTCCTCCTAATTTCAACGGTGGGAATTCCAGTGGCGGTAGCCAAGCAGGTTTCTAAGTACAATACTCTTGGAAGTCCACAAAAAGCGACCTACTTGGTTCGTAAAATCCTTCATTTCATGTTATTACTGGGAGCGATTTTTGCGGTTATCATGTATGTTGGGTCGCCCTTATTTGCTTCGCTGAGCCGTGGTGGGAAAGAATTGGTTCCAGTTCTTCGCAGCTTGACTTTAGCGGTTTTGGTCTTTCCTTCAATGAGTGTTCTCCGTGGCTTCTTCCAAGGTTTCAATAATCTGAAACCCTATGCCATGAGTCAGGTCGCCGAACAGGTCATACGTGTCATTTGGATGTTGCTAACGGCTTTCTTCATCATGAAGCTAGGTTCGGGGGACTACATTTCAGCAGTTACGCAGTCAACTTTCGCGGCTTTCATCGGGATGTTTGCCAGCATTGCGGTCTTGGTTTATTTCTTGGGGCGCTATGGGCTCTTGGGAGTTTTAGTTGGTAGGGAGCCTGAAGGTATTGAGGTTGACACCAAAGAAATCTTAGTAGAAACTGTCAAAGAAGCCATTCCTTTTATTATCACAGGTTCAGCCATTCAGATTTTTAAACTATTTGACCAATTTACCTTTGGAAATACCATGGCTCTCTTCACAAATTATAGCAACGCTGAGCTGAAAGTCATGTTTGCCTATTTTTCAAGTAACCCAGGTAAGGTGACGATGATTTTAATATCAGTAGCGACAGCTATTGCTGGTGTGGGGATTCCGCTACTGACAGAAAATTTTGTGAAGAATGACCGTGTAGCAGCAGGACGCTTGGTTATCAATAACCTTCAAATGCTACTCATGTTCCTTCTCCCAGCTATCACAGGTGCTGTCATTTTAGCTAAACCACTTTACACAGTCTTTTATGGACTACCTCAAGGTCAGGCACTGGGTTTGTTTGTCACATCACTCTTGCAGACTGTCATCCTTTCTCTGTATACGGTTTTGGGACCGATGCTTCAAGCCCTGTTTGAAAATCGAAAGGCGATGATTTATTTTGGATACGGTGTACTCGCTAAAATGGTTCTCCAGGTTCCATCAATCTACCTTTTTCACGCCTACGGACCTATCTTATCAACAGCGATAGCTCTACTGTTGCCGATTGTCTTGATGTATCTTGAAATTCAGAAGATTACAGGCTTTAAGCGCCGAACCCTTCGTCGCACAAGTTTGTTGGTTCTCATTTTGACAGTTGTTATGACCATCTTTGTGGTTCTTGTAAACTGGGGGCTTAGCTTTGTTATTGCTGACAGTAATCGCTGGACAAGTATCTTCTATTTGATTGTTGTTGGAGGTGTGGGAGTCGCTGTCTATGGCGTTCTTGCTCTGAAAACACGATTGATTGATAAAATGCTCGGGGCTCGCGCCCAATCGCTGCGCAACAAATTACACATCAGCTAGACAAATAAACGACTAGAACAAAAGAGTTCTGGTCGTTTTAGTTATAGTTTGAGATTATAACCAACTATCAGGAACGAAAATATAAAAAAATCAGTCATTTCCAATAATAAGTGGTAAAATAGGAGAATGTAATGAATGAGGGGAAAACTATATGACAAAAAAATTCGGATTAGAAACAATTCTAGCACACGCAGGAATTCATTCAGATAAAGCAACAGGTGCCCTAACAGCGCCAATCCATTTTTCAACAACTTATCAACACCCAGAATTTGGGAAATCAACAGGTTACGATTACACTCGTACCAAAAATCCAACCCGTGCAACGGCTGAAAAAACTTTGGCAGCTATCGAAAAAGCACAGTTTGCTTTGGCGACAAGTTCAGGTATGGCAGCTGTTGTCCTTGCTATGGAAATCTTCCCAGTTGGTAGCAAGGTAGTGGCTGCGCGTGATTTATACGGTGGTTCATTCCGTTGGTTCAATCAACAGGAAGAAAGTGGTCGCTTCTTCTTCCAATACACAAATACTGGTGAAGAGATGGTTGCAGCCATTTCAGATGATACAGATATTGTTTATATTGAAACGCCAACCAACCCTCTCATGATTGAATTTGATATTGAAGCTATTGCGAAAGTGGCGCATGAACACAGTGCTAAAGTCATTGTGGATAACACTTTCTATAGCCCTATTTACCAAAATCCAATTGTTAACGGAGCAGATATTGTTGTTCATTCGGCAACGAAATATCTGTCTGGTCATAATGACGTTCTTGCAGGGGTCGTGATTACTGACGATGAAGCCCTCTATAATCAACTTTTTTACAATTTGAACACAACAGGTGCAACCTTGTCACCATTTGATTCTTACTTGTTGATTCGTGGTTTGAAAACCTTGAAATTGCGTATGGAAAAATCGACAGCCAATGCGCGTGAAGTTGCAGCTTTTTTGGAAAAATCACCTGAGGTAAAAGAAGTTCTCTATACAGGTAAAGGTGGCATGATTTCCTTTAAAGTGGTTAATCAGAATAAGATTCCTAATATCATAAATAGCCTTGAAGTCTTTACCTTCGCTGAAAGTTTGGGTGGAGTAGAAAGTTTGATTACTTACCCAACCACGCAAACACATGCTGACATTCCAGCAGAAGTTCGTGCTTCCTATGGTTTAACAGATGACCTTTTGCGTTTATCAATTGGTATTGAAGATGCTGAGGATTTGATTGCTGACTTGGCGCAAGCCTTGAAAGACTAAGGAGAGTGAAAATGGGAACTTACGATTTTACAACCTTACCAGAACGCTTCTCAACTAATGCCACCAAATGGCAAGAGACAGTTAAAGACCCAGAAGTCTTGCCCTTGTGGATTGCAGACATGGATTTCCAAGTCTTTTCGGAAATGACGCAAGCGCTAGAAGCCTTTGCAAAACGCTCAGTTTTCGGTTACGACTCACCTAAACCAAGTCTTTATCAAGCCATCTTGGATTGGGAGGCTAATGAACATGGCTATCGCTTTGACAAAGAAGCCTTGATTTTGATTGAAGGAGTGGTACCAGCTATCTCAGTAGCTATCCAAGCCTTCACAAAAGAAAACGACGCTGTCATGATTAACACACCAGTCTACCCACCCTTTGCCCGTACAGTTAAGTTGAATAAGCGTCAGCTAGTCACAAACTCTCTCCAAGAAATTGACGACCGTTTTGAAATTGATTTTGAACAACTTGAGAAAGATATTGTTGACAATGATGTGAAACTCTTTGCTTTTTGTAGCCCTCATAATCCTGGTGGGCGTGTTTGGTCCATTGTTGACCTGCAAAAAGTCGGCGATATTTGCCAAAAACACGGTGTCATCCTGATTTCAGATGAAATTCACCAAGACATGGCTCTCTTTGGAAACAAACATCATTCTTTCAACACTGTGTCCGAAAACTTCAAAAATTTTACGATTATTTTGGCTAGTGCCACTAAGACCTTCAATATTGCGGGAACTAAAAATAGCTTTGCCATTATTGAAAATGAAGGCTTGCGCCAGCAATTTAAAGAACGCCAGCTAGCCAACAATCAACATGAAATATCATCTCTTGGTTTGGTAGCGACAGAGGTTGCCTTGACCCAAGGAAAACCATGGCTAGAAGAATTAAAGCCACTTATTGAACGCCATATATCTTATGTTTACCACCAGTTGACTGAAAAGACTAAAATTAAAGTGATGCAACCACAAGGAACATACCTCATCTGGCTAGATTTTTCAGCATATGGTTTGGATCACAAAGCCTTACAAGAAAAAATCCGCTACGAAGCTAAATTGGTGCTCAATGATGGCTTGACCTTTGGAGAAGAAGGTCGTAACCATGCTCGTTTCAATGTTGCAGCACCGACTACTATCATCGAAGAAGCTGTTAAACGCTTGGTGGATGTATTTGGAAAATAGCAGCGGATTGGTAAGTGTGAAAACGGTACAATAAATCATCGCTTTTAAGAGCAGGATATGATATAATATCTTGTGATAAATTTAGATGAGAGACAGGTTCTCTCCTTGATATTAAAATAGAAAGCGGTCTTTAACAATGGGTAAATTTCAAGTTATCTCACATCCACTCATTCAACACAAATTGTCAATCTTGCGTCGAACAACAACATCAACAAAAGATTTCCGTGAATTAGTCAATGAAATTGCAATGCTAATGGGTTACGAAGTTTCTCGTGACCTTCCACTTGAAGATGTTGAAATCGAAACACCGATTACCAAAACTGTTCAAAAACAATTGGCTGGTAAAAAATTGGCTATCGTTCCAATTCTTCGTGCAGGTATCGGGATGGTTGATGGTTTGCTCAGCCTTGTTCCAGCGGCTAAAGTTGGTCACATCGGTATGTATCGTGATGAAGAAACCCTCCAACCAGTTGAGTACCTTGTCAAATTACCAGTAGATATCGACCAACGTCAAATTTTCTTGGTTGACCCAATGCTTGCGACTGGTGGATCTGCAATCTTAGCTGTTGACTCACTTAAAAAACGTGGCGCAGCCAACATCAAATTTGTCTGCTTGGTAGCGGCTCCTGAAGGTGTCAAAGCTCTTCAAGAAGCACATCCAGATATTGATATCTACACAGCGGCCCTTGATGAGAAACTTAATGAGAATGGCTACATTGTTCCAGGTCTTGGTGACGCTGGTGACCGCCTCTTTGGTACAAAATAAGAAATCAACTTTCCGGTTATTACTGGAAAGTTTTTTATTTGACCTTTTTTGACCAATTGATTATAATAGTGACAATCAGAAAAAAGAAATGGAGAATTTTCTATGATTCCAGTAGTTATTGAACAAACGAGCCGTGGCGAACGCTCATACGATATTTATTCTCGCCTTTTGAAAGACCGCATCATCATGTTGACAGGCCCAGTTGAAGATAATATGGCTAATTCGATTATCGCTCAGCTATTATTCTTGGATGCTCAAGATAATACAAAAGATATCTATCTCTATGTCAACACACCAGGTGGTTCTGTTTCAGCTGGTCTTGCCATCGTGGATACCATGAATTTCATCAAGTCTGACGTGCAAACTATCGTTATGGGAATGGCAGCTTCAATGGGAACCATCATTGCCTCATCTGGTACAAAGGGTAAACGATTCATGTTGCCAAATGCAGAATACATGATTCACCAACCAATGGGCGGTACTGGCGGCGGTACACAACAAACTGATATGGCTATCGCAGCTGAGCATCTCTTGAAAACACGTCAAAACTTGGAACAAATTTTGGCAGATAATTCAGGACAAAGTCTTGAAAAAGTTCATGCGGATGCCGAACGTGATAACTGGATGAGTGCTCAAGAAACCCTTGAATACGGCTTCATCGACGAAATCATGGCTAACAATGCTTTAAAATAATTACTAAATGTTAACCGCGGAGAGTTAGACAGTGAAGGTTTACTTTCACCTAACTCTCTTTTTTGTGCACTGGAATTATGCTATAATCATCTATATGTTAAGGATAAATCAAGAGTTATTGGAAATAGATCAAGCGATTGATGAGCTTGTGACCTGCTTTTTGCAGCTAGAGGAGGTTGACCGTTACAAAAAAGCGAAATTAGCTGTTGAAAGCAATCAAGAGCTACAGGACTTGATAAAGACATTTCAAGAAAAGCAAGCTGATTTTCAGGAAGTGAAGGACTACGCTCGGTTTAGACCTGAGGTGGGAGACTTAAGACGAAAAGTTTATCAGTTAAAGCGTCAAATTGATTTGAATAAGGATGTCGTTCAATTGAGACAAGCAGAGGTTGCTCTTCAAGAAATTCTAGCCCATATCTCCCAATATCTATCTCAAGCGGTATCAGAGGAAATTTTTGTTGATACAGGTTTACCATTAGCTGCGCATAAGCCTCATCATGACAAAGGACGCGGAAAAAATATCAAGGAAGGAGGTTAAAGATGACAAGAACATCACGCATTGGACTTGCTGTCTACCTTTACTATAATCGAGATGCAAGAAAGATACAAAAATATGGAGATGTCCATTACCATTCACGCAGGCTACGCTATATGATTATCTATGTTGATAAAGCCGAAGCTGATGAAGTGGTGGCAGAATTAAAAAGGCTGAAATTTGTGAAATCAGTAGCTCCATCACAACTGGATCAAATCAATCACCAGTTTGTAGGAAACCTACATGCTAATGAAGAAACAATCGAAAATAAAATGAATTAATGGGTTGACAATTTTCTGATAATTCAGTATTCTTGTATGTGAACTATTTTTTAGAAAATTTTAAGGAGAAAAGACATATGAAAAAGAAATTCGCTCTTGTAGCAGTTGCTTTTGTTAGTACAGCAGTGTTAGCTGCCTGTGGTACAGTAGGTGGAGGAAATTCAACTACTGGAACAAAGATTGGCGATACCATTAAACTTGGTTATAACCTTGAGTTGTCTGGTAGCGTGTCATCTTACGGTAATGCAGAGAAAAACGGTGCAGACCTTGCGGTTAAAGAAATCAATGCTGCTGGTGGCGTTGGTGGTAAAAAAATTAAAGTTATCTCAAAAGATAACAAATCTGAAAACTCAGAAGCGGCAACAGCTGCTACAAGTTTGGTAACAGCGGGCGCTAACGTTATTTTAGGACCTGCAACTTCAGGTGCTGCCGGTGCTGCTACCTCTAATGTTACTAAAGGTGGCGTTCCAATGATTTCACCTTCTGGTACACAAGATGACTTGGTTTATGGTTCAGATAAGAAAACAGTTAACCAATATTTCTTCCGTGCAACATTTGTAGATAGCTACCAAGGTAAATTGCTTTCAAGCTATGCAACAGATAAATTGAACGCTAAAAAAGTTGTTCTTTACTACGATAACTCAAATGACTATGCTAAAGGAATTGCAGAATCATTCAAGAAAGCTTACAAAGGTACAATTGTTGAAACATTGACATTTGCCTCAGGCGATACTGACTATCAAGCTGCCCTTACAAAACTTAAAGGGAAAGATTTTGATGCTATTGTTATGCCAGGTTACTATACTGAAACTGGTTTGATTGTTAAACAAGCGCGTGAACAAGGAATCACTCAACCAATCTTAGGTCCTGACGGATTTGATTCACCAAAATTTGTTGAATCAGCAACAGCATCAGCAGCTACAGATGTTTACTACTTGACTGCCTTCACTACTGAAGGGTCTTCTAAAGCTAAGAAATTCCATGATGCTTATGTGAAAGCTTACAATGAAGAGCCATCAATGTTTGCAGCCCTTTCATACGACTCTGTTTACATGGCAGCTAAAGCGGCTAAAGGTGCGAAAACATCAGTTGACATTAAAGAAAACTTGGCTAAATTGAAAGATTTCGAAGGTGTTACTGGTAAAATGTCAGTTGATAAAAACCATAACGTGGTTAAATCAGCTTACGTTATTAGCTTGAAGAATGGTTCTACAGATAACGTAGAAGTCGTTTCAGCTAAATAATTTTACACAATATGTTAGTTAGCTAGACTGAGTATCGGGTGCTTAGTCTAGTTTTCTATATTGGCAGAATTTTTGAGAAATTTTAAATACTCAAAGGTAATCTAACTTGACAACTGTCAGAAAATTTTATACATTAGTAATTGGAATTTTAAAGAAGTATGATAGAGGTAGAGTCTATTTTTGAAGATAGGTTCTTTCTTTAGTATGATGGTAGGCAGTAAATTTTTTGCTCTGCTCATTTGTCGGAAAAATAGTTAAATTCTTGAAACTTAATGTTTCTAACAATGCTTCTTTAGTGACAAAAATAGAAAGTTTGGTGACAATATGCTTCAACAGCTTGTCAATGGTTTAATCCTGGGTTCGGTTTATGCCCTTCTTGCCCTTGGTTACACTATGGTTTACGGCATTATCAAACTGATTAACTTTGCCCATGGGGACATCTATATGATGGGGGCCTTTATGGGATACTACTTAATTAGTCAGTTTCACATGAATTTTTTCTTGGCTTTGCTTTTAGCAATGGTAGGATCAGCGATTCTTGGTGTCGTTATTGAATATTTGGCTTATCGTCCTCTTCGTCAATCAACACGTATTGCGGCTTTGATTACAGCAATTGGGGTATCGTTCCTTTTGGAATACAGCATGGTTTACTTTGTAGGTGCTGATACACGTGCCTTCCCTCAAGCAATCAGTACGGTTAAATTTGACCTTGGACCAATCTCAGTGACAAATATCCAGTTGATTATCCTTGGAGTTTCACTGTTCTTGATGATAGCTTTGCAATTTATCGTTAAGCAAACAAAGATGGGGAAAGCCATGCGTGCGGTTTCTGTGGATAGCGATGCAGCGCAATTGATGGGGATTAACGTTGACCGCACAATCAGCTTCACCTTTGCACTTGGATCAGCCCTTGCCGGTGCGGGTGGTGTTCTTATCGGTCTTTACTACAACTCAATCCAACCGTTGATGGGTATGACTCCAGGGCTTAAAGCCTTTGTTGCAGCGGTTCTTGGTGGTATCGGTATTATCCCTGGTGCTGCTCTTGGTGGATTTGTTATCGGTATTTTGGAAACTTTCTCAACAGCTATCGGCTTGTCAGATTTCCGTGATGGTATCGTGTACGCAATCTTGATTGTCATTCTCTTGATTCGTCCAGCAGGTATCCTTGGTAAAAATGTGAAAGAGAAGGTGTAAGAGACGATGAAACAAAATCTAAAATCAATTCTTTCATGGTTGGCAATTGCTGTTTTAGGCTATCTCCTCATCTCAGTTCTTATTAGCGCAGGAATCTTCAATTTGTACCATGTTCAAGTGATGCAAACTATCGGAATCAATATCATCTTAGCCATTGGGCTTAATTTGATTGTTGGATTCTCTGGACAGTTCTCACTTGGTCATGCTGGTTTTATGGCTATTGGCGCCTATGCGGTTGCCATTATTGGTCTTAGAATGCCAAGCTATGGCGGTTTCTTTATTGCGATGCTTGTTGGGGTCATCCTTGCTGGCTTGGTTGCTCTTGTTGTTGGTATTCCAACTCTTCGCTTGAAAGGTGACTATCTTGCCATTTCAACATTGGGTGTTGCTGAAATCATCCGTATCCTTTTGGTTAATGGTGGTACTTTGACAAATGGTGCAGCAGGTATCTTGGGAATTCCATCGTTTACAACATGGCCACTTGTCTATATCTTTGTAGTGCTTAGCCTAGTCCTTGCTATGAACTTCTTGCGTAGCCCTCTTGGTCGTAATACCATGGCTGTGCGTGAAGATGAAATTGCAGCTGAATCTGTTGGTGTTAATACGACTAAAGTTAAAGTTGGTGCCTTTGTATTCGGTGCTATGCTAGCTGCGGTTGCAGGTAGCTTGCAAGCTGGTTATGTTGGAACAGTTATGCCTAAAGACTTTGCCTTTATGACATCAGTTAATGTCTTGATTATCGTCGTTCTTGGTGGTCTTGGTTCAATGACTGGTACTGTTGTAGCAGCAGTGGTGCTTGGTCTTCTTAATATGGTCCTCCAAGATTACTCAGAGATACGTATGATTATTTATGCGCTAGCTCTTATTCTCATCATGATTTTCCGTCCAGGTGGACTATTGGGAACAAAAGAGTTGACGCTTTCAAATTTATTTAATAAATCCAAGAAGGAGGTTAAATAATGGCACTTCTTGAAGTTAAAAATTTAACCAAAAACTTTGGTGGTTTGACAGCGGTTGGTGACGTGACCATGGAACTTGAAAAAGGAGAATTGGTCGGTTTGATTGGTCCTAACGGTGCTGGTAAAACAACGCTTTTCAATCTTTTGACCGGGGTTTATGAACCAAGTGAAGGTACTGTGACGCTTGACGGTCAGTTGCTAAATGGCAAAGCTCCTTACAAAATTGCTTCTATGGGACTTGCTCGTACTTTCCAAAATATTCGTTTGTTTAAAGACATGACTGTACTTGACAATGTTTTGGTCGGCATGAGTAACCACCATAGTTCACATGCCTTCTCAGCCTTTCTTCGTTTGCCAAAATATTATTTAAGTGAAGCAGAGTTGAAGGAAAAAGCCTTAGAGCTACTGTCAATTTTCAATCTGCAAGATGATGCAGAGACTTTGGCTAAAAACTTACCGTACGGTCAACAACGTCGTTTGGAGATTGTCCGTGCCTTGGCAACAGAACCAAAGATTCTTTTCCTTGACGAACCGGCTGCTGGGATGAACCCACAAGAAACAGCTGAATTGACACAATTGATTCGCCAAATTAAGAAACAATTTAATATTACAATCATGTTGATTGAACATGATATGAGCTTGGTTATGGAAGTTACGGAACGTATTTATGTGTTGGAATATGGTCGTTTGATTGCCCACGGAACACCAGAAGAAATCAAGACCAACCAACGCGTTATCGAAGCTTATCTTGGAGGTGAAGCCTAATGTCTATGTTGAAAGTTGAAAATCTCTCAATCCATTACGGTGTCATCCAAGCCGTTAAAAATGTTTCTTTTGAAGTTAATGAAGGTGAAGTGGTAACCCTTATCGGTGCCAATGGTGCTGGTAAAACCTCTATCATGCGTACCATTTCAGGACTTGTTCGTCCAAGTAGTGGGTCAATTTCTTTCCTTGGAGAAGATATTCATAAGGCGCAAGCACGTAAAATCGTGTCTGCTGGCTTGTCTCAAGTACCAGAGGGTCGTCATGTATTCCCTGGCTTGACCGTTTTAGAAAACTTGGAAATGGGTGCTTTTCTGCACAATGATCGTGAAGAGAACCAACGTATTTTAAAAACGGTCTTTGACCGTTTCCCACGTCTAGAAGAACGTAAAGGACAAGATGCGGCAACTCTGTCAGGTGGTGAGCAACAGATGCTTGCTATGGGACGTGCCCTCATGAGTCGTCCAAAACTCTTGCTTTTGGATGAGCCTTCAATGGGGCTTGCTCCAATCTTCATTCAAGAAATCTTTGATATTATTCAAGATATTCAAAAACAAGGGACAACCGTTCTTTTGGTAGAGCAAAATGCCAATAAAGCCTTGGCTATTGCTGACCGTGGATATGTCCTTGAAACAGGAAATATTGTTCTCACAGGAACTGGTAAGGAATTGCTAGCTTCTGATGAAGTCCGCAAGGCTTATCTTGGTGGATAATGAGAGTGAATGAGGTTGGGATAGTGTCCAATCTCATTTTTCATTTTCGAAGGACTCATGTTCATCGCACTTTTGTGAAGTTGTCTAGAAAGATTGTCTCAGCTTAACTTTATTGATTGTCGCTATTCCTTTCTTTTTATTTTCATAAAGACTAGGAAAAGGTTTCCAAAAAATGCTATAATAGACTTAGAAAATATATGAGGTTAAAGTCTTGTTAGGGTAAGTTGCAAGGCTTTCTGTAATCCAGATTTTTAGATGAGGAGAATCATATGGCAGTAAAAGATTTTATGACTAAAAAAGTCGTTTATGTATCACCAGATACGACTGTGGCACACGCTACTGATAAAATGCGTGAACAGGGGCTTCGTCGTTTGCCGGTTATGGAAAATGACAAGCTGGTTGGCTTGGTAACGGAAGGGACAATGGCTGAAGCAAGTCCTTCTAAAGCGACCAGTCTTTCAATCTATGAAATGAACTATCTACTAAACAAAACCTTGATTCGTGATATCATGATTAAAAATGTCGTTACCGTTTCTCAGTACGCTAGTCTTGAAGATGCCATTTACATTATGATGAAAAATAATGTTGGTGTGCTTCCTGTTGTTGATAACGGTCAGGTTTATGGTATCATCACTGATAAGGATATTTACAAGGCTTTTCTTGAAATCTCAGGTTATGGTGAGGAAGGTATTCGTGTGGCTTTGTTAGCTGAGGATAGTGTCGGAACTTTGTTGAAGGTTGTGGATACGATTGCTAAGGCAAATTTGAATATTAAACGTACCGTGGTTGCAACGCGTGCCTCTGGTAAGACAGCTATCGAGATTCAGTTGGAGGGTCATACTGACTTGGGAGCCTTGAAAGCTAATCTTCAAGAAGATGGTGTTGAAGTGCAGGCGGTTGAATACACAGAAGCTAAAGTAATTGACTAATGCAAGAGCATGGGAGTAGGGCCTGAGTGAAAGTTATGACTTTTGCTGAGAACTTACTCCCTTTTTAGGTCAATTTTTGGTAAAATAGAGGTGATAGTATTGATTTGGACTTTTTTGTTTAAATCAATTGATGAAGATAAATTTAAAAGTGTGCGACGGTGGAAGTGACTGCTGGAGGATACTTATCAAAGGATAGACATGACAAAAGGATATATTATCTCATTTGAAGGGCCAGACGGGGCCGGGAAAACTACAGTTTTGAATAAGGTTCTGCCCATTTTGCAAGAAAAGCTAGCGCAGCCTATTCTCACAACGCGTGAGCCTGGTGGTGTGGTTATTTCGGAACGTATTCGTGATGTGATTTTGGATGTTAATCACACGGAGATGGATGCTAAGACGGAATTGTTGCTTTATATGGCGGCGCGCCGTCAGCACTGGATTGAGCGTGTTTTGCCTGCTGTTGAAGCGGGGCAGGTCGTGATTATGGACCGCTTTATTGATAGCTCTGTGGCCTATCAGGGGGCTGGACGTGGCTTGGACAAATCAGAAATTTACTGGTTAAATGCTTATGCTACAGACCACCACAAACCAGATTTGACGCTTTATTTTGACGTGCCGTCAGAGGTCGGTCTAGCTCGTATTGAAGCCAATGCTGACCGTGAAGTGAATCGTTTGGATTTGGAAAAATTGGATATGCATCAGCGCGTGCGTCAAGGCTATTTAGAGCTAGCTAAGGACGAATCAGAACGGATTATGACCGTTGATGCATCGCAGGATTTGGAAACGGTCGTTGATGCAACTTTAGGTCATATTCTTGACCATATCGGGAAATGATAGGAAGTATGGATTTAGCAAGGTTACAGCCACAGTTATTTGAGGATTTTAAGAACATTTTACAATCAGATAGGATGAATCATGCCTATCTTTTTTCGGGAAATTTTGCTAGTTTTGATATGGCTTTGTATTTAGCTAAAAGCCGATTTTGTGAGGATTTGCAGAATCATTTACCTTGTGGCAATTGCCGTACTTGTCGTTTGATTGCTGCTGGTGAGTTTTCGGATGTGCGTGTGATTGAGCCCCAGGGGCAGGTCATTAAGACGGAAACCATTAAGGAAGCTATGCGTAATTTTTCACGGTCAGGCTATGAAGGTGCTTCGCAAGTTTTTATCATCAAGGATTGTGAGAAAATGCATATCAATGCAGCTAACAGCCTCCTCAAATTTATCGAGGAGCCACAAAGTGATTCTTACATCATTCTTTTGACCAGTGATGATAATAAGGTTTTGCCGACCATCAAGAGTCGGACGCAGATTTTTCGTTTTCCTAAGCAGTTGGAGCTTTTGGTACGGGCAGCGGAGAAAGAAGGATTTTTGAAAGACCAGGCGCAGCTTTTGGCTGAGGTGGCCAAAGACTTTGAGCACTTGAAGCAGTTGATGCAGACAAAGAAGTTAGTGGATGCTATTCCTATCTGCCAGCGGTTTGTCTTAACTCTCATCCGTGACAGGCAGTTGGCTTATTTGGGTGTGGCAAAATTAGCTGTGCTTTTAACAGAAAAGAATGAGCAAGATATTGCTTTTCAGTGGTTAGCTCTGCTATTATCCAAAAATACAAGTAATCCTAATCGAATGACGGATCTTGATAAGGTGTATCGCGCCCACCAAATGTGGAAAAGTAATGTCAGTTTTCAAAATGTGCTAGAATATATGGTGATATCATGACAGAAGTAATTGGAATCAAATTAGAGCAAATGGGTAAAACATCTTATGTGGAGGCTGACCAGGTCTATGCTGTGGATGATTTTGTAGTTGTTAAGCAAGGCAAGGGAAGTTTTTTAGGGCAGGTTGTTGTGGCTAATACTGATGTAGCTGATGAGCATTTGCCTAGTAAGATGGGGAATCTGCTTGGCTTAGCTAGTGATATGGACTTGAAAGCCTATCAGGAAAATATTGCCTATGCTCAGGAATCGGTTGAGGATGTCAAAGAGTTGATTGCTCTTAATCGCCTGAAAATGAAATTGGTGGACATTGTTTTTCCGCTGGACCGCAACTATGTCTTGATTACTTTTTCAGCAGAGGGGCGCGTGGATTTCCGGCAGTTGTTGAAGGCTTTGGCTAGCTATTTCCGCACTCGCATTGAGCTCCGCCAGATTAATGACCGTGAGGAGGCTAAAATCTATGGCGGTTTGGGACCATGTGGTCGGGCGCTTTGTTGCAGTTCCTTCTTAGGAGAATTTCCACCGGTATCTATTAAAATGGCCAAGAATCAAGGCTTGTCTTTGAATTCTGGGAAAACAAGTGGTATTTGTGGACGTCTCATGTGCTGTTTGAGCTTTGAAGACAATTTTTACAAAGAGTCTCGCGAAAAATTCCCTGATGTGGGGACCAAAGTGACTACGGATAAGGGTGTCGGAGTGGTCTCAGGAATTGACGTTCTCTCAGAAACCGTCAAAGTCCGCTTTGATAAAGATGTCCGCACCCAACTAACTTATACCCTAGAGGAGGTAAGCGTTTATGGATAAAAAAGACCTATTTGATGCCTTTGAAGGCTTTTCAGATAAATTATTGGCGACAGTCGGTGAGATTGAAACCATGAAAAATCAGGTTCAACAAATTCTTGAAGAAAATACAGGCTTACGCCTCGAAAATACCAAATTACGTGAGCGTCTTAGTCATTTAGAACAGGAAATGTCTCCGAAGAGCTCTAAGCAAGGTCGTGAGCATCTAGAAGGCATTTACAATGATGGTTTCCATATCTGTAATACTTTTTACGGACAACGTCGTGAAAACGACGAGGACTGCGCTTTCTGCATTGAATTGCTGTATAGGGAGTAGGCTCAGATGCAAGTACAAAAATCCTTTAAATCACAGACCAGCTATGGGACACTTTACTTGGTGCCAACTCCGATTGGGAACTTGCAGGACATGACTTTTCGCTCTGTTCAGACCCTCAAGGATGCGGATTTTATTTGCGCTGAGGATACCCGCAACACTGGCATTTTGCTCAAACATTTCGAGATTGCTACCAAACAGATTAGCTTCCACGAGCACAATGCTTATGAGAAAATTCCTGGCTTGATTGACCTTCTTAAGGATGGAAAATCGCTGGCGCAAGTTTCAGATGCAGGTATGCCCTCCATCTCCGACCCAGGTCATGACTTGGTCAAAGAGGCTATTGCCAATGATATTTCGGTGGTTGCCCTGCCGGGTGCCAGTGCTGGCATCACAGCCTTGATAGCATCAGGGCTTGCACCGCAACCCCACATTTTTTATGGTTTCTTACCACGAAAAAAAGGGCAACAACAAGCTTTCTTTGAAGAAAAGAAAACTTATCCTGAGACACAGATTTTTTACGAGTCACCGTTTCGTGTGGCTGATACTCTGGCAAACATGAAGGAAGTTTACGGAGACCGTCAGGTAGTAGTTGTCCGTGAATTGACCAAGCTCTACGAAGAATACCAGCGCGGAACAATATCAGAAATTTTAGATTACATTTCAGAAACACCGTTGAAGGGAGAATGCCTCCTCATCGTTTCAGGTAATAATGGTGAAGTTGCGGAAGAAAATCTAACATCTGGTGTTGATGCAAAAAAAGCCGTTCAGGAATTAATCAACCAAGGCATGAAACCTAATCAGGCTATCAAAAAAATCGCTAAAAACCTAGGTTTATTAAGACAAGATGTCTATAATGACTATCATGGAATCAACAGTTAAGCTGTTGATTTTTTCTTTTTTTGACTGACAATTCATGTCAGAGAGTTAAAAAATTCAGAAAAATTTGACAAAAGTTATTTACTTTCTTTTGAAATGGTGTTATATTAAGTGACATGATTTTAAAGGGGGTCACTTTATGGATACAGGAAGTATTGCTTTTATGTTAATTTGTTCAGCCTTGGTCTTTTTCATGACACCTGGGCTAGCATTCTTCTACGGGGGGCTTGGTCGACGTAAAAATGTCATTAACAACATGATGATGTGTGTGGCGCCAATCGCTATTGTGACGGTCATGTGGATTGTGCTTGGTTATTCTCTATCATTCTCTGGTAGTGGTAAGCTGATTGGTGATTTTTCCCACCTTTTCTTAAATGGTGTTAGTGAAACAGCAAGCAGCCGTGGCCTTTCAATCCCAGATGCCTTGTTTGCGGCTTTCCAAATGATGTTTCCAATCATTACTGTGGCCATCCTGACAGGAGCAGCAGCAGGGCGTATGCGTTTTGTGCCACTTATGATTTTCATTCCGATTTGGTTGCTGCTGGTTTATTTTCCCTTTGCCCACATGGTTTGGGGAGATGGATTGTTAGCTAAGTGGGGAACCATTGACTTCGCCGGTGGCGATGTGGTTCATATCACCTCAGGGGTGTCTGGCTTGGTTTTAGCTCTGCTCTTGGGCAAACGTCGTGACTATGATCGCTTAGAATACCGTCCCCACAATGTGCCTTTCGTGCTTCTGGGTGCTGGTATCCTTTGGCTCGGTTGGTTTGGTTTCAATGCTGGCTCTAGTCTAGGTGCCAACAGCTTGGCAGTACATGCCTTTTTGACCACTCACTTATCAGCGGCTGCAGCTATGCTATCATGGTTCTTAATTGAAAAACGTCAAACAGGCAAGTTTTCTTTGGTAGGAGCTTCGACAGGTTTGGTGGCTGGTCTAGTCGCTATCACGCCTGGTGCTGGCTATGTGCCACTTTGGAGTGCCTTGATTATCGGTCTTTTGATCAGTCCTGTTTGTTACTTTGCCATCGCCGTGCTCAAACGTCGCTTTGGTTATGATGATGCTTTGGATGCCTTCGGTTGCCATGGTATCGGTGGTATCTTCGGTGGTCTGGTGACAGGGATTTTTACCAGTCCTAGCTTGGCGCTTAATAAAGCAAATATTGGTTTGATTTATGGCAATCCTCGTCTTTTCTTGGTAACTATTGCGGCTATCATTTTCACCATCGCTTGGTCAGCGCTAGCCACATTTATTATCATCAAAATCATCGGTCACTTCACAGATATTCGTGTGACTGACCGTGAAGAAGCTATCGGTCTTGATGATAGTGAGCATGAGGAAACAGCCTACCCAACCTTTATGGGACTTGATTCATAGAAAGGAAATCGCATGAAAAAACTTGAAGCTATTATTCGTCCAGAAAAATTGGAAGACCTCAAAGATGCCTTGTCCAAGGCCGGCTTTGCTAAGGGTATGACCGTCAGTCAAGTGCTGGGCTATGGCAATCAAAAAGGTTTTGCCGAATACGTCCGCGGTCAAAAGATTGTGCCAACCCTGCTTGCCAAGGTCAAGGTTGAAATGATTATCCATGATATGGATACCGAGGAAATCGCAGATTTAATCTGCAAGACTGTGCGTACAGGGGAAGTCGGAGATGGAAAAATCTTCATCTTCCCAGTCGAAGAAGTCATCCGCATCCGTACTGGTGAACGTGATGGCGATGCTATTTAAAGATTATTGCTAGATTAAGGATAAAGAAGCCTTCATTCTCGAAAGTGAAGGCTTCTTTTTGTGTTTAGCAGTTTATAGTTTTGTTCTTATGGCCAATCTGTGGGAGAAAAGCTATTTGCTGGACTTGCGAAACCCATTCCTACCATAGGAGCGCATTTTCTGTTTGGATTTGAATTCTTCCTACGGTAGGAATGATGTTTTTAAGTTGGTTAAGTCCCTTCCTATGGTAGGAATGATGTTTTCAAGTTGATTAAGTGTCTTCCTACGGTAGGAGCAAGTCTTTCAAGGTAGTTCACCTCATTCCTATGGTGGGAGAATCATTTTAGAGTCAGTTTGCCTCATTCCTACGGTGGGAAAGGAATTTCTGAGCCAGCGCACCTCATTCCCACGGTGGGAAAAGATTTTAGAGCCAGCTCCCCTCATTCCCGTAGCGGGATGAGAGTTTTCAAGCCAGTTCATCTCGTTCCCACCATGGGAGAGCAATTTCTAAGCCATCACAGCTTATTCTCGCAATGGGAATAATATTATTGGTCTTGCCACTCCTTATCGCCCTTTGCGACAGCCTATTTCCTCTCCCTTCATGTACTCGGACAGTTGATTTTATCATATTACCCAGTTTTTCTTCTTAAAAATCCGATCACCTACCAGCCAGAAGTGCTATAATAATAGCGTTGAGTCCTTGTTAAATGGCGGAAAGGAGTATTGTTTTGCTTAGTATTTTGTCGCGGGCTGTTGGTTTTCTTTTGATTATCTATTTGGGCTATTTTCTTAAGCATCGGCAGGTTTTTAGGCGAGAAGATGGTGCTAAATTGTCGGTTATTCTCATGAACGTGACTTTGCCCTGCTCGATTTTATCGTCTGAGCACCAGCTGACCTTTACGTCCCAGCTTTTGATTCCCTTTTTCCTTGGAATGCTGGGCAATCTCCTTTTGGATGGGATTGGCTACTATTTTGAAAAGAGTCATAAGCCTGAAGCTAAGGCTATTGCCCTCATTCAAAGTTCTGGTTTTAACATTGGCACCTTTGTTCTGCCCTTTGTCATGGCCTTTTTCCCCAGTCGCTACATCATGACAGTCCTGCTCTTTGATATTGGCAACTCGATTATGTGTATTCGGGGCAATTATCTCATGGCAGAGCGGATTATTGGCGGTCAGCAAAAAGAATCACTTCTAGCGCTGACTAAGAAGGTCTTTGCCTCTATCCCCCTTTGCACCTATCTCTTGGTGCTGGTTATTTCACTCCTCCACATCAGCATTCCACAGGGAATTTTGAACATCACTAGTATCGCTGGTAACGCTAATCCCTTCCTAGCCATGTTCATGATTGGGGTCATGGTTGATTTCCATATTGAAAAATCAGCTGCCGCTTCTTTGGTGAGACGATTGTTGCAACGCTTTGGCTTCATGGCGGTGCTGTCATCCCTACTTTACCTCTTCTTGCCTGTCAACTTGGCTGCTAAACAAATGATGGTACTCTGCCTCTTTGCCCCTATCTCAACACTAGGTCCTGTCTATGCCATGCAACTAGGTTCCAAGAGTGCCGAACCTGCCAATCTCAACTCCCTCAGCATTTTTGTCAGCATCATCATCCTGACCATACTCTGCCTTTGCTTTATTTGATAAGACAGTTACCATAGAAAAAGATCTCCTTGAACTTTAAGTAATTCAAGGAGATTCTTTTTAGGTTTATTTTACATTGACAAGTGACTTTATCCTTTGGCTAAGTTTAAATATTTAATTTGTTCAACGGGTAACAGTACCCTTTGTGAAGAAAGTTGCTTTCGCCTGCAACTAGCTAAGAAAATATCTAAACATCAACAATCTTAAATCATTTTAGTACCATGAACAGCAGTGGCGCTGGTTTGGTCACAGAGTTCTTGGTAGTTGTCGGCTGTTACTCCGCCACCAATCATGATTTCGATGCGCTTATTGGCGTAGTTGATAAGGTCTTTGATGTGTTCAACATTAGCTGCGATAGGCTGGTCGTTTGCTGAACCGTGAAGGAGAATGCGAGCAAAGCCCAAGTCCACTAATTCATCTAGCGCAGCCTTTTGCTCCTCCAAAGGAATCTGGTCAAAAGCCATGTGAAAGACGAGGGGAAGTCCTTGAGTGGATGGGAGGAGTTGCTCGATGGCGTCTGTGTCGATGTGATTGTCTTCAGTGAGGGCGCCGAGGACAAGTGAGTCTGCTTCGAGCTCAATAGCCTTGAGAATATCCTCCTCCATTGCGCGAAGTTCAAGGTCGTTGTAGACGAAATTGCCACCGCGCGGACGAATCATGACAGCAAGGCTGACGCCCTTTTCGTGAAGATAGGTGCTGGCCTCTTTGATGACGCCGTAGCTTGGCGTTGTGCCGCCGACAGTCAGGTTGTCGCAGAGTTCGACGCGTTTTATGGCTGCGCTGTCCACTTTGGGGAGGTCTGTCAGGTTCTCTGAGCAAAATTCTTTAATAATCATGGATGCTCCTTTAACATAATGTTCGTTGTTTTTATTATAACACGAAATAGAAAAGAATTTTTTGCTAAAATAATTGAAAAAATCTTTACAAAATTCAGAAAATTGTGCTATAATTTTAACCAATAACTTTGGAGGTGTCATTATGACAATTTACAATTTCTCTGCAGGTCCTGCAGTATTGCCAAAACCAGTGCTTGAAAAAGCCCAAGCTGAACTCCTAGACTATCAAAGTTCCGGGATGAGTGTTTTGGAGATGTCGCACCGTTCCAAAGAATTCGATAAGATTATTAAAGATGCAGAGAGTCTTCTTCGTGAATTGATGGGGATTCCTGACAACTATCGTGTTCTCTTCTTGCAAGGCGGAGCGTCACTTCAATTTACCATGATTCCTTTGAACTTAGCCAAAGGTCGTAAGGCTTACTACCTGGTCGGCGGTTCATGGGGGAAAAAAGCTTACACTGAAGCTGTTAAACTCTCTAAAACCATTCCGTTTGAACCAATCTTATTAGCGTCAACTGAGGATACGGTTTACGACCATATTCCTGAATTTGATGCTAAGGACATTGACCCCGATGCGGCTTATGTTCACTTGACAACTAATAATACTATCGAAGGAACATCAGTTTACAACCTTCCAGATACTAATGGTGTGCCAATCGTTGCGGATATGTCTTCAAATATCTTGGCAGTTCGCTACAATGTGGAAGATTTCGGTATGATTTATGCTGGTGCGCAAAAGAATATCGGACCAGCTGGGGTCGTTGTTGCCATCATCCGTGAAGATTTGCTCAATGACGAACCTGCCTTGTCAGCAATGTTAGACTACCGTATTCAAGCAGATGCGGGTTCTCTTTACAATACACCACCAGCTTACTCAATCTACATTGCCAAAATGGTCTTTGAATGGGTCAAAGAAATGGGTGGCGTTGATGAAATGGAAAAAATCAACCGAGAAAAATCAGGTCTGCTTTACGATTTCATTGAACAATCAGACTTCTACACAAGCCCAGTTAAAAATCCTAAAGACCGTTCAGTTGCTAACGTGCCATTTGTAACACCAAGCAAGGAATTGGATGCTAAGTTCGTTGCAGAAGCAACACCACTTGGATTCAAGAACATCAAAGGACACCGTTCAGTAGGTGGCATGCGTGCCAGTCTCTACAACGCCTTTCCACGCCAAGGTGTGCTGGACTTGATTGACTTCATGAAGAAATTTGAAGCGGAGAACAGCTAATGACTCTTAAAAGACAGAATATAGCTGGTGTCTCACCTTGGGAAGACTTCGTTGGTTATTCTCGAATGGTCAGAATGGGGGATGTCCTTGAAGTTGCTGGCACAACGGCAATGAAAGACGGAAAACCTTATGCGGTTGGAGATGCCTACGAACAGACTCGTTATATTTTAGAGACGATTTCAAGGCTTTTTCAAGAAGAAGGTATTCCTTTTGAAAATATCACTCGAACGCGGATGTTTGTGACGGATATTTCACGATGGGAAGAAATTGGTCGTGCTCATGGGGAGTTCTTTAGAGATATTAAGCCAGTAGCTACGATGGTGGAAGTCTCTTCTCTCATCGACAAAGACTTAATGATTGAGATTGAAGCTACAGCTGTATTAGGGGATAAATAATGGACATTAGACAAGCATTTCCCAATGAAGTGGACGCCATCATGGCAGTGATTGAATCTGCCCGACAAACCTTAGCTCAGTCTGGCAGTAATCAGTGGCAGGGAGAGGATGGTTACCCCAATCAAGACACTATTTTTGACGATATCCTGCAAGGACAGGGCTATGTTGCTCTGATAGAAGGGCAAATTGTTGCCTATGCTGCTGTCATTGATGGGATTGACCCTGCTTATGAAAAGATTTTCGATGGAGCTTGGAAACATGACAATCATCGCTATATTGTCTTTCATCGTATTGCTGTCCTCAGTGATATCCAAGGTCAAAAGGTCGCCCAGACTTTCTTGCAAGGTTTGATTGAGGGGACTGACGGTCATGATTTTCGTTGCGATACCCATGAGAAGAATTTAGCCATGCAGCATATTCTTGAAAAATTGGGTTATGTTTATTGTGGTAAGGTCCCTATTGACGGTGAGCGTTTGGCTTACCAAAAAATTAAAACCAAGTCAGAAAAAGCTCGTTACCAAGAAGTGGACGAGGCTGATTACCACGGTTTCTAATGAGTTTGAATATAAAATAAAAGAAGAAAAGGAAGGCTAGTTGATGCTAGCCTTTGTGTGAATCAGATGGTATATAGTGTAAAAACATTTAATAATATTAATCAGATTGGTTTGAAGGAATTGGGCAACCAGTTCCAAATTGATGGTGACAAGGCTGATAACCCAGATGCCTACATCATTCGCAGTCAAAACCTGCATGGTGTGGACTTCCCATCAAATTTGAAGGCTATTGCGCGCGCAGGTGCCGGAACGAATAATATTCCCATTGATGATGCGACTGCAGCAGGTATCGTTGTTTTCAATACACCTGGTGCCAATGCTAACGCGGTCAAAGAAGCGGTTGTAGCTTCTATTCTCCTATCGGCGCGTGACTATATTGCGGCTAACGCTTGGGTCAACACACTTTCAGGCGACGATGTCCCTAAGCAGGTTGAAGCTGGTAAGAAACAATTTGCGGGTACTGAAATCCGCGGTAAAAAATTGGGTGTTATCGGACTTGGTGCCATCGGTTCACGCATTGCCAACGATGCGCGTCGCTTGGGCATGACAGTCTTTGGTTACGACCCTTACGTTTCTATCGAAGCAGCTTGGAATATTTCTCACCACGTTCGTCGTGTTAAGGACATCAAGGAAATCTTTGCCAACTGTGACTACATCACTATCCACGTCCCTTTGACGCCTGACACTAAGTATACCTTCAACAAAGGAGCCTTTGACCTCATGCAAAAAGGGACTACTGTTATCAACTTTGCCCGTGCGGAGTTGGTAGACAATGCTGCGCTCTTTGATGCTATCGAGGCTGGTGTGGTTAAACGCTACATCACAGACTTTGGTTCAGAAGAACTGCTCAACAAAGATAAGGTCACTGTTTTCCCACACGTGGGTGGCTCAACAGAAGAAGCGGAGCTTAACTGTGCTATCATGGCTGGACAAGAAATCCGCCAATTTATTGAAACAGGTGAAATCACCAACTCTGTCAACTTCCCTAACGTTCATCAGGTTCAAACAGCACCTTACCGTATCACTTTGATTAACAAAAATGTGCCAAATATTGTGGCTAATATCTCAACAGCCGTGTCAAACCTTGGTATCAATATTGACAACATCATCAACCGTTCAAAAGGCGATTATGCTTATACCCTTATTGATTTGGATGAAGAAGATAAATCTAAAATTGATATCTTGGTTGCTGAATTTGAAGCTAGCGACAATATCGTGCGCGTGCGTTTGATTGCTAAATAGAAAAAAGAAGCCGTGAATTGCATTTCATGGCTTTTTAGGTTATGCTTGAAGTATGTTATACCAAGATTTATACGACTCTCCCTTGGGAGCTATACGGATTTTAGCAAATGAGCAGGGCATTTGTGGCTTGTATTTTGTGGGACAGAAGTATGACTGCCGAGGCTTTGAAGTCATGGCTGTCGCTAACCAATCAACAAGTCATACCAAGCTTGCTTGTGACTGGCTGGAGGCTTATTTTGCTGGCGCAGCTCTGCCTGAGGTGACACTTGCCTTGACGGGAACTGACTTCCAAATGAAGGTCTGGCGAGCTTTGCAGGACATTCCTAGTGGTCAGACAGTTACCTACGGTCAGCTTGCCAAGCTCTTAGACTGCAAGTCAGCGCAAGCTATTGGCGGAGCCATCGGAAAAAATCCTGTATCGCTGATAGTGCCCTGTCATCGGGTGCTGGGGGCAGATGGGGGTCTGACGGGCTATGCAGGTGGTGTAGAGCGTAAGGCTTGGTTGCTGAAACATGAAGAGAGGGGCTAATATGTATACTTTTTACCAATATCCAAAATGCACGACTTGTCGTAGAGCTAAGGCGGAGCTTGAAAGTCTGGGGGTAGATTTTACCAGCATTGATATAAAGGAGAATCCACCTAAGGCGGAACTGATTTTGGAGTGGATGGAGACGTCTGACTATAGCATCAAAAATTTCTTTAATACGAGTGGCCAATCCTACCGTGCTTTGGGTCTCAAGGACAAGATGGTCCAGCTGTCTGCACAAGAAGCGGCTGATTTGTTGGCTAGTGATGGTATGTTGATTAAGCGTCCGATTTTGCTTAAGGATGGTAAGCTTTTGCAGGTGGGTTATCGGAAGGTTTATGTAGAATTAGGCTTATAAAAAACGGGTTCGTCTTGCGACGAGCTCGTTTTACTTTCTTGAATATTTTCGTTTATCAAAAATATTATAAACATACTCTATAATTGCGAGTATAGCAAAACCGATAAAGCAGAAGGTTAAGACACCAGAGGCAGAATGGAATCCTAGCAGTCCTGAAATACTATTGATCATTGGAGCGGCAAAAGCGGCACCAAGGTTGATCCCCATTAATATGACTGAAGTGGTTAGTGTTCCACCATTTTTGGGTCCTACTTGAGCAACTCTCAGGAAGGCTTGAGGGAAGACCCAATCGAAGAAGACACCAGCAATGATGACACCTAAAGTAACCATTGCTACGCTTGTAGCATTTGCTACGATGAAGAAACCTAAGGCAATACCCGTATAAGAGACTGGTAAGATAAAGTTACCAATGAGTTTTGAAACAGGAGCATAAAGGAGTGCCGCCACCATAGAAGCTAGTCCTAAAAAGGCTAAGATAGAAGAAGCAGCTGATGGTGAGAATAGTTTTGTTTCTTGCCCCAAGACAGCCATTTTAATGGTCATCATGAGGAACATCGCAAAGGTGATTAGAAATAGCAGTGCTAGTAACAAAATATGACCGTTAACAGCTTCTTTAAAGCTAGATTTTGGTTGGTTCTCTATTGTCTTGCTTTGATCTTTATCGTCTGGGATTGTGACGAATAACCAGATTAATATGAGAGGGATAAGTCCAACGAAGAACCCAGTAAAAGCAGTTCTCCAGCCACCGATAATCAAGGCGGAGAGTAGGAAGCCAAAAGCGGCATTACCAAGGTTTTGCGCTGTATTTTGGAAACCAAGCATTCCTTTTAACTGTTGACCTTCATAAAATTTGTACATGAGGGAAACGGAATAAGGGTTGAAAAGTCCAATTCCAAGCCCCATAATCAACCTTGCTGCGATTATAATTGGAAAGCTATTGACAAGTGCTGGAAGAACACCCCGACGGTATAGAGGGTTAATCCAAAGAGTATAGTACGCTTGATACCAAACTTATTTCCGATAGCTTCAGCAAAGAGAATGAGAAATAGGACACTAAAATTTGGTAAGGTCGAAATGAGCTCTATTGTTGATTGTGAGACATTTGGGAAATGCGTAGCTGATTGTGTATTAGCAATTGAAATTGAAGGGACTGTTTGAGCTAGTAGGGAAAGAGATAATAAAGACCCTTTGAACAGCCATGAAGAGGTATTGACTAGTTTTTCTTTTGTCATGATGATCTCCTTTTAGCAATCTTCTTTGATATCGTTGACTGCGGCAAGACCAGCAAGACGACCAGATGTCCAAGCAAATCCTGAAGCAAGTCCTTCGTAAGCAGGATAATTACGTGGTGCGTAGTAGCCACCAGCATTTGCTCCCCCAGTGTATAGGCCTTTGATTGGTTTCATATTAACATCTAAGACGCGTAAGTCCTTGTCGACACGAACACCACCAACCGTTCCTAGGTAAACAACTTTTGCGATAAAGGCATAAAATGGACCATTTTTAATTGGGTATTGAAGTGATTTTTCTGATTTTCTGAAGAAGCTATCGTTTTTACTATCAACGGCTTGGTTACGCAAGGAACACCCTGACTGGGGTCATATCCAGTGTATTGGAA
>ERZ1034980.220-NODE-220-length-46461-cov-20.047925_pt1 | contig 46461 bp, 44 predicted proteins | sample MGYA00520622_ERZ1034980 | MGnify/ENA primary metagenome ERZ1034980 (study PRJEB33766, sample SAMN09781791) | gut metagenome | biome: gut microbiome | host: Homo sapiens | place: Madagascar | study: EMG produced TPA metagenomics assembly of the PRJNA485056 data...
CAGGTCCTCTCTAGATGTTAGCTTTTCGTCACCCACTACAGTTGACAAAGAGCCTTTAAACCTTGTTCCAAAGCCGCTTCCAATCGTCTTTGGTGAAGCGTAAGCCCATTTTCAAAAGAATAATCCCCAAAATAAAGAGGAAAAGACCGTAGACTACTGAAACATGGTAGACCTGATGCCAGATGCCTAGATAAATAAACAGCCCCATTGCTAGCAAGTAAAAGACTAATGAAATCAAGCTCGTCTGCCACTGCCATTTAACAGGAAAGCTGTACTGAAATGGGAAAACGATGATAAATAGAGCAAGTAAGGGAGTGATAACAAAATCTGAAACTTGGTTAAGGGCTAAAAAAATGAGTTCTACCCCCATAACAATTATCATCCCAAGAACCAACCATTTAAAATGAGTCACTAAAAAACGTCTCATCGTAGTCACCCACCTTCATCCGATTTTTCACTTTTATTATATCAAAAATACCGCTAAAACTTGTGCTCCAGTAGCTCTTCCTATATTTTTTGATGGCATAAAGCAGCCGTTATTTTATACCACTAAATCTGTTTCACAAGTGAAAATATTATAGATAAGGGCGAACGAAGTGATCTAAAACTGATATTTTCGCTGTAGTGGAATTATCAGTGACAACGACAGTGTCACTGATAACGGAATTTTCGAGACCCTAGGCTCGAAAATTAGGAATGCTCTAACAGTCTGGGAGACTGTTAGAGGTTGAAAATAGGAAAAGCGGAGCTTTTCTCATTCGTCCGAAAGAAGTTGCTTCCGGCCGCACTACCTAAGAAAATATCAAAATCCTTTTTCAACTTTCAATAAGTCTTACCAACATCTAAAAAACCTCCCCGAGGAAGGGAAGGCTATAACGCATCTTCTAGATTAGAACATGTCAATCAAAAGCTGTTTAAGTTCAGCAATGTATGGTTGACGTGGGTTTGCTGGTGTACATTGGTCATCGTAGGCCAAGCTTGCCAAGTTATCCACTGCTGCATCGAAGGCTTCCTTTGTAACGCCGTTAGCAGAGAGTTTTGGTTCAACATCAACAGCGTGCATGAGTTTGTCAATGCGTTCGCAGAGTGCTTCAACCAAGGCTGCATCGTCTTTACCTTTAAGGTCAAGAGCGCGAGCGATGTCTGCGTAGTCACGTTGTCCGCGGTATTCTTCGTAACGTGGGTAAACTGAGCGTTTAACATTACCAGATACACCATTGTAACGGATAACGTGCTGCATAGCGATTGAGATAGCAAGGCCGTGAGGCAAACCAAATTCACCACCAGTCTTGTGGGCGATAGAGTGGTTAATACCAAGGAAGGCATTTGAGAAGGCCATACCTGCAAGGGTTGCTGCATAGTGCATATTTTCACGCGCTTGTTCGCCACGAAGCGTTGGATGCTTAGGATCGTAGTTGTAAGAATCTTCTAAGTTTTCGATAACCAAGCGGATAGCTTCCATAGACCATGGACGAGTGAAGTCTGATGCCATAACAGACACGTAAGATTCAAGGGCATGTGACAGAGTATCAAGACCTGAGAGAGCTACTGTGCGTTTTGGCACTGTCATAACAAATTCTGGGTCAACGATAGCCACTTGTGGTGTCAATTCATAGTCTGTTAATGGGTATTTCACGTGTGTGAAATCATCTGTAATAACAGCATAAGGTGTTACTTCTGAACCAGTACCAGATGTTGTTGGGATACAGAAGAGACGTGTTTCAGCTTGGTGTTTGAAACGAACAATACGTTTACGAATATCAATGAATTTTTGTTGCAAACGAAGGAAGAGGTCGCTGACCTTGTCATAGCTGTCAAGGAAATCTGCTTCACGATCTAATGAATATTCATAGATATAGCGGGCAATCTTAGCTGCATCAAGAGCAGAACCACCACCGACTGCGATAACCGTGTCTGGTTTGAAATCACGCATTTGACGAGCAATTTCAATGGTTTGTCCAAGAGTTGGGTCTGGTTTGATGGTACCATAGATTGACGTTGCTACTTTTTCATCACGAAGAGCCAACTGAGCAAGAACAGTATCCACAAAACCAAATTGAAGCATACCTGGGTCAGCAACGATAATGGCACGTGTCATGTGTTCAGTTTCATCTTGCAAGTATGAAATAGCGTTCTTTTCGTAGTAAGTTTTTTCTGGAAGGCGAATCCACTGTGGACGGTTACGACGTTTCGCAACAGTTTTCACATTCAAGAGGTCGCCAGTAGATAAATTGTGTGACAATGAATTTTTCCCCCATGATCCTGTTCCAAGAGTTAAGCTGGCTTCAAGTGCATCTGTGTAAATATCACCAATACCACCAACTGAGTCTGGTTGGTTAACCAAGACACGAGATGAATTAAGAGCATCACCATATTCGGCAACAAATGGATCTGCTTGTGAACCAATTTGGATGGCACAGTTGTGACCAGCACCTTGATAAGCAAGTAAAGCTGCAACAATGTCAATACCATCTTGACGATCTTTGGCTTTATAAACTGAAAGGAGTGGAGAAAGTTTTTCTGAAGATAGTTTTTCACCAATATTCTTCTTATCAAGCTCGAACAAGAGGACATCTTTGCTTTCAGGCAAGACAACACCAGCTTGCTCACAAATCCATTGAGCTGACATACCAGCTACAGGACCGTTTACACCGTGATTGTCGTTGAAAACAAAGTCTTCAAATTTCTTGTAGTCTTTCTTAGGAACGAGGTAGGCACCTTTTTCTTGCATCTTAGCAAGCCATTCTTTGTAGATTGGTGCTTCGACAACTGCTGAATTTTCAGTCGCACAAATCATACCGTTGTCAAAACGTTTAGACAAGAGGAGGTCTTCAACTGCTCGATCAAGGTGAGCCGTTCCATCCACATAAACAGCACCATTACCTGCACCAACACCCATAGATGGATTGCCAGATTTGAGGGCGGCATTAACCATACCAGGACCACCTGTGGCAAGGATTGAAGCGATATTCTTATTTGAAATCAAGGCACTTGTGTTAGCAAGTGATGGTGTTTCAATCCATTGAACGATATTTTCAGGAGCGCCTGCTTTCACCGCTGCATCATACAAAATTTGAGCCGCATGAGCTGAACATTTTTGAGCTGATGGGTGGAAGGCAAATACGATAGCGTTACGTGTTTTAAGAGCAACCAAGATTTTAAACATGGTTGTTGAAGTTGGGTTAGTTGTTGGTACAATACCAGCTAAAACACCAAGAGGTGCCGCAATCTGAATGCTGCCAGAAACCTTATCTTCACCTATGATACCAACGGTTTTTTTATTTTTAATACGTTCATAAACATATTCTGTTGCAAAGTGATTTTTTGTATCCTTATCTTCGACAACACCGCGTCCAGTTTCGGCGTGGGCTTCTTTTGCCAATTCCAAGGAAGCTTCTGAACCAGCTAGAGCCATGGCTGCAACAATTTTGTCAACTTGTTCTTGTGTGTAAGTTGCAAAGATTTTTTCAGCTTCAACAGCTTTATCAACGAGTTGACCAGTGTATTGCTGGGCAATTTCTTCTACGCTTAGTTCTTCAATTTTAGTTTCTTTAACCATCTCATATCCTCCGAATATTGTCTGTTATAGATGCGTTTTTAAGAAGAGGTCCTTATCAACGATTCTTTCTATTTTTACCGTTTGTGACTTTCTTCACTTGTTATTGTAACCCTTTTCAAAAACAATGTCAATAGTTTTTGTGATTTTTTTCACTTTAATTGTTTTTTGATACTTTTCCAGACCACAATACCATTGACCGCAAGCTCAAAAAAAGAAAAAAGCCACCAGAATCCAGGATTCCAGTAGCTTTTTTGCTTTATACGTCTTTTGATTAACGACGAAGTCCAAGTGATTGGATCAATTCGCGGTAACGGTTAACGTCTTTGCGGCGAAGGTATGCCAACAAGTTACGACGGTGACCGATTTTTTTCATCAATCCACGGTAAGTAGCGTGGTCTTTTTTATGTTGTTTGATGTGGTCGTTAAGGTGGTTGATTTCCCAAGTAAGAACTGCTACTTGAACTTCAACTGAACCTGTATCACCTTCGTGACGTGCGTATTGTGCAATGATTTCATTTTTTTTCTCTTTTGAAATTGCCATGATTTTTCTCCTTTTATTGCTTCATCCGAGTTCAAGGATTGGCACTCCTTGAACCAAGAAAAAGTTGGTTTGTCTTTTCGACAGTTCTTATTCTAACAGATAAAGACGGGCTTTGTCAAAGGTTTTTATTTAAAAGCGTCAGCCATTTCTCCTCACAAAACAAAGGCACCGCTATGAGCGACGCCTTCGTTGGAGATTTTATGAAAAAGTTTTAGGAATGCTTATAGTATATCGGGGCTCCCTTAAAGAAAGCTGAAAGGCTTGCTAAATTATCTAAATGAGAAGCCTTCATAGACTAGATCTGCTTTTGGATTTTTCTCGTGGAAAATTTTGGCGAAGGTGGTCATCATTTTGACAGGTCCGCACATGAAAACGGTCGTGTTGTCTGACAAATCATAATCATCAAAATTGAGATAGCCATCAACGTTACTGTCCACGATATGAAGCGTCAGCTTGGGATTTTTGCTGGCATAGTCGCGCAGCATATCCACATAAACAGCATTTTCAGCACCAGTGAAAGCGTAGAAAAAGTCAACTTCTTTGTCCAAAAGGGGATTTTCTCGGATGTAGGAAATGAAAGGCGTGATGCCAATCCCACCAGCAATCCAAACTTGATTGTCACGCCCATCTTTGAGGGTCATGTGCCCGTAAGAGCGGTCAATAGCGACCTTAGTGCCGACTTGCAACTTCTTATAAATGTCTGTCGTGAAATCACCTGATGACTTGATAGTGAAGAAAATAGTCTTGCCCTGTCCTCCAGAGATTGAGAAGGGGTGAGCAGCGGTTTCAAAACCTTCTTGGAAGATTTTCAAGAAAGCAAATTGCCCAAAATCATAAGTAAAGTCGCGTCGCATCTCCAATTCAATCTCCGTGGTATCATGATTGAGGTGCTTGATGCCCTTGACACGTCCATAATTGCGAAAACCAAACGTTTGATACAAAAAGATGATATAAAATCCCGATAGCAAGCCAATCAACGTGTAAACCAAGCTAACTAAACCAAGAAAAGTCGGTGCCAGCAAAGTACCACCCAAAATCAGATAGGCATGCAAGAGCCCAAAAATATAGGCTAAATAAACAAAACGGTGAATGTTCCGCCACACTTCATATTTCAGCCTTTTACCAAGATACGCCACTAAAATAATACTGAAGAAAAGGTAAATAGCCATATGACCCAAATTTGTAGCCAGGCTATTGCTCCATAAACCAGCCTCCATAGCAACATTATGCATGACCAGCAAAACCATCGAAAAGACCGCTATCACTTTATGGAAAAAGTATATATTTTCGATGCCGTGGAAGATTTCTTCTAAGAAACGACTCTTCGTCGCTAGCGCAAAAGTCAAAGCCAAGGTCGTCAAAGCCACCCCCGGCACGATAAACATGGTCTGACCAGCAGAGACCCACGCCAAAGCCGTGATAACAATACTAAACAGGATAAGCACTAAGCCCTTCCAAGATTTCATGACCGAGTTTTCTCACATTTCTACATAATATCCCATTATATAGAGCACAATGACCCCAGTCTATTTTTATGCTTAAAGCGACAAATGGTTTAAGACTTCTTTAAGTTTTTAAACCCAAAAAATCTGGACAAGTTCTGCCCAGATTTTAAGATTTAATCGATTATGAATTTAATTCACTTTAATATAACGACGAACGCCTGAACCACTGATATAGCTTAACCAGTTGGCACCGTCAGCTTTGACGATTTTATCGTAGTTGACACTACTGCCTGCGTTATAGTAGGCAAAGACTGGCGCTGAATTGCTGACTTCATTAGTGATAGCTGTGCGTGTTGTAAAGGTATAGCTACCGCTGCTTGGAAGGCTAGTATCAGCTGCTAGTTTTGTAGTTGTAGCGCTAGCTCTTACTTGTCCCAAGTCAACATAACGACGAACACCCTTGTAGTTAGTGTAAGAAATCCATTGGTGGTTATCCGCAACCAAGCTCTTGTCGTAGTTGATGGTTTCCCCAGCTGTAAAGGTGAACTGCGTTGGTGCAGTTACACTGGCGCTAGCTTTAACCTCAACTTCCTTGTCAAAAGTATAGCTACCGCTGGCTGGAAGAGTAGATTTGGCTGTCGCTACATCATTAGTTGCTGGTTTCACATCAGTTTTAGTGCTATCTTTTTTAGAAGTATCCGTAGTCGCTTTGCTATCAGTTGTCTTTGTACTTGTCAAGGCTTCAACAGGAAGATAACGACGGTTACCTGAATAGCTCATGTAAGAAAGCCATTGGTAGCCATCTGCTTTGACGATTTTATCATAATTAACACTATCACCCTTGTCATAGTAAGCAATCGTTGGTGCATCCATCTTAGCTTCTGATTTGATGCTTGTGCGTGCTGTGAAAGTGTAGCTGCCACTAGCTGGGAGACTTGTTTCAGTTTGTTCTGCTTGCGCTTTAGCTTCTTTAACAGTCACTTGAGTACCTGCAACTCCTTTTAATTGACCATTATTTTCAACATAGTAAAGGTGAACATTGTAAACACCGGTGTTATTCTTATGGTCTTTGATATCGACATTAACTTTGTAGGTGTTGTCAGTGTCCGCTTTAGCAGTGTACCAAATCAAGTCATCTTGACCATCATTTTCAGACCAAACGGGCACTTTAATTTCTTTGACACCTTGGCTATCTTTGACATTTTTGACAACAACGTCAAAACCTTGGCTGGTTTGGTTGGCGATAGTGATATCACCTTTCACAACAGGAGTTGTTGGTGTTTTAGATGATTTCGTACTTGACGGGCTTAGTTTATTGAGAGCTACATAGCGACGAGTACCGCTGTAACTCTTATATGAAAGCCATTGGTAGCCATCTGTTGTCAAGACCTTATCATAATTGACCCTATCCCCTTTAGCAAAGGTAAATTGTGTTGGGCTATCCACCTTGGCTTGATTTTTGACTTCTACTTGTTTGTCAAAAGTATAGCTACCTGAACTTGGGAGTGTTTGAGTGCTACTTGTCGTAGTATCTATTTTATCGGTCTTAGTTTTCGGAGCCACAGGTGTGCTAGCTGTTAGCTCTGCGATTGGCGCGTAGCGACGAACGCCTGAGTAAGAGCGGTATGAAATCCAACGGTGATCATCGGCATTTACCACCTTATCGTAGTTGACACTTGAGCCTTTTTCCATGTAAAAGACGGTTGGGCTGTCCATGTCTGCTTGATTTTTGACTTCTGTGCGAGTTTCAAAAGTGTAGCGACCGTTATCAGGAATAGCAGGTGTTTGAGTAGCTACTGTCGTATCTGCTTCAGGGACTTCCGCTTCTGTTGTTGCAGTCGTTTCAGGTACTTCTTCCGTTTGTGTCGCTTCTGAAGCTGTTTCAACTACTGGTGTGTTTGCTGTCGCTGGTGTAGTCGTTGTAGCAGTCGCTTTAGCACTTGTATCTGCGCTTGCTGGTGTCGTTGTGGCTACATCTGTTTTTGGAGTTACATCAGCTGTGGTTGCTGCATCCGTTTTAGGAGTTACATCAGTTGTGGTACTAGCTGGTGTAGTCCTTGTGCTCGCTGCGGTAGCATCAGCTGACGCTGTTGTTGCTGACGTTGCTGTATCTGAGACAGAGACAGTGTGGCTGTTAGGCGTACTTGCGGCTAGAGAAACATTTGCATCTACCCATTCACTAGATTGACCTTGTTCGTCTGCCAAAACAGCTGGCGCCATCAACAAACAACCAATCATCACAGAAGCTGTGCCAACGGCATATTTACGAACACTATATTTTTGTTTTGATTGACCATGTAATTTCATCATCACATTAACCTTCTTAATCATTAAATATCTTTGATAATTATATTTTACACCTTTTTAACCACAAAAACCAACTTTGTCCTGAAATGTCGTCAAAACATCCTGAACGGTATAAAAAGAGTGTGGCAGAAATCGGTCAGACAAAGGTTTCGATTGCATTGTCACACTCAACCACTGCGACTATTGATTAAAAAATCACAGTATATGAAAAGGCTGGGTACTTATGTCCCAACCTTGTGATATTATTGCTTAACGATAGAATGGATGAGCTGTTTCTGAAGTAGATTGGCCGATTGTGATCGTTCCTTGATCCGCTGAAACCCAGATTGGAACTGAACCGACTGGACTATTTGGGTCATACAAACTTCCAGCAAAGCCACCGTTTGAAACAGAACCTTGGATAGCAGTCAAATTTCCTTGATTACTATAACTGACGCTACCGTCAGCTCCAATAGTAACCGTTGCACCTAAATCGTTTGTCCAAGTCCCTGCAATAGAAGCAAAATTACCATTTGCTAAGTCTGAATTTGATGTAGTATCTGGTTGTTCCACCGTTGATTGGCTAGCAGCTGCTTGGTTTTGGCTTGCTTGTGCGGTTGTCGTAGCTTGACTTTGTTCAGTTTGAACTGCTGATGAAGGAATTGAAGTTTCTGACGAAGTTGCTTGACTAGAACTTGATGATACTTGAGAAGAACTAGACTTAGTCGTTTTTTTAGCTTTAACTTTTGATGAGCTAGATGATTTGCTGGTCTGAACCGTTTTAGATTTGCTATTAGAAAATGAATCTTTAGCTGATTCCTGCTTACCACAAGCACCCAATAAGACAAGTGAACTTAGCATAGCAATTGCCATTAGTTTTGATGTTGATTTTTTCATGATATCTCCTTTAGTTAATGCTGATGTAGCGGCGAACGCCTGAGTAGCTCACATAAGAAATCCATTGGTGTCCGTCAGCTGTCAATGTGCTATCGTAGTTGACACTATTACCTGCATCATAGTAAGCAATGTCGCTAGCAGACATTCTAGGTTCTGACTTAATACCAGAACGAACTTTGAACGTATAACTACCGCTTGAAGGGATAGAAACTGTCGCTACTGCTTCTGGGACAGTCACTTTAGTGCCGCCTACCCCTACTTGTTTACCATCATTTTGAATATAGTAAAGGTGCACATTGTATTCGCCACGGTCATTTTTATGGTCTGAAATATGAACCGTTACTTTATAGTCACCGTTAGATTGCTTACTAGCATTATACCAAATAATGTCATCTTGGTTATTACGTGTTGACCAAACTGGAACTTGTACTGTCTTAACACCTGTGTTACTTGCAACATTAGTGATGATAACATCAAATGTTCCTTGTTGAGCATTCACATTTTGAATGTTGATTGTTCCTGTTGTTTTAACTTGAGTTGTTGGCGTTGCTGCTACTACCTTATCAATGGCAATATAGCGACGTGTACCAGAATAGCTAAGATAAGAAATCCAATTATAGCCATCAGCAGTTAATTTTTGATCATAATTAACGGAACTTCCTGCATCATAATAAGCAATGTCAGCGCTTGAGATCTTTGGTTCGTTTTTGATTCCTGTACGGCTTGTAAAGGTGTATTGACCACTTGAAGGAATAGCTGTTGAACTACCTCCACCAGTATTCGTTGAAATAGGAGTTGTTACACTACCTGATAAATCTTTAAAGTGAATGTAGCCATTGTAATAAGAAATTGGATGAATATCTGCATGGTAGTTGTGATTGTAATTCCAGTTATATTCTTCAACCTCAACGTTTCCGTTACTAACATTTTTTACCCAAGCAACGTGACCGCTTGCTAGCCATGCTACTGAACCAACAGCCGGAGTATTATCAACCGTTACACCATGAGCACGCGCATCTGACGCCCAACTTACTGCTGAACCATAACCTGCTGGCAATTCATAGTGATTTCTTGAGCTAAGACGGTAAGCAACAAATGATACACATTCTCTATTATACATATGCCAAGGGTCTACAAGTGAATCTGGGGAAGCACTACGTAAATAGGCAGGATAATCATCGACATTAGCAGTTGTATTCACTGCCACCAATGACGTTCCTAGCATTGCTGTTAAAGCATCAGCTGATGAAAGATTTTCTGTCCCTAGTTTAAAGTTAAAGAAGTTATCAAAATTAAAGTCCGTAACAGATACAGTCATCGTATTTGAAGTATCTGAGATAGGAGCCGCAACTTCAGTTGTCGTTGTGCTGCTGGGGCTTCTACAGTTGTTCTTGAAGCAACATTTTCTGTATTAAGGGATGCTCCTGTTGATTCTTTTGTATTTGTCGTAACTGATAGGTCAGTAACTTTATCAGCTTCTGCTGTTTCAGGAGCAACCACATCAGATGTTTCAGTTGATTGTTTCGATGTTTCGTTTTCTACTACTGGTATCATTGTTTTGGTTGTATCAGCTTCTGCTATCGGAGTAGTTACGATAGCTTCTTCTGTTGTAGGCGTAGCTGCTTGAGTAGTTGTTGGAGTAGCTGGTGTTGATTCTGCTTGAGTTGGAGTTTGTTCAGTATCACTTGTAACCACTGGTGTTGTTACTGTTTGATTAGCTTTTGTATCAACAACAAAGCCAGCAGTCACTTCTGATGAAGTTGGAGCTACCACTTGCTCATCTGCACTAACTTGATTAACCCCTACTACTAAGAAAGTACCTAATAAAACCGATACAGCACCTATTGTGCATTTGCGGATTGAAAAACGTTGGTTAGATTGACCATTGATTCTTTTCATTTTAAATTTCCTCGTAATTGATTTAGTTTGTTTACGGACACTATCTTATTCCTTTTTTGAGAAAAAAGTTCACTTTATCCTAAACGGTCGTCAAAACATCCTGAAATGTTAGTAATAGCGATTGACCTACATTTCAGGATGTTTCAAGCACATTTCAAGACAAAATTAAATTTTCATTTATTTTTCTGCTATAATAACACTAATTTCAATATTTACGAAAAGGGGATAATTATGCCTGGTTGGTGGGATGCATTATTTGGAAAATAATTAAAAAGTGACTAGCTGATATAATCTAGTCATTTTCTAATTCTAAATATAATTCTTGTATAAAACGATAATGTTTACTTGAAGTTTTTAAGTTAACATTAGGATAGTCTCTTAAAATACTCGAAACATTATCCAAACCAATTCCTCTTCCCTTACCTTTCGTTGAAAATCCTCTCTGGTAAAGATTTGTTATCGAAACCTGTTCATCTAAAGTACTATTTTCAATAACAATAAGCACTTGATTATTTTCTTCAAGTATCGCTATAATTATTTGGGGTTGTTTTGCAAACAACGAAGCCTCTATGGCGTTATCTAATAAAACGGATAATATGACTACCAGATCAAGCGTCTTGATAGGAAAGTTATCAATTCTTGAAGTAACTTCTATGCTAATATCAATATTTTTTGATTCCGCATCGATTATTTTAGCGGATAATATACTTTTAATAGCAGTGTCCTTAATCAAAGATAGCCTTGTAAAATCAAATTTACTATCTTGAATACTTCTCCCTGACTCACCTAACACCTTTCTATAAACTTCTTCTATTGCTCCAATATCTTTTTGGTCAATACCAACCTTAAGACTAGTTAAAACGTTGACATAATTATGTCTGAAACTTCTAACTTCCTGATATAAATCTTCTATTTGTTGACTATACTGTTCTAACGATTTTAATTGATTGTCTTTTTGTTCTAGAAGCTCCATCTTGAGTTTATCATTTAGGTTTGCATTCGTATAGCTTAATAAAACCAAAATCAAAACAACATATAAGGTAACCAAGTAACCACGATAAGTTACAAAAATAGGATATCTCTTATCTCCTAGAAGAAAAACTTGTAAAATCACAAAATAGATAATCATTGCAATATCAATTACAACCAATGGTAATTTAACTCGTTGCGGGTTTAAACCAATATGATAACTTTGGAAATCAATCCTTAACAATTTGACTAAAGCAAAGTAAGTAAGCACTCCTAAAATACGACCGCAAATTGAAAAAATTAGGATTGTAAAATGTGTTTCCTCTATTCCTAGAAAAGGAAATAGAAAAAATTGATAGTATCTACTAAACAAATCCTCAATAATTACGGGGAATAAGCCATAAAACAGCGCCATACTTTTATTTAACTGCCCCCAGTTCCTTACCACAGAATATATGGGTAGAAACAAAAATGTCGCAAAGTAAGCAACAGGCGGTAACACTAAAAATAATAGCCTTAACACTAATAGAAATGTTAAAAAATGATATTTAGCAATCCTTTTACCCATTACATGCTGATAAATCAGTAAATCGGCTATAAGTAAGATAAAGAAATTCACATTTTCAAGAATAATACCCATATAACTACTCCTGATCTCCTAAAATATATCACTATTATACTACAAATGCCTATTAAAAATAATTGAGAAATTATAAACTATTGACTGAAAATATTATATAAAAACACCCAAATCGTTAGATTTCATATCCAACAATCTGGATGACACTTTTAAATCGGCATCATACAACCACTTCCATCCCACCAGCCGCGCCGCTCGTCCTAATCTTCTCAATTAGCGCGTTCTGCTTCAAACGTGACACTGTGCAAGTAGCTTCGTTTTCAAAAAAAACTTGTTGGGTCTTTTTATCAACTCGAACGACATTATCGACATTGATAGCAAAAGATTTATGGCACTTGTATAGGCGCTTGTCAGCTTTTAGGACATCGGATAGCTTGCCGTAGAACTCAATGCGTTCGTGGCGGGTATGCAAGACTAATTTGTGAGGGACGGGTGATGTCTCGATAAAGTAAATACTCTTATAAGGCACTTGAATCACAGATTGTTTGGTCTCAAAGACGAAGGAATCTTCTGCGACAGTATTTTCCTGACGTTCTTGGACGGCTTCTAGAACTTCCGCAATCCTTACCGCAAACTCCTCATCGCCGATAGTTTTGTCAATAAAGTCCAGCGCAGCCACCTTATAACGGAACGTTACTGGAAGAAACTCTGAGTGCGTTGAGACAAAGATAATGCTTGCATTTGGGTCTTTTTTGCGAATAGCTTGTGCTACCTCAAGACCTTTTTTCTCTTCTCCTTTAATCTCAATATCAAGGAAGAAGACTTGGTGATAGCCACGCTCCGTCGCAGCATCAATCAGTTGGTCTGACCGACCAAAAATTCCCAAACTACGATAATCGATTTGTTGCTCACTAAGCACACGACGCAAAATTTTCTCAATACGTGATTGTTGAAGTAAATCATCCTCTAAAACATTAATAGTAATCATATCTAAGACCTCTTTTTGTTTTATAATATATCATACATTATAAAACAAACCACCCTCAAATAGGGCACTTTATCTTGAACGGTCGTCAAAACATCCTAAACAGTCAAAAACCTTGGTAAAACGACCAAGGCTTTTGATTATTGACGGTAAAATGTTTGTTCACTACCAACTAATTGGCCTGTAATGTAAATTTTATCTTTATAAATGAAAAGTCCCATTGGTGAAGCAATTGGTTGACCTGATTTACGGTATTCAACCGCATAAACGGCACCATCTTCTGTGGTGTATTGAGAAGAGAGAGCAATATCTGAGTCTGTATTGCCATTATATGCAAAGCTACCGTCTGCCCCGATAGTTAAAAATACACCATCCAATGTTGACCATGTTCCTACTACTGATGAGAAGTCACCATTTGCAACATTTGACACTTTAACAGAAGTGTCAGGTGTTGTTTGAGGGATGACCTCTGTTGTTGTGCGATAAAATGGATGATAATCTGCTTCTTCGGATTGTCCGATGGCGATAGTATCTTTGTCATTGACAGCACCGGTATGAATGTTAGCTTTACCAGCAGGTGTCACGATAAAGACAGAAGAACCTGTTAATTGATTTGGATTATAGACTGTAGCACTATAATAGTTGTCACCAGCTCCTACAAATTGCAAGGCTGTGTAGCTAAATGTACTGCTAAAGCTACCGTCAGCAGCAATGGCAAAGGTTTGTCCTTTGTCATTAGACCATGTTCCTTTAATAGAAGAAAAATCACCTTGAGGTAGTCATGGGTAATAGGACGGTCAGTGTAAGCTGGTTTACCGTCATTTACTGGACAGTTTTCTAAAACTTCATCCTTACCAATCAGGTTAATCACGTCAAATCGGAACCCTTTAACTCCCTTATCACGCCAAAAATTGACAACTTTAAAGAGTTCTTCACGAACATGAGGATTACGCCAATTGAGGTCAGCCTGTGTCACATCAAAAAGGTGTAAATAATATTTCCCAGTATCTCCAAAAGGTGCCCAAGCATTGCCACCAAATTTTGAAACCCAGTCTGTTGGCTCATCACGTAAGATAAAGAAATCCTGATAGTAGTTATCTCCTGCAAGTGCTTTTTGGAACCATTCATGCTCAGTCGAACAATGGTTGAGCACCATATCCAACATGAAATCAATATGATGCTTATGACCTACTGCTATCATTTCTTCAAAGTCTGCCATAGTCCCAAAGTCTGGATTGATAGCTGTGTAATCTGACACATCATAGCCATTATCGCGTTGCGGACTTGGGTAAAATGGATTGAGCCAAACCATATCGATACCCAACTCTTCAAGATAAGGCAATTTTTCAATGATTCCTCGAAGGTCACCGACTCCATTACCTGTTGTGTCTTTATATGATTTCGGATAAATTTGGTAAACAACCTTTCGTTTGTCGATTGCCATTTTTGTCTCCTTTTTTCTGTAATATGAATGTCAATATCGTCAGCAGCGCTGGTTGACATTGCTGTTACTAGTTATCTCCCCAAAATGTATCAAGTCCAGCAACAATGAACTGGACTTGATGATTTTATCTTATAGTTTACGTGCTCGGAATAAGTCCTCACCACGTTTGATAGCTTTTGGCAAATCCTGAACCGCAATTGGTAAGAAGTTATCCTGGTTAGTAATGATGACTGGTGTTTCAACATGGAAACCTTCTGATTGAATAGCTTCCATATCAAAGCTAATCAACTTGTCACCAACTTTCACCTTATCACCTTGCGCTACATGAGCAGTAAAATGTTTTCCATTCAAGTTAACCGTGTCCATACCGATATGCATCAAGATTTCAACACCTTCGTCCGATACTAAACCAACCGCATGTTTTGTTGGGAAAAGAACAGAAACCGTTGCGTTAACTGGTGACACCAATTCACCTTCACTTGGTTGGATAAGGACGCCTTGCCCCATAACGCCTTGAGCAAAGACAGGGTCTTTTGCAGTTGATAAATCTCTGACTTCACCACTAAGTGGACTTTCTAGAGTCACAATTGCTCCCGCTGCCAAACCAGTTTCTTCTACAACTGGCTCTTGCAATGGAACATCAAGTACTGCATCTTCCTCTGTCTTAGCAAGAATACCAGCTTTTTTGAAGAATACGGTCAAAACGAATGGAACCACGATAGCTACTGCCATACAAAGGAAGAAAACACCCATGTATTTAACATTGATAGATAGGAAACCAGGTAAACCACCGATACCAATGGCGTTAGCTTGAACATTGAAGGTTGTAGAAAGAAGACCTGCAATACCAGAACCAATCATTCCAGCTACGAATGGATAAACGTATTTAACATTGACCCCAAAGAGGGCTGGCTCAGTAACACCAAGGTAAGCTGAGATAGTTGCTGGGAGTGAGATTTGGGCTTCTTTTTCATTATGACGGTGCATCCAGTAATAACCGAGTACTGCTGAACCTTGTGCAATGTTTGATAGAGCAATCATTGGCCACAAACCAGTGGTATGTGTACTTGTATCAGCAATCAATTGTGTATCAATGGCATTTGTCATATGGTGAAGCCCAGTGATAACAAATGGGGCATAAAGTGCGCCAAATACTGCACCGAAGAGCCATTTAAGAGGACCAGTCAATCCTGCAAGAACAACAGCTGAAATCCATTTACCGATTGTCCAACCAATAGGCCCAAGAACTGTGTGAGCCAAAATAATAGCTGGAAGCAATGATAGAAATGGCACAAAAATCATTGATACCACTTCTGGAATATGCTTACGCCAGAAAATTTCAAGGTAAGATAAGCTGAGACCTGCTAGTAAGGCTGGAATAACTTGGGCTTGGTAACCAATTTTGTTTATGGTGAAATATCCAAAATCCCAAACCCAATTTTTAGCAATTTCTGCAGCCGACGTATTGGCAACATCGTAGGCGTTAAGTAATTGTGGTGATACCAGACAGATACCAAGAACAATACCTAGAATCTGAGAGGTTCCCATTTTACGAGTAACTGACCAAACGATACCTACTGGCAAGAAATGGAAAATTGCTTGACCTGGAAGCCATAAGAATGAGTTAACTCCACTCCAGAATTGAGAAACCTCTACAATCGTTTTTCCGCCAAGAGATTCAAAGGGAACACCCTCAAGGACATTACGGAAACCAAGAATCAAACCACCAACAACGATAGCTGGGATGATTGGCGTAAAGATTTCTGCCAACATGGTCAAAATACGTTGAATTGGGTTTTGATTTTGTTTGGCTGCTGATTTAGCTGCCTCTTTTGAGACTCCTTCAATACCAGATACTGCTACAAAATCATTGTAGAAGATTGGAACATCATTTCCGATGATGACTTGGAACTGACCTGCATTGGTAAATGTTCCTTTAACTGGTGCTAAGCTCTCAATCGCCTTAACATCTGCTGCCTTGTCGTCATTTAAGACAAAGCGCATACGTATTGCACAGTGAGTGACTGCACTGATGTTGCTCTTCCCTCCGATAGCATCAAGGAGCTGTTGAGCATCTTTTTCAAATTTTCCCATAATCCTATTCCTTTTTTCCTTTTGATTGGTGTTGGATTTTACCAACAGCTTAATGGGCTCACTACGTTCGCAATAAGCTTGCACAACGATTAATTACGTATTAAGTGTAAACAATTTTATAGTTGTATGAAAGTTGTTTGGAGAAAAAAGCAGTATTTTTGCTAAAATAAGTCTAGTTGTCCGGTATTTTAAAAACAAATATATAAAACGAGGTTATTAATGAAAAAATATGAAATGATTTTTAAGAAATTGGAGAAAGATATTCTTGAGGACCGCTATGCTATTGGCGATTATCTACCAACTGAAATGGAATTGGTCGAACAATGCCAAGTCAGTCGTGATACTGTTCGAAAAGCCTTATCCTTACTGTCTAAAGCTGGACTAATTAAGAAGATTCACGGTGCTGGCTCCCAAGTGGCCAAACATGACCAAATCAATTTCCCAGTTTCTGAGTTAACCAGCTACCAAGAGCTCGTTGGACAACTACAAATGTCGTCCAAAACCAATGTTATCTCAATTGATAAAATAATTGTTGATGATAAGCTCAACCAACTAACACATTTTCCTGTTAATAGTTTAGTTTGGCGAGTCGTGCGCCAGCGCGTCATCGATGGTGTCGCGTCAGTACTAGATACCGACTATCTAAGCAAAGACTTGATACCAGCTATGACCCGTGACATTGCAGAGCAATCTATTTACCAATACCTAGAAAGAGAACTAGGGTTAGACATTGCTTATGCGCAAAAGGAAATCACAATTGATCAAATAACTGACACAGATAAACTACTCTTAGATTTAGAACCTGAACATCATGTTGTTTCTGTTAAATCGCGCGTTTATTTAGCCAATCAGCAACAATTTCAGTTCACCGAAAGTAGGCACAAGCTAGAGAAATTCAAATTTGTAGATTTTGCACGACGAAAGAAACATTAAAACCAGCTCACAAAAAGCTGGCTTTTTCATTTTATTCTGGCAAGTACTGATAAATATCCGCATAGTCAGTAATCACGCGGTCAGCAGCGCTTAAATCTTGTGATGGATAGTCTGGATTGGCAAAACCGAAGCAATACATCCCCGCAGCCTTAGCCGCACGGCTACCGTTTTTAGTATCTTCGATAACAGTACAGATTTCTGGGACCACGCCCAATAGCTCCGCTGCTTTTAAGAAAACGTCGGGAGCTGGTTTTGAATGAGCAACATCATCGCCTGTTACCATGTGTTCAAAGCATTCTGCCACCCCTAACTCGGTTAAATCACGGGTAATATTCTTCATGGGAGAGGAAGAAGCAACTGCCAAGCGGTAGCCATGCTCATGCAACCAATGAATCAAGTCCTGAGCCCCTTTGATGGCTCTAACCCCATCACGCGCAATCATCTGCTCCCGCCGCTGGTTCATATCTTCGATGTATTCCGCCACAGACTTGGGCAAATGGAACTCGTCCTTCATGGCCTGCCACATGAAGTCAAAAGTGGTCCCCATGTACTGATATTGATAGAATTCATCCGTTTCAATCCCCTCATCACGTCATCACGTCATCACGCAACATCTGCGTCTTGGTCCCAAGAAAAGTGTACTCCGAATCCACAATAACCCCATCCATATCAAAAATAATAACTTTTTCCATCAGATTTATCCTTTTTACTATTATTGTAAGCCTTTTCCCGGCTGCTGACAAGGTTTTTGAAGTGTAAATTGAGCAAAAATGATATGATTGCTCTACTGCTACGACTATCAGGTCTCTCAGAGTACAAAAAAAGTTGAGTGCTCTCGCATCTCAACTTTTTCTGATAAAAATAATTTGGAGTTTTGAAAGATAATCGTTTAGAAGGGCAATTCCTCCTCTTCGAGCACTAGGTCAGCCAAATCATTAGCGACATTGTTCTCACGCATGGCACGTTGGGCACGGCTTTCCAATAATTGGAAGGAAGAGGCAACCACTTCAGTGACATAATGCGTTTGCCCATCCTTATCGTATTTACGCGTTCGCAATTCGCCGTCTAAAGAAATGAGTGAGCCTTTGGAACCGTAACTCGCCAAAGTTTCAGCCAAGCGCCCCCAAACAACGACATTAATAAAATCTGCTTCGCGCTCACCAGTCTGATTTTTGAAACGACGATTAACTGCAACTGTCACGCGCGTCACCGATTTATCATTTGACGTCTTCACCATCTCAGGCGTCGCCGTCAGACGCCCAATCATAATCACTTTGTTATACATATGATTACCTCCTCACTTATATTATTCGTAAGTGGAGGGGAAAGTTGAGAGAGTTTTGGAATTTATTTCACCGACACCCTCAATTCTATCTCATAATCACTAGCCGTACGGTTGCCCAGCCCCTTGTAAACTTCTAGGCTTGACCCATTTGCCACTGAAAAATGAGCTTGCGCGTATTGCCAGGCTTGAGGAATAGTTTCAAAAAGCAGGACCTTTTAAGCTGAAGCAAGCATAGCTAGCCGCTGGCAGGACAAAACTCTCCAAGCCGGCCCTATCCTGGTCCCGCCCCAATACATAAGTGAGTCGCCCATCCTTATCAGGCAGAGTGCTAAATCCATAAGTCTGCCCATCCCGTCGTAAACTCTGATAAAAATCCCATCCATAAACCTGACAAATCCTAGTCCAAAGTCACCTCGTGTGCCTGTCCGTAAATAACTTTCTCAGATAATTCCTTTATCTCAACCTGCATGATTTTCTCCTATCTATAAAAAAACACGACCGTAGCCGTGCCTAGTTTTATCCATTCCAGTGTTTGCAGGCATCGAAAACCTCACCGACAACTGCGTCTGCACCAAGTTTGATAATCCCACGCACTTGCGGAGCGTTTGGCAATTCCAATTCACGCGCGCTGCAGAGCATACCAAAGCTATCCTCACCACGGAGTTTCCCTGGGAAAATAAGGCTGCCGCTCGGCATCATTGCACCTGGAAGAGCTGCCACGGTTTTAAGACCTACGGTCGCATTTGGTGCCCCGCAGACGATTTGAACCATCTTGCCGTCATTGATTTTAACTTGGCAAATGTGCAAGTGGTCGCTGTCTGGATGGTCAACCATTTCTTTGATTTCAGCCACTACAAATTTTGGCTCAGCATCGTTGATGATAGTTTCTTCAAAACCTTCTTTAGAGAGTTCAGCGTTAAGTTTTTCAACGTCGCTATCTGACAAGGTCACCTGACCGCGCCCCTCGATGGCAAAAAGGCTTGAGACTTGGAAAATATTCCAAGCAACAGTTTCTTTGCTGTCTTGCAAGAAGACGCGAGCAACATTACCACGGCGGTCAACGTCAAGTTTTGCACCTTTGGTGTCTTTGACGATAATCATGAGCGTATCGCCGACGTGTTCTTTGTTATATGTAAAAATCATGGTTTCTCCTATAATTGTTATTTATTTTTGTTTTGTGCTTTCTTTAGGTAGTGCGGACGCAGGCAAACCTGCGTTTCCATTGCTAAATTTGGAGCCTAGGGTCTCCAAATTTCCGTCTTTAGTAACAACCTAGTTGTTACTAAAGATTCCACCACGGCAGAAAGCACCTCGTTAGAGCTCACTGCGTTCGCGGAGCGGAGCTTCTCTTATTTTTCCATCAGGTCAGTAAAATGATTTACCCAATACTCTTCAAAAAGTCGTTGATTTCAGCTTTGGTTTTTCTGAGTTTGTTGACAAGGCGTCCGAGTTCTTTGCCATTTTGGACGACAACAAAGCTTGGGATGCCGAAGATATTCCATTTTTGAGCGACTTCCATGTAGTCGTCACGGTTGATGCGGACAAAGGTAAAGTCTGGATTTTCAGCTTCGATGTCTGGCATAGCTGAGTAGATAAATTGACAATCTGGACACCAGTCAGCCGTGAAAAAGAAGACAACTTTCTCATCTTTTTCAATATAAGATGCAATTTCTTCATAAGATTTTGGTTCAATCATCGCTTATCCTCCATATAATCAATAGTGCCGTCATGGTAAACAAACTCAAAAGCTCTGCCATTTTCCAAAACCACCCCACCAGTCGTCGTGGTCTCATCTGACTCGTAGCTGTTGATGTAAAGCACCTGGATAGGACCCATCCGGCTAAAATAATCTCTGATGTTTTGAGTCAATTGCTGGCGCTTGAAGTCATCACGCTTTTGCTTGAGCACATAGCTAGCCCCTGCCAAGAGACCAAGCCCGACAAAACCAGCACCAATCAAGGTCTTTTTGTATTTCATAGCCTTTATTTTACCATAATTTATGACAAAATAATAACCCTAACTTCCTTATAAATTATTTGACTTCACCTAGTAGTTAGAGTTATATTAAATGTAATAGTGAAGATTGTTGTAACTCGTGTACAACAAAAAAGCCCCCAACGGTCGCAACGTTGAGGGTTTTCTTTTTGGCTTTTAGCTATACTAGCTACCCAATGGGTTACTTGTTACGTGAGTTAAGCCAATACTCAAACAATGCTGTGAGGATAGCCACTGGCAAAGGTGCAACAAAAACTGTGAAGATTGTCATCATTGTGTACTTCACCCCCTTCCTATCCAAAAGGGGCAATTCTTATTATAACAAAATCAATACCTGACTACTACTTCATTTTACATTATAAGACTAAGTCATAAAACGTTGATATAACAAGGTTTTTAATGACCTATATTATAATTTGTGCTAAACTAGTAGGCATAGAATCGAGGTAAATCATGACAACATTATTCGATAAAATCAAAATTGTAACTGAGCTTGACGGTATTGCTGGTTACGAACATAGTGTTCGCGACCACCTTCGTAGGGAAATTACGCCCCTTGTTGACCGGGTGGAAACTGACGGTCTCGGGGGTATCTTCGGTATCCGTGACAATGCAGACGCCAATGCTCCTCGTATCATGGTGGCTGCCCACATGGATGAGGTCGGCTTCATGGTTAGCGAGATCAAACCTGACGGTACTTTCCGCGTGGTCGGTATCGGTGGTTGGAATCCGCTCGTTGTTAGCTCGCAACGCTTCACTCTTTACACACGCGCAGGTCAAGCTATTCCAGTTATCTCTGGCTCTGTTCCTCCTCACTTCCTTCGCGGAAGCAATGGCGGAGCTTCTTTGCCAAAAGTGGAAGATATTGTTTTTGACGGTGGCTTTGCCGATAAAGCAGAAGCTGAAAACTTTGGTATCGCCCCAGGCGAAATCATTGTACCAAAATCAGAAACCATCCTCACTGCTAACCAGAAAAATGTTATCTCTAAAGCTTGGGACAACCGTTACGGCGTCCTTATGGTTAAAGAACTCCTAGAAGCCACTAAAGATACACCACTACCAAACACTCTCATCGCTGGTGCCAATGTTCAAGAGGAAGTTGGTCTCCGCGGAGCTCATGTCTCAACAACCAAATTTGACCCAGAAATCTTCCTAGCTGTTGACTGCTCACCTGCTGGCGATGTTTACGATAACCAAGGTAAGGTCGGTGACGGAACCCTCATCCGCTTCTACGACCCAGGTCACATCATGCTCAAAGATATGCGCGACTTCCTTCTCACAACCGCCGAAGAAGCCGGCATCAAGTACCAATACTACGCTGCTAAAGGCGGAACCGATGCAGGCGCTGCCCACCTCAAAAATGGCGGTATCCCATCAACAACTATCGGCGTCTGTGCCCGTTACATCCACTCTCACCAAACCCTCTACGCCATGGACGATTTTCTTCAAGCGCAAGCCTTCTTGCAAGCCATCGTCAAAAAGCTAGACCGCTCAACCGTAGACCTCATCAAAGGCTACTAGAAAGAGGCAGATATGAAAATCGGTATCATCGGCGTTGGCAAAATGGCTAGCGCTATCATCCAAGGGCTCAAAACCACTCACCACGAAGTCATCATCTCAGGCTCTTCCCTTGCTCGCTCTAAGGAAATAGCGGAGCAACTTGAGGTCGCTTACGCTCAATCACATCAGGACTTGATTGACTCTGTTGACCTTGTTATTTTAGGTATTAAACCTCAGATGTTTGAAAAAGTGCTGGCTCCGCTAAGCAGCAACAAGCCTATCCTGTCTATGGCAGCTGGGGTTACACTTGAGCGCTTAGCAAGCATGACTAAACAAGACCTTCCCCTTATCCGTATCATGCCAAACATCAATGCACAAATCCTCAAAAGCAGCACAGCCATCTGTGCCAACGAACACGTCTCTGACGACTTATTCACGGAAGCTAAAGCAATTGTTGAGTCATTCGGAACTGCCTTCGTGATTGCAGAAAAGGACTTTGATACCTTTACCGCCCTAGCGGGCTCAAGTCCTGCCTACATCTACCTCTTTATCGAGGCGCTAGCCAAGGCCGGTGTCAAATATGGTCTTCCTAAAGACCAAGCGCTAGCCATTGTCGCCCAAACCGTCATGGCATCAAGCCAAAATCTCATTGAGGGTAGCGATACACCGCACGATCTCATCAATAAAATCTGCAGCCCTGGCGGCACTACCATCGCTGGACTTCTGGACCTTGAAAAGACTGGTCTAACCGCCAGCGTGATTTCATCAATCGATGCGACAATTGAAAAAGCAAAACAGCTCTGAGCACACGCTCAAAGCTGTTTTTTCTATGTTAACAAAGGTAGAAGCATCATCATGAGAAAACTCAATCCATTGTTCAAAGCATGTGTTACGATTGAATATTCCAAACACTCCGTTTTGTAGTAAACGTAAGCCAGAACAGCACCCGTTCCCGCGTAAACAACGAAGCTTCCAAGGTCAGATGGTCCGTGTAAGAGGGCAAAGAGAAGCACTCCGATGACAAAGCCGATTTTCTGATGACTCTTGAAAAGTTCTTTGGGGATGACGTGACGAAACATGATTTCTTCCATGATGGGGGCGCTGATAACAGTGAAAAGTCCCATGAGTGCCAGAGGCAGCCGCGTCATCAAGCTTGCTAGCGCAGCCTGATTGGCTGTATTTTTAACTCCTTCCAGAGCCATGATGGCGCTCCCTGCATACATTGGCAGGCGCATGGCTAACCAAGCAAGTAGGGCTATCTTGATGGTGCGCCCTGACCAGAAAACTTTTCCGCTCAGCAATTGCTTGCGCTTAGCGTAGACGAGAAAGAGGGCAGTCGCCAAGACCTGTGCTAAAAAGAGAGCCACTGCCCAGCCGGTAGCGAGCGCATGCTGTTTGGACATGAGAGCTGCGACCGTTACAACAAGCTGATCCAATACTAGCATAGTTAATAGTAAGCCGATGATTTTAAGTTTTTCGAGGATTAACTTCATATAAAAACCTTTCTAAATGAGCTTCATTAAGAGCCAACGGAGAATGATAAACCCGTAAGCTACAAGATAAAAGAAAACTGTTAAGAGACCACTGTAAGTAAAAGCCACGCCTGCAACTAGGTAGAGCACCCACAGAATGAAGGTTCCAATCAAAAGAAGGGCAATCAAAATCTTGCAGGTTAAATTTGTCACAAATTTTGTGCGTTCATCAAAAGCGCTGATGTAATAACGATTAAAGAGTTTTTCATTAGTTGGCAACCAAATGAAGTAGAGACTAATCAATATCAAAGCAATACCCACTCCTGAAGATAGGCCAGCATCAAAGTCAGACTTACCACCAGTTACTACAAAAAATGGTAGTATCAATAGAATCAAGCCAATTGTAATAAAAATAGTTGATACTGTCCAAAGATATTTCTTATAGTTGGCTTTAGACATCTTGCCGTTAATTGAAAACAATTCTTTTAGCATTTTACTCTTCCTCCTTATAAATAAAAATCTCTTCGATACTCTTTCCAAAGTACCTTGCAATCTTAAAAGCCAATTCCAGCGATGCCGTGTAGCGACCTTTTTCTAGCGAAATAATGGTCTGTCGGGTCACTCCAAGTGCATCCGCTAAGTCAGCCTGACTCAGCTTTTGCGACTTTCGCAGTTCCTGAATCTTTGTTTCCATTCTCCCCTCCTTCTTTTTGTACAGTTAACTTTATACTTATAGTATAGTCTGCTTTACATTTTATGTCAAGTGTATTTTACATTTTTTTATAAACTTTCTGATTGATATTTTCTTAAATAGTGTGGACGCAAGAAGAAATTATCCAGTGGATAGTTTCTTGAAATCTCATTGATTCCATTGCTAATTTAAATTTTATTTTAACCCAATCTAAAAACAAAAAAGCTGATGGATTTCTCCACCAACTTTTCTGGTCTTATCATTATAATATTGATAACTTAGTTAGCATTTTTGAAGCGTTCCACGTCACGGGCAATCACCAATTCTTCATCTGTTGGGATAACCATGACTTTCACCTTAGCGCCGTCTGTTGAGATGATGCCATTTGCTCCAAAAACATTCTTTTCTGGGTCAACGTCCATACCAAACCATGACAAGCCTTCAATCACATCACGACGAACAATATCTGAATTTTCACCGATACCTGCTGTGAAGACAATACCATCAACACCATTCAAAACAGCAACATATTGACCAATGTATTTTTTCAAACGGTCAATATACATGTCATAAGCAAGGCTAGCTTTGGCTTCGCCAGCTTTCTTACCTTCAATGATGTCACGCATGTCACTTGATTTTTCAGAAATACCAAGTAAACCTGATTCGCGGTTGAAGACGTTACGAATTTTTTCAGCATCAGCCAATTCTGGTTCGCGGTCAATTAAGAATGGAATGATAGCCGGGTCAAGGTCTCCAGAACGTGTTCCCATCATCACCCCACCAAGTGGTGTCAAGCCCATTGAGGTGTCAACTGATTTGCCACCTTTAACGGCAGTGATTGAGGCACCATTACCAATGTGGCAAGTAATCAATTTGAGCTCTTCGATTGGACGACCAAGCACTTTAGCTGCTTCTTGGGCAACGTACTGGTGGCTTGTGCCGTGAGCCCCGTATTTACGAACTTTATAATCTTCATAGTAGCGGTTAGCGATTGGATAGCGGTAAGCTACTTCGGGCATGCTTGTGTGGAAAGCAGTGTCAAAAACAACAACACTTGTAATTTCTGGCAACAATTCTTTAAAAGCACGGATACCGAGCGCTGCACCTGGATTGTGAAGAGGTGCTAACAAAGACAATTCCTCAACTTGTTCAATGACTTTCTCATCAACAAGCGCTGATTCTTTAAAGTACTCACCACCAGCAACCACACGGTGACCAACACCTGTGATTTCGTCATAGCTAGCGATAATATTCAAATGAATCAAGTCATCTAAAAGCATCTTAACAGCGATAGTATGGTCAGGAATATCTGTCGTGATTTGTTCAGATTCGCCATTGAATTTAACGGTAGAAATACCGTTTTCAAGACCGATGCGTTCAATCAGACCTTTAGCAATGACTTTTTCTTCTGGCATTTGATACAATTGCCATTTCAAACTTGAAGAACCTGCATTTATTGATATTGTTTTTGACATTTTATTACCTCTTGTAAAGCGTTTTCACTTACTTATTCTAACACATTCAAAAGTAAATTGCTACGCTCTACCTTGCCATTCTTGAAAATTTTCAATAAAATCTGCCATGTTCTCACGACTTTGCAAATCCACCAAGGGATAGACAAAGGTTTCTGGTGTCTGCTCCGCCTGTTTTTGCAAAACAAAAATGGACTTAGCATTTGCTGGACTACCAAAAATCGTCTCAGGAAGCGTGATGACCGCAATGATATCCGCGTAGCCTTTAAGCCAAGTTTTTAAAAGGTCACTCTGTGGGCTTGTCAGCAAATTAGCTGGCGCTAGAAAAATGGCAATCCCATTTTTCTTAAGGTACTTAAGCGATTGCTCCATCAAGAGATGGTGGGCATAGGTATGCTCGGTATCGCTTGCCACTTGGTAACGTTTGGCAATCTCATCATTGGGATAATAACCGACAGGTAGGTCGCTGATAATGACATCACTCTCTTTGAGAATCTGAGGGCGCACCGCATCTTCTTGAACGAATTGCGCAGATGAACCCATCACCTCTGCGATAGAAGCCGACAAATCAATCAAAAGGTCGTCCACTTCAATGCCCATATAATCCAATTCTTTAGAAGAATTATTGAGTAGGGTCTGCGCTAGATTTCCCGTTCCGCTCCCAATTTCAAGAATATCAAGTTTTTGCCCATCTGTTAATTCCTCCATCAAGAACATCAGAATAAAGCCGATGCTATCTGGTGTGAATTGGTGATTGGCTTGCAAGCTCTCTGTCTGCGCAGCCTTGATAAAAATAAATTGAAAGGCACGACGCCATTCTTCCTTGGTCAAATTAAGCTGGCGCAATTTATCATTGTTAGCCTGCACCAAGTCTTCTGCTCCTTCGGCACCAAGATAGAAAGAGTTTTGCTCAATCAGAGCGTCATAAATATGGGTTTTCAATTGATTTTCAATCGTCTGGATATTTTCTAAAATCAGCTCATAGGCTGCTTCAATGTTTTCAAAATTCATGATTTCCTCCGCAACCTATCATATCAAAAATGAAGGTATAAAGAAAGAGAGCTGGTCAAAACAGCTCTGCTATTTTTCAAAAACTCTCTAAACGGCTACCTAACGGTCTCCAAAGAAGAAAGAAACCACCGCAATGACAATCACTGCTCCTAAGATGGATGGAAAGAGCGCCATGCCAGCCAAACTTGGACCCCAGTAGCCAAAGAGACTTTGACCAACCGATGACCCAATCAAACCTGCAGCAATCCGAGTAAAGCAACCCATCGACTGACCCTTATCTGTAATAGCCCCCGCAATAGCACCGATGATAGCACCAACAATCATAGACCATAGTAATCCCATAAGTCACCTCATTTTAATTTGTTGAGCCTAGCATATCATCTTGAGTTGACGATGGCAACTTTGGAGCTTGAGAACTATCTGTTTCTTCCTGCTTAGCAGTCTCCTCAACCTTCTTCTCTGAAAGACCTTCATCAGACTTGACATTAAAATCATATGAGAAGCTCTGCCCATTTTTCAAAAGCACATTAACTGTCATGACCCCGCCCTTAGCCTCATAGGTCGCCTGCCCCTGCTCAAAGCTAACTTTTCCTTCTGACTTGTCCGCCACTTGCTTGGTCATCTGAGCCATTAGGTAAGCCTTTGTGGACAATAGCTGCGCTGACTGCTGACGCTCCATGGCGACCACGCGCCCCAAATAAAATTGTAAAACTAAGGCGAAAATAGCTGACATTAGGAGAGCGTAGAGTAGAATCCCTCCCTTAACCTTTTTCTTCAAAAGCATAGACAAAAGTCCTTTCAAAATCGTCTTTGAAATGAAAATCAAGCCTAATCACAGCACCCGTCTGGCTGATGGCAACCTCATCCAAGCCATAAATCATAGGCTGATAACCACGACCATCGCTATGCGTTTTACGAAAATCATCAGACTTGGACAAGCCAAAAGCCAGGTCTTTATTGCCCTTTTTGAGATAGATTTTCTGACTGTCCACTTTGACTAAGCTCGCTCCCTCAAATTCTTTGCTCAATTGCTGGACAAACAGTGACCAATCTCGTTGACTAGACCGTGATAAATAGCGGATTTCTGATACTACTGACTTTGTTAAGCCTTGATAGACTAAGACAGCACCTGAAATCACCAGCAAGGAAACCAAGCATTCTAAGAGCGTGAAGGCTTTAATTTTTGCGGACATGGATGAGCTCCTTTCCGTCAGCTTGTACGGACAGCTCGGTTGGACTTTGAGTGACTGTCACCTCGATACCGTTGAGGGCCAGTTCTTTTTGACCTGTCTGCACCGCCATTGTCGCCAGCTGCAAAACCTCCTGTTCATGGTTTTTATGGGCAAAATAGCTACGCTGGTTCTGAATTTCGGTTAGGACTAAGCTGCTGATGGCGACCAAAATACTGAGCGCTACCAAGCTCTCAAGGAGAATGTAGCCGGCTAGTTTCCGTTTTTTTAAAGTTGCCATTTCCGAGATAAAGTTGATAGCGCACCTCCTTGTCTGGGGTCTGGAAAATGAGTTTCTTAAGCGACGAATTGCCACCCGCCTGGTCAAACGTGAGCATCATTGGCGTCGTCAGCTCAACAGTCTCAGGTAAGGTCAGCTGCCCCGAAGTAGAACGAATAGTCCGGCCCGTCAGCCACAGCTCTGAATCCTCTTGTTTAATCGCCGATAACTTTTGGGTATCTCGGTAGAGATTTTCAAAGGAGAGAAAGAAGAGACTTTCCTGGACGCGACTGAAAATCTGATTGACCGAACCAGATAGGCTGATTGTCAGAAATGAAACGATGGTCAATGCAACCAAGCTTTCCAGAACCGTGAAAGCCTTAATTTTCAACATTTCGTGCTGCGTCAGCGTTCTTAGCGTAATAGTCATTGAATGCCTTAGCCTGCTTATCTGTGATGTAACCGTCATTCTGAAGAGTTCTTAAAGTGGCTTTTTTATTATTGTTCAATTCAAATAGCTCCGCCTGGTTCTCAACTACCTTAACCACCGCAGCGTTTCCTGTCTTAGTGACGCTCTCTTTTTGCTTAGCCAAGTTCGGCACAAACAGAAGCATCAAGACCGAGATAATTACCAGAACAACCAACATTTCAATCAAAGTAAAGCCTTTGACAGTTTTCGCTTTCCATTTTTTCAATACATTTTTCATTTAAAATACCTCCATATTTTGATACATAGGCAAGAGCATTGCTGCGTAAATCATGACAATCACCAGCGCGACCAAGATAAAAATCATAGGCTGGATGACTTGTGTCGCCTTGCTTAAGCGACTAAAAAATTGTTCCCAGGCTTCCTCAGCATAGATTTCTAATTCTGCACCGAGTTTTGCCTTCACCTCACCGTATTCAATCATCAGGCTCAGCTCTCGTAAGAAGAAAGGATAGTCCAAAACCTTCTGGTGAAAGGCACGACCTGCAAGTAAACTGGCTTCCATATCAGCGCCAATCTCTCGAAACAGCTTGGACTTTTGCCCCTGCATGAGGTCGACAATATGCGCCAGCTCAATACCCTGACCCAAAAGATTGCCCCACTCACGCGCATAGTAGGCGGTTAAATAGAGTTGCACGAACTTGCCGACAAGTGGTAGCTTAGCTAGTCCAGTAAAGAGTCTGATGCGGGACAAACGCCGAGACCGTAAGCACAGCCCAAGCCCAAGCATACAAAGACCTGCAAAACCACCTAAGAAAATAGCTGGAAAGTTGGCAATCAGCTGGGTCGCAAGATTTCCCTGCTCCAACTGCGGAATGAGATAATTTTTGAGCCCCAGCATAATCAAGACCAAGAAGGTCAAGAGAATCAGCGGATAAGTCGCCACCTCAACTAATTTCTTACGAACTGTCAACATATTACCCAAATAAGACTCAATCTTTACCAGACTTTTTGCCGTGTTACCGTGAATATCAGCCAATGCTAGCTGGGTCACTACGGCGTCAGAAAAACCAAGTACCGTCAACATTTCAGGCAAACCTTTACCAGCAAGTAAAATCTCGGTCATCTGGTCAGTGTAATTATCTTCTAATAACTGACTCCGTTTCAAGAAAGGAATCATCTCTGTCAGCGTAAAGCCGCTAGCAAAGAGATTATTAAAGAGCTGAATGACCTTACGTTGTTTCTTAAAGGGCAATTTTTTCGGTGAGCGCTTGCTTCCAAGTGATATGTCCTTGGTCAGCCAAGCGGTCCATTTTCTCGTTCCAGTCTGTTGGCTGGTGGTTTTGGAAATGGTGAGTTTCAAAGTCAATGACACCTCCTCCCCCAATCAAACGTTGATAAGCAATCAAGCGCAAGCTATTGTCCAACTCCTGCTGACTCACACCAAGCTCTAGAAGTCTAGCATAAACTCCAGGAATGGACTTGGCATGAATGGTCGAGAAAACCATGGCCCCCGTAAGACTGGCCCGAATGACTGCCCGAGCCGTCGCTACATCCCGAATCTCCCCAATAATCAGAATATCAGGACGATGGCGCAGCGACAATTTAATCAAGCTATCATAAGTCATGTCGATGCTCTCATTGAGCTGTAACTGCAGCATATTGTCCTGCTTAATCTCGACAGGGTCTTCGATAGTGATGATTTGTTTGTCGGGAAAAGCTTGCGCTACCAATTGATACATGAGAGTGGTCTTGCCACTCCCTACTGGGCCGGAAAAAAGGTATAGTCCCCTTCCACCAAGTGCTTCCTTGAGATTATGCATGCCATTGAACCAATAAGTCAAATCATGTCGCTCCGAGTAGAGCAGACGCACAACCAAGGACTCCTGACCGCGATAATCACCAACGCTAGAAAGACGAAGCGATACCTCCTCTCCTTCTGCAAAACGATAGTCGCAAGAACCAAGCTGGCTCCGTCGCTTCTCACCCACATTCATCCCTGCAACGAACTTAAAGTGACTAATAAGACTAGCCATGCAATCAAAGTCATAAACATCCACAAACCGCCTTTCATCACCAACACGCATGTAAAGCTCGTAATGATCACCCTTAGGAATCATGTAAATATCCTGAGCATTGAGCTCCACCGAGTCTTGAATTATTTCTTTTGCTAGATTTTGAACCATGTCAACCTCCTCACCTTATTTATTCGCAATAAAAAAGAAACTTTCTCTTTTTAGAAAAGTTTCTGTCACATTTATAAATTCAAACTACAAGATGATGGCATCTCTGGAATCTTATTTTTCTGATTAAAAGCTGGTAAATGGTATTCCTTAGGCAATTCTTCCCTATCCTTCAACAATAAAATGGAATGGTATTGCTGCAAATCCTCATCACATTCTTCACACCAGCGTTGATCCTTGGGATCCCAAAAAGTCGCTAATAAATTGGCCTTACTCTGAAAACACGGCAAACTATTTCGCTCAATATCCCATTCCTTTTGAAAATAGTGCAACGCTTCTTCAAAGTCATCAAACTCAAACATTTCAGTGATGTCATCTTCCCAATCTTCAAGGAACCACCAAGGCTCCCAATCTCCATACATTTTTATTACTTGATACATATATTTCTCTTCCTTAGAATACTATTATAGAATAATTCCCCAGTTTTTAGAAAACATATGCTTATTAAGAATAATTATAAATAGCTAACGCTAAAAATACAAAAAGAGACTGAGCAAGGCTCAATCTCTTTTTCATATTATTCTGCGTCTGTTGATACAGTTTCTTCAACTTCTGCTGTTGCAGGAGCTTCTTCAACAATTTCAACTTCATTGACTGCAAGTGGTTCAATGTTACGGTAGCGAGCCATACCAGTACCAGCTGGGATGATCTTACCGATGATAACATTTTCTTTAAGACCAAGAAGGTGATCTTTCTTACCACGAATTGCAGCATCTGTAAGAACACGAGTTGTTTCTTGGAATGATGCAGCAGACAAGAATGAATTTGTTTCAAGGGAAGCTTTAGTAATACCCATAAGAACAGGACGACTTGTTGCAGGAATACCACCAGCGATAACGATATCTTTGTTGGCATCTGTGAAGTCTGAAATATCCATAAGTGTACCTGGAAGAAGGTCAGTATCACCTGGATCCATAACACGTACTTTACGAAGCATTTGGCGAACCATAACTTCGACGTGTTTGTCACCGATTTCTACCCCTTGGCTACGGTACACTTTTTGTACCTCAGCAAGAAGGTAAGTTTCCACTGACAAGGTATCACGGACTTCAAGAAGACGTTTAGGTTGGATTGACCCTTCAGTAAGAGCTTGTCCACGGTGAACTTGGTCACCAACTTCAACAGTCATACGAGCTGTGAATGGTACCACGTATTCACCTTCACCAGTTTGTCCCTTAACAAAGACTTTCTTAGTACGAGTTGAGGCGTCTTCTTCGATAGCAACCACTTCACCTTTAATTTCAGTGATAACGGCTTCCCCTTTAGGGTTACGTGCTTCAAAGATTTCTTGGATACGAGGCAAACCTTGAGTGATATCGGTATTTGAAGCCACACCACCCGTGTGGAAGGTACGCATTGTAAGCTGAGTACCAGGCTCACCGATAGATTGTGCAGCGATTGTACCAACTGCTTCACCAACTTCAACAGCATCACCAGTTGCCAAGTTGATACCATAACAGTGACGGCAGACACCGTGACGAGTGTTACATGTAAATACTGAACGGATAGTTACTTCTTCAACACCAGCTTTAACAATTGTAGCAGCCATGTCTTCAGTAATCAATGTGTCAGGACCAACAAGAACCTCACCAGTTTCAGGGTGTTTAACTGATTTCTTAGTGTAACGACCAGCAAGACGTTCTTCCAGTGTTTCAGTCACTTCTTTACCAGATGTAATAGCGCTAATTGTCAAACCACGGTCGGTTCCACAGTCATCTTCACGGATGATAACGTCTTGGGCAACGTCAACCAAACGACGAGTAAGGTAACCTGAATCGGCTGTCTTAAGGGCCGTATCGGTCATACCTTTACGAGCACCGTGAGTTGAGAAGAACATTTCCAAAACGCTCAAACCTTCACGGAAGTTAGAAAGGATAGGCAATTCCATGATTTTACCATTCGGAGCGGCCATCAATCCACGCATACCGGCAAGTTGAGAGAAGTTAGAGATGTTACCACGAGCTCCTGAGTCCATCATCATAACGATAGGGTTCTTAGAATCTTGTGTTTCAATCAGACGTTTTTCAAGTTCTTCCTTAGCTTCACGCCAAGTTGTTGTAACCGCGATATAACGGTCATCATCAGTTACCAAACCACGACGGAAGGCTTTGTTAATTTCCTCAACTTTATGGTGAGCTGCATCGATAATTTCTTGTTTGTTATCGATAACTGGGATATCGGCGATACCCACTGTCAAACCAGCAAGTGTTGAGTGGTAGTAACCAAGATCTTTCAAGCGGTCAAGGAAGGCTGATGTTTCAGTTGTGCGGAAACGTTTGAAGGTTTCAGCAATGATGTTACCAAGATTTTTCTTCTTGAATGGGATGTTGATTTCCAAACCATCGATAACTTCTTGGATATTTTGTCCTGGTTCCAAGAAATATTTATCAGGTGTTTTTTCAGTCAAGTTGCTGTTATTTGGTTCTATCAAATATGGTAGGTCAGCTGGCATGATGTCGTTGAAAAGAATCTTACCAACAGTTGTTACCATGATTTTATGTTTTTGCTCATCTGTCCAAGGTTTATTTGGCATTGAGTCAACAGCGATACCAACACGTGTGTGCAAGTGAACGTAACCATTGCGGTAAGCCATAACAGCTTCGTCTTTATCTTTAAAGACCATGCCTTCGCCTTCGCGACCAGCATCTTCCATTGTAAGGTAGTAGTTACCAAGAACCATATCCTGAGAAGGCGTTACGACTGGCTTACCATCTTTAGGGTTAAGAATGTGTTCAGCCGCAAGCATAAGAAGACGAGCTTCTGCTTGTGCTTCTTCAGAAAGTGGTACGTGGATGGCCATTTGGTCCCCATCGAAGTCGGCATTGTAGGCTTCACAAGCAAGTGGGTGAAGACGAAGTGCCTTACCATCGATAAGAACTGGTTCAAAAGCTTGGATACCCAAACGGTGAAGAGTCGGTGCGCGGTTAAGAAGGACTGGGTGTTCTTTGATAACTTCTTCAAGAATATCCCAAATGCGTTCATCTCCACGTTCAACCATACGTTTAGCAGCTTTAACGTTACCAGCAAGATCTTTGGCAACAATTTCACGCATTACAAATGGTTTGAAGAGTTCGATGGCCATTTCACGTGGAACACCACATTGGTACATCTTAAGTGTTGGGCCAACGGCGATAACGGAACGTCCTGAGAAGTCAACACGTTTACCCAGCAAGTTTTGACGGAAACGACCTTGTTTCCCTTTCAGCATTTGGCTGAGGGATTTAAGCGGACGGCTACCTGGTCCTGTAATTGGACGACCACGACGGCCATTATCAATAAGAGCATCAACGGCTTCTTGCAACATCCGTTTTTCATTTTGCACGATGATACCTGGAGCGTTGAGTTCAAGCAAACGTGCCAAACGATTGTTACGGTTAATAACACGACGGTAGAGATCGTTCAAATCTGATGTCGCAAAGCGTCCACCATCCAATTGCAACATTGGACGAAGATCCGGTGGAATAACTGGCAAGATATTTAATACCATCCATTCAGGTTTATTTCCTGATTTCTTAAAGGCATCTAAAATATCCAAACGACGAACAGCTTTGACACGTTTTTGACCTGTTGCAGATTTAAGTTCTTCTTTAAGCTCTGCAATTTCTTTATCAAGGTCAACTTGCTTCAAGAGGTCTTGAATAGCTTCAGCACCCATTTTAGCAACGAATGAACCATAACCATATTCTTGAAGTTTTTCACGGTATTCACGCTCAGTCAAGAGTGATTTTGGCTCAAGCGGTGTATCCATTGGGTCAATAACCACGTAAGCTGCGAAGTAGATAACTTCTTCAAGAGCACGCGGGCTCATGTCCAAAGCAAGACCCATACGAGATGGGATACCTTTGAAGTACCAGATATGCGATACTGGTGCTTTCAATTCGATGTGACCCATACGTTCACGACGAACTCTAGCACGAGTTACTTCAACACCACAACGGTCACAGACGATACCTTTATAACGGATACGTTTGTATTTACCACAAGCACATTCCCAGTCTTTTGTAGGACCAAAGATAACTTCATCAAAGAGCCCTTCACGTTCTGGTTTCAATGTACGGTAGTTGATTGTTTCAGGTTTTTTAACTTCACCATAAGACCATGAGCGGACCTTACTTGGTGAGGCTAATGTGATTTGCATACTTTTAAAACGATTTACGTCAACCACTAGTTTTACCTTTCTTCGTTTTAGCAGGACACCAGCTACCCCAAGGAGGCTTGCCTCGGGGACTAGTATCTTTTTATCAGTCTAAGTCAATAGCTTACGCTGACCTAGCTTATTTTTCTTCTTCAGTAACTTCAGCTTCTGTCGCAGCAGCTGCAGTCTTTTCTTTTTCACGCGCTTTTTCAAGATCATCAACGTGCATCACGTCATCATCTTCACCTTCATCAAGATCACGAAGTTCTACCTCATTGTCATCTTCGTCAAGGACACGCATGTCAAGACCAAGTGATTGCAATTCTTTAACAAGAACGCGGAATGATTCTGGAACACCTGGTTTTGGAATTGGCTTACCTTTAGTGATAGCTTCATAAGCTTTAAGACGACCAGTCACATCATCTGACTTGTAAGTCAAGATTTCTTGAAGAACATTTGACGCACCGTAAGCTTCGAGAGCCCAAACTTCCATTTCCCCGAAACGTTGTCCACCAAATTGTGCTTTACCACCAAGTGGCTGTTGAGTAATAGTTGAGTAAGGACCAACTGAACGGGCGTGAAGTTTATCATCAACCATATGGTGAAGTTTGATCATGTACATGACACCAACTGATACACGGTTATCGAATGGTTCACCAGTACGACCATCATAAAGGATTGTTTTGGCATCAGAATCCAGACCTGCCTCTTGAACAGTATCCCAAAGGTCTTGAGATGAAGCACCATCAAAGACTGGTGTCGCGATGTAGATACCCAAGTTGCGAGCAGCCATACCAAGGTGGAGTTCCATAACTTGTCCGATGTTCATACGTGATGGCACCCCAAGTGGGTTCAACATGATATCAACTGGCGTTCCGTCCGGAAGGTAAGGCATGTCTTCAACAGGAACGATACGAGAAACAACCCCTTTGTTTCCGTGACGACCGGCCATCTTATCTCCGACTTTAATTTTACGTTTTTGTGCGATGTAAACACGAACCAGCATGTTAACACCTGATTGCAACTCATCACCGTTAGCACGAGTGAATATTTTCACGTCGCGGACAATACCGTCACCACCGTGTGGCACGCGCAATGATGTATCGCGGACTTCACGTGATTTATCACCAAAGATAGCGTGCAAGAGACGTTCTTCAGCAGTAAGGTCTTTTTCACCTTTAGGTGTCACTTTACCAACAAGAATATCGCCTTCTTTAACCTCAGCACCGATACGGATAATACCCATTTCGTCAAGATCTTTAAGTGCATCTTCACCGACGTTTGGAATTTCACGGGTAATTTCTTCAGGTCCAAGCTTTGTATCTCGAGTTTCTGATTCAAATTCTTCCAAGTGAACTGATGTGTACACATCTTCTTTCACAAGGCGTTCGCTCATGATAACGGCATCTTCGAAGTTGTAACCTTCCCAAGTCATGTAGGCAACGACTGGGTTTTGACCAAGGGCCATTTCACCACCGTCCATTGAAGGACCATCTGCGATAAAGTCTCCTTTTTCAACAAGGTCACCAACTTTAACCAATGTACGTTGGTTGTAGGCTGTACCTGAGTTTGAACGACGGAATTTAGTGATATGATAAACATCAAGTGAACCATCTTCGCGACGAACTTCAACTTTAGAAGCGTCTGAGAAGACAACGCGTCCATCATGTTTAGCGATGACAGCGGCACCTGAATCGTGGGCAGCTTGATACTCCATACCAGTACCAACAAATGGTGCATGTGGATCAATCAATGGCACAGCCTGACGTTGCATGTTGGCACCCATAAGGGCACGGTTGGAGTCATCGTTTTCCAAGAAAGGAATACATGCTGTCGCAACGGCAACTACCTGTTTTGGAGAAACGTCAACATAGTCAACGATACTTGCAGGGAATTCTTGGTTATTACCTTGGTGACGACCCATAACGATTTCTTCAGCAAATGTGTTATCTTCGTTAAGTTTAGAATTCGCTTGCGCTACTGTAAATTCATCTTCTTCATCGGCTGTCAACCATTGGATTTCATTGGTAACCACACCTGTTGTACGGTCAACCTTGCGGTATGGTGTTTGGATGAAACCATATTTGTTAAGGTGTCCGTAAGAAGACAAGTTATTGATCAAACCGATGTTAGGTCCTTCAGGTGTTTCAATCGGACACATACGACCATAGTGAGTGTAGTGCACGTCACGAACTTCATATCCAGCACGGTCACGCGTCAAACCACCAGGTCCTAAGGCTGACAAACGGCGTTTGTGAGACAATTCAGAAAGCGGATTGTGTTGGTCCATGAACTGTGACAATTGAGAAGAACCGAAGAATTCTTTAACCGCTGCTGTTACTGGACGAATGTTGATGATTTGTTGTGGTGTCAAGACTTCGTTGTCTTGAACAGACATACGCTCACGAACGTTACGTTCCATACGAGCAAGACCAATACGGAATTGGTTGGCAAGCAATTCACCTACGGCACGGATACGACGGTTACCCAAGTGGTCAATATCATCTACCTTACCAATACCTTCAGCAAGGTTAAGGAAGTATGACATTTCTGCCAAGATATCAGCTGGTGTAAGAGCGCGTACTTTATCATCTGGATTTGCATTACCAACAATAGTCACAACACGGTCTGGATCATTTGGTGCAACCACTTTGAATTTTTGCAGAACAACAGGTTCTGTTACTACCGCGTAGTCATTTGGTGTGTAAACAAATTTGTTAAGGTCACCATCAATGTATTCAGCGATTGAATCAATAACATCACGTGTCATCTCAGTTCCAGCTTCAACAAGGATTTCACCTGTTTCACCATCAACCAAGTTTTCAGCAATGGTTTGACCTAAAAGACGTGTTTTAAGGTTAAGTTTTTTGTTGATTTTGTAACGACCAACAGCTGCCAAGTCATAACGACGTGGGTCAAAGAAGCGAGCTACAAGCAAGCTACGTGAGCTGTCAGCAGTTTTTGGTTCACCTGGACGAAGGCGTTCGTAAATTTCTTTAAGTGCTTCGTCAGTACGTGAATCTGCTGGATTTTTGTGAATATCTTTTTCAATAGTATTACGAACGAGCTCGCTGTCACCAAAGATATCCATGATTTCATCATCACCTGAGAAACCAAGTGCACGTACAAGTGTTGTAAATGGAATTTTACGTGTACGGTCAATACGTGTGTAAGCAATGTCTTTTGAATCTGTTTCTAATTCAAGCCAAGCTCCACGGTTAGGAATTACAGTTGAACCGTAACCAACTTTACCGTTTTTATCAACTTTATCGTTGAAATAAACACCAGGAGAACGAACCAACTGAGAAACGATAATACGTTCACCACCATTGATGATGAATGTACCCATTTCAGTCATGATTGGGAAATCACCGAAGAAAACTTCTTGAGTTTTGATTTCACCAGTCTCCTTGTTAACCAAACGGAAGGTTACAAAAATTGGTGCTGAGTAGCTGGCATCGTGGATACGAGCTTCTTCCAAAGTGTATTTTGGTTCTTTCAATTCATAACCAACAAACTCAAGGTCCATAGTATCTGTAAAGTTTGAAATTGGAAGTACATCTTCAAATACTTCTTTCAAACCAGAATCTAGGAAATCTTGGAATGAGTCAGTTTGAATTTCAATCAAATTTGGTAAATCAAGAACTTCTTTGATTCTTGAAAAGCTACGACGTGTACGGTGTTTTCCGTACTGAACTTCATGTCCTGCCAAGTTTTTAGCTCCTTTTATTAAAATACAGCAGCCACAACGTCTAGTTGCAGTCTAGTTACATCGAATATCTAGAAAAATACTCTTCTTATCGCCTTGAAACCAATAATTTTCAGAAAGTTTAAATCTAGGTTACAAACCCTATTTTTTTCAAAATTAGGCACAAAAAGAGCAGCTAAATCTCACTTTATCAGGTTGATTTAACTGCTGTAAGCCCCAGCTGGACAATATTTCAGCTAGAACAGACGACAAATAGTTAACAACATTATAACCTATTTTAAGAAAAAAAGCAAATTTTTCTGATCGCATTCATTGCTTTTTAACCCTTTTAAACCAAGCGTCTTAGCCATCTTACTTTGAAAGCGAATCCAGAAAATCAGCATAAGAAAAAGGACTGAACAGTGACGTTCAATCCTTAATCAGTCGACCTGTCGTCTTAGTTTCCACCAAGTTTTGACCAAGCCTTTTGATAATCACTATCGGTACCACCGATAGCAAATTTGTAAGTCATCGTTCCTGCACCGTTCTTAGCCCAGTTACTTGTTGTCGTCTCACCACCGACCGTAATATTACGTCCGTTGACAGAAACAACACCAGCCTGTAAACCAGTTGATTTCAAAACCGTTGACTTGATGACGCTAGAATCAAGACTAAATTTGCTACCAGTTCCAAAGACGCTACCATCTGCGCTGTTGATGGCATTAACCAAATTAGCCATGTAATTCGCATTATTATTATAGCCAGCTAAACTTGACAGCGAGCTATTGTCATCGTGACCAGCCCAACCACCCAAAGTTACCTTAGGCGTTGCCAACATCAACCAAACATCAGATGTCGAGTTGGTTGTCCCGGTCTTACCAATCCAATCAGCATTTGCCAGACCACTATTAAGGCTTTGCAAACGTGATTTAAAAGTCGTCGTCTTACCAGATGAAATCGGTCCACGAAGCAGTTCTTGAAGAATAGTAGCTGTCGCTTTAGAAAAGACGCGAACACCATTATCCTTATGCTGATAAATGACCTTGCCACTACTATCCGTGATACTCTCAACCATATACTGCTCGTGATAAACACCATTATTAGCAATCATTTGGTAAAGATTAGTTTGTTGACCGACAGAAATCTCAATACCACCACCAAGCGGAAGACTCTCAATATTGTAGTCCGAAATACTATAGTTCATCTTATCCATGTAGGATTTGACATCAACATCCTTATCCTGCAAAAGCTTATAAGTCCAATAAGCCGGAATATTCCAAGACGTATTCAAAGCCTCTTGCAAGTCAATCATAGTCGTTCCTTCGTCATTGCCGTGCATGATTTTTTCACCACTTGAGTAGGTTGTTGGGTAGTTGGACAAGACGCTGGCGCTACCAAGAAGCCCCTGGTCAATAGCAATACCGTAAGGCAAAATTGGCTTAATACTTGACCCTGGCGACCGTTGCGTGTCAAAAGCATGGTTATTCTGGTTGGCTGAATAATTTCGCCCACCAATGAAGCCTAAGATGGCCCCCGTAGCATTATCTGTCAAAACATTACCAACCTGAACGGTTCCCGTCCCATCATCCAACAAATTGCCATATTGAGCAACGACATTCTGCATGGCGTTGTAAATTGACTTGTTAATCGTTGTTTTAACTGTGTAGCCACCCTGCTGTAACTCTTCGGATGCACGAGTCTTGTAGGCTGACTTGGTCTCATCATTCTTCAAATCCTGCTCAGAGACACCATCTTTTTTAACCAGGTAATCATACATGATATCCTTAGCCTCACTCAAAACAGAGTAGTAAAGATAATCATGCTCAGTCGTTTCAACCGTTTCTGATGCAATAAAATCTTTCTTAATATCGTAAGCTTTATAAGACTCATATTCTTTCTTGGTCAGAACACCCGTGCGGTACATATTGTACAAAACATTTTGCTGGCGGGCTAAACCGTAAGAAAGACCGTCATCTGATTTTAATTGACCATCTGCCGTGTAAGGTGAATAAACAATTGGACTTTGAGGAAGACCTGCGATGAAGGCAGCCTGTGGAATCGTCAAATCCTTAGCAGATACACCAAAAATTCCTTGCGCAGCCTCTTCAACCCCAGCAATATTTTGACCCTTATTATTACGACCGAACGGTGACACATTCAGGTAGTTGGTCAAAATGCTGTCCTTGTCAGAATAACGCTCCAAAGCCAAAGCATAGATAATTTCCTTAGATTTACGCTTGAAGGACGGGTCATCTCCTAGAACCTGTTGTTTCAATAACTGTTGGGTCAAGGTTGACCCACCAGAGCTCTCGCCAAGACCAAGTAAAGACCCAGCTGTCGCCCTAAAGATAGCCTTGGGAACAACCCCATTATGACTGTTGAAGTTCTCATCTTCAGTCGCAATAATCGCCTTCTTGATATTATCAGAAATCTCATTACTTGCTACTGGTGTCCTAAGCAAATCACTATCAACCTCAGAAATCTGTGAACCGTCTGAATAAGTCAAACTCGAAATCCGACTAACAGAACTCACCTGACTAACCAAGCTAGCCTTACTCGGAACCTTAACAGAATCAATCTGACTGGCTAAATACCCAAAAGCCAGACCAATTCCCAACATTCCAAATAATAGTAAAATAATATAAAAGAAGTCAGACATCAACTTCATAATTCGTAAAAAGATGGAACCAACTTCAGACAGGCTAACAGCCTGCTTCTCTCGTTTCCCTTTTTTTCTAGTTTTCTTAACCATCAACAATACCTCGTTTTCTATTATAACAAACTTTATTAGACTTGCATATCTCAAAGAGTTTTGCTATAGTTTGTAGTGATACACAATTATTATAGGAGAAAACGTATGAACATTTTTGACGAACTCAAAGAACGTGGCCTTGTCTTCCAGACAACGGACGAAGAAGCACTCCGAAAAGCGCTCGAAGAGGGTTCTGTTTCTTATTATACAGGTTACGATCCAACCGCTGACAGCCTCCACCTTGGGCACTTGGTAGCCATCTTGACATCACGTCGTTTGCAAATGGCAGGGCACAAACCTTATGCACTTGTGGGCGGTGCCACTGGTCTTATTGGAGACCCATCATTTAAGGATGCTGAGCGCAGCCTTCAAACCAAAGAAACCGTTGAAGGTTGGGTCACTAAAATCCAAGGTCAACTATCACGTTTCCTTGATTTTGAAAATGGTGACAACAGGGCTGTCATGGTCAACAACTATGACTGGTTCGGTAGCATCAGCTTCATCGATTTCCTTCGTGATGTTGGTAAATACTTTACTGTCAATGCCATGATGAGTAAAGAATCAGTTAAAAAACGTATTGAAACAGGGATTTCATACACAGAATTTGCCTACCAAATCATGCAAGGCTATGACTTCTACGAACTCAATGACAAGCACGGTGTTACTCTCCAAATCGGTGGTTCAGACCAATGGGGCAATATGACAGCTGGTACTGAATTGCTTCGTCGCAAAGCTGATAAAACTGGACACGTGATGACAGTGCCACTTATCACAGACTCAACTGGTAAAAAATTCGGTAAATCTGAAGGAAATGCTGTTTGGCTCGACGCTGATAAAACATCACCATACGAAATGTACCAATTCTGGCTCAACGTCATGGATGCTGACGCTGTTCGTTTCTTGAAAATCTTTACTTTCCTTACTTTGGAAGAAATCGAAGACATCCGTGTTCAATTTGAAGCTGCGCCACATGAACGTTTGGCACAAAAAACATTGGCACGCGAAGTTGTGACTCTTGTTCACGGTGAAGAAGCCTACAAAGAAGCCCTTAACATCACAGAGCAACTCTTTACAGGTAACATCAAAGGCCTCTCAGTTAAAGAACTTAAGCAAGGTCTCCGCGGTGTGCCAAACTACGATGTCAAGGCTGACGATAACCTTAATATCGTTGATATCCTAGTTACCGCCGGCGTTGTCAATTCAAAACGTCAAGCACGCGAAGACGTCCAAAATGGTGCCATCTACATCAACGGCGAACGCATCCAAGACCTAGACTACAACCTTTCAGACCAAGATAAATTGGAAAACGAGCTAACCGTTATCCGTCGCGGGAAGAAAAAATATTTCGTCTTGACTTACTAGTAACAAGCGAGCTTCGGCTCGTTTTTTTATTGCAATTATCTAGCTAAAAAACGCACGAACAATTAACTGTCCGCGCATTTTCTTATTTTAACTAAACTTTTAAAATAGTCGCTCTAGGCTAATTTTCTGCGCAGCATTCCACCCAAGCTAACCAGTAGGAAAATGCTGATAAAAATCATGGTAATTGTAGCGCTAGCCGGTGTTTCCCAATAGTAAGAAAGGAAAATACCTGCGACCATACCAACAAATCCGATGATGATACCGATAAAAATAACGGAAGTGAAATTTTTCCCTAAACGCATGGCGATACTTGCTGGTAAAACCATGATAGTAGAAACCAGCAGAGCTCCCGCTGCGGGAATGGTGAGGGCAATCGCTATCCCAGTCACAATATTAAACAAAATTGACATCAAACGTACAGGAAGCCCATCTACGAATGCCGTATCCTCATCAAAGGTCAAAATATACATAGGACGAATGAAGAGTAAAGTCAAAATGAAGACTGTCACAGCAATGGCAAATAGAGCAATCACCTGCCCCATGCTAATAGTAATGATAGACCCAAAAAGATATTGCTCTAGGCTGACGCTACCTGCATTGCTCGACTTACTCATGACAATCAAGGAAACTGCTAGACCAAACGACATGAGGATGGCTGTTGAAATTTCCATATAATGCTTGTAAACAGTCTGCAAATATTCCAAAATCACAGCAGCTACCACAACAATTAGCAAGGTTGAAAGGGTCGTATTCATCCCAAGAACAATCCCCATAGCAACCCCAGCCAAAGAGACGTGACTCAATGTGTCGCTCATCAAACTCTGACGACGTAAAATCAAGAAAATTCCTAAAATCGGTGCAAAAACACTAATGGCAATCACTGACAGCAAGGCACGTTGCAGAAAATCATAAGAAAGCATATCAGTCAGCATCAGTTTCTCCTTCCCGTTCATTTGCGTGGACATTGAAACAACGCCAAGGCAATTCCTGATTACGAACCAAATGAATATTACGATCCGCATAACCTTTCACTTCATCAGGGTCATGCGTAATCATCAAAACAGCTTTGCCATGCTCATGCGCATTATGATGCATCAATTTATAAAAGGTCTCCGTTGTTCCAGCATCCATACCTGTCGTTGGTTCATCCAAAACAAAGATATCTGGATCCGAAGCAAACATACGCGCAATGACCGCCCGTTGCTTTTGCCCACCTGACAAGCTGCCAATACGCTTGTGACGATTTTCCCACATGCCAACTGATTCTAGGCTAGCCTTAATGTGTTCCTCATCATGCTTGTTCAATCGACGGAACCAGCCCTTTCGAGGATAGCGTCCCGACTTCACAAACTCATAAACCGTCGAAGGAAAACCCGCATTAAAACTAGCAATCTGTTGAGGCAAGTAAGCAATCCGTAACTTTTTGCCATCTGTGTTCTTTTTAGAAATAGTGACGTTTCCCACCTTAGGCGTTAAAATCCCTAAGGTTGCCTTCAAAAGTGTTGATTTAGCTGCGCCATTCTCCCCCGTAAGGGTCACAAACTCCCCGCTATCTAAATGATAATTAATATTTTCCAAAACAGGCTCATTATCATATTGGAAAGCTAAATCTGATACTGTAATATACCTCATAACTACCTTTCTAAACGATTGATAAATACTTCCAAAAAGTGATCAATGACAGCTTGATCTTCTGTCGAAAATTGCTCAACCAAGTCATCATAGACACCTAAAGTTGCATGATGATGATGCAAGTGTTCGTCAGCAATCGGCTTAGCTAAATCAGACAAATCGAAATAAGAAATCCGAGCATCCTTAGTATCCTTGACAGACACCAACAAATCCTGGGCAATAAGACCCTTCACCGCCTTCGTCACAGCAGCCTGACTCACATTCAACTGCTTGGCCAACTCCGAGTTGGTTAAACGCTCCTGCGACAATAGCATCAAAATATGCTCCTGTGTATTGGTCAAATTAACCCCACTCTGACAATCCCCAAACAAAAGCTCATGCTGATTCTCCGCCTTCAATAAAATCTCACTAACCAAATGATCAACTTTTTTTGCTAAATCCGCCATAAAAACACCTCTATTCATTAACCAGTTAATTATACCATGAAGAAAAAGAAGAAGCAAATAATCACTTCTTCATTTATAAATTTCGATAATTGGTAGCTACCCGGGTTGAACAACAGCCTCACCTACAAGGTCCTCACCTTATAGACCTCCTTGCAAAATCCTTTCATACTATTAACCACACGGTCAGCTTTTTTCTCTGTATTACAAAGCGCAAAAACAGTCGGACCACTACCGGTCATCAGAGCAACGTCGGCACCACACTTCAGCATCCTATCTTTAATTTTTTGAATCAGCGGTTTCCTAGCAATTGTCACATCTTCCAAAGAATTTCCCATATACTCAATCATATCACCATAATTTTTAGACAAAATAGCTCTCTCCAAAGCCTGAATATCAACTCTCGAAATTGTCTGACAATCCACATCACGAAAAACCGTTCGCGTTGAAATTCCAAAATCCGGCTTAACCAAAACCACCCAAGAAGAAATAGTCTCCTCTAGAGGTCTCACTACTTCTCCACGACCAGAAACATGAGCACAGCCCCCCTCAATACAATAGGGAACATCTGTACCGACTTCAAATCCAATCGTAAACATCTCTTCATTCGTCAAATCCAACTGCCAAAGCTGATTCAACCCTCGAATAACAGCAGCAGCATCCGTTGAGCCACCACCTAAACCAGCACAAATAGGAATTGACTTATCTAATGAAATCAATAATCCCTTCTTAATTGAAAAACGCTCCCTAACCAATTGCGCTGCTTTGAAAACATCATTCTTATCATTTAAAGGCATCCTGTGATTATTGGATTCAACAATAATATCAGAACCTTCAATCTCTGAAAGTGTCACATAATCATTTAAATCGACACTAACCATAATCATTGACAACTCATGATACCCATCTTCCAACTTGCCAACAATATCCAAACCAAGATTAATCTTAGCTGGCGCTTTTTCAATAATGCTCAATACACCATAACCTCTGTAAAAATCTTACAACTATTATAGCATAAGAATACCTCAAAGCTTTATTTTAATCATTGATCATAAGTTCCACAAAAACTCTAAGCATGTTCCACCTGCTAACTCATGTTACGACAAAATAAAGGCGCTAGAACTGTGGCAAGAGATCTAACACACACTAAAATTTAAAAATTTCAACTAAACTTAGATAAGGATAATTTTTTTGTGCCGCTTTTCGCTTTAGTTTTTCAAACAAAAAGCGCTGACCTCTCAACGCTTCAAAGTTCTATATGACTCCGGCAGT
>ERZ1034980.228-NODE-228-length-45760-cov-53.656887_pt1 | contig 45760 bp, 39 predicted proteins | sample MGYA00520622_ERZ1034980 | MGnify/ENA primary metagenome ERZ1034980 (study PRJEB33766, sample SAMN09781791) | gut metagenome | biome: gut microbiome | host: Homo sapiens | place: Madagascar | study: EMG produced TPA metagenomics assembly of the PRJNA485056 data...
CTCTGAAGTCCATACGCATGCCTCCGTCAGAAAAATATCAAAGACTATTATATATCGAAGAAGGCGGTTTTCATAGATGCATTCTATAAGCCAACACAAAACCAAATCGTACGAACAGTAGTAGAAAATGTGCGAAATATTAAAGAAATCGTACGGCGATGGTATGATGAAGATACAAAAAGGAAGGAGGGACGCTCACATGTCAATCACGGCTACGGAATTAAAGAGTAATCTGGGAAAGTATCTGATGCTTGCCAGAACGGAAGATATTTATATAACGCGTAATGGAAAAATCGTTGCGAAGCTGTCGAATCCTCAGCAGGGCAAAATTGACGTTGCAAAGTCTCTATTCGGTGTGCTTCCGGCTGACATGACACTTGAAGAAGCAAGAGATGAGCGACTGAATCAGATATGAAATACTACAGCAAATCGTCCCTACCGATTTTTGCTCCGGAAGAATTCATCAGCCTCCTCATAAATCGTGAAGAGGGATGATGTCAAAAAACCGCCGATGACCGGCGGTTTTTTTATACAGCAAAAATAAAGAAAGTTCAGATCAGTCCCAGCGTTTTCACAAGCCACAGCCAGAAGGTGAGGGAAAACGCGCTGAAGAGCGTCGTCAGCATCACCACCGACGAAGTCAGTGTCCCCTCGTGGTGCATGTTTCGCGCCATCACATAGCAGCTCACGGTCGTGGCAGAGCCGAGCATGACGAGAATCGCCACCAGCTTTTCGGTACGGAAGCCGAGCGCGACCGCCATCGGCAGAAAGAGGATATTAAAGCCGATGAGCTTCAGGAACGTGGTTCCGAAGGCCGGACCCAGCTTGCCGAAGGCCTTCTTAAAATCAAACATCGCGCCCATCGCCATCAGGCCGAGCGGGGTGCCCAGCGCTCCGACCTTGCTGCAGGTCGTGATCAGGATCTTCGGCTGCGGGATACGGAGAAGCGACCAGAGAAGACCCACCAGAATACCGATGATGATCGGATTCGTCACGATACCACGGGCAGTCTTCGAGAGCGTCTTCTTATCGAGTCCCGTATTCTCAGGATCGGTCAGGCTGAGTGCCACGACGGCCATCACATTATAAAGCGGTACCGCACCGATGATCATCAGCGGCGCCATGCCGGCGGTACCATAGATGTTCTCGATGAAGGCCACCCCGATCAGGGAGGCACTCGAACGGTACGCCGCCTGTACAAATTCGCCGCGCTCTGCATGGTTATGAAGCAGCCGTGACAGAAGTGCAGCGATGAGGACGCTCAGCAGCGTCGCGACGAAGCAAAATACGACGAAACGGGTATCCCAAGCTTCACGAATATCGAGTCCCGATACCTGCACGAACAGATTCACCGGCAGTGGTATCAGAAATACAAACTTGTTTAACTTACTTGCAAAATCTGTATCAAGCCAGCCGATCTGGTGCAGAGCATAGCCCAGTACCATCATGAGAAAGATCGGCATCGTTGCATTAAGACTGAAGATCAAGTTTTCCATAGACTTCTCTATATCCTTTCACATTATGCCCCGAAGGCTGTCCCCATGCGCTGATCCCGATTTCGGAAGCATACCCGCTTTGGTCCAGCGTGAGGAGCTGTCCTCCTAGTATACGCCGACTTTTCTTCAATGGATAATCGATATTTCATATCGAAGTCATACAGACTGCTTATACGCTCTTTTTGATCTTCGTCATGAACGGCTCATGTTTTTCTTAATTTCTGACATAGACATACCCATCCATGATGCGACGGGCCGTACGCTGTACTGCGACGCCCGGCACCTTCGCGTCCGCCATGTTTTCGCCCTGCTTCTCGACGGTCGGTACCATGGTCATCACGCCACTCGGATGTCCGATGCGAACCGTGGTCTGTCCTGGCTTCACCGCTGCGATCTGATGCACGATGCTGCCATCGAGGAACGCAGCCGTAGAAACAGAACTGGCAGCAGTCAGCGGAATCGCCTTGTGGCACTTAAAAACAGAAATGACCCGGGCACAGACGTCCATCTTTTCTGCATTGACCGTTTTCCCCTCGATATCCGTAAAGCCGACCGGACTCGTCACAAAGCCGACCTTCGGAACACCCGGCTGGTTGTCCGTCGCGTCTTTCAGATCCTTTGCAAAGCCCATCATCATACAAGCTGTACCACGGATCTTCTCAAGAAGCTCCATCACCGGAAGATTTGCATTGATTTCTCCAGGAAGCTCGGTACCCTTCATACCGATATCCTCTGCGCGTACCAGAACGATCGGGTTTGATACATCGATGATGGTCGCCTCCAGCTTTCCGAAACCTGGAATATCCAGCACGTCGATCACATTTCCGGTCGGAAGGAGCTTGCCGGTTTTTGCGCCGGCAGGATTCAGGAAATCCACCTTCAGTTCGGCAGCCGTTCCATCGACACCTGCGATTTCACAGTCTCCATCCTGTGCGAAGGTATGCGTCTCCGGATCGATCGGTACATCGACATTGATATACTTATCTGTATTCTTATTCAGCATACGAACCGTCGTGACCGGCTCCTGGATCTCGACCATACCCTCTTCGACCGCAAACGCCGGGACCGCAGCGGTCATGTTTCCACAGTTCGACTTATAGTCCACCTGCTCCTTGCCGACGATGACCTGGCCCACCAGGTACTCGATGTCGACATCCGGCTCCTCGGACTTCCAGATGACGACGATCTTATTGTTGGACGATACGGTGCCGCCCATGCCATCGATCTGCTTCGGATCCGGACTTCCCATGACCTGCAGGAAAATGTCATCCCACTCGGCTCTGTCCGCCGGAAGATCCTCCTTCTTAAAAAGGCATCCCTTCGAGGTGCCGCCACGCATAAATACTGTCTTGAATTTTCTCATGATAAGCTCCTTTATGACAAAAAACACTTATTTAGACAACAGCATCCTCCGATGTCGAAGGATGCTGTCGAGATTTCATATTTCAAGGTGTAAAGAAATTACTTCTCCAGTCTCTTGATGGTCTCGATGAGGTAATCGGTGAACTCGGCTGCAGATGCATCCTTGGTCTCGGTGGTCAGTACGACCTTGCGCTCAGTGACGGTGCAGATCTCCAGTGCCTGATCAAGAATGGCCTTCCGGTCACCATAGCCGATATGCGCCATCATCTCACCCATCGCGCGGATCAGTGAGCATGGATTTGCGTAGTGACCGCGACCATGGCTCATAAGATACGGTGCCGTACCATGGATCGCCTCGAAGAGTGCATACTGATTACCGATGTTCGAACTGGATGCGGTTCCGAGACCACCCTGAAGCTCGGCTGCTACGTCGGTTACGATATCACCATAGAGGTTTGGCAGTACGACGACCTGAATACCGGCGTTAAACTCCGGATCCGTCATCTTCGCGGCCATCGCATCGACGAGGCGATCCTGCACTTCGATCTCCGGATACTCCTCTGCACCGATACGATGCACCGTTTTCAGGAAATTGCCATCCGCAAGCTTTACGATATTTGACTTCGTAACGACGGTCACGTTGGTCTTTCCATTCTTACGTGCAAACTCGAACGCCGCACGTGCGATGCGCTCTGCTCCCGGCTTCGTGCAGACTTTGAAATCCACACCGAGATCCTCATTCACCTCGATACCCTTATTACCCCAGATGTACTCTCCCTCGATATTCTCGCGGAAGAAGGTCCAGTCGATGCCCTTATCCGGCATCTTGATCGGACGTACAGCTGCAAAAAGATTCAGACCTCTGCGAAGCAGTGAGTTTGCAGACACCAGGTTTGGATACGGATCCCCCGGTCTCGGTGTAACGAACGGTCCCTTTACGAGAACGTCACACTTCTTGCACTCCTCCATCACGTCCTCCGGAAGCGACTCCATAAGCTCGGATCTGCGCTCGATCGTCATGCCCGGAATCTCATGAAGCTCGACACGACCGGATGCGATCTCATCCTTCAGAAGCTCCTCTACCACGCGAACAGCCTGCTCCATGATGATCGGGCCGATGCCATCGCCTGGCAGGATGCCGACCTTGATATGTGAAAGCTTCGAGAAGTCCTTCACCTCACTATCCTGCTTCATCGCTTCGATTCGTGCATTCTCCGCACGGATAAGCTCACCAAATCTGGCCTCTGCTGCTTTGATCTGCTCCTCAGTAATCATCGTCTCTCTCCTTTTTCCACCGTCCTGAACGGCGCTCTACAGTATTCATAACCGAGTGCCCAACGCACTTTTCGTGTGCACTCCTTCTATAGTGAAAGTATATCGGCGATGATCCATATAGTAAAATATATATAAAAATATATACGCCATCAGATATTTTCTATGTTGATTCATTAAACGAATACGACGTGGCATACTTCATCCAGCATCCTTTCCATGTGCGGAACGTTGAAATCCTTCAAACAGATGGCTCCTGTTCTCAGCCTCACAGACGCTCATCCCCGGATCTTTACATGCTTTTCCACATACCGAATCAGCTCATCCACCACCGCCCGGCGGTTCTTCTCTTTCCTATAGATGAACCAGCTGTCTCTCGTGATCTGCTTTCCATCCTTCGTGAGAAGCGGTGTCAATGCCAGTTGATATTCATTAACGAAATTATCCGGCAGGAAGCAGAGCAGATACCGGTTTCCTGCGGCAATGCTTCGGAATGCAAATTCGATGTAGCCCGCATCCTCTGCCGGCTCCGGCAGTGTCGTGCCGAAACGCTCCATCCACCACGCTTCGATCTTCCCGATCGTCTTCTGATTGGTCTGATAGGCCACCTGTTCCATCGAGGGAAGCGCATCGAGATCCACCGGATCCCGCGTCACGCAGTACGCGGCGGTATGGTCCACGAGCTCATGGTAGACGCCCGCCGTATAGTCCGAGCGGATAAACGCCGCATCGAGCTTCCCCTCCATCAGCATCTCATACAGATAATTACTCTGTTTATTGATGACACGGACGCTGATGTTCGGATGCGCTGCAGTAAACGGATTCAGCACATCATAAAGTGAGTATTTCGTATAGGTATACGCTGACCCGAGAAGAATCGTCTCCTTGTGTTCCTCCCGAAGCTTCCGAAGTCCCTCCTGCATCTCATTCTCCAGCTGCAGATATTTTTCCGCCATCCGAAACAGAAACTCCCCCTCCTTCGTAAACGTCACGCCCTGTGGCGTCCGCTCCACGATCCGGCACTCGAGCTCCTCCTCCATCGACTGCAGCCGCTTCGTGATCGCCGACTGCGACTTATAGAGAAGCCCCGACACCTTCGTGATGCTCGGATTATGGTGCAGCTCATAGATGATCTTCCAGTCACTGTCCCGCATAAAAAACCTCCTTCGTGATGTCCTTTTATCATACCATCACGAGGGAGGTTTTCCTCATACTATTCTGCTGATTCGACGTATCCGGTTTTTTCTATCGGCCTGTCCTTCACACCATACAGCCAATGCTTCCGGCGCGACATCCTCACGATGCCTCTGCGCTCACGAAACCGCCGCTTCCAGCATCACATTCTCTTTACTGTTCGAGCTCCTCTGCCTTGAGAACCCCCATCTCGACGAGCTGCTGCTTCAGATAGCGGAGCTGTCCGCCGGCGAGCACGACGGCGAGCTCGGCATCGGAAAGCTCGAGTCGGCACTTGAAGCTGAACTCCTTCGTCACGTCGCGTACGATGACCTCTCTCGTCGGAATCTGCGCGGTGAAATCATCGATGGCGAGCTCATCCATCTGATCGAGCTTATCGTAATCCGCCGGATTCTCGAAAATCATCGGAACGATACCATGATTGATGAGATTACCCTTATGGATACGGGCGATGCTCTTTGCGATGACGGCCTTTACGCCGAGATACATCGGGTTGATGGCGGCATGCTCACGAGAGGATCCCTGTCCATAGTTCTCACCACCAACGATGATCGACTGCACGAGTTCTCTTGCACGCTCTGAAAATTCCGGATCATAACGGTTATAGCAGTACTTCGACATCAGCGGGATGTTCGAACGCATCGAGGAGAACTCGGCACCCGCCGGTGTGATATCATCGGTCGAAATATTGTCCCCAGCCTTTAATGAGATTCGTACGTTCAGATTTTTCTTCGGCTTCTCCGGTACCGGAAGGAAGGCGATATTCGGTCCCTTCAGAACCTTCACCTTCGCACGCTCCTCTTCCGGAAGTGGTGGGATGATCATCGCATCATCGACCATGTAGTGCACCGGCTCCTGGACCGCAGCGAGCTTTTCCACATCCGCGCCCATGATTTCCTCCGCCGTTGCGAAGGTGCCCTTGATGGCCGTGGCGGCTGCGGTCTCCGGTGAAACGAGATAAACATTGGCATTCGGTGAACCGGCACGGCCACGGAAGTTACGGTTCGAGGTACGAACGGCGACACCATTCGTCGGTGGCACCTGGCCGATCGCACAGCATGGTCCACAGCTCAGCTCCAGGATACGCACACCGGCATCGATCAGCATGTCAAGGTAGCCGTCCTTCAGAAGCTGCTTGTAGATCTGCTTGCTGGCGATGCCTGCCGTACACTGCAGATTTTCGCTGACATGGCGTCCCTGCATGACGAGCGCTGCCTTCGCGAAATCGCTGTAGGAGCCGTTGGTGCAGGAACCCATGAAGACCTGCTCGACGACCGGATGCTCCTCCAGTGTGCTCATCGGTACGACGTTGTCCGGCTGATGTGGCAGGGCGATGAGCGGCTCGAGACTGCCGAGGTCGAGGTTCATCTCCTCATCGTACTCGGCATCCGCATCCGGAAGGAACTCGGTATACTGGTCACCACGCTCCTGCGCCTCCATAAAGTTCTTGACGACTTCATCCGCCGGGAAGATCGAGGTGGTGGCCCCCATCTCGGCGCCCATGTTGGCGATGGTAAGACGCTCCGGGACAGACAGGGTCTTCACGCCCTCACCGACATACTCGAAGACCTTCCCGAGACCTCCCTTGATGGTGACGCGGCGAAGCATCTCGAGGACGACTTCCTTTGCGTTCACACCGGCCTTCAGCCTGCCCGTGAGGTTCACCTTAACAACCTTCGGCATCGTAAGACGCATCGGAATGCCTGCCATCGCGGTCGTGATATCCATACCGCCGACGCCGATGGACAGCATGCCGACGGCACCACCCGATGGGGTATGGCTGTCACCACCCATCAGAAGCTCACCCGGGATCGCGAAACGGGAGGTCTGTACCATGTGGCATATACCGTTTCCCGGTCTCGATACATATACGCCGGTCTTCTCTGCGATGGTCCTAAGATAGTTATGATCGTCTGGCGTCTTGAAATCGATATACAGCAAATTATGATCCAGATACGATACTGAAGTCTTCACCTGCGTCGGAATGCCCAGCTGTTCGAAGCCGAGATAGGTCATGACCGCATTGATATCGTGGGTAAGCGTCTGATCGACCCTTACAAATACATCCTCGCCCGGTACCATCGCCCCCTTCACCATGTGGGAACGGATGATCTTTCTCGTTAATGAATCGCCCATGTTTACCTCCTGAAATAAACCATGTTTCCATCCACTCTTTTCATGCGGCCGTCTGTCCTCGGATATTCTCGCATCTGCGATGCAGGGGGCAGAAAAGAAATAGTTTATATCACGCTCCGTCATGAAAGCGGTTATTAATTTATCAATTCTGTATTTCGATTGTACTGTGCCTCGCGCGTGGAGAGGAAATGCAATAAAGAAATAAGGGCATTCCATTATGGAATGCCCTTACCTGAATGCTTCTTTTATTCATAGATTTATCTGATCAACCGCCATATTATGGTTTACCAGTGTTTACTCCGTTTTACCTGACTCAAGTAAAACGGAGTAAAATCGATTTTATTTCTTTTCCAGCACGATGTCCTCGAGCGCGCGCTTCGGCACGTAGTGGGTACCGTTTTCATCGCGATAATAATTCACGTCGCCGTTCTCCGGCACCGGCACCAGCTCGATCTTCTCTGCCGGCTCACCGATGGCGATGACCAGGACCGGTACGAGATGCTCCGGAAGTCCCAGCACCTCGGTCAGCGGCTTCAGTCCGAAGTTCCGGATCATGAGACAGCCGAGGCCCTTTTCGGTCGCCGAAAGTGTGATCGTCTGTGCCGTGATACCGACATCGATCATCGCGGCCTGCATGTTCGGCTGAATGTCGGTATCCTGCAGGATGATGATGAACGCGGTCGGATGCGTGCCCGGCTTCGGGAGGTGCAGCTCCGGAAGGGCGGCTGCCCACTTCGTCGTCGCAAGGATGGCTTCTACCTCCTCTTTATCCGTCGAAATATAATACTTGAGCGGCTGCTTGTTACCGCCGGAGGCCGTCAGGCGGGCATCATCCACCATATCGATGAGCTCGTCTCTCGTTACCTTGCGTTCCTCATGATAGCCACGATAGCTTCTGTCCTTTAATACCAGATCCTTCAGCATAGCTTTCTCCTTTCACTGTATCCCGATTACGGAGAGAATCTCCTTCGGGGAATCTACGATGTACATGGCGCCTGCATTGACCAGCTCTGCACGGTCGCCGAAGCCGTAGGTGACGCCGATGGAATCGACACCGGCCTCGACGGCACCCTCGATATCAAACATGCGGTCACCGATCATGACGCAGTCCGCCTTGTCGAGCTTCAGCGCTTCGACGGCCCGGTTGATGAGGCGTGCCTTCCGGCTGTCATGGTCACCGAGCTCCGGGCCGGTCTGGTAGCAGAAGTACGGTGCGAAGCCGAAGTGCTCGAGGATACGCTCTGCGAAGATGTGCGGCTTCGAGGTCACGAGGACGATCTTACGCCCACTCGCCTGAATCGCACGGAAAACGTCCTCGATACCGGCATATGGGGTGGCGTCAAAGATGCCATCGGTCGGATAGACCTCGCGGTAGAGGGCGACGGCACGCTCCGCGTCCTGCGGATTCATGCCATAGAAGTTTGTGAAGCTGTCCATGAGGGACGGGCCGACAAACTTCCGGAGCTTCTCCTCCGGCTCATTCGGGTAGCCGAAGTGGTCGAGTGCATACTGCACGGATTTCATGATGCCAGGACCGGAGTCCATAATCGTACCATCGAGGTCGAAAAGAATCGTCGTATAGTTCTTATTCATAAGCTACTCTTTCTTTCGGTAACAGTTCAGCTAAGGGGCCCCGGCTGAACGATTACCTCTTTCGTAATATAATATCATTTCATATAGAATTTATCTTAGCATATCGATCCCGGCTGTGGTACAGTTAAGTTTATCTGTTTATTATGTTATCCGAGGACATACTATGACCACACGTGAACTTCTCTATGTAAAAACCACCGCCGACACCGGCAATATCTCGAAGGCTGCAAAGAAGCTCTTCGTCACGCAGCCTTCGCTCTCGCAGTCACTGCAGCGCATCGAGGACTCGATCGGCACGAAGATCTTCGTGCGCAGCCCCGATGGTCTGAAGCTCACCTTCGCCGGTGAGAAGTACTATCAGATGGCCTGCCAGGTGCTGAAGATCTATGATGACTTCTCATCAGAAATCACGGATATCAATGATCTGAAGGTCGGTCACATCAGCTTCGGTGTCACGCATCACCTCGGTGCGATCGTCCTGCCGCAGATTCTTCCAGAGTACAGCGCGCTCTATCCGGGCATCTCCATCGACCTGTTCGAGGGCTCCACTGAACCGCAGGAGCAGCATCTGATCTCCGGCGAGATGGACTTCTCCATCATGCATGCGCCGGTCTACGATGTGCTCGCGAACCCCTCACTTCAGTATGAGGTGTTGAAGCGCTATCCCTTTATCATCGCGATGTCCCGGGATAATCCACTGGCTGAAAAGGCTGTACCGACGCCGGGCTATCCTTATCCGGTGCTGGACGTAAAGCTGCTCGCCGACCAGCCGCTGCTGACGCTGCATAAGGAGCAGCGTATCCGCCATGTCACGGATTCCGTGCTGCGGAAGGCCGGGATCCAGCCGGAGATTCGTCTCCTGTGCCGAAACTACATGAGCCTCGAGAAGCTCGCCGCCGAGGGCATGGGCGTGACCATGCTCCCATCCGAGTATGTCGCTGCAAACAGCTTCGAAAACCCGCCGGCCTTCTTCTCGATCGATGCCTCCTACGCGGCCTACTGGGATCTCTGCATCGCCACACTGAAGGGTGCCTTCCTCTCGAAGGCCGACGAGTACCTGCTCGAGATTCTCCGAAAGAAATTCAGCTGAGACTCCAGACCTCGCCGCCCGGAATCGCTGGGCGAAGCACGAAATTCCCGTGACGAGATGATATACCCGACGGAGACATTGCCCAGATATAAAAAGCCGCCCACAGCATACGACTGTGCGCGGCTTTTACGTTTATTCAGATTTAATCCTTCGGCTTCATGTAGAAGCGTCCGGCGAGCTCGGTCGTGCGGATGGAGTTCACGAAGGCATGCGGATCGATATCACGGATGCGCTTGATTACATGACGGGCGCCGTCCGCCGCGATGACGGAGTAGAGCACCTGATGATCCTTATGCTCATGGGCACCCTCGGCGTGCATGATGGACGCACCGTGATGGGTTTCATCGAAGATCATCTTCGCGATCTCCTCTGCCTTATCGGTGACGATAAAGAGCGTCTGGCGCTGGAAATCACGGTAGAGGGTGTGCAGGGTCTGAGTGGATACGTACTGAAACACGATCGAATACAGCGCCTTATCCCAGCCGAAAAGCATACCAGCGGCACCGAGAATCAGGACATTGAAGCCGAGAATCAGGTTCCAGGTCTCCATGCCGCGCTTCTGGCTGAGGTAGATGGCGATGAAATCCGTACCACCGGTGGTCGCATCTACGCTCAGGCAGAGGCTGATGACCACACCGTTGATGATACCGCCGAAGATGGCGATCAGCAGGGTGTCATAGGTGATGACGTGCGCCGGCATCAGATCGGTGAAAAAGCCGGTCAGGAGAATCATGATCAGCGAGAAGAAGGTGAACTTCTTTCCGATGAAGCGGAAGCCGATATAGACCGGGATCGCATTCAGCAGGATATTGATCGGCGAGTATGGAATCTCATGTGGCAGATACATCTGACTGATACGCTGAATCAGGATCGTCAGTCCCGTCGCACCACCCGGATAGAGTCCACCGGTACGGACAAATGTTTTGATATTGATTGCCATCAAGAGCGAGGCCAGCACCACGGTAATCAGACGGCGCAGATCCCTCTTCGCTTCGATTTTCATTTCTACTCCTCCTGCCCCATGGCAGATATGATAAAACGCATAAAAAGCAGTCCCATCAGAACCCGCAAGCATATTAGTCATAGCAGATATTCATATATCTTGCAAGATAAATCCACTATTTTCATCACTCCCGGATCACCACGAAGCCATCACTGTCCTCTTCGCCGATCTTCTCACCGTGCTCGTCGCGGATAGCCTTCGTATATTTCGTATATGCCTCCGGATGTGCGAGGAGTTCATCGGCGCGTTTCTCGGTATAAAGCCCCTTCCGATCTGCGATGATGTCCTCGAGATAAGCATGCGCCTTCTCCTGATCACCGGTACGAAGCGCATACTCGGCGAGCTCAAGCTGCATCTCCTTCCGGTAGATGGCATTTCCGGCGTACTGAACCTCCTCCTCGAGGTACGGGATGTCCGCATCCAGGCGTCCCTCTGCCGCTGCGATCCGCGCCTCATGCACACGAATCTGCTGCGCGAGGTTCTCAGCGAGACGTGCGGCACGCTTTTCCGAAACCACCTTCAGCTTCTTCAGATCCTCGATCTGGAAGCTGGCTGCCTCGAGATCACCGCGCAGAATCTGCAGATTCGCCTTCTGATTTACGATGAGCGCGGAGCTCGTCAGCGCATGGATACGAAGCTCATCCGGCTTCAGATCCTTCACCGCATCCCAGGCGCCCTCGAAATCACCGAGCGCTTCCTTCGCAAAGGAAATCCAGTGCTGACCGTTCGCATACTCTGCGAGATTCTTTGGGACACGGGCATTGACCGCCTCGAAGTTCTGCAGAAAGCCGGCCGGATCCGTATCGGTATAGAGCTGTTTCTGCACGGCCTGCAGACGCTTATTCGCGAGCATCGCGGCGAGCAGACGCCCGACGATGACGCCGGCGAATACCCAGAGTGCCCAGACGAACACCGCCGTCTTATCCGGATTATTCAGAATCTGCCCGTGAAAATAGATGAGGCCGAAGACGCCGCCGAGCACCGCGCCGAGAAGCATGATGGCGTTCGCCATCCGCTTGTAGTAAACGATCATGGAAAATCCCCCTTTATGGATGTGATGAAGTTCTTATCAAAAAGGGTCGCCCGCGATGGACGACCCATACTGAACCAGCTGCTTATGGTTCTGCCATATTCAATTGTCAGTTTCTCTACAGCGCGTATTACAGCATGAAGGAGAATACGAAGGCTGCGATGATGAGGACGATACCACCACCAAGACGAGAAGAAAGCTGTGAGTAAGCGATCAGATCCATACGATCTGCTGCACCGAGGCAGGCAAGGTCGCCGTTACCACCACGGTTTGCCATGCAAAGACCAGCGGTGATCGCGGAATCGATCGGATAGAAGCCTACGAGGTAACCAACCGCTGCGGAACCGATGATGGCACCGATGACGATCATGAGTGCCATGATGATGTTCTTCGGAGCGATCGCATTAAAGAGCTCTGCAAGATTGAAGTCTGCACCCATGCCGACCATGATGATGATACCGAGCTGGCCGGAGAAGAAGCTCTGCAGTCTCTTCGCACCTGCACGTACTCTGGCAGGGATGAGACCGGTTGCTGCAAGGATGACAACGAACACGATCATGTAAGCATACTTATGAATCGGTGCACCTGCGATCTTCGGAAGAATCTTACCGCTCATGAGCTCGCCGACAGCGAAGCATGCGAATGCAAGAAGAAGTGCGCCTGCGAGGTCGGTGTTGTCGGTCTTCACCTTCTGATCGTCTCTTGCAAGCTCCTCCGCACCACGGATCAGGGTCTTCTTATCACCGGTCAGGGTCGGAACCTTCTCACCGAGTGCGTTCAGCGCTGCAGAAGCGATGATACAGAAGATGTTTGCGATGGTCAGTACGATGATTGCGAAGGAATAGTAGTTCGCTGCTGCATCACCGGTTACCTGCTCATAAATCTGAGAGAGCGGAACGGCACCTGCACCATTACCACCACCCATGATCGGAAGGGTGTACTTGATCAGGGTATCTGCAAACGGAATACCGAAAATGGCACCTGTGATGCCACCGAGAATCGCTGCTGCGAGAAGTCCGCCGAGGATCGCCGGGATATAGCCTGCGAAGGAACGGATCAGGATGTCACGCTCGAGTGAAAGCACGGAGCCGACGATCAGCATAACGATGAAAAGCTCAAGGAAATTCGCATCATCTGAGATGAAGGAGTTGATTGCATCGAGTCCTGCCTCCGGGATCAGACCGAACTGTCTGAGGAGAGCGACACCGAAGAAGGTTGCGAGAAGTCCGCCACCGATGTACTTGTTCCAGATCGGAACACGCTCACCGATCTCGTTAAAGATTACCGCGAAGCCGAAGCAGATACCCAGTACGGATGTCATGGTCGTCGCGGCCAGCATCACCGGGTTACCGTCCTTCATCTTCGTCACATAGACCGGAAGAAGTACCAGTACGATACAAATGAGCGCCTGCCACCACGGAAGGCCACCAAGCCAGAGGCCACTTCTAGAGTTTTTGTCTTCTGCCATATTAAATCCCCCTTTAATATGATTGGAACGAAGCAGCACGTTCCATTTTGATATGACGTTCCAGGAGCTACCTGGATGATCCATGCTTAAGCAGAGCACGAATCAGAGTTATAATACCGGAATATATTACCATAGAGATTTTTGTTTTACAACCAAAACTGGTAAATATGGCCATACACTGTTCCCCTCGATGCACAAAAAGGGCTGGCGGCAGAAGCTTCACTCTTCTGTCGCCAGCCCTCCGGTCTCTCCATCGCTAATGAAGCGAAAGCTGTGCCATCGCTGCCCGCACCGCTTCGATCGGCATCTGCCCAGGTGCGCTGCTCTCTCCGACCGTTGCAAAGGTGAGCATGGAGCCGAAGGCACCACCGACGAGTCGGCTGATCCGACCGATCTCCCCCATCGACATCGTGATGAGTGCATGCTTCGCCGCATCCTCCTCCCGAAAACGTGCCGTCGCGAGGAGCAGCGCCGCGACATCCGAGGTTTTCGTCGGCATGTAGGCCATTTTCAGGATATCGGCACCCATCGCACGAAGTGCGCGAAGCTTCTCGAGGATCTCCTCGACCGCCGGTGTCTTCTCGAAATCATGGTAGGACGCGATGACGTGCACGCCCTTCTCATGCGCCAGTAAAATTAATACACGGCTGTCTTCTGCGGGTGTCGTGTCCTCGAGATCGAGATAATGGATTCCTTCCGATGCAAGCGCGGATGCACAGTATGTACGATAGGCGATGGCATCGTTCGGGAAGCTTCCTCCCTGACGCTGTGTACGGATCGTAAAGAGCAGCTCCTTTCCGGGAAGCAGTGCCCGAAGGCGTGCGATCATCGCCGGCAGCTGCCGGGCATCCTCCGAAGCCGCATCGACGACTGCGTGGCTGCCGTCTTCCGCGGCATCCCGAGTGTGTGCAGCGGCCTCCTGTACCGACGGATAGAGCGCCGTCGCGAGGTCGAAACGCCACTCCACGACGTCCGCATCGGTCGCCGCGATGGCGTGGGCCTGCTGCTCAATCTCTGTCTGATTCTGTCCGGTGATCGGAACACATACTTTTACCTTTTCCATTCGCCCTCCGCTCTATCTGTCTCTCTATGCTGTCCTGCGCTTACTCTGCACTGCTATGCTGTGCTTGATTCGTGAGCAGCTTACCGATCTCCTCCACGAAGGTATTGACGTCCTTAAACTCCCGGTAAACCGAGGCGAAGCGGACATAAGCGACCTGATCCACCGACTTCAGCTTATCCATGACGAGCTCACCGATGCGGGAGGTCGGGACCTCCTTCTCTCCGGTGGCGAAAATCTCGTTCTCGATCTCGTCCACCATCCGGTTAATCTGCGCTGTGGAGATCGGCCGCTTGTGGCAGCTGTGGATGATGCCAGCCTCGATCTTCGAGCGATCGTATGGTACACGGCTCTGGTCCTTTTTGATCACCATCATCGGCATGGTTTCAAGTTTCTCATAGGTGGTGAAGCGCTTGCCACAAAGCTCGCACTGGCGGCGCCGACGTATGGCGGTGTTGTCATCCGCCGGTCTGGAGTCGATGACCCGGGTATCCTCTGCACTGCAAAACGGGCACTTCATAGATTCTCTCCTTCTGTATCCGTGTCTGTTCCTACGCTTTCCTGCGCATATTCTCTACGTACATCATCGAAGCTTCGAGATGCAGGTTTCTCATCTGTCGTGTGGACGTCCGTATCCTGCGCCGTATGGTATGCAGGCTCCTTCACTTCACGATAATCTGCCTCCTCCACCTCGCGGTACTCTCCCTCCTCGACACCGGACGGATAGTCGTCACTGTAGGCGCTGAGGTAGAAGATCGTCACCGCCTGGCTGAGGTAGGGCTGCACGAAGATGCCGGCGACGCCGAGGGTGAAGACCATGAGCAGTACCCAGCCGAAAAAGCTGAGATACAGACCGAGCAGCTTCATCTTCTTATTTCGCATCATATGAAGTGAGGTCCGGAGCGCCGTCCACGTCCTCATCGACGGATGGTCCGCGGAAGCCAGGGCTGCCATCGAAAGGTACAGACCGAGCACATACACGATGAAGCTCGTAATCGTCTGCGTCACGCGGTAATCGAAGGTGACGATACCGTAACGATGCCCGATCACGATCTGCGGGGTCTCGAGCAGGATCTGGATGAGCCAGATCACGAGGAGAGTGCCGAAAAAGTGCGTCATGTGGGAAAGGTTTCGGAAGCCATGAAACACATCCGTCGCCCGGACACGACGTCCGCGTGCGACCGCGAAATACATCTGCTGCATCCCCAGTGACAAGCCGGCATAGAGCCAGAGTCCGAGAAAAAGGAGTGCAGCGATCACGATACCGATCAGTACCAGGATGGCGAGCGGTAGCGCAGGATCCATCCGAAGTGACCAGAGCGTGGAGCGCCCGAACAGCGGTGAAAAGCTGCCGAGTACCACGACCGCATACAGCACGACGAAATATGCAAACATCGAAAACAGAATCAGAAAGCCGGCACCGATCACCGCGCCCCAGTTGCCACGCAGCTGGTTCCGGGCGAAGGAACGAATCTGAGTATTTGTCATCATAGGCCTTATCCTCCATGAATCTCTTCAACATGCACGCATGTTCAGTTCCATACAGCTGTCCGGCATCGTCTTTACCCGCCGAAGCAGGTACGAAGCCGGACGATTTACGTGCGTAAAATAAAAACAGGGCTGTTCCTCACAGCCCCATAAGTATACCACATCTAGAGATGCGCCGTATGTGAAATTGTTGTGTCTTCGCCCGGATCCCACTGTATGATGTGGCCTGCCTGCAGCGACTTCTGCACATCGATGGTCCGCTGATTTGACGAGCCCTTGAACAGCAGGGTCACATCCTTCTCCGCCATGATGAACGGTCCATCCACGAGCACATCGATGTAGCTCAGGAGTTCCTTCGTCTCCGGCAGCTCTGCTACCATCCTGCCGAGGAGATCCCGGTCGTAGAGATAACCGGTGAAGCACCAGAGATCCTTCTCCGGATACATCGCCTTGAAGCGACGGACGAGGGACAGCACCGCCGGCTGATTCTGTGGCTCCATCGGCTCCCCGCCGAGCAGCGTCAGCCCTTGATAGGCCGGATCAGCGAGATTCCGGAGAATTTCGTCCTCGGTTTCCTTCGTGAACGCCTGACCATAATCAAAGGGCCACGCGATCTCGTTGAAGCAGCCCGGGCACTTATGTGTGCAGCCCGAGACGAAAAGACTCACACGAACCCCCGGTCCGTTTGCGATATCAAAATACTTTATTTCTGCATAATGCATCTCTGCACCTCATGACGATTCCGGAACAGCTGCACCGGTCATCCGATCCAGCTGTTTTCACATTTCATATGTACAAACGACCTGCGTTTTGCCGTTTTAACGCGTCATCGCTTCTCACAGGTGAAGTACGCGATCTTTGATCTCCTGTGTACGGCCCTGATTCCAGAACTGTGTGCCGATGTATCCGCAGGTTCTGCGTGCGACCGACATCTTCGTCTGGTCACGATTTCCGCAGTTCGGGCACTCCCAGACGAGCTTTCCATGCTCATCCTCGATGATCTGGATCTCACCGTCGTAGCCGCAGCACTCACAGTAGTCCGACTTCGTGTTGAGCTCGGCATACATGATGTTATCGTAGATGAACTTCATGACACTGAGCACCGCCGGGATGTTGTTCTGCATGTTCGGCACCTCGACATAGGAGATGGCACCGCCCGGTGACAGCTTCTGGAAATCCGCCTCGAACTTCAGCTTCGTGAAGGCATCGATCTTCTCACGAACATTCACATGATAGGAGTTCGTGATGTAGTTGTGGTCCGTAACACCCTCGATGATACCGAAGCGCTTCTGAAGGGCCTTCGCAAACTTGTAGGTCGTCGACTCCATCGGTGTGCCATAGAGTGAGTAGCTGATGTTTTCTTCCTTTCGCCACTCGGCGCACTTGTCATTCAGATGCTGCATAACCTTCAGTGCAAACGGCTTCGCCTCCGGATCGGTATGGGACTTTCCGGTCATGCGTACGCACATCTCATAGAGGCCGGCGTAGCCGAGGGACAGGGTGGAGTAGTTTCCGAAGAGAAGCTTATCGATCTTCTCGCCCTTCTTGAGACGAGCCAGTGCACCATACTGCCAGAGGATCGGTGCGACATCCGAGGTGGTGCCCATCAGGCGCTCATGACGGATACGGAGTGCACGATGGCAGAGCTCCAGGCGCTCATCGAAGATGCGCCAGAAGGCCTCCATATCGCCGTGGGCGGAGCAGGCGACATCCACGAGGTTGATCGTCACCACGCCCTGGTTGAAACGGCCGTAATACTTATGCTGACCCTTCGCGAAGTTGCCGGCATCGGCCTTATTATCATCGTTGCAGAGGCCCTCCGGCTGCTGCTCGTTATCCGGTGTCAGGAAGGAACGACAGCCCATGCACGGGTAAACATCACCCTTATACTCCCGCATCTTCTTCGCCGAGATGTAGTCCGGCACCATGCGCTTCGCGGTACACTTCGCTGCCAGCTCCGTCAGGTAGTAGTACTTGCTCTCCGGATAGATATTGTCCTCATCCAGTGCGTAGATGATCTTCGGGAAGGCCGGTGTGATCCAGACACCCTTCTCATTCTTGACGCCCTGCATGCGTTGCTTCAGGACCTCCTCGATGACCATCGCAAGGTCATCACGGGTCTGGCCCGCCGGCACCTCATCGAGGTACATGAACATCGTAACGAACGGAGCCTGACCGTTACAGGTCATGAGGGTGATCATCTGATACTGGATGGTCTGGACACCACGTACGACCTCCTCCTCGAGACGCTTCTCGACGACCTTCCGTACCTGCTCGTCGGTCATGACCACGCCGGCCTCTGCATTCTCCTCCAGCACGCGGCCCGTGATCTTCTGACGGGATACATCCACGAACGGTGCCAGATGGCTGAGGGTGAAGGACTGTCCGCCATACTGGTTCGATGCCACCTGCGCGATGATCTGCGTCGTGATATTGCAGGCCGTATAGAAGCTGTGCGGCTTCTCGATCATGGTGCCGGAGATCACGGTACCGTTCTGCAGCATATCCTCGAGATTCACGAGATCACAGTTGTGCTCACGCTGTGCGAAGTAATCGGAATCATGGAAGTGGATGATGCCCTCGCGGTGTGCCTTCGTGATCTCCTCCGGGAGAAGCACACGGCTGGTGAGGTCTCTCGATACATAGCCGGCCATATAGTCACGCTGTGTGGAGTTGATCACCGGATTCTTATTTGAGTTTTCCTGCTTCGCCTCCTCGTTTGACTGATCGAGAAGGGACAGGATTTCTTCATCGGTGGTATTCGCCTTACGCGCCAGCTCACGGGTATAGCGGTAACGCACATACTTCTGTGCGACCTCATAGCCACGCATCTCCATGATGCCGGTCTCGACCATATCCTGGATTTCCTCGACAGAAACCGCACGCTCCAGCTTCGCGCACTGGCCCGCTACGTTCTCCGCGATGCCTTCGATCTGGTACTCATTCATCTGGTAGATCGGCTCGACCTCCTTGTTCGCCTTCCGGATCGCATTCGCGATCTTCGAGATATCGAAGTTTACCTCCTTACCATTTCGCTTGATGACATTCTGCCTCGACGCGAGGTCCTTTTCCTGTGTTCCCATGACTGTTCTCCCTTTTCTCTTTTCTTCCGTCCGACGGATTTTTCTTTTTTATAGTTAACGGTTTACAAAATATTGTTTTTATGTTACCGCTCATATACTATATCTTGTGTGCAGAGTCTACTATACTACGACAGGAGCCAAATAGGAAGGGTCAAATGCAAAAGTTATGGCCCCCATCCTTTTCATCCTCTTTTTTATATCCGTCCGCTTCACGTACCCGCCGAGCGCGTCGAACCCACGAAAAAACAGGCCCCGGAGTTTCCTCCGAAGCCTGCCGCTCTTTTCCTGTGTCTGGACAATGCAGGCGATGTCGACACTTATGGCCGTTTCTCACCCGCGCTTTCCTGATTTACTGAAGAGGGATGACACCACCCTCATACTTCTCGTTGATGAAGTCGGCAACCTTCTTCGACTGAAGAACCTCGACGAGCTTCTTCGCCCAGTCCGCGTCCTTATCCTTCTCTGCTACAGCGACGATGTTACCATAGGTCTGTGCAGCCTCGGAGTTCGGATCCTCCTGAACCAGTGCGTCGGATGGCTTGAAGCCGGCCTCGATCGCATAGTTACCGTTCATGCAGGCGAAGTCTACGGAATCGATGGATCTCGGAATCTGTGCAGCCTCTACCTCGAGAAGTTCAACCTTATGCGGGTTCTCGACGATATCCTGCTTGGTGGCCTTGAGACCAGCACCGTCCTTCAGCGTGATGATGCCGTTGTCCTGAAGAAGGAGAAGGGCACGTGCCTCGTTGGTGGTATCGTTCGGAACGGCGATCTGTGCACCATCGGCGATGTTTGCGAGATCAGAAGACTTGCCGGCATAGATGCCGAACGGCTCATAGTGGATCTTACCTACGGATACCAGGCTGGTCTTGTTCTCTGCATTGAAATCATCGAGGTATGGCTGGTGCTGGAAGTAGTTTGCCTGGATCTCCCCCTGCTCGGTCGCGAGGTTCGGCTGTACATAGTCGTTATAGGTGACGATCTCGATGTTTACACCAGCAGCCGCAAGGTCATCCTTTGCAGCCTCGAGGATCTCTGCGTGCGGGCTTGGGGTCGCACCGATCTTGATATCTACCGGCTCAGCGAGCGGCTCGATGGCATCGGATGCCTCTGCAGCAGCGGCGGTCGTCTCCGCAGCAGCCTCTGTCGCAGCCTCGCTTGCAGCTTCAGTCGCTGCTTCGGTTGCAGCGGCAGTCGTAGCAGCTGCAGTGGTTGCCTCTGGTGTGCTGGATGAACCGCAGGCTGCAAGGGATGCAGCAGCGAGAACAGCAGCAAGTGCAAGTGTGATGTTCTTCTTCATAATTTTTCCTCCTCACCGGCCCCTATCGCCGGTTCTTTGATGCGTCTTGCATCTTGATTTATATCCAGCGGGATTCCTCCGACATGGCGAAGCTGTTTCCGCTTCACCACTGTTCTGATTCTTCGATGCCTTCCTGAGATGTCTACCTATGATGTCTAACCATGTTGTCAACCAAAGATGCCCTGCATAGGAAATCAGAGGAACCGCAGAATATACAGTTTTTAGTTTCTGGCCCGCTTATCGGTTTTCGCACTTAAGCGCATCCAGAATTCCTGAATGATCTGTACGAGGATCACCAGTACAGCGACCGCAATCAGCATGATGTCGGTCTGATAACGATAGTAGCCATAGTTCAGTGCGATCGCACCGAGTCCGCCACCACCGACGAAGCCGGCCATCGCCGAGTAACTCAGAATCGTCGTGATACAGATGGCGGCACCGACGAGAAGACTCGGCTTCGCCTCCGGAAGCAGCACCTTGAAGATGATCTGCGTGTTCGTCGCCCCCATGGACTTCGCTGCCTCGATGACGCCGGCATTGACCTCCTTCAGACTCGACTCCACCATACGTCCGATGTACGGGGCCGACGCGATGATCAGCGGTGGAATGATGGCCTTCGGTCCCAGTGTCGTGCCGACGAGCATCTTCGTCAGCGGCAGCACCATCACCAGCAGGATCAGGAACGGAATCGAACGGAAGATGTTGATAAGCATACCGAGCACCGCATGGACCGGTGTCATCGGATGGATGCCATCCTTATCCGTCACCACCAGGATCACGCCCAGCGGGATGCCGATCAGGTACGAAATACTGCTCGAGATCAAGGTCATATAGATGGTGGCCCAGGTCTCCTTCAGATACATGGAAATCGATGATGCGTCCATCTTACTTCACCTCCTCAAAGCGGATATCATTCGTTTTCAGATAATGGGTGATGCGCTCTGCCTCCTCCACACTGTCCGGAAGCTCTACGACCATCTGACCGACGGCCTGGCCCTCTACCTCCTTCGTGTTGGCGAAGAGGATATTGACCGGTGCGTTGCAGCTCAGCACGATGTCCGAGATGATCGGGCGATGTGCCTTCTGTCCATCGAAGATGATGCGGATCTTCGGATTCTTACTGTCGCCGAAGTTCACCGGCTGGATCGCATTTGCATTGCCATCGCCGAGGATCAGGCGGCGTCCGATCTCCGTCTTCGGGTTACTGAAGACCTCCGATACCGGACCGCTTTCCGCGATGTGACTATGGTCAATGATGGCGACATTATCACAGATGGCTTCGATGACCGACATCTGATGCGTGATGACGATGACCGTGACGCCCATCTCCTGGTTGATCTTTCTCAGAAGATCGAGGATCTGCTTCGTGGTCTTCGGATCCAGCGCCGAGGTCGCCTCATCACAGAGGAGCACCTTCGGATTCGTCGCGAGCGCCCGGGCGATCGCCACACGCTGCTTCTGTCCACCCGACAGCTGAGCCGGATAGTTCTTCACCCTGTCCTCGAGGCCGACGAGCTTCAGCAGCTCCATCGCCCGCTCCTGTGCCTTTTTCTTCTCGACCCCTGCGATTTCCAGCGGGAAGGTAACATTCCGAAGAAGATTCCGCTGATCCAGCAGGTTAAACTGCTGGAAGATCATGCCCATCTTGCGACGCGCTTCCCGGACCTCCTTATCACTCATATCCCCGAGGGACTTTCCCTCGAAGAGAACCTGTCCACTCGTCGGGATCTCCAGATAGTTGATACAGCGGACCAGTGTCGACTTGCCCGCACCGGAGAGACCGATGATACCCTGTACCGAGCCCTCCAGAATGTCCAGATTGATGTCATCGAGCGCATTCACGTCCCCACTCGAGGTGTGGAAGGTCTTGCCCATATTCACCATCCGGATGATCTTATCACCCTTTGCCATACTACATCCTCCCGAGGCCGCGGGTTCGACGTCTTTCACTCGCCGCCTCTTTTTAATGTCCACAGTTTACGACTTCTATAAGTTAAAAGCAAATACATAATAACAATAGTCCGCTATAGGGTGTGCCTATAGCGGACTCAACTCTCGATGTTTCTTTATGTATTATGAGCAGAGCTCGATGATGGCTTCTGCATATACCTTGGTGGCCAGCACGATGTTCTCGAGGTCGAAGAACTCATCCGCACCATGCATGTGCGTGTCGATGCCCGGAAGAACGGCACCGAAGGCCACTCCGTTCTTGATGTCGTGAACGTAGGTACCGCCGCCGATGGCCATCGCCTCACCCTTCAGGCCGGTCACATGCTCATAGGCATGAAGCAGCTTCTGAACGAACGCACTGTCTGCAGCCACTCTGTGTGGCGGGATCATACCCGGTGTCTCGAACTCGAAGCCATGGGCATGCGCCGTCTTCTCCGCTGCATCCTGGCAGTTTTCCTTCGTCGCCATCACCGGTGTACGGCTGTCGAACTTCACCTCGACATAGCACGGATCCACATGGTAGAGGTCCGGTGTACAGGTCAGTGCATGGGACTCCGCATCCTCCATCTTGATACCGAGATGCGCACCGTCGGTCTCCGCCCACGGGAAGATCTCCAGCATAGCCTTGATCGCATCGATCTGTGCACATGCAGCGAGCGGCAGCTTCGTCGCCAGGATCATCGCAGCGAGACCCGCGTTCTTACCACCCTCCGGGGTAGACGCATGAGCAGATACACCGACGATGGTGATTTCATCCACGCCGGTCTGTGTGCACTCTACGCCGCAGAGCGCGCTGACCTCGTTCATCGGTGCCTCTGCGAGGTTCATATCGAGGCCCTCGAAACGAAGGGTCGCCTTCTGAGGAACAGCATTCAGTGCGAGACCTGCCTCGAGTGAAACGAGACGCGGAAGTGCGGTTGACTCCTCCACATTCTTCGAAATCGTGCCGCGGAACTGTCCCTTCTCGATATTGATAAGCGGGAACTCTGCATCCGGAGAAAAGGTCATCTCTGCCTCCGGCTCGTTCGCATAGTACTTCGCGATATCGGTACCGGAGCCGGTCTCCTCGTCTGCACCCATGATGAGACGTACACCCTTCTTCAGCTCGACACCGGTCTCCTTCAGTGCACGCATCGCATACAGTGCGCAGAGAAGCGGACCCTTGTCATCGGAGGTGCCACGGCCATAGATACGGCCGTCCTTCACGATCGGCTTAAACGGATCCGTCACGGTCCAGCCCTCGCCTGCCGGCACAACATCCGTATGTGCGAGGATGTCGAGAGATCTCGGAAGCGCAGCATCGAAGTCCGCTGTACCTACATAGCCATCGTAGCTCTGTACCGGAAAGCCGTACTTCGCTGCCAGCTCGATGCCGAAGTTCAGTGCATCGAAGGAACCGTCACCGTATGGCTTTCCCTCCTCATATGCACCCTTTACCGAATTGATCGAGCAGAAATCGATCAGATCCTGCGTATACTCATCGATGTGCTCTTCGATCCACTTATTTACTTTCTCATTCATAACAGTCTGTCCTTTCAACTATGATTCGCTCTGCCAGATGACAGTTTTTTCATCGAAAACCTGCGTACACAGCCGCCGGTTTCCGTTTTTAATAGTAGAAACAGTTAGTTCCGGCTGAATTCTGTCAGCTTCAGATTCTTATTCCGCTCGAGCACCATACCGACGGACCACTCGTGGGCAAACAGCAGCAGTGGACGATCCTTCAGATCCTTTACGATCTTCATGTCGGAGGTTCCCTGGATGTGGTCAATGTCGACCTCGGTATAGTTCTCCACCCAGCGGATATAGCCATATGGCAGCTGATCGAGCTTGATCTCTACATTGTACTCGTTCTTCAGACGGAAGCTCAGTACCTCGAACTGAAGCACGCCGACGACACCGACGATAATCTCTTCCATACCGGTGTTGTACTCCTGGAAGATCTGGATTGCGCCTTCCTGTGCGATCTGCGAGATACCCTTCACGAACTGTTTCCGCTTCATGGTATCCATCTGGCGGACACGCGCGAAGTGCTCCGGCGCGAAGGTCGGGATACCCTCATAACGGAACTTCTTACTCGAAAGCTCGAGTGTATCACCGATGGAGAAGATGCCCGGGTCGAAGATACCGATGATATCGCCTGCATAGGCCTTTTCCACGATCTTTCGCTCATCAGCCATCATCTGGGTCGGCTGACTCAGCTTCACCTTGCGGCCGGTCTGCACATGATTGACTTCCATGCCGGCGTCGAATTCACCGGAGCAGATACGCATAAACGCGACACGATCACGATGCTTCGGATCCATATTTGCCTGAATCTTGAATACAAAGGCAGAGAACGCCTCGTCCACCGGGCTGATGATGCCCTGGTCACTGTTTCTCGGAAGTGGCGGCAGCGTCATCTTCAGGAAGTGCTCGAGGAAGGTCCGGACGCCAAAATTCGTAAGGGCCGATCCGAAGAAGACCGGCGTCAGATCTCCGCGATCAACACGCTCCTGATCATACTCATCGGAGGCGCCATCGAGAAGCTCCAGATCCTCCTGCAGCTTGTCATAATATTCGAAACCGACCATATCCTTCAGTCCCGGATCGTTGATGGAAACATCCTGCTCGGCGACAGCCTTCGTACCGCCGGCAGTGGCCGTAAACAGCTCCACCATCTCGGTTTCACGGTCATAGACGCCCTTAAAGTTACGTCCACAGCCGATCGGCCAGTTGATCGGGCAGGTATGGATACCGAGGACGTTCTCGATCTCATCGAGCAGCTCATACGGATCCCGTGCCTCACGGTCGAACTTGTTCACGAAGGTGAAGATCGGGATATGCCGCATCACACAGACCTTGAACAGTTTGATGGTCTGCGGCTCGACACCCTTCGCACCATCGATGACCATGACGGCACTGTCGGCCGCCATCAGGGTACGGTAGGTATCCTCCGAGAAGTCCTGGTGTCCCGGTGTATCCAGGATATTAATGCACTTTCCTTCATAATTAAACTGAAGCACAGAGGAGGTAACCGAAATACCTCTCTGCTTCTCGATCTCCATCCAGTCGGAAACCGCATGCTTGGTCGCCTTACGTCCCTTGACGGTACCTGCGAGATTGATCGCGCCTCCATACAGAAGGAACTTCTCCGTCAATGTCGTCTTACCGGCATCCGGGTGAGAAATAATCGCAAACGTACGTCTCTTCTCGATTTCTTCTTTTAAACTTGCCATTCTATCCTCAATAATCTAAAAAAATACACAAAATCGTCATTCATCATAGCACGAAAAAGGCTATGCCGTAAAGACATAGCCTCTCATTTCTATCTTCAGGGATGAAGAGATTACTTTCTGTTTCTCAGGAAGTCCGGAATATTGATGGACATTTCCTTATTCTGCTGCGGACGGAAGGTCGGCTGCTGTGGCTGTACCGGTGCTGCGCCCTGTGTAAGCGCCTGCTCCTGCGGTGCTGCCGTCACCGGTGTCGTCGGACGAAGCTGCGACTGGAAGCTGGTGTTTCCGTTCAGGAAGCTCGGCATCGTCGGTCTGACTGTAGGCTCTGCTGCCGGTGTCTGCGCTGCTGTGCCTGCAGCTGCCTTCGGCTGTGCCGGCTTCTTCAGCATATCAAATGCAGAGCTGGTGGCCGCAGAATCCTCGATACCGGTTGCGATGACCGTGATCTTACACTCATCCTGGGCATTTTCATCGTACATCGCACCGAAGATAATGTTTGCATTATCACCGGCCAGCTCCTCGACATAGGAAGCGGCTTCGTTTGCCTCTACGAGGGAGATATCGCCGGAGATGTTGATGATCACATCCGTTGCACCCTCGATGGTGGTCTCGAGAAGCGGGCTGGAAATCGCCATCTTCACTGCTTCGGTAGCCTTCTCGTCACCCTTGGCTGCGCCGATACCGACATGTGCGACACCCTTGTCCTTCATGACAGAAGAAACATCCGCGAAGTCGAGATTGATGAGGCCAGGAACATTGATCAGATCCGTGATGCCCTGTACAGCCTGCTGGAGAACCTCGTCAGCCTTCTTCAGTGCATCCGGCATCGTGGTTCTGCGATCGACGATCTCAAGCAGACGGTCGTTCGGAATGACGATCAGGGTGTCTACGGACTCTTTCAGCTTCTTGATGCCATCGATGGCGTTCGTCATACGCTGACGAGCCTCGAAACGGAACGGCTTCGTCACGACACCGACGGTCAGGATACCCATGTCCTTCGCGATCTTCGCGATGACCGGGGCAGCACCGGTTCCGGTTCCACCACCCATACCACAGGTAACGAATACCATATCGGCTCCCTGCAGTGCAGCCGTGATATCCTCAGAGCTCTCCTCTGCAGCCTTCGCGCCTACCTCTGGTCTGCCGCCGCAGCCGAGTCCCTTCGTCAGCTTCTCGCCGATCTGCATCGTGGTCGGTGCCTGGCTGTACTGAAGAGCCTGCTTATCGGTATTGATGCCGATGAACTCGACGCCCACGATACCATCCGTCACCATGCGGTTTACCGCGTTGTTACCTGCGCCACCAACACCTACGACGATAATCTTTGCAGCTGCCTCTGACTCAGGAAGCTTAATCTCAAGCATAATCTTCCTCCTTCAATCCCTCATATATATTCATTATATAAGATAACCTGTTTTACTGCGGCCACATACGCATATGACTGCACAATAAGATAATATACAAACAAAGCTATCAGATTGCAATAGCTTAGTTCATATAATATTACCACGCTTAGAAATGGAGCTCTATCGAAATTTTCACATTATTTCTTACTTTTTTATAACTTCAGCCGTCGTTATGCGCAGAAAACGGTGATGTTATGCGCAGATCAGCCCGTCTTTTCCTTGAAAATATAGGACTCATGATCCGAGGTCTCCGAATAATCCGAAAGATTCAGCTCACCCTTCCGTCCGCTGAGATGCGGCAGGATATCATGCAGCGTCGAGATCTTCATCTCCATGTCCTTATTACTACCGAGACGTACGCTGATGTCTCCGATCCGGAGCGTTGCATTCAGAAGTGAATCATACTGAATTTCCTCACAGTCGATATCATAGGTGCGAAGTGCGCCGGTCAGGTTCAGGATATTATTGAAGACATCCTTATTTTCGACCGGCAGTGCCTTATAAAGCACGATCGAGCCGAAGCTGAGACCGGTGATGCGCGGGATCCCCTCCAGCCGGTTGCCGGTAGACTCCACGATGATTCCATCCTTATCGAAGTACATGTGACTCGACATATAATCTACATAGCCGACGACGTTCTTCTCGTAAACCGTGATGTTCACCGTGAACGGCCCGTCGAAGTCGATGTCATAGCGCTGGACAAAGGGCAGCTCCTTATGTGGTTTCGTCTTATCCTTCACGAAGCACCAGACGCTGTTCGTATCCCAGGAATCTGAAAAAATCATGCTGACGATTTCTTCACTACTGTACTGCGTATTTCCCACCACCGAAAAGTGCCGGATCCGCACACTGGCCAGCAGGATCGCGATCAGCAGAAGCAGCACGACGACGCTCCAGCGAACAATATGTCGTTTATTGCGATCCCTCGGATCATCGTATCCGTAAAAATCCTTATCTGTCATTCCATTCGTTCTTTCTATTTATATATTCTAATCTGCTGACGTTTCTCCGCATCCGTCGATCAGATCTATGCTGCCTGTTCTTTCCGGCTCTTTACTCTACCATAAAAAAGAGCGCTTTGCCATGGGCAAAGCACTCTTCTCTTTCCTCACTCGTAAGCGCCCATCGACCGTGTCTCCGCGTACCGACGCTGCGGGTCTCATATCCGGACTGTATGCTTAACTCACATCGGATCTTCGAGTCGTATCTGCCGTGAAACCGACAGTGCGAGTCCGATCTCCACCATCAGCAGCAAGAGCGAGGTACCACCGTAGCTCACAAACGGAAGCGTGACGCCGGTATTCGGGATGGTGTTCGTCGCGACACCGATGTTCAGGATAACCTGCAACGAGATGTGACACATGATTCCGATCACCAGCATCGACCCATAGAGGTCCCTCGCGTTGCGTGCGATATCGAACAGCCGGTAGATGATGAAGACATAAATCAGAATCAGCGAGATCGCGCCGAAGAGACCGAGCTCCTCGCAGATGATCGTAAAGATCATATCGTTCTGTGCCTCCGGCATGAGAAATTTCTGAACCGACTCACCGAGGCCCTTTCCGAAGATGCCACCGGAGCCGATGGCATACAGGCCCTGCAGGGTCTGAAAGGTTTCATCCGAGTAGCTCGCCGGATCCTTCCATGCGAAGACTCGGGTCAGCTGATAATCCTGCAGGATATTCAGTGCCGACATAAGCTTCGCCATCGGATAGGCGAAGATGTACACGAGCATGCCTGCAACACCGCAGAGGACGAACGGCCAGTACTTCTTCGATGCGATCCACATCATGAAGAAGGTGATGCCGAAGATAATCATCGCCGTCGACAGGTTCGTCGCAGCGACCACGATACCCGGAGCGATGCCGACCAGCGCGACCTTCCACCATGTTCTCCAGTTGTTGATCTGATATCCATAGTGGGTGATCAGCTGCGACAGCAGTATGATCGCCGCGATTTTCATGATCTCAGATGGCTGGAAGCGGACAGCGCCGAGTTTGATCCACCGTGCGGAGCCGTGGGAGGCGACACCGATGACCATGGTTGCAACGATGAATCCCCAGGCCACGATGTAGATGATCTTCGACAGCATCGCGGTCAGATGATAATCAAAGACCGACACGATCAGCATCACCACGAGACCGCCCACCGCAAATACAGCTTGATGCCGAAGGAAATACATGGCATCATTCATCTGGTTCTGCGCCGAGTAGCCGGAGGCCGAGTACATCATGATCATACCGAAGCCGGTGATGAAGATGACGGCAAACAAAAGGCTGTAGTCATAAAAATATTTTCTTTTCTTCTTCGCTGCCATCGTTCCTCCTGTCAGCATTTACAGATTCTTCACGCACTCCTTGAAGATGCGTCCGCGCTCCTCATAGTTCGGGAACATGCCCCAGGATGCGCAGGCCGGGCTCAAGAGCACATAGTCACCCTCATCCGCATACGCGGCGCAGTCCTTGACCGCCTCATCCATATCCTCTGCAAACATGACATTGGTAAAGCCATACTTCTTTGCACACTCTGCGATGATGTTCCGTGTCTGACCGATCAGAACGAGATACTTGACGCGTCCCTTAAAGAGCTTACACCAGTCATCGAAAGGGATATCCTTATCATAACCTCCGCCGATCAGGACGACCGGTCCAGGCATCGCCAGCAGTGCTTTGATGGCTGCATCCGGATTCGTTCCCTTCGAGTCATTATAGTAGCGAACGCCATTGCGCTCACGAACGAACTCGATACGGTGCTCCACCGGCTTAAATTTCTTCACAGCCGCGATGATTTTCGGCATCGGCACCCCCATCTCCACGGAGACAGCGATGGCACACATGATGTTTTCATAGTTATGCGCACCGAGAAGGTTCGTATCCCGTACATCGAGCAGGACCTCATCCTCACCACCATGGGCATGATGGATCTCGAAGTCCTTATAGTAGAAGCCCTCCTTCAGCTCATGCACGGAACTGAACCAGATGACCTGTGGCTTCAGTGTCTTCCTCTTTCCGAACTTCCGGAGCTCCGGATCCTCATAGTTCAGAACGATGAAATCCTCCTCGGTCTGGTTCAGGGCGATGCTCTCCTTCACCTTTACATAGTTCTTCATCGTTTTATGTCGGTCGAGATGGTCCGGGGTGATGTTGGTGATGCAGGATACATGGGGATGGAAATCCATGATGGTCTCGAGCTGGAAGGAACTCACCTCGAGGATCGTCGCAGACGCCTCCGTCGTTTCCAGCGCTTCGGCCGTAAACGGATTACCGATGTTTCCGCATATATGCGTATCATCATAGGTCGTCTTAAAGATTTCACCGATCAGTGACACCGTCGTGGTCTTACCGTTCGTACCGGTCACGGCTGCCAGCTTTCCCTTGCTCGACTGGTAGGCGAGCTCGATCTCGCCCCAGATTGGAATCTTCGCCCCATCGATCAGTTTCACAAACGGCTTATCGAGCGGGATACCCGGACTAATGACCGCGAGATCCACGGATACGAGATCCGTCGGTTTCAGCTCTCCGACCACCAGTGAGATCCGGTCTCTCTTTCTGAAATTTTTCATCACCTTCACGGTGTCCAGCTTTTCATTGGAATCGAACAGGACGACCTGTCCTCCCAGCTGTAAAATCTGCTTTGCGGCGCAGATACCGCTTTTTCCCGTGCCGAGCACGAGCACCTTCTGACTATCCATATCATTCACCCCTATTATGTTCTACCGTCTCTTACATACCCAGGCTCGCCACCAGACATAAGAGCACTGTCAGCACTGTGAAGACTGTCACCACCTTCGTTTCCGACCATCCTCCGAGCTCGAAGTGATGGTGGATCGGCGCCATGCGGAAAATTCGTTTTCCATGGGTTTTCTTAAAGTAGGTCACCTGGATGATGACCGACAGTACTTCCACAAGATAAATCAGTGCAAAGATCGGAATAAAGAGCGGGATTCCCATCTCGAAGGCTGCTGCAGCGACGAAGCCGCCGAGCGCCAGCGAACCGGTATCGCCCATAAACACCTTTGCAGGATAGCAGTTAAACATCAGAAAGCCCATCAGTGCACCGAACACTGCACCGGAAATCGGTGCGAGCTGTCCATCTGCCTTTCCGAAATACAGGCTGGCGAAGCCGAGGAACAGTGCGATTACGGCTGTGACGGAACCGGCGAGTCCATCGAGCCCATCTGTGAAATTCGCGCCATTATCGGTACCGAGCACGATGAAAAGAAGTGCCGGCACATAGAACCATCCGATGTCCAGATAAATCTCCGTAAACGGAACCTGCATGCGATGATCATAGGCAGGTGAGAGATAGAGATAAAGTGCGAAAACCAGGCAGAACACCAGCTGACAGAGGAACTTCTGCTTCGGATTGAAGCCCTCGGACTGATGCTTCACGACCTTCAGAAAATCATCGATGAAGCCGACGATACCGAAACCGACCGTAAGAAGCATCACCGGAAGGATCTTCGGATAGCGGCGGACATAAAAGAGGCTGACGATCACGATGGCCAGTACGAACACGAGGCCGCCCATCGTCGGTGTGCCCTGTTTCTTAAGATGTGCCTTCGGTCCATCGTCCCGGACCTCCTGCCCGAACTTCAGCTTATGAAGCTCCGGGATGGCGAAAGGCATCGCAAGGGCGACCAGTGCAAAGCCCATAAGAATAGAAACAACAAAATCAAGATACATAATCTAACTCCATATATAAATCTTCCGCTGCCGGAGGCCCGTATAAGCACTGAATCTTAAGAAAATCGTAATGGGGTCTGACCCCCTTACGGTCAGCTTAAGAATTTCGTAAAGGATTCTTAATGGGGTCAGACCCCATTAATTTTCGGCGGAGGTTTCGGTTTCTCCCTCGCTGTCCTCGCCCGGCACGGCCTCCGGGAGTGCGAAGCTCGCATCGTCCCCCGCCGGCTCAACGTACTCGTCGGTCACCGCTGCCGCTGTGGTCGGCGTAATCACATTACCATCCGCATCGGTTTCGGTGCTCGTTTCGCCCGCCGTGGTTTCACCCTCCGCGCCGGTCTCACCGCCTACCTGTGCACCCATCGTCTCGGAGGAGATGCCCTCCGGGTTCTGCTGAAGCTGCGCGTTGATGGAATCCTCCGGATCGGTATCTCCGGATGGTGCGATATTCAGGAACTGCAGCGCATCGTTCATGATTTCGCGTTCGATGTTGACCGCGAAGGACGCGGTCGCCTGTGCCTCACCGACAAGGTTCGGCGTATCGACGATGACGTAAACAAGTAACTGCGGATCCTCCACCGGTGCGAAACCGCAGAAGGAAACGAGGTAGTTCTTTGCGGAACGCGGCAGCTTCTCGGCTGTACCGGTTTTTCCACCGACATGATATCCCTGAATCTGCGCCTTTTTACCTGTACCGACTTCGACGGTCTGGTAGAGGGCCTGCTTCAGGAAGTCACTCGTTGACTTCGAGCAGGTGGTGCGGAGAAGCTCCGGCTTCACATCCTCGATGACGGTACCGTTGCCGTTCAGAATCTGCTTCACTACATGCGGCTTGTAGTAACTGCCGCCGTTGATGATGCTGCAGTATGCTGCCGCCATCTGGACCATGGTGACGTTATAGTTCTGACCGAAGGAGTTGGTCGCGAGGGCCGTACGTCCCATGTTTTCTGCATTGTACACGAGATCCGTGGTGTCGGCCTCTGCCGGCAGGTCGATGCCGGTAGACTCACCGAAGCCGAAGATATGCTGGTACTTCACGAAATTCTCGGCGCCTTCATTGAACGCGGTATTCATGAGGTATACGTTACAGGACTTCGCGAGACCCATCGTAGCGTCAAGCACGCCATCACCGTTCCGGTTATGGCAGCGGATACGCCAGGTATGGATACCATCGTTCAGCTCGATGTAGCCCTGACAGTCGAAGGTCGTGTCCGGTGTGATGGCCTTCTCCTCCAGCGCACCGGCGAGGGTGATGCTCTTCGCAACAGAGCCTGGCTCATAGGTATCGGACACCGGGATGTTTCGCCATATCTGGTTCCAGGCGACCTGTCGGCCATAGGACAGGATTTCCTCGGTCGAATAGTACTTCGACACTTCATCCTCGGTAATCGCGGCGGCGTCCGGATTCTCACGGCGATATACGCCGACGGCCTCCTTGCGGCCGAGCTGCATGAGATACTCATCGGTATAGACCGAGCTGTCCAGCGCACGTGGATCGTTCAGATTAAACTGATTGGTGGAGCCCATCGCAAGCACTTCGCCGGTGTTCGGATCCATGACGATGGCCGCAGCCATCTTCGAGCCGATATCCTCGGTCTGCCACTTATTAAGGTACTTCTCCAGCGACATCTGAATATTCGTATTGATGGTCGTCACGACGGAGTTACCATCGGTCGGCTCCTTCAGTACGGACTGCAGCTTCGTATCACTGTCGAGGTAGCCGTACTCACGGCCATTGACGCCCATCAGGGTGTCATTATAGTACTGCTCGACACCACCGGTTCCGCTGGAGCCGTCGGCACTCGAGAAGCCGATGATGTTGCAGGCGAGAGAATCATACGGATAGGTACGCTTATACTCGTCCTCGAACCAGATGCCCTTGATACGCGCCTTCGAGCCACTGCTGGCATACGCGGCATTCTGCTCCTTCACATAGGCTTCCCAGCCGGATTTCTGGTCGTAGCTCAGTCCCTTCGCATATTTCACATAGGACTTGTCGGCCTTTTCGCTGAGCAGCTTCTGAAGCTCAGACTCATCGTATTCGAAATAGGCGACGAGCGCCTGAATCGTCGAATCCACGTAACGGTCATCCTGACCGGAGTGGATGACCCGCGGATCGATGATCAGGTTATACACCTTCTGGCTGGTCGCCAACACGGTGCCGTTCCGATCCATGATATCTCCGCGGCGGAACGGAATCGTACGCGAATCATAGGATGCCTGTCGTTGGGACAGGACGATCTTGTTGTACTCCTCGCTGTTGTTTTTTACCAGATTATAAATCGCCAGGATAAGCGCAATTAAAGCTAGCATGATCACACATAGTGTGACGGCTAGCTTTCTCTGCATGTACGGGGGAAGGATCTTCCCCCGGTTTCGTTTCCTGTTTTGATCAGTACTGCGGGATGTCCTCATATTGTCTTACGTACTCGCTTTCCGTCTTGTCATAGGTAATCGTCTGATCCTTGCCGGCATATACCATGCCGAGCTCCTGCGTGGCTACCCGATAGATCTCATCGAGATTCACGGACGTATCTATGCTGTTCTGAAGCGCATCGTTCTCAGACTTCAGCTTATCGAGCTGCTGCTTCTTCGTCTCGATCGACGAAATCCGCGTATTGATCGAGGTCTGCATCTGAATATAGGAAAAGCAGAGACCCAGGGTGAACACTGAGGCGATGATCAGTACCGCGAGGTAGGTCCGATCGACCACGACCGTCTTATGACGAAGTCGCTCCTGCTGCGCACGATACTCCATCTCCCGCTCGTCGAGGATCCGCTGTCGCTCACGCTGCCGTGCCTGCTGCCGACGTTCCAGCGCCTCCGTATTCGGACGACGCTTCGGCTGTATCTTTCGTACTGTATTTCCATCGACATAGGTTCCTGTCGTCCGCGGCACGCGTACCGCTGTCCGTCTCGTTCTGGCCATACTGTTCTTTCCCCCATTTTCCGGATCGGTTCCGGATTCTAAACTCTCTCATCATGTTTCTCGAAGATCCGAAGCTTCGCGCTCTTCGATCTCGAGTTCTCCTCGAGCTCCTCGGCACTCGGCAGAATCGGCTTCCGGGTGATCACCCGGCCCTTCGACTTCCGGCCACATACGCAGACCGGAAACTCCGGCGGACAGATGCACGGCTTCTCAGCGGTGCGGAACTTCGTCTTCACGATCCGATCCTCGAGGGAGTGGAAGGTGATGATGCAGAGGCGTCCACCCTCTGCGAGATCATCGATCATGCGATCGATGCTGTCCTCCAGTACATCGAGCTCACGATTCAGCTCGATACGAATCGCCTGGAAGGTACGCTTCGCCGGATGGCCTCCGGTGGCACGAATCTTCGCCGGAATCGCACCCGAGATGATCTCGGACAGCTCCAGCGTCGTCTCTATGCGCTTCGTCGCACGATACTGACAGATATGCTTCGCGATGTTCTGTGCGAAACGATCCTCTCCATAGTTTTTAATCATATGGAAAAGCTCGGATTCACTGTAATCGTTCACGATATCGGCAGCGGTGATCGGATTCCGGTCATCCATCCGCATATCGAGCGGTGCGTCACTCCGATAGCTGAAGCCACGCTCCGCGGTATCCAGCTGGTAGCTTGATACGCCGAGATCGAGGTAGATGCCATCGACCTTTCCGATGCCCAGCTCCTTCAGTACATCATCGATTCTTTCGTAATTACTGCGGACGATCGTCACGCGATCCCGTACATCCGAAAGTCGCTCGCTTGCTGCCTGAATCGCATCCTTATCCTGGTCGATGCCGATCAACCGGCCCGCCGGTGAAAGATGGGTACATACCTCATGAGCATGTCCGCCACCGCCTAAGGTTCCGTCAACATAGATGCCATCGGGTCTTATGTTGAGTCCGTCCACGGTCTCGTGGAGAAGTACGGAATAATGCTTAAACTCAGACACCTAAGCCCTCCCAATCTGCCTCTAATGCTGCCTCATCATCAAAGCTGTACTTTTCTTCGTACGTGCTCGTATTCCAGATCTCGATATGGTCACCCACACCGAGTAAGGTGATATCTTTATCCAGGCCCGCCCGATCCCGGAGGACCTGTGGAAGAAGGATTCTGCCCTGCTTATCCAGCTCACAGATGGCGGCCGACCCCAGCAGAAAACGCTTCAGGCTTCTCGCCTTCTCGTTCGTCATCGGGAGCGCATTCAGCTTCTCCTCGAGGGCCTGCCACTCCGGAGATGCGTACATAGCAAGACAACCGTCCAGGCTTCTGGTAACCGTAAACTCGTCTCCGAGCTGGTCCCGAAATCTGGCCGGTATGATCAGTCTGCCCTTGGCATCCAGATTGTGGCGATACTCTCCTGTGAATGACATTTCCCTTTTCTACCACTTTCTACCACTTCTTACCACTTCATGACATAATAATGCGCTAATTTGGGTTTAGTGTCAAGGCAGGATACAGCAATAAATTAAAAAAAGAAGCCTCTCGAATGAGAGACTTCCTTCTATATAACGATATATTATCTGTACCGAAAGACCTGTACGAAGCAGGCGGCACGCTTTTTCATAAAATAATCAGCACTCGTACCAGATCTGCTGCACGCGGCAGACGGCACGCTTCCTTCTATAGAATGAATGCGAATTATACGTTGAAACGGAACTCAACGACATCTCCGTCCTGCATCACGTAGTCCTTACCCTCCATGCGGACGAGACCCTTCTCACGTGCTGCTGCGATGGAGCCACAGTCGAGGAGATCCTGGTAGTTGATGACCTCGGCCTTGATGAAGCCACGCTCGAAATCGGAGTGGATCTTACCGGCCGCCTGCGGTGCCTTCGTTCCCTTCCGGATGGTCCATGCTCTGGTCTCCTTCTCACCGGCGGTGAGGAAGGACATGAGGCCGAGCAGATCATAGGAAGCACGCACGATCTTGTCGAGGCCGGACTCACTCATGCCGAGGGACTCGAGATACTCTGCCTTCTCATCGTCCTCGAGCTCGGAGATCTCCTCCTCGATCTGGGCGGAAATCACGAATACACCAGAGCCGTTCTCTGCCGCGTAGTCACGTACCTTCTGGACGTATGCATTGGACGCGCCATCATCGGCGACAGAATCCTCGGAAACGTTCGCTGCATAGATCACCGGCTTACGGGTCAGCAGATCGAGGGTATCAATGAAGGCGTTCTTATCGTCATCACCGGCATCGAAGCTGATGGCCAGCTTATCGGACTCGAGGTGGTCGTGGAGCTCGGTGAGGAGCGCATACTCCGCCTTCGCATCCTTATCGTTCATCGCGAGCTTCTTCGTCTTCGCGAGACGACGATCGAGGAGATCGAGGTCGGAGAAGATGAGCTCGAGGTTGATGGTTTCGATGTCACGAATCGGATCCACGGAACCATCGACATGTACGATGTTGTCATCATCAAAGCAGCGAACGACGTGCACGATGGCGTCGGTCTCACGGATGTTCGACAGGAACTGGTTACCGAGACCCTCACCCTTGGAGGCGCCCTTGACGAGACCTGCGATATCGACGAACTGGATCACCGCCGGCACGATCTTCTGCGTATTATACAGGGCGCCCAGCTTCTGAAGACGCTCATCCGGTACAGCGACGACGCCGACGTTCGGCTCGATCGTACAGAACGGGTAGTTGGCAGACTCCGCGCCCGCCTTCGTGATTGCGTTAAACAGTGTAGACTTGCCGACATTCGGCAGTCCGACGATACCTAATTTCATAATCTAAATCTCCTTAAAATTGCAGCTCAAAAAAGCATCGCTATTATAAACCAGAAGCTTGTTCTTTACAATGCCATATATCTTACGAAAGTGTTACCCATGGGGATAAAGCATGATAGTTCAGGCATGGCCTCAGAGAGGTTCCCTTACCTGAACTGTAACGCAAAATCATCCCTTCGCCTTCCGCACACCGCGGATGATCATCGCAAGTCCGAGTACGGCGAGTGCGCCCGACAGGGCCTGCGAAACGGCGATGTTCGTGCCCCAGAGGAGCAGCGAATCCGTCCGGAGTCCCTCGATCCAGAAGCGGCCGATGCCGTAGAACATGAGATACTCCCAGAAAATCTGCCCGGTGAACGTCTTCTTCGGTCCGGTGATCCAGAGGAAGATCAGGGTACAGAGGTTCCATACCGACTCGTAAAAGAAGGTCGGGTGCACCTGGATGAACATCTCGTCGCCGAGCCGAATCGCATGGGTGAGCACGTTCTCGTTCAGCATGTTCGGGTTTACGATGGATTCCTTGATTCGCATCGCGAGCAGTGAGTCCGTATAGCGGCCGAAGGCCTCTGCATTGAAAAAATTTCCCCAGCGGCCGATCAGCTGTCCTGTGAGGAGGCCGAGCACCGCAGAGTCCGCGATGGAGAAGAACTTCACCTTCCGCTTATGGCAGAAGATGATACAGCAGAGGATGCCGGTCAGGATGCCGCCGTAAATCGCGAGGCCGCCCTGCCGGAGGTTGAGGATCTCCCCGAGATGCTGCGAGTAGTAATCCCACTCGAAGATGACATAGTAGGCACGTGCACCGAGAATCGCGAAGATGATGCCGTACAGCGCGAGATCCTCGATGTCCTCGACCTTTTCGCCGCGTCGCTTATAATCGAGGCCCGCGATCAGCACCCCCATCAGCATGCCGATGCCGATGATGATGCCGTAGTAGGCGATGCGAAAGCCGAACACGGAAATCGAGTTTCCGAGATGCTCGACGCCGATCCCGAGATGCGGGAAATAAATATCAAAATTGTCAGTATTCATGCAGTCTGTCCCTTTCATGCAGAATCATATCGGACTGCGCTCGCACGCCACGAACGTAGTCCGCAAGCGGTCAGCGGTGCAGCCGCCGCACATCACGCGTCTGCTTCCCCCTTCAGAATGCGAAGAAATTCTTTCTCCGTGACGATCGGAACGCCGAGCTCCTTCGCCTTTTTGTTCTTTCCGGAAGTCGACGTGATGTCGTTGTTGACGAGGTAGGCGGTCTTCGCGGATACCGAGCCCGCCGCACGTCCGCCGGCCTGCTCGATCAGCGCCTGCAGCTCCTTCCGGTTCCCGAAGTGCTCGAGGGCGCCGGTGATGACGACGGACTTTCCCTCCATCGTCTTCGCGGTCGTGCTGTCTTCTGTCCGCTTCTCGATTTCGAGATCCTGCAGCAGCGCGTCCACCTGCTTCATCGCCGCCGCATCCCGGAAGTAGCGCACGAGGTTCTCTGCGAGCACCGCGCCGATGCCGTCCACCTCCTGCAGCTCCTCCACGCCTGCTGCCCGCAGCTTCGCGAAATCATCCCCGAAGTGTCGGCAGAGGACCTTCGCATTTGCGAGGCCAATGCCGGCGATCCCGAGGCCATACACGACGCGGTAAAGCTCCGTATGACGGGCACGCTCCGTGGCGGCCGTCAGGTTTTCATAGCTCTTCTCACCGAAACCCTCCATCGTCACGATCTCCGCACGGTAGCGATCGAGATGGAAGATATCGCTGTAGTGGTGGATGAAGCCATGGGCGATGAACTTCTCCAGCGTCTGCTCGCTGAGGCCATCGATGTTCAGTGCATCTCGGCTCACGAAAAGTGAGAAATTCTTGATCTTCTTCGCTGCACAGTCCGGATTCGGACAGTACAGGAACTTCGCCTCATTATCCGAGCGGATCTCCGTCGGCTGTCCGCAGACCGGGCAGACCGCAGCCGGCTTCAGATTCCCGGAGCGGGTCCGGTTTTCCGCGATCTGCGGGATGATCATATTCGCCTTATAGACGGTGATATGATCACCGATGCCGAGCGCGAGCTCCTCACAGTAGGAAAGATTATGAAGGCTTGCACGGCTGACCGTCGTCCCCTCCAGCTCGACCGGATCGAAGATCGCGACCGGATTGATAAGCCCGGTACGACTCGGTGACCACTCCACCTCGCGGAGGACGGTCTCTGCCTGCTCATCGCTCCACTTAAAGGCGATGGCGTTCCGCGGGAACTTCGCGGTGCGTCCGAGACTCAGCCCATAGGCGATGTCCTCGTAGATCAGCACGAGGCCATCGGACGGGAAATCGTTATGCTGAATCGCCTCCGAGAACCACTGTACCGATTCTGCGATCGTATCCTTCGTCACATGCTTATACTCGACGACATCGAAGCCCTGTGCCCGGAGGAATTCATACTGTGCCGCGCGGGAGTTCTGGAAATCCACATGTTCTCCCTGCGCATCCACGGCACTCACAAGTGCGAAGGCCATCAGATTCACATGACGGGATTTCGTCACCTTCGGGTCCAGCTGGCGTACCGAGCCGGAGCAGAGATTTCGTGGATTCTTATACTTCGCATCCGCATCCGCGATGGTTTCATTGATCTTTTTAAATTCCGAATAGGTGATGATGGCCTCGCCGCGCAGCACCAGATCACCGGTGAAGGCAATCCTCGTCGGAACGTTATCAAACATCCGCGCGTTCTGCGTGATGACTTCACCGATCTCGCCGTTGCCACGGGTGACGGCCTTCACGAGCTCACCGGCATGATAGCTCAGGACGACCGTGAGTCCGTCCATCTTCCAGCTGAGCAGGCCCTCCTTCTCCCCGAGCCAGACTGCGAGTTCGTCGACCGACTTCGTCTTATCGAGGCTCAGCATCGGACTCGGATGACGCTCCTTCGGAAGCTCCGACAGCACCTCGAAGCCGACACGCTGCGTCGGCGATCCGCCGAGGATCATGCCGGTCTCCTGTTCGAGCTTCTCAAGCTCATCATAGAGCCGGTCATAGCTCAGGTTCGACATGATCTCATTGCCATCCACATAGTACACGCGGGCCGCTTCATTCAGGGTGCGGATGAGCTCCTTCATACGCGTGAGCTTCTGCTTCTTTTCTTCGTCGTGGGAAATACTCATATTTCGTTCACTCCATATCCTCTTCCCGGAGGCCGAGCTCGGACAGCTCGATCTCGCGATACTGCCCCGGCTTCAGTCCATGCAGGGTGAGGTCCATGATACGGATGCGCTTCAGCTTCTTCACCTCATAGCCGAAGGCTGCACACATACGACGAATCTGACGATTCAGTCCCTGTGTGATCACGATATGAAACTCCTGCTGACGAAGCTTCGGCGGACGGGTCATGTCCTGCCACACCTCACATGGGCGGGTCGTCGCATGCAGTTCCTTCAGCTCGACGCCATCGGCGAGCCCGTCCAGGAACTCCTTCGTGCACGGCTTATCCACCGTCACGACGTATTCCTTCTCATGGTAATTCCGTGCACGGTTGATTCGATTTACGAGCTCGCCCTGATTCGTCAGAAGGATGAGTCCCTCCGACTCCTTATCGAGACGACCGATCGGGTACACTCTCGTGTGATAGTGGATCGCTTCGATGATGTTCGGTGCTTTATCCTTATCGCTCGTCGTGCACACGATCCCACGCGGCTTGTAGTACGCGAGCAGCACCGGTGCCGGACGGTCATAGTCCTGCCCCACCGTCGAGATCTGCTCGCCATAGCGCTTCGCCATCCGGCGCGACTCCGTACGGAGAAGGTACTGTGCTTCCGGATTGCCGGCAGCGGCATTCAGCGCATGCGGATTCACGCACTGACCGTCCAGCTCGATCGAGTCTGCTTCTGTTACCTGCTGGCCGAGCTCGACCGGCTTCTTATTTACAGTGACACGGCCCGCAGCGATCAGCTTATCCGCCTCGCGGCGGGAGCAGACGCCGAGCTCCGACAAACGCTTATTCAGTCTCATCTCGCATTCTCCTCCGGGCGCTCTGCGTCTGTCGTCGCAGGCATGTCATCCTGCACTGCACCTGATACATTTTCAACGTTCTTTCCTGCATCGGACACAGGCTCCGCGTTTTCCGCCGTCTTCCAGAGCGGCGCTTCATCGGCTGCGAGCGGCCAGCTGTAGCTCTTTCCAGGGATGCCCTCCACCTCTGCGACGGCGTCCTCCGGAAGGAAGGTGAATTCATGGTTCCGGTTCGGATTCAGCTCCGCTGGAAGCTGTGCGTCGTTCTTGAGATCTGCGAAGAAGCAGGCATCGCCGAAGCTGAAGAAACGATACTTCTCACGGACCGCCACCTTATACGCGCGGAGCACATGCTCCCGCTTCGTAAAGGCAGAAACCAGCATGACGAGCGTGGATTCCGGCAGATGGAAGTTCGTGATCAGCGCATCCATGCACTTGAACTGGTAGCCCGGATAGATGAAGATATCCGTCCAGCCGGAGGTCGCCGGCATGGTGCCGTCCGGAAGTGCGGCGGCCTCGACGGTACGACAACTGGTGGTACCGGTACAGATGACACGATGGCCCTCCGCGTGGGCGCGATTGATCTTATCGGCTTCCGACTGCTCGACGATGTAGTACTCGCTGTGCATGTGGTGCTCCTCGATCTTATCCGCCTTGACCGGACGGAAGGTGCCGAGGCCGACATGCAGGGTGATGTGGGCGATCTCCACGCCTTTCTCCTTCACGGCCTCGAGCAGCTCCTCGGTCCAGTGGAGGCCGGCGGTCGGAGCTGCCGCAGAGCCGTCATTCTTTGCATAGACGGTATTGTAGCGTGCCTTTTCCTTCAGCTGATGGTGGATGTACGGTGGGATCGGCATCTCACCGAGGCGGTCGAGGACCTCCTCCCAGATGCCCTCGAACTCGAAACGGATGATGCGGTTGCCATCATCGATCGTGTCGATGATCTCGCCCTTCAGCAGGCCCTCACCGAACTCGACGCGTGCACCGTTCCGAAGCTTCTTGCCCGGCTTGACGAGGCACTCCCAGTCCGTCGTGCTGAGGCGGCGCAGGAGCAGTACCTCGACATGTGCGCCGGTACCGGCCTTCTCGCCATGCAGACGTGCAGGGATGACCTTCGTATCATTGATGACGAGGCAGTCGCCCTTATGAAGATAGTCGATGATGTTATAAAAATGACGGTGATTGATCTCGCCGGTATAGCGGTCCATCACCAGAAGCCGGCTGTCCGAGCGCTTCTCGAGTGGATCCTGCGCGATCAGCTCCTCCGGCAGGTCATAGTAAAAATCTTTCGTTTCCATGCTGTGTTTTCTCCTTTTCTGCTGTCTCACGACATGTACGCGGTGCAGAGCGCACCATAAACCTTATTATTATATACTGTCTTTCGGCTTTCTTCCACATACAAAATGGGCGAATGCACATGCATTCGCCCATTCCTGGTAACAGTCCTGTAACTCAGCCGACCGGGCCGGCGTCGGAGATGACGGCATCCCCCGCCGGTGCGTTATCTGCAGCCCCCGGCTCGGCGATGGTCTCACCGGAAGCAGCGGCTGCGGTCGTTTCTGCGTTACCGCCTGCGCCGGTGTTTTCGGAGATGGTTTCACCTTCGGTCGTCGTTTCCGCCGACTTCTTCGTCTCGGTCGTACTCTTCTCCGAGCTCTTCTCATCCGAGTTCTTCTTACTGTTCGACTTCGTCTCTTCCGCCGCCGCATCGTCATCGGACGCTGCCGTGGTTTCTGCCTCGGTCACGGCTGCTTCAGTTTCTACCGAGATCAGCGAAACCTCGCTGTCGATTTCTTCCTGCGAGTCTGTGTAGATACGTCCGCTCTGGACGGCATCATAGATGACCGCGAGTCGCTGATCACTCGAGATGGCCTCCAGCAGACGCGAGTTGGTCGCATTGATCAGCTCCTGCACCTCGCTGTGATTCGTGATGTAGCTGTTCACAAACTTCGTCTGCTCCGGCGACATGTTCTCGACGATCTCGAAGCTGTTCTGATCGTTGACCTTCACATAACAGTACATGATGCCCGGTGCCAGCGTATCTGTCCGACGGAACTTCACATTATAGGTGACGAAAACGAGCTTCGTGTTCTTCTCGAGTCCGTCTACCGCATACTGCTGGATATCCTGGTATGCTTCGATGTAGCCGGCCTGCGTCTTCAGCTTCTTCTGAAGACTCGCGGTCTGCTCCTCGGTCTGATTCGTGACGCCGGTCAGACGGTACAGTGTATCCGTATCGCCCTGAAGACGTGCGTTAAAGTAATCCTGGAAGAGCTTCGTCATATACTCGTCATTATACTGTCGTACCAGCGATGCGTCCTCATCGGCACCGGCGTTGCCGTCGGCAATGCCACCCGATGCACGCTCATCATCTCCCGCCGCGTTTTCAATTTCGGAAGAGCTGGCGACCGGCAGCCCACCATTCTGTACATCCGGTTTCTTCGGATTCCGATCCAGAATCAGGATGATGATGATCAGTACGACCACCAGTGCCGGAATCCCCAGGAGACCCAGCATCTCATGAAGCTGCTCCTGCTTCTGACGTTTCCGCATATTCGCGATGCGACGCGCACGCTTGCGCTCGATCACACCCTCGATCGGTTTTTCCTCCAATGCCTTATCGACATCATCCAGATCTTTTAATTCTCTGTCCATTCCTTCTGCCTCATCTGTTTCGTCAGTTTACCCGCGCACCATCCGCTCCGAAAAAGAAGCTTCCGATCCAGGCGTTCTGCAGCAGTGCGCCATCCTGGCCCGCATAGTAGTATCTGCCACCGGCGAGCAGGAGCCCCGGTCCCTGCAGCTGTCCACTGTTTGGCTCAAAATAGTATAGCCGGCCACTGATATTCTGCAATCCGCGGACCATCTTCGCATCCGCCCCTACATAATACCAGGCACCATTCGCCTCGTAGATCCAGGTATTCACCTCGAGGTAGCCATCCTGGTTAAAATGATAATTTGCGCCATCGATACTGCGCCAGGAGCTGACCGGATAGGTCCCATCCGGATAGAGGTACCACATCCCGTTATTTTCGAACTGCCAGCCGTCCTTCAGGTAGGTGTTCGCCACCACACGACGTGTATTGATCACCGTCGAGCTCGAGCTGTAGTGATTCCCCGCCGGATTCATCTGCGACGGATTCGTAATCTGCGCGAGCCCCGTCGATGCTTGATTTCCCGCCATCGGGCCGACGTTCATCGTGTTGTACAGCACACCGTTCACATAGTAGCCGCCGGTCGTACCGGTGTAGTTCGTCGTGTACATGGTATTCATCGTACTGTTGCTGTTCAGATACGGATTCGCATTCATTCCCGAGGAAGACGGCGTACGATAGACGACACCGCCCTGGCCATCCGGACTCACCGCAGACGCCTGTGTCACGCCTTGAGCGGAAGATGCCGCAGCATAGCTCACGCCACCCTTTCCGTCCGGACTGATCCCCGACGACACCGCCGTATAGGCCACACCACCACGGCCATCCGGACTCACCCCGGCCAGCACCGTGCCTGCAAGCACCAGCGACATCACCGCCGCCACAGCACACACTCTATTCACTCTCATAAATACTCCGAATCATCATCACATACAGATTTCGATATTTCTATATGTCATCCATCAAGACGTATCCCGACATCCATATGATATAATTTCACATCCATCATCATACTATAAGCTGTCCGAAGATGATAGTAGCAAAGTTCTTACAGAAATCACACCAAAAGGCCTGCGGCTTGATCGCCTGATTTTACTTCAATCTTCCGAGCAGCGCTTCTCTCTTCCAGCTGATGAGCCCGATGATTCCGAGCTGCACGATGAACACGATCGCAGCCCCGAGGTACTGCCCGAGAATCAGAAAATAACCACAGAGGCAGTTTGTAACACACTGGAGCCACGCGGTCGCTGCAACGGCACTCACATACCCCCGACCTGTAATATCCGCCCTAGACGCAATATATGGAATCGCTCCATTCGGCACGGCCGGTAGCATGCAGGCGATGGCCACCACAAACGCCGGATGCGTCGAGTTGATCTTCTGTGTCAACCAGTTCTGCCGATTCAGTCCGGGAATATAATTCCCGAGTCGACGTCCGAGCCGCCTCGCCACAGCGAATACGAGTGCATTTCCGAGCACGAAGCCGATATAGCAGGCAATCGACGCTTTCACCCAGCCATAGATCATGCCGACCGCCAGGTGGATCGGAAGTCCCGGCAGAACGATACTCACCACCTGCAGCGCAG
>ERZ1034980.230-NODE-230-length-45534-cov-64.284065_pt1 | contig 45534 bp, 32 predicted proteins | sample MGYA00520622_ERZ1034980 | MGnify/ENA primary metagenome ERZ1034980 (study PRJEB33766, sample SAMN09781791) | gut metagenome | biome: gut microbiome | host: Homo sapiens | place: Madagascar | study: EMG produced TPA metagenomics assembly of the PRJNA485056 data...
TGTACCGGCAGGACATGGCCGCGTTCCTGCACAGGCTGGACACACTGAAATAACAACCAACAATGCAATATGGGCCTTGCACTCTGCAGGGCCCATTATTTTTTGGATGTATCATCTCCACGCGGGAGGTTTTCGACATCTGCCATCCGTCATGATGTCAACCGGGAGCATGCCGATCAGCGCTAGCACGGATAATATGCCCTTCAGTGGGGGCTTTGAGCTTAAACATGCGGACCTTGACGGCCGTTATCGTATGCCTTCCGTCCGTCGGAGTGCTCGTATTTGGTCTTTCTGGCGATCTTCTCGACGGCAAGCTGGTCGAGTCTGGTCCTGAGCATTTTCTGGTCGATCTATATGAGGCTTTTTTTGGGGGGGGGGTATTGGTTTCTTCTTCTGATCTCCAGTCGCGTTTTTGTCTTGGCGAATGAAAACGCATCTAGGATGTGTGGGTCATGCCTCTTATGCCAGAACTGGAGACTCAAAGTGGGCAAGTATTCGTATGTTATCGGTCGTGGATTCTCCTGATTCGTTTTCCATCGTCAACTGAGCTTCTTTTCTTTTCAAGGGGTATTCTTAGGAAAGGGGAATCCCCGAGAGAAGAAAGGACTTCGCCATGGGTGATAGATTCTCACTGAAGACGACGGCAAGAGTCTGCTGTGCCATAGTCGCTGCTGCCATGTTCTTCCAAGTGACGGGAACGGCTTGCGCCGTGGAAAACGTGAATATGCCTTCGGAACCGAACGATACTCTTGAACAGGCCAATCCGATTACAGTCAATACTGATGTCACGGACACTTTCGAGTCGGCCAACGATAGAGATTGCTATGAGTTTTCAATCAGCAAGCCTGGCACGGTGACCTTACAGTATTCGACGTACGTTTACAACTACGATCCAAGTTGGTCCGTCGGAATGACCCTTTACCAAGGACCCGCAAAAGCACCATCGCAAATCCTTGATTACTCCTATCAAAGGATTGTCTCGGGCTCGGGAATGTCTATTTCGAGTAGCGGAACCGATTCCGGACATCTTGAACGGCCGGGAGATTATTATGTATGCCTGACGGGTTCTCCGGAATCTCCTCTTACGCACACATTGAATGTTCAGTACTCCGCGGACACTTATGATGTGGAATATTTCCCTAACAATGGGGAGTCCTCGAGTTCCCAAAAACTGACTTATGGGGATTTGGCGACCGCGCCGGCGGATCCGACGCGTGAGGGGTATACATTCCGAGGTTGGTACACCGCTGCGGAAGGTGGGGAAAAGTGGGATTTCTCCAAACCGGTCACCTCTTCCATGACTCTTTTCGCCCATTGGAGCCCCAATGCCTATACCGTGTCGTTTGATGCCAACGGCGGCAAGGTATCCGTCTCGTCCAAAAAAGTCCTTTATGATGCCGCCTATGGCGAGCTGCCTTCGGCAAGCCGTGTGGGGTATTCGTTCCAAGGATGGTTCACGGCCAAGGACGGGGGAAGCCAAGTCGGCCCAGCCACGACCATGGGGGCGGCGAATACGACCGTGTACGCGCATTGGGCTATCAGGTCCTATACGATGGCGTTCGATTCGAACGGCGGTTCTGCAGTCGCCTCGCAATCGGTAAAATACGGGTCCAAGGCCGCGCAGCCGGCGAATCCAACCCGCACGGGGTACACGTTCCGGGACTGGTACACTGCCAAAAATGGTGGCGTGAAATACGACTTCAGCAAGACGGTGACCGGTGACGTGGTCCTGTACGCGCACTGGTCGGTGAACTCGTACACGCTTGCGTTCGACGGTAACAGCGGCAAGACTTCCGAAGCGTCCAGGGTCGTGCAGTACGGCGGCCAGTACGGCACCCTGCCCACGGCCACGCGCACGGGGTACACGTTCCAAGGCTGGTATACGGCCAAGGACGGAGGTGTGAAGGCGACCTCGACCACTACCATGGGAGCTGCAAACGCCACGCTTTACGCACACTGGACCATCAACACATACACGCTTGCGTTCGATGGCAACGGCGGCTCAGTTTCCCCACAGTCGCGCGGAGTGGCCTATGGTGAAAAGTACGGTGAACTGCCCACCGCAACGCGTTCAGGGTATTCGTTCCTCGGCTGGTACACTGCAAGGTCCGATGGTGAACAGGTGACGAAAGATAACGTGATGGGCGCGACCGATACGACCGTATACGCCCATTGGAAGGTAAGTATCACGTTCCGCGATGTATCTTCGTCCACACCTCATTCGGCTGATATCGCTTGGACAGCTGCGTCGGGCATCAGCACGGGTTGGATCGAGCCGGACGGCACACGCACGTTTCGCGGCATGGACACGGTGAAGCGCCAGGACATGGCCGCGTTCCTGCGCCGCGAGGCGGTTCGCATGGGTATTTCCGATGCGGCCGCTTGGAAGCCTTCCGCCGGAGACTGGGCCAAGTTCCGCGACGTGGATCGCAGCACCCCGCATGCGGAGGACATTCTCTGGCTCGCCCATTCCGGCATCGCGCAGGGGTATTCGGACGGCACGTTCCGTGGCATGACGCCTGTGTACCGTCAGGACATGGCCGCGTTCCTGCATCGTCTCGCCTCCAAGGGAGGCAAGGGCAAGGATGTGGAACCACGTGGTTTCCGCGATGTGACGGATTCCACGCCGCACGCGGACGATATCCGCTGGCTGGGCGGTTCCGGCGTCTCCACGGGCTATCCGGACGGCTCGTTCGGCGGGATGGTGAGCGTGTACCGTCAGGACATGGCCGCGTTCCTGCATCGTCTTGACTCATTGAGCTGACGGTCCTGCGTGAGATGGAGCCCCGTTGAAGGGAAACCTTCAACGGGGCTCTGTTGCCTGACGAGTCCCGCTATACGTCTTCCGGAATCGCTACCGTTTCAACAAGTCGTATTATTCCGATGGATCAGTTGGTATGAAATAACAACGATGGGGACAAAGATGAGAAAGAGGATGCTATTGCGCCGCGTCCGCATAATCGTGGCAGCCGTCGTAGTGGTTTTGACGACGTGCCTGTCCTCGTATGCCGTCTATGGCTCCGAGCTTTCGGATGTAGAGCATCCGGATGAACTGTTGCTTGGCGTCTTCACCCAATCAAGGTTGGATTCGACCGACATGCTGTACGTGAGTCGTGACGGTGTGCATATGGAGTTCGTCGGCTCCGCATTCCGCGATAGCACACCGGAATATGATTCGGTGGACGAGTCCGGGCGTGAGAGTGTTGACGGGCAATTTACGTTGGTGAACCCATCGATCATCTGGCATGGTGGACGCTTTTGGCTTTTGGGCAACCACCATAATTGTGATGTCGATAACGTCGTTTGTCTTGTCGCATCGAGCAGCACGGATTTGCGAAGCTGGACGAAACAGACGATTATCCGCGTTCCCGTAGAAGATGACCTTCCTCCAAGCAATGGTAAGGATTTCGACGCGGTTGCAGCTGATTGGGCAGAGGACCCCGTGACCCACAAGGTCTATGCCGTCGTTTCTTTGGGGAATTACGGTGCGTTCCATGGGAAGAAGGGCGATGATATGCGCCCGTATCTCATTCCCTTCACTTCGTTGCAAGCGAATAACGTGGTTCCCTCCAAGGCGGTGCGTATTCATCTGCCGTATAAGGATGATCATGATCGGATCGACGGAAGTCTTTATTTTGAAAACGGAAAAGCCTTCTACTCCGTCAAGCGGGATGGCATCAATAATGAGCTGTGGAGCATAGGTGATCTTAGGCAAAGCGGGGACACGTCGAAATGGACGCGAATCGGATCGGACTTGGCCTTGTACCATGAAGCTCCAAGCCTGACCTATTTCCATGGCCGCTATAGGTACTTTTTTGATCGGCTGAGCGTATATCCGTCCGAGCAATCGGCGAAGAAGATGACAGGTACGTATGTTATGTCATCCAAATCGCTGTCGGAAGGTTGGAGCGGTCTTCAGCAGTTTATCGCCTATAACTCTGAAGGCGCCGTTCTGTCAAAATATGAGCGGGGAACCGCGAATACGATCGATGGTCCTAGGCACGGCACAGTAATTACGCTTCGCAATCCGCGTGCCATTCGTATCGCGTTGAAAGCGAGAAATTCGTGTTCCTGGTCGGAATCCATACCGGAAGATACCGAATTCAACGACGTGTATGCCCGTTCCCGTGTATTAGGAGATGCCGATACGGTTGCCACCCCGCATGGCGATGATATCGTATGGCTTGCAGATAAGCGCATTTCCATGGGTTATAGTGATGGGTCATTTCGGCCTAATGAAAAGATTAAGCGCCAGGATATGGCCGCGTTCCTGCGCCGTGAAGCGGTATTGCGCGGCATAGGCGACGCCGATTCCTGGAAACCCGGCGAAAAGGATTGGACGATATTCTCCGATATCGATTGGCATACCCCACATGCCGAGGATGTGCTGTGGCTTGCCCATGCAGGCATCAGCACTGGTTGGCGAGAAAACGATGGCGCATATACGTTTCGTGGAACGAGCGCGGTGAAGCGTCAGGATATGTCCGCTTTTCTGCATCGCTTGGCGATCAAGGGAGCCGCCACCACCAGTGGCGTTGCATCGAAGAATGCTTTCACAGATGTAGAAGATTCGACTCCGCATGCCGAGGACATACGTTGGCTTGGCGATGCCGGCATAAGCCAGGGGTACAGGAATTCCGACGGTAGCTGGCGTTTCGACGGCACGGCTTCGGTGCTCCGTCAGGATATGGCTGCGTTCCTGCATCGCCTAGACAGTTTGTTCTCTTTCTGAATGAACGGCGATTTCGTATGGCGTGACGGGTGAAGATAAATAGTTGCCGGCATTGAGCATGAGGCTATTTTGAGCGTTGCAAACACTGCTACTGATTATCTGTTTCGAGACGAGTGAAAGTGAGCTAATGGTAGGCTTGGGCTAAGGTCAGAGGATTTCTAGTTAGAAGGTGCTGCTATGCTCGTTGACTTGAGTCGCCCGGTGTGGAAACCGTCTCTTGCTTCGTGTGCGATTTTGCCGCTTTTCGTAAAATCGCCTTCATACTCCGGGGTTGGAGAGGATTCCCTGACAATCGGTTCGCACAGTTATGCGGATTTCATGACGTATTTTGGGGCGTTCTCGCTTAAGAAATGGCGTCTATATACGGGAGTCGATGATCTCACTCCGGTATTGGTGCTTGAATCCAGTTCTCCGGTGCATATCACTTTGACTGAAATGATTTATCGCCGACTTGAAAAACGAGTCATCTGCGAAGTTGATGACGCGCCTCTGCATACTCAGGATGGATGGTATCGCTACGTGGTGAGCTATCCGGAAGGAATGGACGCCCAGTTGGTCTCGTTCACGGTAACAACGGGCGATGCTTCTGCTGCATTGCGGAACGTCTCATATTGCGCGGACGTGCCGAAGCGTCGCGATATCCGCATCGAGATAGCGACGACTACATATCTTAAGGAACAGCAGGTCACAAATAACATCGACATGATCCGCAAGGAACTCTTGGAAAAAGAGGAGTGGGGGGATCATTTTCATCTGACCGTGGTGGATAATGGGCGCACACTATCCGGTTCGGTATGCGCTGGAAACCCGGCTATAACGCTCATTCCGAACGGAAATGTGGGTGGTGCCGGCGGATTCGCCGCGGGAATGATTCATGCCGTGGAATCCGGGTGGGCCACACATGTTCTCCTCATGGATGATGACGTTACCGTATGCCCCGAGTCGTTCAAACGTTCACTGAGATTGCTGGAATATGCCAGCGACGAGTATGTCACGGCGACAATTGCCGGTGCCATGCTGTCCACTGCGAATTTCGAAATGCAGCAGGAAGATATCGGCGTGATAAGTCCAGGACGAAGCCTCAGGCCGTTCAAACCGCGGTTCATTATGGATCGAGAATACGATATTACGTTTAACGAGGAGCTTATCCCCGCATCGGGCACCGAAGGGCTGTACTCCGCATGGTGGTACTCATGCTTCCCGGTGCAGCGTATAAAGGAGAACGGTCTGCCGATTCCTCTGTTCTATCGCAGGGACGATGTGGAATATGCGACCCGAATCCAGGAAAAGGAGCCCCTCAAATTCATCACGCTGAACGGTGTCTGCGTATGGCATGACGCATTCGACCTGCGTTGGAACGCCGCTGTAGAGGTTTATCTGGCCACGCGCAACATGCTTATTCAGGAGGCCTTCACACCTGATACCGGGTATAGCATGCCGGCCATGATTCAGCTTATGCGGGACAACCTGATTAAGCATGGCAGGCGTTTCGATTACGCTTCTATGGAACTGACCTGCGACGCCATCGAGGATTACCTTAAGGGTCCGGAATATTACTGTCATCCCGTTGGCGAAAAGCTGTTCAAGCAGGCACGCGCAAAGGCCGAGAAATTGCAGCCGTTGGCTCAGATTCCCGGAGCACCCGACGCCATCGATATTTTCGAGCTTGAACAGACCGCTAATGATGAGAATGTTGTTCCTGAAGTTGTCAAGCCAGTTGAGACAGAGAGCAAGGGCATTGTTCACCGCATCGCGCGCAAAATCAAAAGAAGCGTGCGACCGCAGGAAGCGGAGACTGCTCCCGTGCGGGAAAGCTTCGACCGTAACAAAACGGTGATTATCCCCAACGATGGATGGTGTCGCCCGTGGCGGATTCTGCAGCATGCTGGTAAGGCGCTCGCAGTCGATACGACCGGACAACATGCAGTGATGCGTGTGCGCGATGACCGGCGAAATGAGGAGCTGAGGAGTCGGTTTGAGCATTTAGCGCAGTTACTGTCGGAGGATACGGCTGTTCAGCAAGCGTACCGGGACAGCCGCGAGGGAATGACGTCCTTTGAGTTCTGGCACGGATATCTTGAGGAAGCGAAACGATGAGGTCGATACTGCGTTCTTTGCATATCCATGCAAAAAAGGACACGGAAGTTTCTCGCTCGGGGCGGGATCCGAAGGCGTTTTATCTGATTGCCGAGCCGGGATATCCGAACTATGGTGATGAACTGATTGCCGGCGAATGGCTTTCCTTGCTTGGAAAGTATTATCCGGAGACTCCGGTTGTAGTGGATTGTGCCCGACCGGGGCCTGCCGCTGTGATTCTGAGGGATAAGCACCCGCACGCTATCTTTACAGATACGCTACGCAGATTGGGCACTGAGAATCCATTTCCCTATGATGGTCCGATCAATGACATAGCCGGTTTCGTCGGTGAGGCGTTGAACGATGAAGGCATTGCGCCGAACTATGCAAGCGGTATCAGATTGCTGCAGCATGGCGTGCAGAGCATTCACATGCTTGGCGGCGGCTATATGCGGGGGGATTGGACCTGCAATTTGTCCCGTCTTGCTATCGGTCCGTGGGCACATGAGAGGAATATACCGGTAGCTGCAACGGGGTTGGGTTTGATGCCTATTAAGGGTGATTCCCTCAGATTTGCGCAGCAATCAGTCAAATCGTTTGATGTCTTTACCGTACGTGATGTTCCGACCCAGACTGCTTTGCAAGGGGAACTCATGGGCGATGCTGCGGATACCGTGAAAGTGGCTCCGGATGATTGCTTTGTTAATGGTCTGGAAGGCTGTTATGCTTCCCCTGAGGGGCTGCCAGATGTAATGGTGTGTATCCAATCTGATTTCGTGGTAGAGCAACAGGCTCTTTTCGAGCAGGTCAGACGTACCCTAGAGCGCTGGGGTGTGGAAAAGGATGATGCCATAGGCGTGGTGGAGTGCAATCCCCGCATCGATTACCCGATACTTCCTTATCTGTCGGAACGTGGCTACTCCAACCTTCGGTTCTTTCCGATTATCGATGTATTGGAGAAGGGCTTTCCCGCCCGTGCTGGGCAACGATGGTTGTCCACGCGGTACCATCCCCATATTCTTGCAGCCGCAAAGGGGTGTTCGGGATCGTTTATATCGGTTGATTCCGGCTATTATGACGTCAAGCATGATGCTGTCATACGAATGGGGTCCAGATGGACTCAAAATTTGCTTGGCCAACCTATACCCCTGGCTGGGCCTGGATTCAGGGATGAGATTTTGGCGCAGAAATATTCTGCACAGATTAGGCGAAATGTCAGTACAATATATCCTCGTCTGGTGTGAGCTTACCGTGTGATGAGTAAAATTGGTGAGTGACATGCAGAGTCATTATCTCAATGCCAGAGATAAGGGGAGAGAGTTATGGTTTCTTGGGATATTTATAATCTATTTAAAAGAATTAGCGCTATATTTGCGGCTGGCGTGCTAGGTCTGACATGTGGAATTCCTTCAGCATATGCAGAGGATCAGTATCCAGATGTGATGCTAGGAGTATTTACCAATAGCGAGGCAGATGGAACGGATACGTTCTATCTGTCGTATGACGGATACCATTTTGAGAAGATAAGTCAGGCTTTCGAAAATATCAATAAAAATGATCCCGCTCGGATAGAGGCTGTAGGTTCAAAAATGGATGGGCGAGGTTATAATCTTTATTCGTTCAAATGTCCCAGCATCATTTACCACAATGGTTATTTCTGGATGTTGTCTAATGAAAGCGATGGCGGTGATCCGAAGACCGATAAAAATGCCGGAAAACTTCGTCTGGTTATTTCAAATTCAAAAGATTTAGTCCATTGGTCAGATCAACGTCAGGTGCTTGTCTCTGTTCCCGCAGGTGTTCCATCTAACAGTGTAAATACAAAATTCGATGCTGTGGCGGCCGATTGGGCTGTTGACCCAGACACCAATACTCCATATGCTGTAGTGAGCATGGGGCGGTATGGAGCTTTCCACGGTCAGGTGGAAAAGGATACGATGAGGCCTTATCTGGTTAAGTTCTCGCAATTGTCCGCAACCAATGATCCGGCGTATGATCCAAAGCAGAATGGGGAAGGTTTCATTACTGCCAAAACCGAAATGGCACGGCCTATCAATCTTCCCAAGGACAGTAATAATCGTATTGATGGCTCTTTGTTTTTTGAAAACGGGAAAACGTATTTAAGTATTAAAGAGGACGGTATCTATAACGAGATTTGGCGTATCGATTCATTGAATGATTGCGGGAATGCCCGAGCTTGGAAGTTGCTCAACGGCGACGTACATCGAGGCTATGAGGCTCCATCGTTGACCAAACTTAACGGGGAATATTATTTCTTTACTGATGAGATATCAACATGGAAGCCTAGTGCGGGCAGAACTGGTACGTACACTCAGTCTTCTGCGGATTTGACGAGTTGGACCAACGCCCAAGGAATCTTGGCTTACAACTCCAACGGTACGGTACTGAGCCGTCATGCCAACAATGATTGGTTGAAGGACGGCCCGAGACATGGAACGGTCATAACTGTTACCGATCCCAGTGCCAAGAAGGTCATATGGCAGCAAAGAAAGACTGCCGGATGGACTTCCGATTTGCCTGCCGCTTCTACGTTCTCTGATGTATACAATGCTTCTAGTGTGTTGAAGAATGACCAAGGCACTCCGCATGCTTCAGATATTCAGTGGCTTTCTGATGCAGAAATTAGCACGGGTTGGCGTGAATCCAATGGCTTGTATACGTTCCGTGGCATGGATACGGTGAAGCGTCAGGATATGGCTGCATTCCTGCGTCGTGAGGCTGTGAGGCGTGGTCTTGGTGATGCTTCTTCGTGGAAGCCTGCCGTTGCTGATTGGGATGTGTTCTCGGATGTTGGCCGGGATACTCCGCATGCCGAGGATGTGCTGTGGCTGGCGCATGCGGGCGTCAGCACGGGTTGGCGTGAGGCTGATGGCTCGCGTACGTTCCGTGGCATGGATACGGTGAAGCGTCAGGATATGGCTGCATTCCTGCGTCGTCTGACGTCTAAGAATCCCAATGGAGTTGGCGCGGTGGTGCCGAAGACTGATTTCACAGATGTGACGGATGCGACCCCGCATGCCGAGGATGTGCGTTGGCTGGGTGGTTCGGGTATCAGCCAGGGGTATAGGAATCCTGATGGAGGCTGGCGTTTTGAGGGTATGACTTCGGTGTATCGTCAGGATATGGCTGCGTTCCTGCATCGTTTGGATGGCCGGCTGGTCTGAGACTTCCACAACACCGGTGTGAAAGCGGGTGGGTTGATTTTTGAATGGCAATCCACCTGCTCTTTGAGCATGATTATTTGATCAATGATTATGAAAGCGACGAGGCTTGCAATGAAACGCTTATTCAAAAAGTACTTAATTATATCGGTTGCTTGTTCCCTACCATTTTTCTGTGGTGAGCCAACAGCAATGGCTCAGGAGAACAATGCGCTAGAGGCAGTGTCAACTTTGACCGTCCGCCAGACCGATTCCGTATCTGGCTATGATCGTGACCTTTTCCAATGGAATAAATTCGATGAAGATGGGGATGGCTGTGACACTCGCAATGATATCCTTGCTCGAGATCTTGATAATATCTCCAAGCAAGATAAATGTGTAGTGCTTTCCGGCATTCTCGATGACCCTTATACTGGTGATCGTATCGATTTCCAACGCGGACAATCAACCTCTTCCAAGGTTCAGATTGATCATATTGTGGCTTTGTCTGATGCTTGGAATTCGGGAGCAAGCCATTGGAACGAATCGAAGCTTCGGGCTTTTGGCAACGACCCGTATAATCTGGCCGCGGTTGATGGAACTGCGAATACGCAGAAGTCAAATAGTAGCGCTGATGAATGGCTTCCAGCTAATGCGGCTGCACGATGCCTGTATGTGGCTACGCAAGTTGGAGTAAAGGAACACTATGCTCTGACGGTCACACAAACTGAAGCACAGAAGATGAGGGAAGTACTTGGCTCATGCCCCACGCAAAGTATTCCTCAATCCAATGGGTCTGGGCTGGTCAGGCTAGTGGAACAAAATGGAAAAACTAAGCACGGATATCCGTTCGTTGATCAAGGGAATGTTGATGTCAACAGTGAAGTGCGCGAATATCGTGGCATGAGCTCCGTTATACGTCAGGATATGGCCGCATTCTTATATCGCTGGGCTGGAAGTCCGGAGTACACGCCTTCGAATGCAGATATGCATCGTTTCCGTGATGTGGATGGGGTGACTCCGCATGCCAAGGAGATTTGGTGGCTTGCTTCCACCGGTATTTCTGAGGGTTGGCTGGAGCCGGATGGGTCTCGGACTTTCCGAGGTATGTCTCCAGTGACTCGTCAGGATATGGCTGCGTTTATGCACCGACTTGTAGGGGATTATGGTCCCGCTCCTTCAAAAGCAATAGTATTTTCTGATGTGGATGGGGTGACTCCGCATGCCAAGGAGATTTGGTGGCTTGCTTCCACCGGTATTTCTGAGGGTTGGCTGGAGCCGGATGGGTCTCGGACTTTCCGAGGTATGTCTCCAGTGACTCGTCAGGATATGGCAGCGTTCCTGTATCGTCTTGCGGGAACGCCGAATCGTGATCTTGATACGGATGGCGCGTTCATCTACTCCTATTTCCGCGATGTGAACTGGTCGACTCCGCATGCTGAGGACATTTGGTGGCTTGCTATGAAGAAGATCAGCACTGGTTGGATTGTGGCTTCTCAGCCTTCACCCTTACCCTCTCATCCGAATCAAATTTACTATAAGAACTGCGCCGCTGTAAGGGCCGCCGGTAAGGCTCCTCTCCATAGAGGAGATCCGGGCTATCGGCCTGAGCTTGATCGTGATAACGATGGAATTGCATGCGAATGATGATTGAAGTAGGCTTTGTACGGTTGCTGTTGATAGACTTCACATTTGACGTTTTGGAAAAAGATGAGGTGGTAGGCGAATGCCGACTATGAAATTTGCAAATATCCTTCTGGAAACGAATCCTCGCTCTGTCGCTTACCCGGCGCTGTACTGCCGTTCCAATCAGCCTGTTGTCTTCGACGAGCAACTTGGCGAGTGGAAGATGTTTAATGCGGGGACCTTCGACTTCAGCACGTATTTCAATTCCTTGTCCGTAATGAAGCTGCGGAAGTACACGCGCGCAACAAGCTTCATGCTGCATCTTGAGCTTAAAGGCGCTGCTTGTGAGGTGCAACAGACCATGGGCGATGCTTTCGCACATGATCCGCTGCCTGTCGAGGGGGTCTCGAAGGTACTGAGCGCTTCTGATGGCTGGCAGGTTGTCGATTTGCCTCTAACAATCACCGATGACATGGTGATTGTCGGTTTCCTCATCAAGACGGAGGGCGCGGTTGCCATTCGTAACAGCTACTACGAGCTTGGCATCGATGGCGAGTTGAACGACGTTGAGCTGGTGCTGTCCACCACCACCTTCAAGAAGGAAGCGTTCATTGAACGCAACATCGGCTTGGTCAAGGATAAGATCATCAATTCCGGTGATTCGATTGCCGATCATTTCCATATGTATGTAATTGATAATGGCCGTACCCTTGACGCTGAAAAGCTGAGTGGAAACCGCGTTCAGGTTGTGCCGAACGATAACGTCGGCGGTGCCGGCGGTTTCACCCGTGGCATGATTACCGCCATGGAGCAGACTCCGAAGGCCACGAATATCTTGCTTATGGATGATGATGTTGCGGTTTCTCCTGAAAGCATCAAGCGCACCTACAATCTGCTGCGCATCCTCAAGCCTGAACATCGTGAGGATATGATCAGCGGTGCAATGCTCAATTATGAGATTGGCGAAGATCAGTGGGAGGACATCGGCAATATGACCCAGCAGGGTACTTTTGCTGGATGCAAGCCTCCGCTGCGTTTGACCCTGTTCGAGGATTTGGTATACAACGAGATGTATACGCCGACCAAGTGGCAGCGGAACAACATGTATGCCGCTTGGTGGTACTGTTGCATTCCGATTTCCGTGATTGAGAAGAACGGTCTTCCTCTTCCTGTATTCGTTCGTTGCGACGACGCTGAATACGGCATCCGTTGCAAGACTGGATTCATCACCATGAATAGCCTGTGCGTATGGCACATGTCGTTCTTTGAGCGGTACAACGCAGCTGTGGAACGTTATCAGACCACTCGTAATACCATGATCGCTCAGGCGACGTGCGGCATGGCTCCGAAGGCCGACTTCATGCATGAGCTGCACAACAACATCCGTCTGGAGCTGAAGAAGTTCGGCTATGCCAATGCTGAACTGTGCCTCGATGCTTTTGAGGACTTTTTGAAGGGGCCTGAATTCATCAAGAAGCCCGGTCAGGCGGAGAGGAGTTTCATGGCTGCGAACCGCAACAAGGAGCAGCTCGTGGACTTTGTGACACTTCAGTCTCAGATTGATGCCGATGCCGAATTGGATGGATTGTGTATCAAGGAGGTTGATCGTCAGTTAATTGATGGGGATAAGCCACGTAGTCTGCCAGAGCGGCTGGAAGATCTTTTTACCGATAACAATCAGCGGTATTTTAAGAAGAACGGCACTGGATATGCTGTTATCCCCCTGCAGGGGTGGCTGTACCCGGCTGGCGCAATTCGTGGCAAGCACAAGCTTATTGTTCTTGATTGGTACAACCGTAAGGGCACTATTCGCACGAAGGATGTGAAACGTTACCAGGAGATCAAAAAGCGTTACGCAAGGGACCTTAGATACTATAAGGCGAACATTGATCGCTTGCGTAAAGAATACTCTGCCGCTCGTGAGGAATTGACTTCGGTGAAGTATTGGAAGCAGTACCTCAAAATGATCTGATAACGATTATTTTTTGCTGTGCAGGAGTTTGACCCGTTCAAGCCTGCACAGTTTTTTGTTTGATGACAGATTGAAATGCCTAGTACCCAGAACGACTCGGTGTCTAAGTGGTGCTGATTTTTGGCTCTCCATCTTTAATGGAATGGGCGCTGATAAGATACTTCCTGTGAAACAGTTGGCGAAAGATATAAAGAACAGGTACGGGTACGCGTGGACCGTGCTGCGGGGTTTAGTAAAAACAGATTTCAAGCTGCGTTATCAGGGTTCTTTCCTAGGAATTGCTTGGTCCGTTCTGAAACCGTTGATGATGTTCTGCGTAATGTACGTAGTATTCGGCAAATTCCTGCGTATGTCGGATGGAACCCCTACATATCCTGTGGTGTTGCTACTAGGCATTAGCTCGTGGCAGTTTGTCACTGAATCCACCAACGTGGGATTGCGATCTGTTGTCGATCGCGGTGATTTGCTACGAAAAATTCATTTCCCCAACTACATTGTGGTGGTTTCTGCAACAGTTGGTGCTTTAATCAGCTATGCCATCAATCTGGTGGTTGTATTTGTCTTCGCGCTTATTGCACATGTTAAATTCACTTGGCGTGTTGTCCTGTTGCCGTTCAGTATTGTCGAACTGTATGCCATTACTCTGGCTTTGACGTTGCTGATGGCGACGATGTATGTGTATTTCCGCGACATCGCGCATATTTGGGAAGTACTTCAACAGTTGGTGTTCTATGGTATGCCTATCATCTACCCGCTTACCTATGTGACCAATCGTGGCGGTTGGATCGCTGACGTGGCTCGTTTGGAATTACTGAATCCTTTTGCACAGGCCATTCAGGATATTCGGCACAACTTCATTGCACCGGAAACACAGCCGACAATTTGGAATCAGTTTTCTAATTGGGCCGTTTGGCTTTTCCCCTTAGTTCTTACTGCGGTTCTGCTTTGGCTCGGCATTTATCTTTTCCGTCGTAATAGCCGTAAATTTGCGGAGGTCATGTGATGTCTGAAAAAAAAGAGTCGGTAGAATTCGATTATTCCAAGAAGCCGGTTGTTCTGTCAGCAACGCATGTCTCCAAAAGCTTCAAGTTGCCGACAGAACAGGCGACCGGTCTTAAACAAGCTGTCATCAATTGGACCAAAGGCATCAAGGGATATAAAAAGCAGACGGTGCTTAAGGATGTTAGCTTTGAAGTGCATCAAGGGGAATTCTTCGGTATCGTCGGGCGTAATGGCGGCGGCAAGTCGACGTTATTGAAACTGATTTCTCAGATTTATTATCCCGATGAAGGTGAGATTCATGTTCAGGGCAAACTGGTACCGTTCATTGAACTTGGCGTCGGCTTCAATCCGGAACTGACCGGTCGAGAGAACGTGTATCTTAATGGAGCGCTGCTGGGCTTCACCAGAGAACAAGTCGATGCGATGTACGACGACATCGTCGAATTCGCTGAGCTTGACGAGTTCATGGATCAGAAGCTTAAGAACTACTCCTCAGGTATGCAGGTTCGTCTTGCTTTTTCCGTGGCGATTAAAGCTCAAGGGGACATCTTGGTCCTGGATGAGGTCTTGGCCGTTGGCGATGAGGCCTTCCAGCGGAAGTGCAACGACTATTTCACGGAAATCAAGAAGGATCCGACGAAGACCGTGATTTTGGTCACGCACGATATGAGTGCCGTCAAGCGGTATTGCACTCGTGCCATGTTCATCCAAGATGGTGTGGTTGCCGCGATCGGCGATCGCGAAACAGTTGCCGAGAAGTACACCCTCGCAAATCTTGAAGCAGAGGAGAAAAAGCAAGAAAAGCGCAAGAAGGTCATTGCCGAAAATAAGGATGAATATCCCAACGGTCTGAATGCCCGTTGCCCGCTGTTGCGGACGTATGGCGTCTCGCCGCTGATTCTGAAGAGCTCCGATATGTTCAAGTTCGCCGTCGAGTACCAGTATGATGAGCCTGGAGACTTTTACCTGGCCATCGCATTGCATGATGTTCGTCGTGGAGGCATCACCTACGATACCGGTGCCAAGACCATCAAAATGGAAAAGCACGGGCACCAGACGGTGTACTTCGAGATGCCTTTGAATCTGTTCAACGATGGCGAGTTCCGTCTGATTACGTCGCTGCGTACTCCTACGCCCGGTGATGATGCCATGACGGATGCGGTGGCGGTGGCATTGGACGAGAATGCCTGCACCTTCGTGATTCGTGACGCACGCAACCGAAACTACGCCTTGCTCAGCGATAGGGCAATGACGATTGCGCAGATTGATGAGTCAGAGCGGTAAGAGAGTCAGCTGAATCGTATAGTAAGGTTCGCTATCTCTGTTCAGGAATGTTTCCGTGACTAGAATGTGCCGCGCACCATATGTGGTGTGCGGCATTTTTATTAGTGCTCCACGTGAACGGATGCTGGTTTATAAGCTTATGCCGCTCCATTATCCACTCTAAGTTGTATCCTCTTAATGGGGTGATTTGGCATAGAGTGACAGATTGTCTCTTTTCAGGAGCGTATAGGGGTACTTTTATATGCTCGAAGAAAACAAAGCGTAGGAGAGAAACAAGATGGGACGGAAATATCTTGCGTCTTTGCTGGCTGTTGCCATGTTCGCGGCGGGCGTTCCCTGTGCACAGGCAGAAGAGTTGGACACAAATACCGCAAACATTACTGACAGCCAGACGATTCAGGGAGAAGCCCAAGATACTGGTTCCTCCGATGAGGGCACTGTTTCCTCCAATGGAACTGATGATGCGCTGAATGCTTCGGCAGACAGCCAGATTGCCGGTCGAACGGTTGAGAACATTGATAAGGGTTGGATGTTCTCCAAGGGAGATGCCAGCATGGATGGATGGACATTCCCCACCGGTGCCTCCGAGGGGACCATCGATCTGCCGCATTCATGGGATTACGCACACCCTACGATGTCGTACATTCCCCAGAACAATCAGAAAACCGTCACGTACAGCAAGCAGCTTGATGTTGCCAAGTACCACGGCAAGAACCTGTTCATCAAGTTCTACGGTTCCAACAAGAACACCACAGTGAAGGTCGATGGTCAGGAAGTGGGCACCCATGTCGGTGGTTATTCTGCATTCGTCTTCGATCTGACCAAGTATGTGCAGGATAAGAATTCCGTCGCGCTCACCGTCGATGTAACCAATGTTGATACGGTTTCCATCCCGATTAACGTCGATTACACGCAGTTCTCGGGAATCTACCGTGATGTTGAGCTCATTGCACTGCCCAACCAGTACATTTCCACTGAGAACAAGGGCAGCTCCGGTGTCTTCGTGGACTACCAGCTTAATGGCAACAATGCGTCTGTGAATACACGAGTGGATGTTACCAACAAGGCTGTGGAAACTGCGAACCTTGTTCTGAAAACAACTATTTCGGATAATGCCGGAAACATCGTGAGCGAGCAGAGCTCCGATTTCCAGGTTAGCGCTGGAACCGAAGCCGCAGAGCAGAAGTTGGATCAGCAGCTCACCAACATCCACCGTTGGAACGGCCGATCCGATCCCTACCTGTACACGATGAACGTCTCCCTGCAAGATGCCGCAGGGCATGTGCTTGATACAGAAAGCACGAAGATCGGTTTCCGCACGTTCAACGTTTCCAATGGCAAGGCGTATCTGAATGGCAAACAGATTGAAATTCACGGTGTGGGTTACCATCAGGATCGTGAAGGTGTGGGCAACGCCGTATCCCGCGCTCAGATGGCCCAAGACATCGACACCATGCTCGATATGGGCGTGAACGCTGTTCGTACATCGCATTACCCGCATGATCCCGCCTTCTATGAGATGGCCGATGAGAAAGGTCTGCTGGTATATTGCGAGATCCCGTACTACTTGATTTACTCGAAGGCTGAGTCCTATAAGAATTCGATTACGAACCAGCTCACAGAGATGATTCGTCAGGGATACAACTACCCTTCCATCGTCATGTGGGGTGTGCAGAATGAAGTGCGTTACAGCGAGCAGTTCGCAAGTTATGGGCCTGACTTCAAGGTAACCGAAGATGAGCTTGTTGCATTTAATTCTGCACTTGTTGACTTGGCTCACCAGGAAGACCCCAACCGTTTGATTGTGCAGGCAAACATCGACGGCGCGGATGCGGTTAATACCTCTGCAAAGTGGAGCTCCAAGATTGACCTCACTGGCATGAACCTCTACGTTGGTTTCAAGAGCGCAGTGAAGAACGCGGATGCTGACGGTCACAAGAAGCTTGTTGAATCGTTGGCCACCAAGATGAACAACTACCAGCAGGTTCTTGGTGCCGATTCGATGATGCTTTCCGAATATGGTGCTGGCGCCAATATCGACCAGCACACGGAAGTGGACAGCTCCTTCTCTTGGAATGGTGCCGAAGACGCAAATGGCGACAAGCACTACGAGGAGTACCAGTCTTATCTGCTTGAAGCGTATTGGGATTACATTCAGCACAGCAATAACGTGGCTGCAAGCTTTGTCTGGAACATGTTCGACTTCTCGTCGTACCGCAATGCCGGCGGCAAGGAACGTCTCAATACCAAGGGTTTGCTGTGCTATGACCATGTGACGAAGAAGGATGCCTACTACTTCTTCAAGGCGAACTGGAATAAGAATGACAAGTTCGTATACCTTACCAGCAAGCGTTTCACCCAAAGGAACAAGCCCACTCAGCAGATCAAGGCATACTCGAACTGTGATAATGCGGAGCTGTTCCTCAACGGCAAATCCTTGGGCGCTGGCACGAAGCAGCAGGATGGCGTCTTCGTCTGGAACAATGTGAAGCTCGCCGCTCAAACTGCAAATTCCATCAAGGTTGTTGCTCATAATGGGTCTAAGAGCTACGAGGATTCCGTTGATGGTGTGACCTATGGCATGCAGTTCGAGGATGTGAATGCCAGCACTCCTCACTCTGAGGATATTCAGTGGCTTGCAGACAATGGAATCACTGAGGGTTGGGTTGACGCCACCGGTAAGCGCACGTTCCGTGGCATGGATACGGTGAAGCGCCAGGATATGGCTGCCTTCCTTTACCGTCTTGCTGGTTCCCCCGACTACACGCCAAGCGCTTCTGATAAGAATCGTTTCACGGATGTTACCGAAGATACGCCGCACGCCAAAGAAATCTGGTGGCTTGGCGCCAATGGTATTGCCGAGGGCTGGGATGACGGGTCGTTCCGTGGCATGGATACGGTGAAGCGCCAGGATATGGCTGCCTTCCTGAAGAGACTGGCTACCAAGAACCTCGGTGTTAAGGATTCCTCCTACAACAGGAACCCGTTTGCCGATGTGAACAAGCGCACTCCGCACTACAAGGATATTCTTTGGATGGCTGGAACCGGGGTCAGCGAGGGCTGGACCGAGGCAAACGGCACGAAGACGTATCGTGGTATGTCGGATGTTGTCCGTCAGGATATGGCTGCGTTCCTGCATCGCCTTGGGAATTATGCCAATACCGGTAGCGTGAAAAGCTGATGCTGAATAGCGAGCAAGGCAATGAGTCAGTAGTTTAAAGCTGTTGGAACTTGTGCCTGAGAGGAGCCTGTGATTGTATCTCATCACAGGCTCTTTATTCTTGTTGAAGAACGTCTTTTGATAAGGTTTGCCATATTTGAAGATTGCTGGCTACGATGGTGTGATAGAAACAGCAGCGAAGAATGATGCGAAATTGATGACTGGAGAACAATTGTCAGATAATCAGAAATGCGATGAGACCTGGGAAACGGTTATGCGCGTCGTATATCCGGTCAAAGATGCTGAACAGACCCTCCCTCTGTATGCGATTGACTGGACTCGCCCGCATGTGGCGGAAACCACTCTGGATTCGCGTATCGACATGCGTCGTCTGGAATTCAGCTCCATGAACCAGTCCACATTGCAACGCATGTTACGGAATGCGGGATCCTCTAACGGGGTTTCCTGCGATTCATTCGAAATTACGGGACGTACTTCCGTAACACTACGAGATCATGGTCACATGTCCGGATGCACGTTCTTCAACGCGTTCCCTGCATCGTATTGGCGTCGTTGGACTGGTGTGAAGACCGTGCGCTTCGCAGTGTCCGTTCAAGGAAACGCCAAGATCAACGTCTTCCGGTCGACGGGTCGAGGCCTGATTTATCCGGTAGCGGAGCGGATTGTCCATGCTGCGGATACCTCGGCTTCCGTATGCGTGGATGTGCCTATGACCGGGCTCATGGACGGTGGTTACTTCTGGTTCGACGCGGAATCGCTAGGTGGGCCAGTCGTTATTTCCAATGCGACATGGTCTGTTCCGCGTGAAGCGCGCACAGCCAAGCATGGCACTTCCATGTCCATCGCCATTACCACATTCAATCGTGCCTCGTACTGCATGAACCAATTGCGCGCCATCGCAGGAGCGCCGGCACTGCGTAAGCGACTGGATACCGTGTACTGCACGGATCAAGGCAACGATCTGGTCAAAAATCAAGAAGGCTTTGCCGAAGTATCCGCCGACCTTGGAAAGCAGCTTACGTATATTCAGCAAGCCAATTTAGGTGGTTCCGGCGGCTTCTCTCGAGGTATGTACGAAACGGCGAAAGCTGGGAACAGCGATTTCGTGTTGCTGCTGGATGATGACGCCATCAGTGAGCCTGAATCGATTCTTCGTTCCATCCAGTTCTCCGACTATACGATCCGTCCGGTTCTTGTCGGCGGCGGCATGCTTCATCTTGATAATCGCACCATGCTTTATACGCAAGGCGAGAGGATTAATCCGCGGCGAATGTGGATGTATCCGTCCAAGAGCATGGGGTACAATCACGACTTCTCTATGGAACCGCTTCGTGACTCTCCGGATCGCCATCAGCGCATCGATGAGGATTTCAATGGCTGGTGGATGTGCTTGATTCCAATCGCGGTAGTCAAGAAAATCGGCCTCTCGATGCCCGTGTTCATCAAATTCGATGACATCGAATACGGTCTGCGTGCCAAGAAAGCCGGTTTCCCGACGGTCTGCTTGCCAGGTGTGGCCGTGTGGCACCAAGCATGGCACGACAAGGATCCGGCCCGTTCTTGGGAGGAGTATTTCACCGAGCGCAACCGCTGGCTTGCGGCCCTTCTGACATACCCGGACAGGCCTCCTCGCATGCTGGTGGAAACGTTGTACGGCGATGCAAGCCTTGGATTGCGTTTCGTGTATTCGGCCATGGCGTTGCACCACATGGCGTTGAGGGATATTCTTCGTGGGCCGCAGTATCTTGTGGACTGTTTGCCGACGAAGCTTGGCGAAGTGCGAGAATTACGTGCGAAATATCCGGATGCTCAGGCTAAAGATAGTTTTGAAGCGTTCCCAGAGCCTGCGGGCGAGGTCGAGCCGCCGAAGAACCATCCTTCGACCATGAAGAGCCGGTATAAGGCCGCGGTCGGTTTGATTGCCAAGAGCTTTGTCAAGAACGTCAATCCGGAGAAGGCTGTCCGTCCGGATGCTGCTATTCCGGCACGGGATGCTGCCTGGACCTGGCTTGCTTTTGATCATGTCAACTCGGCCTTAGTCACTACGGCTGATGGCAATGGCGTGGCATGGTTGAAGCGTGACAATAAGCGTTTCCGCAAGAGCATGCTCGAAGGGTATCGTCTTACTCGGCGTATCACCAAGCATTGGAAGCGTTTGGCCGCCCAATATCAGGCTTATGGCATTGCTTCCATGGAAACGTGGGCGCATATCTTTGGGGATAAATAGCCAAGAGTTATTGACATTCACCCTCATATATCGCCATGAGGGTAGTATGAGCATGAACTGCACATAGCTTTTGTGCGATTACTGTTTGTGGAAGGTTGTTTTGTTATGACTGATGCGGTGGAGTATCCCGATCTGGTGGTCGTGGGCGCGGGCCTGTTCGGCCTGACCGTGGCCCAGCAGGCCGTGGAGCACCTGGGCGTGAGGGTCGAGATCATCGACGTGCGCGACCATATCGGAGGCAACGCGTACAGCTACATGGACGAGGAGACCGGCGCGGAGATCCACAAGTACGGCGCGCACCTGTTCCACACGTCCAACAAGAGGGTCTGGGACTATGTGAACCGTTTCACAAGCTTCACGGACTACGTGCACCGCGTGTACGCCACGCACGACGGCGAGGTGTATCCCCTGCCGATCAACCTCGGGACCATCAACCAGTTCTTCCACGCGCACTACACGCCGGCCGAGGCGAAGGCCCTGGTCGACGAGCAGGCCGGCGAATTGGCGGGCACGGACCCGAAGAACCTCAACGACAAGGGCATTTCGCTGATCGGCCGCCCGTTGTACGAGGCGTTCATCAAGAACTACACGGGCAAGCAGTGGCAGACCGATCCGAAGGACCTGCCCGCGGGCATCATCAACCGCCTGCCGGTGCGCTTCAACTACGACAACCGGTATTTCAGGGACACGTGGGAGGGCCTGCCCACGGACGGCTACACCGCGTGGATGGAGCGCATGATCGACGATCCGCGCATCCACGTGACCCTCAGGACCGACTTCTTCGACGAGTCCCAGCCGTACAACAGGAAGGCGTTGGCCGCGGCAGGCGTTCCGGTGGTGTACACGGGTCCGGTGGACCGCTACTTCGACTACTCGCTGGGCGAGCTGAAGTGGAGGACCGTGGACTTCAGGGAGGTGCGTTACGACGAGGGCGACCATTTCGGCTGCCCGGTGATGAACTTCTCCGACGCGGACGTGCCGTACACGCGCGCGATCGAGTTCAAGAACTTCAACCCGGAGCGCAGGGCTTCGCAGAACCCGGACAAAACGGTGGTGTGGGAGGAGTACAGCCGTTTCGCCGAGCGTGGCGACGAGCCGTACTATCCGATCAACACGGAGGCCGACAAGGCGTTGTACGCGAGGTACGAGGAGCTCGCGAAGGCCGAGCCGCTCACGGTGTTCGGCGGCCGTTTGGGCACGTACAAGTACTACGACATGCACAATGTGATCGACACCGCGTTGACCGCGTACGAGGAACAGGTCGAACCACTCCTCAAAAAGTGATTTTCTGCATATGAAAATAGGGCCGCACAGACATTTCCTGTGCGGCCCTATTTTTCCGATTCCTATGGGACCTGTGTGAAATCCAAGTCCTTAAGGTAATTCTTGCCTACGGTCTGGTCATATTGAACCAGTTTGTAATCTTTGAGCAGCTCCTTTGCTTTAGCGCTTAAAGCTGTGACTTTGATGTCGTTGCCATCATGATCCAGGTACGTCGCCTTACCTTGCCCGATACCGCCGTTAGTGCCGATCACACGGCTCATTGCAGGGAATTCTTGTTGCAATTCCGTAAGCATCGCAAGATACGGTGATACCTTAGCGTTCATGTGTTCTGCAGCCAGCGGCATGAAATAGTTGGATGATGTGTACGCGGTGGTTGTGGGATTAACTTTCGTTCCATGGGAAGACGAAGCAGAATTTGACCAAATGAAATAATCTGTTTCATGCAAAACGGTTTTATTGTTCTTGTTCATATCTGCCGTGTCGTAGATGCCGGGCAGATGATCTCCATAGAAGATAACGGTGATTGGCTTGTCCATTTGGTCGAGCTGATTAAGGAAATCCGCCGTTTCCTGGTCGGTCCAGTTAATTCCTTTAGTGTAGGTATTGATATTCCAGCGTTCCCCATCAGATAAATCTTCTGAAATATTGGCGTCTGAAAACTCGTTATTGTCATAGTAATCGCCATAGGGCATATGGTTCTGCATGGTAACGAGTTGCAAGAACTGCGAGGACTTCGAATCTTGTTGCCTATCGAGCAGGTCAAGAATGCTCTGATACGCTTCGCTGTCACTCACATAAGGCGAACGGTCGATGCAACCGGTATGTTTCAGCGGAATTTTGCTATCAAGCGTGTACAGGTATGAGAAGCCAAACTTCCTGTAGTTGATATTCCTCAGATACATGCTTTGCTGGAACGGATGCACCGCAGTAGAAGCATTTTTCCCATACTTTTTCATCCAAATCTGGTTGAACGAATAAGGATCATTCTGGTTCGGAACCAATTGCTGGTACGGCACAATCAAAGAATCATTGAAATTCGCAAGATTCAAGCCGGTCAAAGCCTGATATTCGATATTCGCGGTGCCACCGCCGTAACCGGGGGACAGCATGAGTCCTGAAGTGGTCGTGTTCTTGATATTACGGATGTTCGGTATTGGATCGAGACTAAAAGAAACGCCCGGAACGCGAGTGGGGTCGGAGAAAGTTTCAGACAAAATCATGATGACGGTATTGTCCGTAAGCTCACCTGTTCGAGTCTGATTGATGGTTTTCGCCTCTTGCGTATACTTCTTAGCGAGAGATTCCATAGTTTTTTGGCTGTAGTTGTCGGGCTTATCCATGGCCTTGACCTTTGACAGGCTAAGGAATGTGGTGGCCGGATTATTGGCTTGAGCATCACCTATGGCATTCCATAATTGGGGCTCGTAGCCATTATCTTTAGCCCATTTATAGACGTTCGATCCAGGTGTGCCCAGGCCCATGGCGTAAGCGCTCAGCAGTACGACACTGAGGACTGCTGCAAGGACACGGAAAATGTTGCCAATGATGTTTTTGGCGTTTGCAATGGGGTGGCGCCATGAACAATGAATGAAACGTCTACGTCCGTCCAAGACGAAAAGAGCGAAGGCAATAATCGCAAACCAAATTACAAAATTAATCGCCCCATTGACGAATGCTTGACTGGATTTCGGTACGAATGACATGATGCTACCGGTGTCGCCGCCTGAAATGAATGTTAAATCCGCAGGGATGATCGGTTCATTACGCAGTTGTACTTTAATGCTATTGGCGACTCCAAAAGCGGTAAGGGCAACGCCGAAAACAAGAGTGGCGATCCAGAATCGGTTCGTTACAAGAATTAACGCGAGATAAATCAAAGCCAAGCCGACGAAACTGACGAGGCAGACGTTCTTTTGCTCAAGCCACATTTGACTGATGAATCTGGTGACTTGTCCCGCAACGCTTTGAAGGACCTTCGTTGTTTCATCAATTTCTGTGCTCTTGTCATATTCGGGCTCAGAATACATTCCCCATTGGAGGAAAATAACCTCAGCTGAGGTAAGCAGGAAGAACACGATGGTGTAGAAGGCGTAGGAGAATTTCATACGCTTTTTCCACAAGGCGTGCGCGCTCTTGAAGAATTTGACGATGAGTTGGACGGCTTTGAAGCTGGTGAACATACGCCAAGCGGCGCGTACTTTGGTGGCGGCGGTGCGGATGGTACGTGTGGTGGTTTTGGCCGCTTTGGCGGTGGCCTGTCCTGCTCGTACAAAACCATGCCCTATGGTCGCCAATGCTGTGGCGGGCGTTTTGGGGGTGTGCGTTTGCGGCGCGGGCTCATTGCTGGATGACATGGAATCGGCGGGAGCGGCATTGCCTTGTGTGTGCGTAGTTGTAAGAACATCTGTAGAAATATGCGGCGACGAAGCTGGAGCGGCCGACGTGAAAATGCTCTTACGGGAGGGTGCTGCGCAAAGCGCATTCTTGTGTGTGTACAGTGCCGCGCGACGGCGTGCCCTGAAGTCGACGGGGGAGAGCGTTTCGTTGCTTTTAGCTAGGGGATGGTACGTGCCTGTGGCAAGAGGCTGCCTTTCATACCTAACGTATGAAGGCGCAGAATCGTGGGCTGCGAACTGCACGTGTTGCATCGTTGCTTCCTTTGAAAGCCCCTGAAAACGGGGGATTACGGGCATATAAAACCAACGCACATACTAGCTCCCGCGTATGGACGATTGAGTGTCTTGAAGGTAGCTGTGAGATGTCTGGACGGTAAACGCGATTTTGTTGTTTGACTAATGTGACACACAGAATACATGGTGCTATTCGAATTTGATGTATTCGATACGTAGTGTCAGAGGCTGTCGGTCAATCCTCGATGGTGGCGATGTAGGAGCGCAGCTTGGTGAGGAGTGCTTCGGCGTCGATTGTGGCGGATTCGTACAGTGCAATGCCGTCGATGCCGTCGTATTCGTGGACGATGACGTTGCGTAATGCGCGTAGCTCGTTCCATGGAAGCTGTGGAACCGCTCTGTGGAACTCGTCGGAAAGCCGACGCGCCGATTCCTGCGCTTGCACCATGTCCATCGCAACGGAATTGAATCGCATGTAGTCTTCTTCGAGTGCTTCGGCGGAACCAACTGCGGAAGCGTCATCGTGGGCTCGCTGCAGATGCTCGACGAGACGGATGAGATTCGTCTCGTCGCGGAAACGCTGATCGGTGTGGTTGCTGCGTGCCATCAGGCCACCCTAACCATGTCCGGCTGGATGTGTTCGTAAAACCGACGGCTCGCGCGGCTGGTTTGCGCCCTACGTTGCAGCGAATCCAACGAAGTGAGCGAAACCTCCCGGCCGAATGCACGTTCCAACTCGGCTTGCAGTGCTTCTCGTTGCATCATAGTGAGAGGGGAACCTGGCGTGGTCCGGTACAGCAAATCGACGTCCGAATCGTCCGTTGCCTCGCCGCGTGCCACGGAACCATACACATAGACTTCGGCGAGGTTGTATTGCTGCACAATGCTGCCGACGATGAATTTTATAGTGGCGATTCCCACAATGCTGTCATTGCCGACATCGTTTGCCTGCGATTGCAGCACATCGTCATACCGTTGCAGAAAATCTTGTGTCGGGTTGCCGCCGCGTTCCGCGCGCGAAAGAGCCGATTGGGTGGTGCCCATCATCTCCGCCACTTGGCCTTGGCTCAACCCAAGCTCGAGGCGCCGCTGCCTCAGCTCTTCAATCATGCTCATGCATCCAGTATAGCGTAACTGCTATAACCTGGCTAAGGTAAGCTGGAGCGGTGTGTAGTTTGGCGGGGAACGGCGGCGGGATTGAGCCGCGCAATATTCTGGTGACGGGCGGATGCGGGTTCATCGGCGCGAATTTCGTGCGGTACGTGGCGCGCAATCATCCGGACGTGCATATCACCGTGCTTGACAAGCTGACGTATGCGGGCAATCCAGAGAATATCGCGGGACTGCCGCAATCGCAGGTCGATCTTGTTGTTGGTGATATTTGCGATGCTGCATTACTGGAACGTATCGTGCCTGGTCATGACGCGATCGTGCATTTCGCGGCCGAATCGCACAACGACAATTCCATCGCCAATCCTGAACCCTTCATCACAACGAACGTGGAAGGCACGATGCGGTTGCTTGAAGCCGCCCGCAAGCATGACGTGCGATTCCACCACATCAGCACCGACGAAGTGTACGGCGACCTCGCGCTCGACGATCCATGCAAATTCACCGAAAGTACGCCGTATAAGCCGTCAAGCCCATACAGTGCGTCGAAAGCGGCATCCGACCAGCTGGTGCGCGCGTGGGTTCGCACGTACGGGCTTCGCGCCACGATCTCCAACTGTTCCAACAATTACGGGCCATACCAGCATGTGGAAAAATTTATTCCGCGGCAGATCACTTCCATCATGGAGGGTGTGCGGCCGAAACTATATGGCACAGGCGAAAACGTGCGTGACTGGATCCATACGGAAGACCACTCTTCTGCGGTGTGGGAGATTCTTACGCGTGGGCGGATTGGTGAAACATATCTGATCGGCGCAGATGGCGAAAAAAGCAACATCGCCGTGCTGCGCATGATAATGCGGTTGATGGGGCAGCCGGAAGACGCGTTCGATTGGGTGCGCGACCGGCCGGGGCACGACCGCCGGTATGCGATCGACTCGTCCAAGCTGCGTGCCGAATTGGGTTGGAAGCCGGCGCATACGGATTTCGAAAGCGGTTTGCACGACGTGATCGACTGGTATGCGACGCACCGCGATTGGTGGGAGCCGGTCAAAGCCGCCACCGAAGCACGCTACCGGGCACAAGGGCTGTGATCGTTGTGGACGCGGGCGCGCGATAGGTGTGGCGGGCGCGACGGGAAGAGGGGTGGTGGCGAGTGCGAGCTGAAGGGCTTATGCTGGTAGGAGAAACGTTTTACAGGGGGTAGCTGATGGCGCGAAGGGCAACGCTGAAGGATGTGGCTGCGGCGGCGGGAGTGTCCGTGACCACGGTGTCGCTGGTGCTGAATGATCGGCCTGCGCGTGTTTCCACGGAGAAACGCGAGGCGATCGCGCGGGCGGTGAAACAGTTGAACTACGTGCCCAATCAGAACGCGAGGAGCCTCGTCACCAAACAATCCAAGCTCGTGGCGCTCATTGTGCCCGACATCGAAAACCTGTTCTTCGCGGCGCTCGCCAAATGCGTGGAGGATGAGTGTGCGGCGCAGGGGTATTCGCTGATCGTGGCCAATTCGGATGATTCGCGTGAGTCGGAACAGGCTTTGCTGCGCAGGCTGACGTCACGTGGGGTGGATGGCGTGCTGCTGATTCCCGCGCGCGAATCCTGCGCGGCCGGTGCCGGCGCCGCGTTGCGTGAGGATGTGGAGCGTGTCACCTGCCCGGTGGTGCTCATCGACCGACTGATGCAATGCGGTTGGTGTGACGCGGTCGGCTTCGACAACTATCTCGGCGGTCGGCTTGCGGCCCAGTACCTGCTGGAAGGCGGGCACAAGCGCATCGGCATTGTGACGGGCGATGTGGCCGAATCGAGCGCGGCCGACCGTCGCCGTGGTTTCGTGGATGCGATCGAGCAGGCGGGGGAGCGGTTCGATCCCGCGTTGTGCGTGTCCGGCGATTACCGTTTCGACGGCGGCTATCATGCTGCCGACCGGATCATCGACGGCGGTGCCACCGCCGTGTTCTGCTGCAACGACGTGATGGCGCTCGGCTTCCGTCAGCGTATGGCGGAACGCGGGCTGCACGTCACCGAAGACATGCAGGTGATCGGCTACGACAACATTCTCAGACGATTCGGATTGGGTTTGCGCATGACCACCGTCGAACAGAGCGTGGTCGATTTGGCCGCCGCCGGCTGGGGCATGCTGGGCAGTCGAATCGACGCCGTGGTGCGTGGCGATGGCGATTCCGGTGCGGGCCGTCCGTGGCTCGCCTCGCCGCAGGTGAAGGTGTTGACGCCGAAACTGGTGCAGGCCGCTTGCGCATAACGCGCATAGCGCGTGCGATGCGTGTAATGCGTATTGCGCGTGTAACGTGGGGCGCGTATCGGAGAAAGGGGCGTTTTTCCGCCGCGACACGCACGTCGAAAGGATGATTTGGAAATCTTGATAAAACGTTTTATCATAATGTTGTGAGGTGATACAGAGACCGTACTCAACGCCACACAACAATCGCATAAAACATCGCACAAAAAAGAACACAACAAAGGCGGCAGCCGCGCGGACGCAAACGGCCGTCACAGCCAATCAACGAGGAAGGCGCAATCATGAAGAAGCTCATTCTTGATCTCGATACCGGCGTCGACGACGCGCTCGCCATCTCCTACGCGCTGGGCAGCCCGGAAGTCGAACTCATCGGCATCACCGGCACCTACGGCAACGTGCTCGTGGAACAGGGCGTACGCAACGCGCTCGCCGTCACCGACCTGCTCGGCCATCCGGAAGTCAAGGTGTACCAAGGCCTGCCGCACTCCAGCACCACTGACCACTTCGAAGTGCTGCCGATCTCCGCATTCATCCACGGCGACAACGGCATCGGCGACGTGGACATCCCCGACTCCAACCGTTCCGTCGAAACCGAATCGGCCGTCGACTTCATCATCGACGCCGTCAAGACTTACGGCAAGGACCTCATTTACGTGCCGACCGGCCCGATGACCAACATCGAAGCCGCCCTGAAGAAGGCTCCGGAAATCAAGGACGAGATCGGCCGCGTGGTGCTCATGGGCGGCGCGCTGACCGTGCCGGGCAACTGCAACGCCTGTATGGAAGCCAACATCTCGCAGGATCCGGAAGCCGCCGACTACCTGTTCCGCTCCGGCACCCCGACCACCATGATCGGCCTCGACGTGACCCTGCAGACCCTGCTCACTTATAAGGAAACCCAACAGTGGCGTGACCTTGGCACCAAGGCCGGCAAGTTCCTCGCGGACATGACCGACTTCTACATCAAGGCCTACGAGACCACCTCGCCGCACCTCGGCGGCTGCGGCCTGCACGATCCGCTCGCCGTCGGCGTCGCCGTCGACCCGACGCTCGTCACCACGCTCGACATCAACATGAAGGTCGATGTGGACGGCCCGACCCGCGGACGCACCATCGGCGACGAAACCCGCCTCAACGACCCGGTCAAGACCATGAAGGTCGCCGTCGGCGTGGACGTGCCGAGGTTCCTCAACGAATTCATGACCCGCATCTCCGGCCTCGCCGCCAAAGCGCAGTGAGAGCACAATAACCGCGCAGTGAAAGTGCGGCGACCGTCGGCAATCGCAATAATCGCAAGAAAGGAAAGCGATCATGAGCGCAGCAGAAATCCTCTCCGCGCTGGACCGCATCCACGGCACCGTTTCCGTGATCGGTTCCATGAACGCGGACTACACCGTCACCGCACAGCGACTGCCCGGGCCGGGCGAGACCATCACCGGCGGCCCGCTACAGCTGCTGCCCGGCGGCAAATCCGGCAACCAGGCCGCGGCGGCCGCACGCATCGGCGCCACCGTGCAGATGTTCGGCGCGGTCGGCTCCGACGACAACGCCGACTTCCTGCTCGGAGCGCTCGGCGAAGCGGGCGTCAACACCACGCACGTGCGCCGCGTGCTCGGCCCGTCCGGCACCACCGTCATCACCGTGGACGCGCACGGCGAGAACACCATCGTGTACTCGCCCGGCTCCAACGCGCAGGTGACCGTCGACTACGTTGAATCCGTGCGTGACGCGCTGACCCACTCCACAGTGCTCGGCCTGTGCCTGGAAAGCCCCATCGAAACCGTCACCGCGGCCGCACGCATGTGCCACGAGGCGGGCGTGAAGGTGCTGCTCAACGACTCGCCGTTCACCCCGTCCCTGCCGGCGGAACTGATTGAAGCGTCCGACATCCTGCTCGTCAACGAGCATGAAATGGCGCAACTGCTCGGCATCGACGAGCCGGAGAACGACGATTGGGATTCGTTCGGCTGGTGGCACGCGCTTGACGAACTGCGCGGATTCGGCTTCGAACAGGCGATCGTGACGCTTGGCGGCGACGGTTCCGTAGTGCTCGACGGCACCGCGGACGATCCGGAACATCGCGTCCAGCGCATCGCCCCGGTACGCGTCAAGGCCGTCGACACCACCGGTTGCGGCGATTCCTTCATGGGCACCGTGCTGGCCGGTCTGGCGTCCGGACTGGCGCTGTCCGAATCCGCCGAACTCGCTTCGTACGTTTCGGCGTACGCGGCCACCGGCTACGGCGCGCAGGCGTCCTACGGCAACGCGGCGCAGATCCGCGAGGCGTTCGCGTCTGCCGAATAGTCCGGTAATCCGGTTTTCCCCAAACCATTGGCGTTGGTATGTGCCTTCTGCGTCGATGGTTTGGGGATTTTTTGATGTTGCCGACGGCAGTTTGGAGCGGTATGGTGAAACGCTTCCGCAACGGCCGCGTGCCGTGGGCACCCGCATTGTTATATTGGAGTTTGGCTTATTTTCACATATCGAACAATTGGGAAGGCAAGCATGTCGGCGATTCTCGAAGGCACTCCGGATAAGAAACTGGCTCTGGTGACGGGTCGCGCGTACCCCGAGCAGGCTCAGGAAACCGCAAAATACCTGGGAACCGACGTACTTGAGACCACCGCATACGATTTCGCCAACGGCGAGATGTACGTGCGCTACACCGAGCCCGTCCGTGGCGCCGACGCCTTCGTGATGCAGGCCCACACCGAGCCGATCAACAAGTGGATCATGGAGCAGCTCATCATGGTGGACGCCATGAAGCGCGCCTCCGCACGTTCCATCACCGTGGTCGCGCCGTTCCTCGGCTACTCCCGCCAGGACAAGAAGCATCAGGGCCGCGAGCCCATCACCGCACGCCTCATGTTCGACCTGTTCCGTTCCGCCGGCGCCGACCGCATCATGACGGTCGACCTGCACGCAGCCCAGGAGCAGGGCTTCTTCGACGGCCCGGTCGACCATCTGACCGCCATGCCGATCCTGCTTGACTACGTGCGCAACAGCATGCCGCTGGAGAACACCACCATCGTGTCCCCGGACGCCGGCCGCATCAAGGTTTCCGAACAGTGGGCCGCCAAGCTCGGCGGACTGCCGCTCGCCTTCATCCACAAGACCCGTGACACCACGCGCCCGAACCATGCCGAGGCACACGGCATCATCGGTGACGTGAAGGGACGCGACTGCGTGGTCGTCGACGACATGATCGACACCGCCGGCACCATCTGCGAGGCCGTGCGCACGCTGAACAACGCCGGCGCGAAGTCCGTGACGCTTGTCGCCACCCATGGCCTGCTGTCCGGTCCGGCCGTGGAGCGCCTGCGTGACTGCGGCGCCCGCGAAATCGTGCTCACCGACACCGTTCCGGTGCCCGAAGAGAAGCGCCTGCCGAACATGACCGTCCTGTCCGTGGCCCCGCTGCTGGCCGCCGGCATCCGCTCCGTGTTCGAATCCGGCTCCGTTTCTACGCTGCTCAACGGCCTGCCCGAAGACATGCGTCCGCGCAACATCTACGCCTGATATTTCGTGCGATTGCCATACGGCTATCGTGATATTTCAGGATTTATTACGATTTTTTGCGATTAAGCCCCGCTTGCGAGCGGGGCTTTTTGCTTGCCTCCGCACGTGATTTCGCGCCCGGCAGACGCCGTTTCGATACGTCGCGGCGTCGGGGTAGCCTGTACAAGTTGCCATCAATCGTATCCATATGTTCATTGCGACTTATCGATGCCTGAAGGCAGCACGCATACACACTCCTGCCATGGAAGGTCCATGGCCGATAGTCCGAAGGAGGTGGGTGATGTCTGCGCATAAGTACGAACTGATGTTCATTGCTGATCCTGAGCTGGATGAGCGCGGTCTGAAGAAGCTGACCGAGCAGTATCTGGAAACTGTCACCAAGGAAGGCGGTGCCGTCGAGAACATCGACATCTGGGGCCGTCGCAAGCTTGCCTACGAAATCGCCGGCAAGACCGAAGGTAACTACGTCGTGGTCAACTACTCCGCTGAGCCGGCCACCAGCGACGAACTCGATCGTCTGCTGAACCTGAACGAATCCGTCATCCGTACGAAGATTCTTCGCAAGTAAGTAAACCAAGCTTTCTAAGCTGCAAAGTAAGTAGGTAACGACATGGCAGGTGAAACTGTAATCACCGTGGTGGGCAACCTCACGGCCGATCCGGAAATTCGTACCATTGGCAGCGGCGCCGCCGTCGCCAGCTTTACGATCGCCTCCACTCCGCGCACCTGGAACCGTAACTCGAACCAGTTCGAAGACGGTCAGGCCCTGTTCCTGCGCTGCTCCGCGTGGCGCGACATGGCCGAACATTGCGCGCAGAGTCTGTCCAAGGGCATGCGCGTCATCGCGCAAGGCCGTCTGCAGCAGCGTTCCTACCAGGCGCAGGACGGTTCCCAGCGAACCGTCATCGAGATGCAGGTCGACGAAATCGGCCCGTCCCTGCGCTACGCGACCGCCCAGGTGACCCGTCAAAGCTCGTCCGGCAACGGAGGCTTCAGCGGCAATCGCGGCGGCTACAACAACGCCAACAACAACGGCGGTTTCGGCGGCAACAACGGCGGATATCAGGGCGGCTCCAGCTATGCTGGCGGCGCCGGATATCAGGGTGGAGCCTCCGCTCCGGTCAACGCCGCTCCCGCACAGTCCGCTCCGGCCTCGGACCCGTGGTCAAGCTCGGATAACTCCGGCTCGTCCTTCGGTTCCTTCGGCGCGTCCCAGTCCTTCGGAGGTTCCTCCGAATTCGGCGGCGACAGCGACGAACCGGAATTCTGACGGACCGAACCCCGTCCGCAACATAGGCGAACAGCGAAACAAGCAGCTTAATCGCAGTATTTCCAGATTTTAAGGAGAACATCAAGATGTCACGCAAGAGGCCGCAGCCGCCGGTCAAGCCGTTTAAGAAGAAGCCGAATCCACTGAAGGCCGCCAAGGTCACCGAGATCGATTACAAGGACGTCGCCCTGCTGCGTAAGTTCATCTCCGATCGCGGCAAGATTCGTTCCCGTCGTATCACCGGTGTCACCGTGCAGGAGCAGCGCGAGATCTCCAAGGCTATCAAGAACGCCCGCGAGATGGCCCTGCTGCCGTACGCCACGTCCGGCCGCTGATCTTAGAGAGGTTTGAACAATGGCTGAAACTAAGGTTATTCTCACCAAGTCCGTCAACCACCTGGGTCACCCGGGTGACGTCGTGGCCGTCAAGTCCGGCTACGCCCGCAACTACCTGTTCCCGCAGGGCCTGGCCTTCGCTTGGTCCAAGGGTGCCGCCGCCCAGATCGAGGCCATGAAGCGCGCTCGTCTGGCCAAGGCCGTCGCCACCCGCGAAGAGGCTGTTGCCGCCAAGGAAATCATCGAGGGTTCCACCGTCGAAATCGCTGCCAAGGTCTCCGAGTCCGGCAAGCTGTTCGGCGGCATCTCCGCAGAGAAGATCGCCATCGCGCTCTCCTCCAAGGTTGAGGTCAACCCGAAGAACATCACCGTTGAGCCGATCAAGACCACCGGTGACTTCCCGGCAACCGTCGCCCTGCACCCGGAAATCACCGCCAACTTCTTCGTGAAGGTCGTCGCTGAGTGATTTCGCCCCATTCACCGCTCGACGTCCTTACGGACCGGCGGTGAATGACTTCAGGCTGAAACACGTCTGAGCTTAAGCATCGAAAATCCCCCGTACCGATTGGTGCGGGGGATTTTCCTATATCCGCTCTTTAGTCGGCATCAGTCCTCATCGTCAATCGTGACGCTGAGCTTGCCATCCCTGATGCTGAAGCTGCCGTTGACGGTGAAGTGGGTGCTGTCGTCCTGAGACTCCCACGAATCGTCGAAATGCTTCTCTTCATACGTGCACTTCGCCTTGCCCTGCCGGGTGGAGAACGTGCCGTAATCGAGATCGATGTCGGACAGTTTCGGATAGACGCTGATGGACCACGCGAAGTTGCGGTAGTAGTCCTCGTCGTACAGGTCGAAGCCGAACGGGCAGCCTTCCGGCGCGTAGTCGGTGGACTTCGCGCATTCGTCCAGCTTGGCGTTCACGGCCTTGCTCAAGTCCTCCTTAAGCTTGGCCGTAGGCATGATCTTGAGATCGGCGGCATCGGAGTCCGCGTTCGTGCGCACCATGGTGATGCCGCTGGTGACATACCCCGACTTGCCGATCGACACCTTGTACGAACCCGGGTAGACGCGCAACGTCCACGTGCTGCTGTCCGACTTCTCCGCATTCTTCGCGGTCACGTCAACACCGTTGACGGACAACGATTCCACGGCATTGGGCACCGACACGGTGATGGTCTTGAGCAGTGGGCTCGAGATCTTCCAATTCGGGAACAGCAGGAACTTCGACCCGTCCTTGTTGATGGTGAGCGAATCGTTGACGTTCTTGCCGTTCAGCGAATACGTCACGTTGACCTTGGCCACGCCTTCGACGGTTTTGACACTATCGATATGCGGGTTGGCGATCGTGGCGTTGTCGGCCTTCGCTACGGTGTCGGACAGCAGCTTGAGCTGGTCCTTGCCCACCTGCGGATCGGCGATGCCATTGGCTTTGCCATACTTGCCGTCGGCAATCGCCGTCAGATAGCTCTGCGCCACGGATTTCGCGCTGAAGACGGTCGAGTTGAGCACACCGTAGACAATGCCCAACACAATCAGGGCACCGATCACGATGCCGCTGATAAGGATCGTCTTCTTAGTTTTTGGGTCGAGCGGCTGACCTGCCCCCGGAGCTGCGACCGGCATAGAAGCCGTGCCTGCTGGCGATTGCGGCAGCGGCACCGCACCCGTTGCCGTGTTGCCCGTTGTCGTATTGGGCATGGACGTCGGGGCGACCGGTTGTGGAACGGCCTGTGAAACAGGCGTTGCGGTGGGCGCGGGCATTGGCGCAGCCGGCGTCGCGGGCTGGGGGACCGATGCGGCCGGAGCTGCCGGAGTAGTTGGATTGGCCGGCTGTGCGGCAGCCGAAGCCGTCGGCATGGTCGCTGTTGCGGTCGTGCCGCTCGCCGTGGCAGAGGTCTTCTTCATGCCGTAGGACGGATCGCAGGACTTGACGTAATCGACCACGTTCTGCGGGGTCTGCTGCACGGTGCCACCGACGATGATCCGCCACATGCCCGGCAGGGACGCCACCAGCGTCGGACCGAACGTCATCGCGGCCACCTCGATCAGGAACGCCCAGATGCCGGCGACGAGGAAATACCACATCGGGGTCGTCATCGACATGCTGGACGAGGCGTATCCCGCCGCGAAATAAGTGAACAGGAACTCCGCGGCCAGCCAGAACACCATCGCGGCCACCGGAGCCTTCCACGTATGCTGCCAGCCCGCGTAATACGGGTCGTACATATTGCGCGCGGTCTCACGCAGCGCGATATAGAACGTGGCAAGCAGGAACAGCACGAAGCAGATCCACAGAATCCAGCCATACTGGCTGAGGGAGGACACGTTGAACAACGTGATCGTATGGACGCTGTAGCTGGACGTCGAGAAGGCGATGCCGCCGAACGAGGACAGCGAAATCAGCATAAGCGGCAGAGCCGGGAACAGCAGCGGAACCAGCAGCAGACCGCCTGCGCCGAGATGGTTCGCGGCGGACATGGCGATCGTCGCCACCAGGCCAAGCACCAGGAACAGCACGCCGTAGATCGCAAACGATTCGACCAGCGTGCGCACGAAGCCACGAGCGCGGTGCGCCCAACGCCAAGCGGCGGAGAAGACGTTACCCGAATCGCCCGCATACTGTGCCAACGCGTAGCCGGCCAGCGCACCGGCCGCCGACAGCAGGAACGCCATGCAGAACGTGCGGAAGGACACGCCGGAAAGCGACGCGGAAGCGGAATAGTCGCTGTAGGAACCACCCACCGTCACCGGGAAGATGGCGGCGAAGACCAGCAGCACCAGGCCGGACAGCACGCCGACGATCAGCGAGCTGATGACGCCCGTCCACTTGAAACGAAGCGCGAACCTGCGTGCCAGCATGTATGCGCCGAACGCGGCGCCGATCGCCAATGCCACGCCGGGCAGTCCGACCGGCAGCGTCACGCTGACGTGCGAGGCGTCAATGCCGAGATTGCTCAGCGAGAAGCCCTGGGAGCTGGTTTTGAGATTCAGCGAACCGCCAACGCCGAGCGTCATCACGGTGAAGAGAATCTGGAAGAAATTCGGGCCGGAGCCGGACACACCGTTGTTGCCCAGGAAGGAGGCGGTGTCGGAAAAGCCCGGAATGCCGGCAAGCCCGTTGCTGGCCGCGGCATTGCCCATGAAGAAGACGATCGATGCGAGCAGCGCGAACACCACGCTCGCGCCGAGACCGATGCCGAGGCTGGCGCCCATGGTCTTCATGGACTGCGGTGTGGTCAGCGCGGTGATGGTGGGATCGGCCGCCGGACGGGCGATTTGCTGGGTCGGCTGGCTTGGCTGCGGCGCTGCTGCCGGCTGCGGGGCCGGGGATGGCGCATACTGGAACTGCTGCGTCGGCGCGGCCTGTGGTGCCACCGTTTGCGTTGCCTGCGCCTGAGCGGTCGGCTGTGCTTGCGCCGCCGGTTGCGGTGTGGTGGGCTGCGGGACGGTGGTTTGCGGAGCTGCGGGTGCGGCGCTATTGGGCAGCGGGACGGCAGCGGTCGGCATCTGCGGGGCCGGTGCCATGTGCGGCGCGGAAGACAGCATGGTGCCGTCATCGGATTCCGGCGCGGCCGGCGCTTGCGGTGCCGCCGCGGTCGTTTGGGTGAGCGGTGAGCCGCACGAGGCGCAGAATTTAGCGCCTTCGATGGTCGGCTGACCGCAATTTGGGCATGCCATAGGTAAGCCTTTCTCCTTCTTGATGCGCGTCATATACTCCTGTGACGCGCCATGGTCCTTATTATAAAGGGCCTCTGGCGCGCCGACGGGCTCGACGATGATGCGTGCTATTCGGCTCGCCGCGGTGGAAATGTGTGATGGAAAAGTTCGTGCCGTTGACTGTCGGAGTGGTTGCATTGCGCCAGAATGTGAAGAAAATGTGATTACTTGGATTTTAGGGCGCCATCGCGCCGCATTTTTCGTCGTATGACGCGATGTGCACCATAGATGGCGATTTGCTGAAAACGTTGGAAAATAGCGGTTTTATGATTGCGACACGCCGAAGGTTGCGTTCTTTCCGATTCTGAGTATATTTACTCCATGTGCTCAGCGAGAACAAAAACCTCGCCAAGACCAACGCCCCTTTAGCTCAGTTGGTTAGAGCAGCTGACTCTTAATCAGCGTGTCCAGGGTTCGAATCCCTGAGGGGGCACAGACAAGACCCAAGCCAATGGCTTGGGTCTTTTTCGTATTTCGGACATGCGTCCACCCAAAGCCGCGTTACTTCCTCCGTGCGGAGTAAGGTAGTGCGCTGTTGTCCGCCCAGAGCGGAATCGCAATTCATCTCGAATCGCACGAATCGTAAGAATCGTTAGAGAAGAAGCAATAGAGGAAACTGCAGTGGAATACACACTCTTCACCAAGCTTGCCGCGGAATTCGTCGGCACCGCCGTGCTGATGGTCTTCGGCAACGGCGCTGTCGCCAACGCGGAACTGAAAAACACCAAGGGCTACCATGCCGGCTGGCTGAACATCGCCATGGGCTACGGCTTCGGCGTCATGTTCCCGGTCCTGATGTTCGGCGGCGTCTCCGGCGCCCACATCAACCCGGCCATGACCCTCGCGCAGGCCGTCAACGGCATGTTCCCGTGGAACGAGGTCCTGCCGTACATCATCGCCCAGCTGCTCGGCGCAGTGGCGGGCCAGCTCATCGTGTACGTCACCTACCTGCCGCACTACAAGGACACCGACGATGCCGAAGCCATCCTCGGCACCTTCTGCACCACCGACGCGCACAACGACCGCGTGAACTACTTCCTCAACGAGTTCTTCGGCACCTTCATGCTGGTGCTCGGCGCCCTGTGCTGCCTGTCCCTGCCGTGGGGCAAGGCGAACCCGGCCGCCGCATCCATCGTCGTCGGCTTCATCGTGTGGGGCCTCGTGACCTCCATGGGCGGCCCGACCGGCCCTGGTCTGAACCCTGCCCGCGACCTCATGCCGCGCCTCCTGCACGCCATCCTGCCGATTCCGAACAAGGGCGATTCCCGCTGGGGCGAGGCCTGGATTCCGGTCGTGGCCCCGATCGCAGGCGCGATCGTCGGCGCGTTCCTGTTCAAGGTGCTGTTCGCCTGAGCATTACTTTGACGATTGCCGGCATTCGTCTGACATGCTGGTAAGGCCCGTGATTCCCTCCGGAATCGCGGGCCTTACGCATAGGTGGTATGCATGGCGGTCGGCGGCTTCGGCATGTTGACTGAGACTGGTACTGTTGCCGAAGAGAGAAACATCACCATATCGGGAGGCTGGATTGAAGCGGATTCGTCGTATCATACGTGCGCTCGATCCGAAAGCCGACGCCACAATGGGCCAACGGGAACGGCTTGAGGCGTTTCGCATCCGCAGGGCCGCCGCGCTGGTGCTCGTGCTGTTCCTGCTGATCGCATCGATGACGTCCTGCAGCGTGCACGCACTGCTGGTCCGCATGACGCCGAACACGCAGACGACGGCACAAGCCACGCATTCGACGTCGGCCAAGAAGCCAGCCAAGAAAACAGCCAAAACCAATCAGCATAAGACGGCCAAAAAAACCAAACCGGAAACCAAACAATCGCAGGAAGAGCAGGCCGTCGCCAAAGCGGTGAGCGCGCAATCGGCGGCACTGAGCGACGACGAGAAAACCGCGATTCTGAACAAAGCGCAGGAAACCGCGCAAAACAGCGGCAAACCGGTAACGCAATACCATTACTGCATCGCAACCAAAGGAAACGTCGGTTCGGCCGACGAATTCGGCAACGCGGCGTTCCGCATCCTCAACGACGAACACGGATGGCCACGCGCCGGAGCCATATTCGACCAATCCACGGACGGCAACTGCGATTTCAATCTCGTGCTGTCCCAAGCGTCGGAAATGACGTCGTTCTCGCCATCATGCTCGGTGGAATACAGCTGCAGGGTCGACAACAACGTGATCGTCAACGACGACCGTTGGAACGGTGGCACGCAACAATGGCTCGCCGCCGGCGGCAACCTGGCGCGATACCGCACGATGGTGATCAACCATGAGGTCGGACACCGGCTGGGGCACATTGACAACGAAACGACCTGCGCCGGCGAAGGCCAGTTGGCGCCGCTGATGCAGGAGCAATCCATGCATTTGGACGGCTGCAAGGTCAACGAATATCCGCTTGACTCGGAGCTGTGGATCGGCTGAACGTCGACTGCTTCCCGTTATTTTCTGCTGCTTTCTGCTGTTTCCCGGACTGACCGGGTCGTCTCGGCAATTCGGCGAGATCCGGCCAGCCGTTGTCACAAGCCGAAATACGCGTCGAAATCGTCTTGGCTGATACTGCGGTCGGCCGTATCGGCCCGTACCTTACCCCAATCGAACTCCTGCAACGCCTCGACGGCGCTCATCGGCTGCGGACTGGTATGCGCGGAATCGCCCTGCAAACCAAGCAGCCACGCACAATAGCCGACAACCTGCTCCGCGGTGACGCCATGCGCGCGCAGCGCCCCCATATCCAAAGAACGCTCGCGTTTGGCGAGCCTGCGGCCGGCCGCGTTGTCGATAAGCGGCAGATGCGCGTACCGTGGGTTTTCGGGGTTATATGGGGTGTATTGCGATTGTGGTGCGTGCTGCGATGGTGCAGAAGCCTGCGTTTTTGCCTTGCGGAATCCCGCCTTGATAAGCGCTCGGCGAATGGCGATTTGCAGGGCGTTCGACCGGAGCAGGTCGCGGCCGCGCACGATGTCGTCGACGCCCATGTCAAGATCGTCCACGACCACCACCAGCTGGTAGGAGAACAGGCCGTCGGCGCGGCGCACGATGGTGTCGCCGACGTCGTGCGCCAGATTGAATTCCTGATGGCCGAACACTGCGTCATCGAATTGGACGGTTGCGTGCGGGTTTGTGTCGGCGGGCATGGCGATGCGCAGCGAATGGCGGTCGCCGTTGGCCAGCCGCTGCCGGACGGTATCCGGATTGCTGGCGATAAGCCGGCGGCACGTGCCGGGATACACCATGAAACGGTCGCCTTCCTGCGGTGCGGAGGCTGCGCGGATGTCGGCGCGCGAGCAGAAGCAAGGGTAAATCAGCGGGGTTGTGCCAGCGATTGCGCCATTGGGTGCGCTGCCGACTGCGGGGGTGTGGTCGTTGCGCGCGTCAAACGGCGAATCGTATGCGTCGTCAATCGTCAGGTTTTCCAAGCAATGCAGCGCCTCACGGTACAGGTCGTGCCGGGCGGATTGGAACACCGGATCGCCGTCCCAATCCAAGCCAAGCCAATGCAGATCGTCCATCATCAGTTCGGCCGCGCCGGGCACCACGCGCGGTTCGTCGATGTCTTCGATGCGCAGCAGCATGCCGTCGCCGCGGCTGCGCGCGGACAGCCATGCTCCGAGCATCGCATAGATGTTGCCGATGTGCATGCGGCCTGATGGGGTGGGGGCGAAACGACCTGGCACGGGGTTCCTTCCTGTCGTTGGCGGGCGGTTCGGTGTTGCCGATGCGGAGACCGGTTGCGCCGATGCTTGCAACTGTACCTGCATCGGCGGCCGGAACGGCGGGTTTCGTGGGACGCGATTGTGGAATGCGTTGCTGGACGTGCCGTGACGTGCCATGCCGAGGTTGCGGCGTGCTCCGAAAACGTGCCGTCGCTGTGAGATATCTCACAGTGTGAGAAGGATATTTAGCGCATGGTGATACGGGCCGCGCGTTTCGTTTGGGGTGTGCGTAAGGTGGTGTGCGTCATCCGGTATTCTGGGTGGTGATTTCGGCAATTCGGTCTATGCGTTATCGGTATGGCCGGTCAAAAGGGGATTTACAAGGGGCGAATATGACGAAGCGACAGTTCAGTAGAGCGGAAATCGAATACCTGCGTACATTGCCGTCGATCGACGCGGTGACGGACAGCAGAATCACGTATGCGAGGGAATTCCAAATCGACTGCATGAGGCGGTATCTGCAGGGGGAGAAGCCAACTGCGATCTTCATTTCCGCGGGATTGAGCCCATCGGTCATCGGGCACAAGCGCATCGAACGCAATATCGCACGCTGGAAGCGCGACGAGGACATCATGCGCAAGGCGGCCGAAGAGCCGGAACCGCATGATACGGCTGTGGACAACCACAATGCGATGTCGGAAGTGCCGTTGGGCAAGATTCAATCGCTGGTATGCCAGGTGATGGTGTTGAGCGATCGCGTCGATAAATTGGAGCGTTTGGTGGAGGGGCTGCGCAAGGGGGATAAAATCTGAAAAAAAGTTTTCAGATTTATTGGTTTTTCCGGCGGTTCGCGCGCATTTATCTGATACATTAAATGTGTAGACGGAGTCTTTGAAGTCCCCCTTCTACTGTCGTCTGGTTTTATAGCCCGCGCGAATTTATGACCGCTTTATCGCTTCACTTCAGGTCGTCGCGCGGGCTTCTTTATACGTTGTCGGAGGTTTTCTGGTAACACTGATATCGAAATATCAGCCGACATGCCGGAAACGGTGGTGCCGGCCGCGGACCGGCGGTCGAATGAACTTGCGAGAGGTGGACGATGACTGCATACATGGATCACAAGAACCTCGCCAACGAGGTGATCGACGATGCGCGCGCACGTGAGATCACGGACGGCGTGCATCGTGTGCTCGACCGCATCGCGGCCGCTGAGGAACAAGCCGGACGCGAAGCCGGCTCCGTGCGCCTGCTGGCCGCCACGAAGACGCGCGACATCGGCGAAATCATGGCTGCGATTGATGCCGGCGTGCGCATGATCGGCGAGAACCGTCCGCAGGAAGTGACGGCGAAGGCCGAAGGGCTGGCACGGCGATGCGCGGAACGCGGGTTTTCGCTGGGCGTCGCAGGCGCCGCGCCGGATGCTGCGGCGGAGCATATTCCATTCCACCTGATCGGCCAGCTGCAAAGCAATAAAATCGGCAAAGTGCTGCCGGTGGTCGACACTATCGAATCGGTCGATTCAATCGATTTGGCAGAAAAAATTTCACGTAGAGCCGTGGCTCGCGGTATTACTGTCGGCGTGCTGCTGGAAGTCAACGAATCCGGCGAGGAATCGAAATCCGGTTGCGATCCGGCGCACGCCATCCGCATCGCGCAGAAAATCGGCACGTTGGACGGCATCGAATTGCGGGGACTGATGACGATCGGCGCGCATGTGCACGACGAAACGGTGATTCGCCGCGGTTTTTCGCACCTGCGCAAGACCCGCGACCTCATCCTCGCATCCGGCGAACCGGGCACGGACCGTTGCCGGGAACTGTCGATGGGCATGACCGGCGACATGGAACTGGCCATCGCCGAAGGTTCCACCATCGTGCGCGTCGGCACTGCGATTTTCGGTGAGCGTGCGTTCATCTGAGCGCTTTCTTTGACTTTTTCTGTTTTTTTAAGGATTTGCGGGGCTCGTCCGCCTGGATTGCATTCGTCTGGCTTACATTCGTCTGACTTGCATTCCTCTGAAAAACGGCTTGTCTGAGCTGCGTTCCGCCGGTAGGTGGGGTGCTGCGCGGTTTGGTGCCAAAATTGCCGGTTTCGTGCCTGAAACCGTTGTCTTTCTAGGGGTAAGCCCTCCTATAGGGGGCAAGGGCTTTCGTATGGCGGGTGTGAACATGGGTGTGTTCGAAGGAGAAACCCATGTTTTGGTCTGCCTCTCGATTGATGAGTAAACCCGTCCGTCTGCTCGCCCGCAGGACGGATTCCTACGTGCATGCGCATGCGGTGCTGCGTTCGCCCATGCGGCTGTTCGGTGCCGTGGCGGGCGCCTCGGCTGATTCCTATGATGCCGGTGACGATAACGATGGCATCGGCAATGGCGCCGGAGTCGGATCTGATGCCGGTGCAGCTGCCGACAGTGGTCATGCCGGAACTGTTGCGTTCGCTGGAACGTCTGCTGGAACGTTCGCTGGAACGCCGTCGTTTTACGAGGCGATTGACATTGCCGATGTGGTTCGCGCGCGCAGGCTGCGGCGGATTCGTTTCATATTGGTGCGGTGCGTGTCCGTGCTGCTGATCGTGGGCGCGGTGGTGGTCGCGTCGTTGCCGTTCGCCATGCAGGCGCATTCCGCGCGGCGCTTGGCCGAGACATCCGATTCGGCGGCTCGCACGGTTGCCGGATGGCCGTATCCGATGGCGATGGAGGAGTTGGAACGGGCGCGCGCATACAATCGGCGGCTTGCCGTGGAAGGACAGCCGGTATTGGGCGAGGCGGCCGATCCGTTCACTACCAGACCGGCTGGCACTGCCGGAGATGCTGATGTCGCCGACGATTCGGCGCCTTCCGGCGGTTCCGGGCTTTCCGCGGCGGACACGGACGCGAACTATCAGGGCCTGCTGGATTCCGGCGCAGGCATCATGGGCACGGTATTGGTGCCCAAAATCGGCGTGGAACTGCCGATTCGGCATGGCACGTCCGAACCGGTGCTCGCCGTCGGTGCCGGGCATCTGTACGGCACCAGCCTGCCGGTCGGCGGCACTGACTCGCATACGGTGGTCACCGGGCATCGCGGCCTGGTCAAATCGTTGATGTTCACACGGCTCGACGAACTGCACGACGGCGATTTCATGTACATCAAAGTGATGGACGAGACGCTGGGATACGAAGTGGACCGAATCAGCGTGATCGAACCGGACGACGTCTCACGGTTGAAAATCGCGCCCGGCGAAGACCGGCTGACGTTGATGACCTGCACGCCATACGGCATCAACACGCATCGGCTGCTAGTCTCCGGGCATCGCGTCGCAATACCGCTGCCCGCGCCAGATCCGGCCGACGTGCGCGACGAACGTGCGACCGAACTGGGCGCGCTCGCCATGACCATCGTTTGCACGATGGGCGGCATGCTGTTGTGCTGCATGGTCGTGCGGTCGATGCGGCCCCGACACCGAATCATGCGGCACGCTTCCGCTTGGCCGCGTAAAGGATAAGGGGGAAGGCCGCGATTTTCGCGGGTCCGCACGTTCCCCGAACCCATCAATGGAGGGGACGGGTTTCGAAACGTTCATCCATAAGGTTCAAGGCATGGAGGCGCATAGGCAATTCGCCGCAGCGCCATGAGAGATGGACATGTCATGAAGTGGATGAAGGACCCGCTTGCCGGCTTCATAAGCCGGTGTGGCGCGCGGATGGGAAAATTCACCGCATTGCTTGTCACGATTGCGATGCTGGCCGGCACCACGGGAGCCGGCGCGACCGCGTTCGCCGACGAAACGGTGACGGATGGCGGCAACGTGGCCGCCGAATCCGCAGCGAGCCAGCCGGAATCGACACAACAATCCGATGCTGAAAACGCAGTCGGATCGGACGTTGCCGACATTGCCGGGCAAGATGTTGCCGGACAGTCCGCAACGGACGATGACGACGCACAATGCCTTACGGACGACGGCGAATCGCATCAGCCATCGAACGAACAAGCGCAATCGCAACTGCAGTCGCAATCGCAACCGGAACAACCGTCGGAGACGATGCCGGAACAGCGGCAGCCGTGCGATAAGACGGAACAGCCGAATGAGCAGAAGGAGCAGGAACGGCAGGTGGTTAGGCAGCCGACGGCTGAGAACGCTGACGTACCTGCAAATGGTGCTGCACCGACTCAAGACGGCGATCGAAACGACCATGCCGGCGAAAATCGCACGGATGCTGTAGCGAATGGCGATGCGGGCGCGACAGCCGATGACGGCAAAACCGGCGATGCGGACGATGCTGACAACGATGGCAACACTGCTGAAGATGCCGACGATGCCGACAAGAACGGTAAGAATGACGCCGACAAGGATAACGCCGACAAGGCTTTCGCGTCGGCTCAAAACGGCAACGATAACGACAAGAATGATGCTGCCAAAGACGATGCTGCCAAAGACGATGCCGACGCCGACGAACACATCATGCGCGATCGCTTCACCTTCAATCGCAAAACCGTGATGCGTGCC
>ERZ1034980.231-NODE-231-length-45403-cov-24.625606_pt1 | contig 45403 bp, 73 predicted proteins | sample MGYA00520622_ERZ1034980 | MGnify/ENA primary metagenome ERZ1034980 (study PRJEB33766, sample SAMN09781791) | gut metagenome | biome: gut microbiome | host: Homo sapiens | place: Madagascar | study: EMG produced TPA metagenomics assembly of the PRJNA485056 data...
CATTTCCTACGCCACGCCTCAGCAGATTGGAGCGAGTGCAAAGGAATGGAGTGCGGTGTATGCCGCCGCCGGAGATGTACAGAAAACGAACGACTTACTCTTAAAGACAGCGTTACCGCTTCTAATGGGAGTAAGGACGGATGATGGAATGCCAGTATTGTATGCAGGAGTGTGAATATGAAGTTTAGAAAAAAGCCTGTTATCATTGAAGCATTTAAGTATGATGGTGATCTGAAAGACCGGAACGGCTTGTTTTACGTTCCATTTTGGGCGCAAGAAGCTTATAAGAAAGGTATTATGTATTACGGCGCAGAAACTTGTGATTTACCTCCGTGTGAGCTTTATATCGAAACATTAGAGGGAACACATCATGTTTCTGTTGGAGACTATGTTATCCAGGGTGTAAACGGAGAGCTTTATCCGTGCAAGCCAGATATTTTTGAAAAAACTTATGAGGAGGTGAAAGAGTAATGGAAGCATTATTCGCAAATATGACTTTGATTCTGGCAGTGATCGGGATTTTGGCATTTTGCGTGTCGGTCATCACCCAGGTTTTTAAGGGTGTAGGTGCCCTGTCAAGGATTCCGACCGATGCACTGGTGTTCGTTCTTTCCATCGCTATTACTGTAGCCGCTTTTGTGGCATACATGCAGTATATCCAGATGCAGATATTATGGTACATGATTCTGGCAGCTATCATGGCGGGCTTTATCGTTGCCTTTGTGGCTATGTATGGCTGGGAAAAGCTCACGGAGCTGTGGAAAAGAATGAGTAAGACTGACATTAAAAAGTAATGATCGTCGGGTGATAAAACATGTATGACAAAACGATAACGGTTTTTAACGGGTATGCCTCAAAAACCACAGGAAAATCATACTGGTATCCGCACATCCTGTCCGGCGTTGATCTGATAACCGACCACGGCGCAATACTGAAAAAGTATGGCCCGGACAGCACCGACAATGCCGCACTGCATATTGCTTACACCCCGAATGGGGAAAAGGTGATGGCGCAGCAGTCGGACGGTTCAGCGGTGCCGTGGTTGCCCCCGAAAGCATGGGCGGCGCAGGTAAATGATGATCTTCCGGGCAGTATCACCTTCGGGCCAGAGGACTTTTTCTGGCAGGGTGAATGGACTGGCGGCATGGTTGTGGATGATGATTACCGCAATGGTTTTTACCAGTACATGAACAGCAACCGCGACAATGTTTACAAGATAACCAGTGTAGGTGGACCGTATACGGTTATCCCACATTTTGAAATCTTAGGAAAGTAGGCAGGTTTAAGGGGCGGTAATATGGCAATGAGAAGCAAGCGCTTTTATCTTAAAAATCTGTCATACAATGTTGGCAGCATTCATCTGAAACTCGATATGTCCCGCTTTGATCGGCAGTTTCAGCAGGCACAATACTATCTGGACGGCGCTGTCATGAACAGTATGGTGCCGTATATGCCGATGGTAACGGGCAGCTTTATCAATACCACCCGTGCTGCCAGTGCGGCGGTACAGGGAAGCGGCTTTGTGTATGCCGGATATGTCCCACAAGGGCGCTATCTGTACGAGGGTAAGGTTATGGTTGATGAACTGACCGGATCACCCTTGGCGCGGCGTGGAGCACGTAAGGTGCTTGTGAGTGAGTACACAGGCAAGACCAACGCACGGGAAAACATCACCTACACGCATCAGGCACACCCCAAAGCACAGGATCACTGGTTTGAAGCGGCGAAGCAGGCGGACGGTAAGACATGGATCAAAGGCGTAAAACGCATAGCTGGAGGTGGTAAGCATGGATAAGCCAATAGGGCGGGATGCAAGCGGGTTTGATATTCTGACCCGTGCGGTTAAATCCCTTTTGAATCAATATCCCGGTCTTATGGACGGCGAGATCATTAAATTTGAGGAGCTGTCGGAAGACTCCGGCATAGCATTTTCTGCTGACAACGGCGCGCTGGTGTACGCCGAAACAGAGGATGTATGCGGATACAGGCACCAGAAATGTCAGTACCCGTTTTACGTGGTTTACCGGACGGCATCAAATAAGGAGCGGCTGAAGCTGAGTGCACAGGAATTTCTTGACTCGCTCGGCAAATGGATCTGCCAGGAACCGGTTGTAATAAACGGTACTAAGACGCGTCTTACGGCTTTTCCGGCGTTGTCTGAAGGCCGGATTATAAAACGTATAACACGCGATAACTCATACGGCCTGGAACCGAATGCAGACGCGGTGCAAGACTGGGTACTGCCTGTTACGGTGCAGTACACCAATGACATAGAATATGAAGCGTAGTAGCGCAGAAAGGACGAATTTATGAAGCTTACCAGAGGTGCATATAGAACCTTTCTTGATTCAACATTTGGTGGAACTGGTACACCTAAATGGTGGCGTATCGGTAAATACAACGACAGCATGAGCGTAGCTCTGAACCCGGATGTGTCCACGAGTAAGAACATTTGGGATGAGACTTATGTAGAAGACAACGGATATGAACCTTCTGTTGAGGACATAACATATTACGCGGACCCTACTGATACAATCTATCCGATGATCCGCGATATAGCTATGAACAGACTGCGTGGTGATGAATGTAAGACTACCATTTTGGAGGTTATCATTGAGGACACCGAGAAAACCAACCACCATGCATGGACCGAAGATGTTGTTATCAAAACAAGCGAATATGGAGGCGGTACTGATGGTTTTACCATCCCGTTTTCCATATACTTCGATGGCAACAGAAAAAAAGGTTATGTAACCATTGAATCTGGAACTCCAGCCTTTAAAGAGGGCGAGATTCCGCTTACATAAGAGGAGGGTGTGAGTTATGGGAAATATAATAACAATTGATGATGGCAGCGAGGTCTTTGACATCGTAAATCAGCGTGGCGAGCATCTTGGCCAGTTTACTTTTATTCCATCGGATTTTGACATAGTGAACAGATATGATGAGACAGTGAAAACATTCGAGGAATTACAGGGCGAGCTTGAAAGAGGGGAAAATACTGATCTCAATGAGATCAGCCGGAAAATGTGCGAAAAGATAGATTACCTTTTCGCGGCTCCGGTGTCCGAGAAGTTTTTCTCGATTACATCCCCATTTACATTTCTTAATTCTGGCCAGTTTTTCGTTGAAAATGTTATTAATGCCATCAAAACTGTTATCGAGCAGAAGCGTGGAATCCGGCTCCAGGCCGTGCAGAACCGTGTAAAAGAATATACACAGAAATACAAGGCAGCTCCTGGGGGAAGATATCTTTCCCCACTTAAATGATGCACTCATGGGACTTACCATTAACCCTTACGGTTGGTGGTAAGTCTTATGGTATACGGACAGATTTTAGACCGTGCCTGGATATTATGACGGCATTTAATGATGCAAATCTTGACGATGCAGGAAAGTATCAGGTCATGGTGGATATCCTTTATGAAGAAAGTATTCCAGAAGATGATATTCCAGAAGCAATAGAACAGGCTTTATGGTTCCTGGACTGTGGGAAACCGGCAGATAATATACCGCGCCCGCGTGTTATGGATTGGGAACAGGATGCACCAATTGTTTTTTCTGCAATTAACAAGATATCTGGTCGTGAGGTTCGCGATCCGAACCAATATATGCACTGGTGGACCTTCATCGGGTACTTTGATGAAATCGGAGATGGAACATTTTCCCAGGTTCTTGCAATTCGGCAAAAACGGGCAAAAGGCGAGAAACTGGAGAAATGGGAATTAGAATTTTTTAAAAACAACAGGTCTATGGTGGAATTAAAACAGGCAATGTCCAACGAAGAAAAAGAACAGTGGCGCATTGAGCAAGAAGCTGTGGACGCTCTGTTCGACACGTAACGTAAGGCGGTGATATATTGACGGCAGATGGATCAATAGTAATCGACACAGAGATAAACACCAAGGGCATGAAGCCAGGAACAGAAGAGGTAGAAGCCGCCGTAAGAAGAATGGCAAATGGGATTGATGATCTTGGGAAAAAATCAGAAATCGCAGTCCAGAAGCAGGTCACCACTTTTGCGAAACTGAATAGCCTGTACGCCGCACAGGAACGGAAGGTTGAAAAGCTACGCGAAGCATTGGAAGCGTATTCCGAAACGAAGATACCTACACAGGCATACGCTGAGGTCCGGAATCAGATAGAAAAAACAGAACAGAAATTAACAGCTCTGCTTGAACGTCAGCAAAAGTTTTTGGACACTGGAGGCAGAACCAACAGTAGCACTTATAAAAAAATGAAGTATGACATAGAACAGCTGAATAATTCGTTAAAATATGCAAAAGGTGAATTGAAAGATCTGGAAGATTCCGGAGGAGCCTTTACACTTGGAAAAGATACAGATAAGTTTTCCCAGATGTACGACAAGTATGCAACAGAAGCTAAAAAGCTCAAGCAGATGAATGAATCTCTAGGAATATCGTATAACCGAGTGAAAAACGAATTTGAGGAGTATAAAAAACGGCTCCTTGGTATTGACGGTGCCAGCAAAAAAGCCACAAACTCAACAAAAAAACTTGGGATTCAGATGAAAAAGAGTCAAAAACCAACCAAGAAGTATGGAGAGGCATTGAGTGGCGTGGTACGGCGCTTGGTTATGTTTCGGCTTTTGCGTTCTACTATATCTCTTGCATTTAGATCGGCCCGTGAGGGAATGGAGAACCTTGCTCAGTATTCTCCAGAGACAAACAAGGCCATATCAAATGTGCTTTCGTCTCTTACGCAGCTGAAAAATTCATTTGCTACTGCGTTTTCTCCGGTCGCAGAATATGCGTCTCCTGTACTGGTAGAATTCATCTCATTGCTTTCGGAAGCTGTTACATGGACTTCCCAGTTTTTTGCGGCTCTTACCGGAAAGGACACATATAGCAAAGCAACAAAGGTAGAGGAAGACTATGGCGCTGCTTTAAAAGAGAGCAACAAGCAGATAAAGGAACAGGAAAAGGCGAATAAAAAGCTGACGTATTCGTTTGATGAGCTTATCCAGGCCGGGAACAAATCAGATCAGGACAAGACCGGATATGTCGGACCTACACCAGATCAGATGTTTACCACGGAAGAGGTATCAAACGACATAAAGGCCCGTGCTGATGCAGTGAAAAAGATATTCTCCGGCCTGTTTGCTCCGCTGAAAGAATCGTGGCTTGATAATGGACCGGAAGTGATACAGTCACTCACAAATCTGTTTGTATCCGCAAAACAGCTTGCAAAAGATGTTGGAGCATCGTTCATGCAGGTCTGGAATGTGGAGAGTTACGGAAAGGCAATAACAGACAATCTACTTATAACGTTTGCCAATTTGGTACAAACTGTTGCAAACCTTATAACGCAGTTTGATAAAGCATGGGTTTCAGGTGATACCGGAACGAACATACTGCGGCATCTTGGAGATCTTCTTGTTACATTATCTGGATTCTTCCGTGACGCTTCTGAAAGCATTAAGGATTGGTCAGCCAATTTAGATTTTTCCCCGCTCCTGGAATCTTTTGATAATGTACTTGCATCAGCGAATCCGGTTGTACGTGCCATTGGTAATTTGCTTTTATGGTTTTTAAATAATGTTTTGCTTCCAATAACAAAATGGGGTCTTGAGCAGGGATTACCGGAGGTTTTCGAACTTATAGCAGCATCTCTCGATCTTTTATATTCGGTTATCGAAACATTGGCGCCTACCGCTGAATGGTTTTGGAATACTTTTTTACAGCCGTTTGGTGAATGGAGTGGCAAAGTTATTATTGCAGCGTTAAAAAAACTGGTTAATGCATTGCTTAAGTTTTCTGATTGGATTTATGAAAATCAGTCACTTGTAGAATCAGCAACTGTAGCTGTCCTTGCGTTTTTTGCCGCATGGAAATTTCTTGCGTTTTTAAATGGAGTATCACAAATCATAGCCAAATCAGGTGAGCTTATTGTTATGTTTTTAAAATTGATTGATGCAATTGACCCAGTTGCTTTATCCATAAGCGGAATAATAAGTTTGGTTGCAGTACTGGCAAGAAACTGGGATAAAATGACTCCCACAGAAAGAATGATAAGCGGCCTTCTGGCAGCAGCTTCCGCGGTTGGTGTTCTTGCTGTTGCGCTTGGTGCACTTTCTGGTGGCGTAGGCGCGGCGGTTGTGGCAGCATCTCTTGCGGCAGGAATAGCAGCTGCAACGATTGCGATTGATGCAGGTAAACGGAAGACACAGTCTGTCTACAGAAATGCTGGTGGTGGAAGATCTGCAAAATACGCTTCTGCGGCTGCAACGTACAATATGCCACGCCTTGCTACTGGGACTGTAGTACCGCCACGTGCCGGAGAGTTTGTCGCAATCCTTGGAGATAACAAGCGCGAGACAGAGGTTGTTTCCCCGTTAAGCACGATGAAACAGGCATTGAAAGAAGCTCTGGCAGAAAGCGGAGGTAGTCGGGACATAACGGTTATCATGGAAGTGGACGGTCGGCGCTTTGGACAGGCCGTGTACAAGGCAAACAATGAAGAAAAACAGCGTGTAGGGGTAAGGATGGTGACAGTATGATAAACGGTGTTTTTACTATTGATGGCTTAGATCTGCGCATCCAGGTTACAGACCTGGAACGCAGCTTTGCTGTTACCGATAGCGATAATTCCGGGCGTGTGCAATCCCGTAGGATGTACAGGGACATTATAGGTACATTCTATAATTACACACTCACTGTAGACCCGGATAAAAGCAACAGGTCAGATTATGATACGTTTTATGATATCATTTCGGCTCCGGTTGAGTCCCACACGATGTCTTTTCCTTACGGTCAGGAAACGCTTGAATTTGAAGCCTATGTCACAAACGGTAAAGACAAGCTAAAAAAAGAAAAAGACAAAGACGGGAACGACATAAATAAATGGAGCGGATTATCTATTGATTTTATCGCAATGGAGCCGCAGAGGACATGATATGAAAGAAAAAGTGAGATCAAAAACAACTGGGACAGGACTAAAAATAGTATATGATGATGTGGCTCCATATGCAAAAGATAACAGTTTTCCCAAAATCATGGATACTGGTTTACGACCACATAAAGGTTTATATCCAAAAACTGGTTTATACCCAAATGCAACAACGACAAGAAGAGAATTTCCGGATCTCCGGCGGGATGATCTGACTTATCCCGGATATGCACTATGCTATCCGGGATTTTCCCTTTTGAATGGTCAGTACATAAATATCCCAGAAGATCATGAAGATTATGGATATATCAGTGACGAGTGGTCAAACGAAGACGGCATATTCGGCTACTCTATAAAAACTTCTGGCCTTATGCCACAAATTGGCCTTTATCCACGTGTGTTCCTGTATCCGTCTGGCGGACGGGAGATAATGATGAATCAGCCGACCCTTACCATAACGTTTAACGGCAAGTTCTCCAGTGTAGGTATCCTGCTTACGTTCAATCTTCTCTCTGGAGATTATGCAACCGGATTAAATATCAAATGGTACGAGGACGGTCATTTGCTTTCATCTAAGGATTTCTCACCGGACAGTAGCCGCTATTTTTGCAATAACTACGTCCAAAATTATAACATGATCGCAATAACATTTAAAAAGACTTCAAAGCCGTACAGGCCGGTGTTCCTCACCAGAATAGATTACGGCATCTACAGAGATTTCCTGTCCGATGAGCTGGTTACTACTGATTGTATACAAGAGATCAATGCAATATCTGAGAACATCAGTATAAATACCTTGTCTTTCACTGTGCGCACCAAAAGCAATATTCCATTCGATCTCCAGAAAAAACAGAAATTAGCAGTTTTTTTTGATAATGATCTGATTGGGAACTTTTACCTTAAAAATGGAGCTAGGAAAAATGTCTTTGATTATTACCTGGATGCGCATGATGCGCTGGGTGTCCTTGACGGAAATGAGTATGTCGGTGGGATATACTCTGGGGAGTTGGTAAAAGATGTGGTAGCCGATATCTTTTCTGGTGAGGACTTTACCTGCGCTATAGACCCGTCCTTGTCAGATCAGGCTCTTTACGGGTACATACCATATACCACAAAGCGTAATGCTCTGGTGCAGATTGCGTTTGCGATAGGAGCTATAGTTGACACATCGAACGTAGATGGCGTAGCAATGTATCCGCAACAGAATGATGTAACAGGAATATTTCCGGCATCAGATACGTTTGACGGCGTAACCCTGGAACGATCTGATATCGTAACCGGAATAAGGCTTACAACGCATACATATCAGACCTCAGATGAATCACAGGAAATTTACAATGAGACGCTTTCTGGAACGGCTGAAATAGTTTTTTCGGAGCCTTACCATGACCTTTCTGTTTCCGGCGGTACCGTAGTAAGAAGCGGCGCGAACTATGTGGTGGTATCTGGAACAGGCGCAAAAGTTACAATAGTTGGTAAGAAATATATCCATAATACAAGCCAGATTTTAAAGGAAAATCCAGACATTGTATTTAACAAAAACATTAAAGAGGTTGCTGATGCTACGCTTATAAATGCACAAAATGCAGAACAGGCTATAGACCGGATCTATCGGTATTATATGCGCGCTGAGAGCGTTACTGGAGACGTTTTGCTAAAAGATAAAGTGGTTGGCCAGCGAGTCGAAATCGACACCGTGTATGATGGGAAAAAAACCGGCGTGATTGAAAGCGTAGATTACAGTTTTTGGAATGCGATAAAAGCGAAGGTGACGATTCATGAGTGATATTCTCAACGGACTTATATTTGATCGGACTCAGGCCGATATTGAGTCCCTTACAAAGAAAGCGTATATAGACTATCAGGATTTAAACCGTGTGGAAACGGCAGTAAAATGGGTGTCTTATGTATTAAATAGGTGCGGATACAAAAACACTACGCGAAACAAGACGAACTGGTGCATGAATGATTTCCGCACTGAAAAAGATATGGAGCGGCTTAGAACAAATATCAATTCTATTCGCTCCGCGTTTTATGCACCGGTTAGTACCCCTTTGACTCCTGCAAAGATAACGTATACGTCCATCTGGCAGGCAAATGCCATAGAAAAGATCATTTACGATATCGGCATGATTGCAGAAAAAATTGAGCCTGGGCTGAAGCATCTGAGTTTTAACCTTGGGTCTCGCGGCTTTGGGAACAGGAGAGTTGATCTATGAGTTTAAAAACGGATTATAAAGACGATATTTATTCTGGAAAACGGCGCTATCGAATAATCCAGAACGATGATGGAACAGTATCATTTGATGATGTCACTGATTACACGCAAGATGGCGATATTTACAGTGCCGGAGACGTTAATGAAACAAATAAGGCGGTTAACCAAAACGCTGGTGATATAGCGGACATACAAAAGTTGCGGTATGCCACATTTAAGGCCGATGATTGGTCTCAGTCCGCGCCTTATATTCAGCGTGTTGTAGTACCTGGTATGACGGTAAACGATGTTCCTATCATATCTTTACATATTGCAGATGGTACCACATCCGTGGATGCAAAATCACAGAGTAAAGCGTATGGGTATGTTGATCGTGCTGTTTCCGGAGGCGGTCAGCTTGTACTTTACTGCTATAACTCAAAGCCATCAGTAGATTTTACTGTGGCTATAAAAGGAGTGTAGGTATGGCAGATGCGATAGTATTGCGAGGTGGTTCTGGTTTTGACGATTCACAGCTTACGGCTACGCCGGATAAGGTTAGGAATGGGAAAACGTTTTATGGATCCGGAAGCGACAGCATACAGACAGGAACTGTTACCGAGATTGCGGCAGAAACAGTAACGCTACCGCTGAATGGATCTTACACCATACCACAAGGTATCCATTCTGGAAACGGAAAGGTGGTGCAGAATTTGCCGACAAGCGCAGGCGGTACCATATATCCAACCAGCGAAAAACAGACACTGCAAACTGCGAACAAATACATGACGGACGATGCATATGTGGCACCGCTTACAGGACTTAAGCCAGAAAACATCAAAAAAGGCGTAACTATACTTGGAGTTACCGGAACTTATGAGGGGTACAGCTAATGGGAGAGTGTATAATTAAGCGTCAGGGTGGTGCAGTAGATGTTTCAGATCTTACAGCCGCACCAGCGGACGTTGTGGCCGGAGAAAAGTTTTATGGATCTGGAACAGATGAGATTCAGACCGGAACTCAGAAAAATAATGGGAAAATCAGCAAAGTACTTGCAGCCAATGAAACGTATGTTATTCCGGCAGGATATGTCGATGCAGGATCTGCGGTAACTCAAAACATTGCTACGCAGGGATCTATGACGGTTAATCCGGTCGCAAACGGCTCATTACTCAATGTATCTGGTAAGTATATGACTGGGGACATAACGGTAAATGGTGTGGAGAATCTTAAGCCAGAGAATATAAGAGCAGGAGCATCTATAGGGACTGTGCCTGGAGAATGGCAAGGTTATGTAAATAATGATGAGCTTTGTCCGTATTGGTTCGGAATATTTGGACCAGGTCAAGTAGGAGTTGTAAGAGATTATAGTTATGCTTACCACGGAAACGGAAGTGACAAATTTATAACATGGGCCGATAACGATGAAGCATACACAAAAGACCCGAGCCACAACATTTCTTTTAGACTTATATCATACAGAAGTTCAAGCGGTGGTTATGCTTTTTTTGGAGTTTTCTTTACAACTCCTATAGAAATGCAAGGAGCAAAAAAAGTAACAATATTATACCGAACCAGCAATTGGTATTACAGTGATAGAAACAGAATTTTTTTAATGGAAAATCTGGATTCTCCTTATGATGAAAACTGGAATGTAAATACTGCGGAAATTGGTTATAGTGAATCTTTTGTTCTTCCGGTTTCGGAAGGATCATATACCGAGCAAACATTTAATTTAACCGATCCATCAAAATTGAAATACGTTTGCGTTGGCATAGGCATACCGCCAGCAAGTGGAACTGGACGAGGTATAAGCGTTATATCTATAAAAATAAGTAAATAAAGGAGATTATTATGAGTGAAGAAAACGTATCTTTACCTGTAGCACAAGCACTTGCATCTGCGCTTGAAAAAATAGAAGCATATGTCCCAACCGAGTATGTTGACAACTCAGAACCAGACATTGACGCTGAACACCTTAATCACGCAGAACAGGGAATCATGAGAGTGACGAACCTGTTAAATGCAGCTGTCGATGTTATACAAGGTCAGGAAAGCCGCCTTGCGGATGCTGAAACGAAGATCGGCACAGCTGAGCTGACCGGCGGTATGACAGATTTATCAAGTGGTCTTAATTCGTTAAATAGTAATTTAAATGGCTTTCACGTATACGCTAACATTTCTGATCTAGGGCTTTCAAACGGTGTTACAGTGAATGATATATTGTCAAAGATGCCTGAACCATCAATGGGATTCTTTTATGTTTTTGATAATAACATCAATAAACTCCCTATAACAACACAGGCGAATTTAATAATATTTAAGAGCGGATCGGCAAGTGATATCGTCGAACGTTCAATCTGGACAGGCGAAACATACTTTGGAAAATACGGAGGTGCTAATAAAGTGGAATCTTGGGTGTTGATATAGTGATTTATTAAATCGTTTTTTCAAGCTGAACACGATAACTCGTCCATTTATCACGATTACCATCATAATAAACTAAAATACGTTCAGAAGCATCATACTTAGTGTATTCCTGTATTAAGTATTGAGATCCGACACCAACACTAAAATAAACTTTCATTGTAAAAGCAAATTTTAAAGGGCTATTTTTTAATGTTTCAGCATTAGTGTTGCTTGCACAATAATAATTTCCAGGCGCTAAATATGCGTGCATGTCTGAATTATTTGGAATCAATGTTTGGTTTCCGCTCAAAGACCAAGTGTTCTTCAAATTACTATTTAGGGGCTGATGGATCAAACGGAAAGTATATCAAGGGCTTCTGGGTGTCGAAAGACGATAAAATTTTTCTTTCATTTGGAGGTGAGAACAATGATTCATATAACAATTGGATATGATTGTGGAGATTCCTGCTATTGTGACAAAGCAAAAATTTGTAAACATCGTGGCAGATATAAATTCCACAATTTTTCAGTTAGCTTGCACACGTTCTTTGAATACAGACTACATATTAAACTTCCATATTTAATTTATATAGGACGAAAATGGGAAAGATTGAGTGGAACTGACAAATGTCCTTATCATAAAAGTAGAAATTATACTTGCCATGATTGTAAATTTGTTGGCGGAGAATTACTTAGGGATTGTTATTGTACAGAAAGGACGAATACAAATTATAAGGATTTGAAGCCTGATATTGAGACAAAAGATTGGGGCAAGCAATGCGCTTATTTTGAAAAATGTGAATGGGCAGATGACTATTTACGGTGATATTCAAAATGTGAAAAAGCATTACTATGTATATATCAATATCTTACAGAAAGAAAGGAAACATCTTATGGAAAAAGAAATGAACATCCAGGAACCGTTACACCGCAACTGTGCACCTCATGATGCAGCACACTGTGATATCAACGATCATCATAACAACGCGAAAAACGGCTTTGATGCTGAGGCTGATGACTGCGGCCATACTGTGCAGTCCGGCCCTGGAGTTGGAATTCCGAAAGGTGCAGGCCATCCGGTTAATGGAACTGTTGTAGCTGGATTTACTCCAACCAGCGCTAAGGGGAATAAAGATAAAGATCAGAAGCACGGGCCTGGTGCAAAATAACGCGAATATTCTGAGGTCGGAAATGGTTCCTGACACACTCCGTGTTGAGTACCTGAGATGATGGATACACCGCCCATCCAGAATAATTCGTGTTGCATTTCGTGTTGCATAGTATTTAAAAATGTACTATTTTTGATATATTTATGTAACGAGTGATAAATACTTATAATAGCAAAAGCCGCATAAAACCTAAGCTCTAGGTTCTATGCGGCTTTCCAGTTAATCGGGGCAACAGGATTTGAACCTGCGACCTCTCGGCCACAAGTGGCTTAAAATAAACATTCTTGGCTCATCGTGTTGCATTTCGTGTTGCATTGTATTTAAAACACCTGTTTTTTGCTGCATTTCTCGCCCCTATCTATCCGCGTTAAATAGTAATTATTTTGCGATCTTTTCAAAGTAATCATTCGCTTTTTGGTTCATATTCCTTTCCTGACTTATCATTGCATGCCTGTAAACCTGTTTTAATACACCGTCATTTCCCCATCCTCCGCGCTGCATGATGTAAGCATCCGGGATCCCTATAGCGTGCTGTATGGAAGCGGAGTAGTGGCGTAAATCGTGGAACCGGAAGTGTGGAAGACCGGCCCTTTTTAACATCCGGGAAAACTTTTTTGTGATCTGCATAGGTGTCATATCAACAATGCGTCCGGACTTTTCTTTAAACATATCCGACACGAATGACGGGTAAGGAATGTATCGGTCTCCTGCGTAGCTCTTTGGACTCTTTTTCACCCATTCTTTTTTGTCGTTCTGTACGAGTGCATAAGCAACGTGCACCAAATTCCCGTATATGCAGTCAGATTCCAACGCACATATTTCACCGCGGCGCATCGGGCCGAACGCAGCAAGCAGTATAGGCAGCTCCATATCAGTCCCTTTTGCATAGGACAACAGCTTTTTTATGTCTGCGTCAGATGGGACATAAAGATCAGGCCTAACTTTTGCCGGCAGCTTCGTGCGCACTGCAAAGCCGGGTCTGTAAGCGGCAAGGACAGCAGTGAGAAGCCCATGCATATTCCTTACAGACTTAGGAGCGTGGGAGAGTGCTTCTTGATTTATAGCTGCCTGTATCATGTCCTGCGTGATGTCTTGAAGCTTTACATTCATCATCCCTTGCAGGTCCCGATTTCTGGAATTTTTATATTCCCTAACGGTTGAAGGAGACAGCACAGCAGAACGCTGGCTTATGTATAGATCGGTGGCTTCGCCTAATGTTAATTCCGCGTGGGTGTTTGATTCGTTTTCCTTGCTTGCGGCCCATATAGCAGCTTCCCGCTCAACATCACGTTTCCCTTTTGGTGTAGGGTCATCGTTTGTGAATGATTTGTAGATTCTCTTTTTCTTCGGCTTGCCTTTATCATCCAGAACCGGCTTCCCGTTCTTATCTCGTACATCCTCAAATCTGTCAAACACCTGGACTCTCCATGATCCAGATGGTAATTTTTTTGCTTTTGCCATAGTATCACTCCTTTTTGGGTATAAAAAATACAGCCACCAGATTTTGGATATTTATCTTGCGTGACTGCTGCCGGATGTGATATAATATCGGTGTAGGTTTGTGATTTTTTATCACATCCGTAAAACGTCTGGTGTTGGTAGCGCCGGGCGTTTTTTTATTTTGGTGATATAACCATAGGTTTTTCTGATATGATAAAAATAAAAAGGATGGTATTTTATGTTTATATCAAAAAAACGATGGAATAACTTAGTAAATCGTGTTGAGCGTCTGGAAAGCATCGTCACTCCTGAGAATGCCCCCTCTCCTCTGCGGCAGATGAAAGCTGCTGTAAGAGAAGTTTTTGAATCTGGCGTTCATCCAGCTCAACGATCTGGTTCTCAATCAGCAGATCAAGAATCATCTGTACCGAAAGGTAAGTAGATAGCTTAATTCCGTTCAGGAGCATTTGGGAGTATATCTTTTGCTCCGAATCCTGTTCGGATGTTCCTGAAAAGAGCACATCAAATACCTGTTCCGTCTGCGATTCCGTAGAATCACAGATCATCTTGTATATTGCCTTTTTCGTTGTTTCTTTCATGTGGTTCGTATTGTTCCATTTCTTCCTGGTGGTTAAGATATGCGTTGCAGATCAATCCATACATTAAAGCTTGTTCATCTGACATTTCTGGCTTCTTTACCTGTGCAGGTGCTGGCTTTTTTACTGGTTCCAACTCTGCTTTCTTGATTTCTTTCGGAACCATCTCCGATTGCGGAATACATACAGTTATAGGCTTCGGCCAGCATTGTTCATTTGCTTCTTCTTGCTCTTCCTGGTGTTCCAGGAATGCGTTGCAGATTGATCCGTATCTCAAAGCCTGTTCATTGGACATTTCCAGTTCCTTTGTAGGTGTAGGAATCTGCTTTTTGACTTGCTCTGACTGACATTGTTCTTCTTGCTCTTCAAGCTCTTCTGCGTGTAGGTCTTCATCAGTGCCGCAAGCACGCCGAGAATGGATTTTTTGTATCAATCCGATAATCATACTGGCTATGATGATGAAAACGGCCAGAACGGCAAAAATGAACGCCATAGCAACAAGGAAAGCTCCGGCCATCATTAAAAATCCTATAAGCACCGCTACAGAAGCTATCCATACAACAATACGAGTTTGTTGTATCAAATACAGTATAGGTTCGAGCCACCAACCGAGTATCAGCCAGTATAAACAACCTTTTTTCATACTACAAGCTCCCGAATATCATTCCAAGCCGATTTGTACTTTCTGATATAGTTTGCCGTCCATAAAGTATAACTCTGCGTTTGCGCCGCTATATTCATTGGCATACCACATATATGCTGTCATGTTTGTATCTATAATTTCAGACTCAGCAAGCGGAGTTCCCGCAGATCCAATTATTTTCTCACATTGCTCATATGTCATTCCAATTTCACACTGATTAAACGCTTCCAACGTAATTTTTTTGTCGTGCATAATGGAAGACATATTATTCATGTAGAAAAAGAATGAACCCAGCAGAATGATGAAGGCAGATATCCAGCATAATGCTTTTTTTCTTCCGGGCATGTAATTATATGCAGATCTGCAATCAATTCTTTCATACTGTTCGTTCAGTTTCACATCTGGGTAGCCAATTTGGACGGTATCTAAAAATTCTGAAACTTGTTCGTTTTTATTTTTCCGAAACAAGAATGTTTCAACCGAACCGTTCTTTCCGTGGAATCTCAGATATCCAAATCTCCCATGATCTCCATAGCAATATGCTATTTCCTTTATTTTTCTGAAAGAAGATGCTTTCGATGGCATTAAAAACTCGGACAATAAAAAACTCTTATCAGAATATAAAAGCTCCTGCCGGATTCCTTTTATTGTGGTGTTCATTAAAAACCTCAAATTTTCTTAAATTTCAAAAAATTTTCTGCATATCCGGTTAATGCGGATAGCTGATTCAATGTAAATCCCGGATGTTCCAGAACAACACTGTCCGGTACAAGTAGTTCTGCAGCAAAGGTGTGTGCTTCAATCTCTGCCCGGTTCCGGTATGTCGTATCGTTCATCCAGTTAAAAAAGAAGTAGTCTTCCCGGTGCATCACGGCGTGGCCCAGTTCATGAGCCGCAACCATCTTTTGTGTAGGTATATCCAGATCACTGTTTATGTAAATGAAGCGTTCCCCCGCTATGGTTAAACAGCATCCGAATATCTTCCCCAAAGGTCCAACCTGTGTATATACCCCCAACTGTTCGGCTAATTCGAACGGTTCATTTGTGTGGTATTTCTTCGATAGCTCAACGGCTGTCCTTTTTGCATCTGTCATGTTCTACCTCTCCTATTTTTTGCGCATGCGTTCCATAAGCGCAACGGAAATCTTAATCTGGTTAAGCAGTAAATCTATGCTTTCCGGATCTGCGGGATGTCCGTCAAAGTATAACGGTTTGCCTTCCCCGCTTTTTAATAGTTTCTCGATGCGGTCAAACTCCGCTTTTAAATCAATATGCGTTTCTTGTGCAACGGCTTCCTCCTCTCCGTTGAGATAATCAACAGACACATCCAGATAATCTGCGATTTTTTTCAGCCTGTCATATGGAAATACTCCCTTTCTCAACTGTGAAATATACCCATTTGCAAAACCGAGGTCTTTTTCTAACTTAGATATAGGTATCTTTCTCTCTTTGCATATTGCTTTCACATTCTCAACACTATTCATGTAATACCTCCTAAATTTAGAGAAAAACCTAAAAAATAGTATTGACAAATTAGAGAGAACTCTATATAATAGGCTTGTAAGTTAGAGAAAAGCCTAAATACAGGAACCCTCTGAAATATGTCTCTCACAATTCATATTTTAGATTATTCTCTATGTAATGTCAAGCTATATCTCTAAAAATATACAGATTGGAGGTGGATAAATGGTTCTACGGAACATAGAAGATTTGTGCAATAAAAAAGGAGTATCAATAGCTCGCCTGGAAGCTGATAGTGGTATTGGAAATGGAACTATCAAGCGTTGGGAAAAATCAACGCCAACGCTGAGAAGTCTCCAGAAGATCGCAACTTACTTCGGAGTCGGCATCGAAGCCCTTTTAGAGGATGAGGAGGAGAAGTGAGAAAAGAAAAGGAGGAATGCAGAATGATTTGCGTATGCAATGACAGCAATTTAAGCGAGCTTGAAAGCTTAAAGATACAGGCTGCTGCAATTCAGAAGCGTATTAATGAGTTGTCCACACCAGTTACCATTGCGAATCGGTGTAAGAGAAGACCACTCAGCTTGCCGAAACTGGAAAACGGTGATTCAAGGAATCAGGCTATATACAACCCTAAGTGGTTGGATCAGGATGTATGGAAGTGTTTTCTTACTCTTGGCAAGATGATTCACGCCAAAAACGGCACGTTTGTAGCACGTGGTGGAAACTGGAGAAGCGATCCCTACTTTGCGGATGAGGTCAAGCCGTTTGTCCCGGTTAAAATCTCACAGTTAACCAATGAGGAAGCGGATGTATCCGCAGAAATGATTGACAAGCTGGTAGAGATTTACAACGAGTACATGGTCAAACTGCATCCGACCGTTAACGTCATTGATGTGGATGGTGTGTGTCATACGGTGGCAGTAAAGCCGCCGGAGGATATGGAAGAATAACCACTGGTTTTTATGAATAATAACCACTGGTTTCAAAAGTGAGAAAGGGGTGAAACAAAACGAAAAAACATCCTAAATTTGAGTATATTATCCCTGCGGTAGTAGCCAGTGTTGTAACAGTTTTAATCCGAGTATTAATAGGTTTGTGATTATGGACACAACAACAGGGATAAATACATCCTTGAAAAGCAGTTTTGTAAATTCATGTTTTCTTTCTGCTATGTAAGATTTTCCCTGTTCTGTGATTTTTACAGAAATCGGTTCGCCATACCGATACGAAACTTTTTCGCCGCTGAAATGTGGGAAAGATTCGCGGGAAATGCTGATAAAATGCTCATTGCACAGAAACTCAGAAATGATTTTTTCTTGATTTGATAAGGATGAATAACTCATTTCTTCACATGAGCAGATGCGTTTTAACAAGCAGAATTGTTCTTTATTCAGGTACATAAATATCTCTCCTTTTATAAGGAGTATAGCATTACTTTTTAAAAACATAAACCACTGGTTTTGAATCTAAAAACCTAATGTAAATGTAAATGTTAATGTAAATGATAATGTAAATGTAAATATATAAAACCATTTGCCCGGAGCTAACGCGGTTACTCCGGCCCGTAAGTAGGCGCAACGTGGTAAACGCATCAGAATAGCGTGGTACAGGAGATACGCACGACTTAGCTGTTTACGCACAAGATTGGATGCTTACAGGATTTTTGTTTACAAGAGCGGAGGTCTTATGCTGAGAAAAAAGACATACGCTGACGAAAAAGGGGAGAATGTCCAGATACTCCTTGATGTTATTAAAGCCCGCAAGCGTTTGGACGATCAGCGTATGGCGAAGATGGCGGGTATGAATCTGGCAACGTATCGGCTGCGGAAAAAGGACCCCGGCTCGATGCGGTTAAAGGAACTGTGGCCGTTGCTAAAGGCCGCAGGGATAACGGACGAAGAGAAGTCCAAATTGATTTAACTCAATTTAATTCGTTTTTAACTCAATTCCGAGTTGAGTTAAGGCGGGAAAATTCAATGGAGGTGCAGAATGACATTATTTGGTGCCGGATTTATCAGCGGCGGTTTTGTGGTTTTTGTGGCTATGTGCGTAGCAGCACTGAGAACCAACGATAAGAAAGAGACGGAGGAGAAAAACGATGTGCAGATTTAAGAGCGGCATTATCTTGAAAAACAAGGTAGTTGTGGCACCTGGCGAGAACGACAGCCATTCGGACTTACTGGAGAGCCTGGGAATCAATGATGATTACATTGGAGCAACGAATGTGTTTGTGAGAGCCGAGCTAGTTCCGGTCAATAATGATTGGTGGATTGACCCGGCAGAAGAACCGGACAAATGGCGGTTTGTTGTAGATCAGGACATGAGACCGGAGTGGTTTGACGAGAGTGAGCATGAGAAGATCTTCCGTGAAGCTGTATGCGGCTGGTGGAAAGAGCATGTGTTAGTGAATCAGAAACTGGAAAAGCTTTCAAGCGGATACTATCGTCTTAAGCGTTGCGAGGTTAAAGCACTGCTGAACGATGTAAAGGTACTGTTGGACAGCTCACAGGTCGGAGTGATGTGGGACAGCTCACAGGTCGGAGTGATGTTGGGCAGCTCACAGGTCGGCGAGATGCGGTGCAGCTCACAGGTCGGCGAGATGCGGTGCAGCTCACAGGTCGGAGTGATGCGGGGCAGCTCACAGGTCGGAGTGATGCGGGACAGCTCACAGGTCGGAGTGATGTGGGACAGCTCACAGGTCGGAGTGATGTTGGGCAGCTCACAGGTCGGCGAGATGCGGGGCAGCAGCACTGCAAGAGATTTTAAAAACTACCCGAAAATTAAAATATGGGTATCTCCAGAAGGTACATTTGAGATGGTGGCGCATCAGAACAAAAGCGAGGAATAACATATGCAAGAGCAGAAGAAAAACGAATCCTGGGGCGAATTCGAAGAGTTTTTCGCAACGGCAGTTATAAACCAGGCGAACAGGAGTACAAAAAGATGGTTCTTTGCATGGATGGTAACAACGGTGGTTTTATTGGTTACCAATGCAGTGTGGATATCGGTTGTTTTTTAGGAGGTGGATACGATGATCGAATGTCATGAGCGGAGACATCCGGCGGCACTCAGTTATGTGGCCGTCATGAGTGACCCAGAGCGGGCAACGGAAGCATACGAAGAACATCATCAGTGCGAAGATAAACTGTTTTGGCTTGCTATGATCTGCTGGACACTGACAGCCCTTGCGGTTGTCACACTGGCATGAGTCGGAGAATGTGCCGAACGAACCGGGCGGCAGCGCTGACGGGCGCAAGCCGTTACACCGGGTACGCAAAGCCAAAGAAAAAGGCCGTCAGCTTGACGGAGCTGAACGGCCAACTGGTAAATAAATTACAGTTACAGTTTAACAGAGGAGAGGGAGAAAATCAAGATGGGTGATAAAATTATGATCCCGTATGAGAATTTTAAGGAACTGATGGAGCAGAAGGGACGAGTAAAAGCATTATTGGCTTATCTGGACGGGAACGGTGGTCGTTTTCCGGATAGAGAAACCATTATTGCAATTCTGGGCGAGGAAGAAAAGACGGTTCATGTGAATCTTATCGGAGGCGAGTCATGTGGTACGGAATAGGGCCGGAAGACGGCCATAGAGTTCCGGAATGCGATGCGTATGAGTATGCAAAAGCACATCTGGATGATATGCCGGAGAAGGATAAGCAGCTCTTTGTTGAGTTCTTCTTCTCTGAGAACTGGGTAAAAATGGAAGGAGAAAGCTAAATGGAACAGGTAGCAAATATTTATGGAAACGGCATGCCGGCGGCACAGCATCATACTACGACCGAAATGGCAATCAGCCGTCAGGCGCAGGAAGTACAGGCTGCAATGGTGATTGCAAAGAAATTTCCGCGCGATGAAGTGCAGAGCTTTAACCGTATCATGCAGGCGTGCAAGAGAAAAACGTTGGCAGAGCAGGCAATGTATGAGTATCCTCGTGGCAATACGAAGGTAACCGGTCCATCAATTCGCCTGGCTGAAGCGATGGCACAGAACTGGGGCAATCTGGATTACGGAATTATTGAATTGGAGCAAAAAAGCGGAGAAAGTCAGGTGATGGCATATGCATGGGATTTGGAGACGAACACCAGACAGACCAAAATCTTCTCTGTTCCGCACATCCGCAGCACGAAGAAAGGCAATGTCACGTTGACGGATCCAAGGGATATTTATGAGCTGGTGGCAAACCAGGGCGCCAGAAGAGTCCGGGCCTGCATTCTTGGAGTGATCCCGGGTGATGTGATCGATTCGGCGCTTGTTCAGTGTAATGCTACATTGCTGAGCGACAATGGAGACAAACCGTTAATAGACTTAGTGCGTGATGCTGCAGCTTTGTTTCAGAGCGATTATGGTGTAACAATCCAGATGCTCGAAAAGTTTATCGGATGCAAAAGTGAGAGCTTTACCATGAATGATCTGATTCGTTTGAAGCGCGTGTACAAGTCTTTAAAGGACGGCATGGCAAAGCGAGAAGATTACTTTGAGATGATTCCGGATGCAAATCCAGATGATGTAGATAATCCTTTTGAAGGCAAGAAGCCACGTACATCAAAGAAAACAACGGCAGCTGTGCCGCAGAAGGAAGAAGCAAGAAAGGAAACAGGGAAAGAAGAGACCGCACAGTCGAATGAGATGGATCCGTCCTTCATTCCTCCGGATACCGAAGAGACAGGAGCGCCGTTCCATTAAGCCGGAGAGGAGAAAAACGAAATGGTATTAACAGAGCAGAATTATTATGGGCAGGAAGCCAGTCAGCAGTTTTTCTCAGTTTCCCAGTACAAAGATTTTATGAAGTGCGAAGCAATGGCGATGGCTAAAATTCGCGGATATTACCAGCAGCCTGTTACAAAAGCGCTGCTAGTAGGATCTTTTGTAGATTCCTATTTTGAGGGAAGTTTAAAGCAGTTCATGGAAAAAAATCCGGAATTGTTCACCCGTAAAAATGAGCTAAAAAGCGAGTTCCGCAAGGCCAACGAAATTATTGGGAGGGTAAAGTCTGATTCACTTTTTATGCAGTTCATGAGCGGAGAAAAGCAGAAGATTATGACCTTTACCATGTTTGGCGTTCCCTGGAAGATGAAAATGGACAGCTATCTTCCAGGAATTTGCATTACGGATTTGAAGATTGTGGCCAATTTTAAAAACCTGCCCATGTGGCGCTATGATCTGCAAGGTGCGATGTATCAGGCAGGCGTGGAAGCTGTCACTGGTGAAAAGCTTCCATTTTATCTGGCGGTTGCAACAAAAGAACGGGTACCGGATCTGGATATATTCCAGATACCGCAAAATACCTTAAACCTTGCTGTGGATGAAATTGGTTTTAACATCGAGCATTTTGCGGAAGTAAAAGCCGGAGTGGTGCCGCCGAAATATTGCGGAAAATGTGATTATTGCAAATCCATAAAAGGTGCCAGGATACGAAACTATAATGAGCTGCTTGATATGTAAGGAGATATGAGATGAAACTGGTGAAAATTTTAAGTGACAGCGTTCGGATCCGAACGAATGCAACAGAATTTCAGAATGTCAGAATTAATGACCTTCTGGAGGTATCTGACGGATGCGCCCGTCTGGTTGCGATGGTAACCGGTCTGACGGACACAGATTCAGAGGAGCGCCTGGGAGAGGATGATTTTCTCGGCGAAATTGCAGGAATTAAAACAATCGACTGTACAATTATCGGCAGTTTAAAAGATGACCGTTTTGTAAAATCTCTGGACGATTATCCAACAACCAACGTGCAGATTTCAAAGATTGACCTGCAGGAATTTGCTCATATGATTGCGCCGTGCGAGGAAGAATGCTTTCAGCTTGGCCGTTATGCGGCATACAGTGTTCCGGCCTGGGTGGATGGAAACAAGTTCTTCCAGCGGCATGCGTGCATTGCCGGCAATACAGGATGCGGTAAATCAGAAACCGTGGCAAAGATCCTGGAGGAGACCGCAAAGCTTCCTGGGGCAAACGTGATTGTTTTTGATGTGCATGGAGAGTATAGTGCTCTTTCTTATGCCAGAAATATTAAAATCGGCGAAGATTTCCATTTCCCAATCTGGATGTTTGGCTTCCAGGATATTGTAGCCAATATCTTAAAGATTCGCGAGGAGTCGGCTACTGTAGTCATGACAGCGTTGAGAAAATGTTATTACACGGTATGCCCGAATGGAAAAGAAAATAAACCGGTGTACTTTAGCTACCAGAGTCTGATCAGCGAGATGGAAGCGTTGGACGAGCAGGTTGTACATACGGGAGAGTATTACAAAACAGGGGATAAAGCCGGAACTGCTAAAACTTTAAAGGGCGAATACAACGGCAAGCTTACCGGAACGATTAACTTATTAAAGGACCGCCTTCTGGATGGTCGGTATGATTTTTTATTCCACGATGAACAGCAGAGTTATCTGTATGAGCTTTTAGAGCAGCTTCTGGGAGATGATAAGGCAGTAAAAAACATTGACTTATCAGTTATCCCGCATGACGTCGCGCTTCCGATTATTGGAGTGATCACCCGGATGATTTTTGATCTGCAGAGATTGCAGGACAAGGATCAGATCCGGCCGGTTGTTCTGGTGTGTGATGAGGCACACGCATACATCCCGAATAATCTGCAGCTTTCGGCAAGCCAGCGGCGCATGGTGGAAGTTTTTGAGGACATTGCAAAAGAAGGCCGTAAGTTCGGGATTACCTTATTTCCGGCCACGCAGAGACCGTCCGAATTGAATCGTACAATCGTTGCACAGTGTGCAAACTTCATCGTTGGTAAACTCAACAACGAAAATGACAAGGTTTTGATTAAAGGCATGCTTCTGGATGGAGATGATGCGTTGATTGATTCCGTGACTATGTTCAGTCCCGGTGAGGTTCTGGTGATTGGTGATGCAGTGCCAATTCCTTTAAAAATCAAAGTGGATCTGGCATCAGAGCGGCCAATTTCTCGGACTATTAATTTCTGGGATGTTTGGAGAGAGGGAAAATCCTTAGATGTCACGGAATTGGCAGATAAATATTTATGATGTAAACGCCGCAAGGCTTTACATATAGCTCATGGCTTTGATTAATGTGTCACGACAGTATATTGATGCCATTGATATTGCCCCGCACGCTGATATCTGACCTGCGGGGCAGAAAGGAGGGCTATGGGAGACTATAAAGCATCTCCTGAAGAAATAGCCATTGTGCACAACGCAATAGGTATTGGGAGAGAAAATGCGACAACAAGACATGATTTATGCCGCATGACTGGTCTCGATGATCGAGTTGTAAGAGATGCGATTCAGAGCATCAGAAAAGATTATGCGGTTTTTATAGGAGCTACAGGTAAAGGATATTATATTCCCCGTGTTACTCGCGAGGAACGGAAAACGGCAGAGCGTTGGATATTATCACAAGAAAGACGTGCCGCCAGCATAAAAGAATCAGAACGCGGCGCAAAGATTTTTATGAAAAAATGTGACCAGCAAGTAGAGGGGCAGTTATCGTTGTTTGGAGGTTGCGATGGGTAAAGCACAGAGAGAAAAGGGCAAGCGTGGAGAACTCGAGCTTGCCGGGATACTCCGGGAGGAGGGATACGACACCAGAAGAGGGCAGCAGTATTGCGGTGCAGCTGGAAACGCTGATGTGATCGGTCTCCCAGGCATCCATATTGAGTGCAAGCGGGTCGAGAAGTTGAAGCTTTTGGATGCAGTAGCACAGGCGGTACATGACGCACTGCCCGGCCTGCTTCCGGCGGTATTCCATCGGCGCGACCGCTGCGAATGGTTGGTAACCATGCGGCTTACCGACTGGATCCAGATTTACAGAGAGTGGGAGGCCGGAAGAGATGAGAGATAGCTTCATTTTTTACGCCAGCTTCGCAAAAGCTATCAAGCGCAGACCGGAAACGGAACAGCTTAAGGCGCTGTGGGCCATCATTGATTACGGTCTGTATGGAATAGAACCGGAGGATGACGGCAGTGACGCGGCGTATATGTCCATTTTTGAGATGGCACAGCCTCAGATTGATGCCAACATCAAGCGCAAGGCTGATGGGGCGAAAGGTGGGCGTCCGGCGAAACAAACCTACACGGAAGAAACCAGTGGTAATGAAGATGGAAAACCAGTGGTTAAGAAGAAAAAGAAAGAAGAAAACAGTCCTGTTGTTGGATACATACCTTTGGTTGACGGAACTGAGTATGCTGTTACAGAAAACGCGCTTGCAGAGTGGCAAAAGCTTTACCCGGCCATAGATGCTAAACAGGAGTTAAGGTCACTTATTGGATGGAATAAAGCCAACCCTACACATAAAAAGACTCGTGCCGGAATTAACAGGCACCTTAATAGCTGGTTTTCCAGAGCGCAGAACAGTGCGAAAAAGGGCGGGCAGCAGAAGAAGCAGAATTCCTTTTGCAACTTCGAGCAACGCGACACTGACTATGACAGCATTGTCAATAACAGCGTAAAAGAGTGGATTGGAGGGGACGCATGATAAAGCTTTTAAAAGGTTTTGATATCCGTGTAAGAATCATGAGCGCAGAACATAAGCATCACAGATTCTGCGGTACCGTGATCGGCAGCTATGATGGTGTATACGGTGTGCTGTTGGATACCGGAGAGTATATGGATATTCCGGTAGGGCAGGCCCAGGTGATTATGGTAAAGGAGGGGTAGCATGGCAAGAAATCTCTATGCGGGTCGCTGCTATTGCTGCGGCGCATATGTCCCGGTCGGATACGGACACTTTGAGCGGTTTTATAATCCAGATCCAAAAGGCGCAAGATGGAGAATCAAGTGCGTTACGTGCGCATCTGGTCGGGTTGTACATGACACGGATCGCGAGGTGAAGCGTGCTTGGCGTAAGAGAAAAGAAGCCGATGAAGCGGCGAAAAATTAAGATTGGTGGTGATTTGAACATGAAAAAAGTGTGCCTCAATACGGAAAGAATGCTTGACGAGGCGAATCCCCAAGATGATGATTATAATCTTTGGAAAAAAGTTTACGAGCTTATGAATGGGGAAGATGCTTTTGTTTATGAAAGCTCAATAGAAAAAGGCAAATGGATCTTCTGTGGTCTGGTCGATGGGAAAAAGAATAAGGATCTGTTTTACTTGATCGAACAGGATAGCATGATTGGAAGATATATCGGAGACTGGGAAGAGTTTGAAGCAGATTGGGAAAGCGGAGCTTACGAACCAGATGGATGTATTTATTTGGATTTGAGAGATATTAACGAAAATTAAGATTTGGAGGATCAGCAATGGAAGTATCGAAATATTGTGAGATGTGCAAAAACAGTAATTGTAAGAAGCAGCAACCGGATATGGCAGATATGAAACCAACCTGCTACGCTGCGGTTGAAATGGTGGAGTACGAAGGAGACTATGTACCAAAAGAGTTGTGCTCTATCGACGCTCATGGCGGAGTGGACGACGTGGTGCCATGTAGCGGAACGTGCGAACAGGAAGAATGTGACACTTGCCAGATTAAGAGAAGAAAAGAGGACAAAACTATGATGAAATTAAATGAAACCGTGGATGGGATGAATAGCACAGATTATAAGGAAAGATTTAAGGCTGAGTATAATCAGTTGGCAATCAGATATTACGGTCTGCGTGGCATGATTGACAAGTGGGATGCCGGTACGCTGCCGTTTAAGCCGACCTGCCCGAGAAGTACCTATAATATGCAGCTGACCGCCATGACGGATTATCTGGCAGTATTAGAAGCCAGAGCCGTCATGGAGGGTATTGAGCTTGACAACGTAAACTGAGAGGTGGCGAATGATGATTAGAAGAAAATTCTACAAATGGATATATAAAAAGCTGTATTTAAGGATATGCAATATAGAACAAGGGTTTTTATTGCAGGATATCTCGATAGAAGCAACGATTGTATTCGCATGGAAAATCTACTCGAACAATACAGGGAATACATTATTAACTAAACTGAAATTTAACTCAATTTAACTCGTTTTAATTCAACTGCGAGTTGAGTTAACATAAGATTTTAAACAAGATACAGCGTTAAGAAGAACGAGCAGTTTATTGGAATACACACTGCAAAAGAGATTGCAAACCTGCTTAAATGCAAAGAGGGAACTGTTGGCGTATATGCCAGGAATGGCTTACGGCTTTACGGCGAGTATGAATTTAAGGCAGTAGACAGCAAGCCGTTGGCGAAAGAAATGCGCAGGTTATCTTTGGAATATGAAAAGGTGAGGACTCAGTTACTTAACAGCCGGTATGATTTGAGTAGAATCAAGATCATACCAGAAATGGAGCCAGAGGATGAGAACAAGGGAAGCAAAGATGATTGATTATGACGTACCCAAAGAGGACGAATCCCAGCTTGACACTTACTGTCGCAGCCCGGATCCTGAGATAAAGCTTATCCTTTTCGGATGCGCAATATCAAAGGCTCCCGGCATGGAGATAGTAATATATGAGAGCTTGACGGCAAAGGATCCGAAAGAAGCCGGGTATTACAGTCTTTTACGAAAAGGCCGGGACATTCCGGCCAAGACCGATGATTTTTACGGCTATCGAAGAAAAGTCAAAGCAGAGTTTTATCACAGGCTGAAGCTGTTCGGCTTGTGGGACTATAAACATAAGGGGATTTAGGATTATGACACATAAAAACAAGTGGTGGTCACCCGCCAAGATGATACCACCACTTACCTAATCTGCTTAGGCCCATTGTATCAAACTTAAGCGGATTACGCAAGAGGAGGATACTATGGGCCAGAATACAGGAAATTCTTGGACATGCCAGTCCGGCGGTGACAAGCATGTATTATGCTCAATCAACGCCAAAAACGCTGAGAGATGTCCGGGAAATGGTACAGATTTAAGGAGGAAAATAGGACAAGATGATAAACGGAGAACTTATTGTAGATAATTTTGCTGGGGGAGGAGGGGCTAGCACGGGTATTGAGGATGCAACAGGTTGTTGTGCGGACATAGCCATTAACCATGATCCGGAAGCTATTAAGATGCACAAGGCTAACCATCCGTACACAGAGTATTACATTGAGGATGTTTGGCAGGTTGACCCGGTAAAGGTGTGCAATGGGCATCCAGTGGGTCTGGCATGGTTTTCACCAGACTGTAAGCACTTCTCCAAGGCCAAAGGTGGAAAGCCGAAAGATAAGAACATTCGTGGTCTTGCATGGGTAGCTTGTAGATGGGCTGGATTGGTGAGACCGCGGGTGATCATGTTGGAGAACGTCGAAGAATTTAGGACATGGGGGCCGCTAAACCGTGCTCATCATCCGATCAAAGCAAAACAAGGTGCGACATTCCGGAAGTTTGTGCAACAGCTCACAGAACTTGGATACGAAGTACAGTTCCGGGAACTTGTAGCGGCGGATTATGGAGCGCCGACAATGAGAAAGCGTTTCTTCATGATCGCGAGATGTGATGGTAAGCCGATTGTATGGCCAGAGCCTACACACGGACCGGCAGACAGCGCGGAAGTGAAACAGGGATTGCTTAAGCCGTATGTTGGAGCATATACACAGTTGGACTTTTCGCTTCCGTGCCCGTCTATCTTCGACACATCGGAAGAAATCAAAGAGAAATACGGTATCCGGGCAGTAAGACCGCTCGCAAAGAAAACGATGGATCGTATTGCACGTGGCGTAAAAAAGTTTGTTTTAGACAATCCAGCGCCATTTATAGTGCCGATAGGATATGGAGAGAGAAAGGGACAGGGGATTGAAGCGCCGATTATGACGGTGGACGGATCGAACCGATACGGTCTGGTGACATCCTTCATCAGCAAGTTTTACAAGAGCGGGACCGGGCAGGACATTCGCGAACCACTGCACACGATCACCGCCGGAGACGGGCATTTTGGAGAGGTACGGGCTTTCTTGACAAAATATTACGGATCCGGCACGGGGCAGGACATAAAAGAGCCACTTGATACGATCACAGCGCAGGATAGATTCGGACTTGTAACAATATACGGCACTGAATACCAGATTGTTGACATTGGCCTGCGGATGCTGGAGCCGAAGGAGTTGTATGGATGCCAGGGGTTCCCGGAAGATTACATAATCGACCGTGACTGCGAAGGAAAGGTATATCCACGGGCTGAACAGGTGCGGCGCTGCGGAAATGCAGTTTGCCCGCCGATACCAACGGTGCTGGTGCGAGCGAACTTAAAGGATTTGTGTGTTGCGAAGCGGTTGCCAAACTGCCGTGTGGATCGCTTGAAAGAAGAGACAGGCGGGCAGTTACGATTTGCATAATAAGGAGAGAGATATGAAATATAAGAAAAAACCTGTGGCTGTAGAAGCATTTCAGTATGACGGAGATTTAAAGGGAGCAGATGGTAAATATTATGTTCCTGACTGGGCGGCTGAAGCATATGAAAAAGGCATCATGTATTATGATTTGACAGAATTGTTTATCAACACATTAGAGGGTACGCACCATGTAAGTGTAGGTGATTACATTATTCAAGGGCTTAAAGGCGAACTGTATCCATGCAAGCCGGATATTTTCGTAAAAACCTATGACGTTTTGACTGGAGATAAACCGGAAACCAATTCGATCAGCAGGGTGTTAGAAAAGTTACATGAGATTGCTGATAATGGGTCCGACATGATTCTTGTTGCGGATAAACCAGAGTATTATGACGGGTACGAAGACGGTGCATTGAAAGCAATAGAAGTCATAAAAGAAGAGTTTGGATTAAATTTAAGATTGAGGTGATGAAGTGGAAGGCTATGAAAAAGATTTTGAAGACCAAAGAAAAGCTATGGATGAGAGACTGGCAAGAACGTATGATTTGGGTCAGATTAATGCATTAAATACACTAATCAGAGCAGTGAATAACGGGCTTTGGGACTCGATGACATATGAGAATGTTGTATTGATGAGAGATAAGCTGATGCAGGCAATGGAAGCAGATAATTAAGATTTGGAGGTCGTAGATAAAGATGAGAATTAATTTAAGTACTAAATCGGTATCAGAAATGGACATGCTCGAACTGCCATATAATGATTGCTATGTGAAAGATCGGCAGGCAATGTACAGAGACTACGATACAGATATGTCAGCTAGAGACTTGATCAGAGCAGTTTATAAGGCTAGAAGCGAAGATATGCCGCCGGAGTTTTACACGGATAATGAGACATTTGATGAGATTATTTACGATAACCTGCAGTTTGGCATTGATACATTTGACGGTCTCATGGCTGTGTTTTATCGGCAGCTTTGGTCTAAGGCAGATATGCGAGAGGTGCTGCTGGAAATATCAAAAGTCTATGATATTACGGAGTTTATTTAAGATTTAGGAGACATGATGAGAGTTGCATTGATTGATGTGGACGGCCACAACTTCCCAGGATTGCCACTTATGAAGCTATCGGCATGGCATAAGCAGCGTGGGGATACAGTGGAGTGGTACGATCCGCTGACAGCATGGGCAGATCCACCGGACAGGGTGTACATGAGCAAAGTGTTTACGTTTACGCCAGACTATCCGCATCCTGTGAATGGTATGGAGATCATACGAGGCGGCACTGGATATACATATCCGTCCGGCGGTGAGCCGTTGCCGCCGGAAATTGAGCATATCTATCCGGACTATGGTATGTATCCAGAACTGTGCAAGGACACTGCATATGGATTTCTGACGCGAGGATGCCCGAGGGGGTGCGGTTTTTGCATAGTTGGGAAAAAAGAAGGACAATGCAGTAAAAAAGTGGCTAATCTATCAGAATTTTGGGCCGGGCAGAAAAATATAGTGCTTTTGGATCCTAACATGTTTGCGTGCAAGGACTGGAAAGATTTAAGTCAGCAGCTCATTGATAGCAGAGCATGGGTGGATTTTTCCCAAGGATGTGATATCCGTATAATGAAGGTGGAGAAGGCCAGCTATCTTAAGCAAATGAGAATCAAGCAGATACATTTCGCTTGGGATCGATACGAAGATAAAAATATGATTGTTCCGAAATTTGAAATGTTTAAGAAGGAAACAGCATGGGATTATCGAAAAATGAGTGTGTATATACTGTGTGGGTTTGATACAACACTGGAACAAGATCTGGAGCGAATATATACGCTGAGAGATATTGGATACAGCCCATATGTGATGATCTACGATAAGCACAAGCTGCGGAATGGAGATGATCTCAAACGTTTGCAACGTTGGGTGAACTCAAGGTATGCTTTTGCAGCAGTAAAACGATTTGAGGATTATAAGTAAAACTGAAATTAGGATTCGAAGGGAGCGCGAAATGAAAAACATAGACCTTATAAGAAACGCATCTGAGGATGAATTGATTGAACTGCTACACACAAAAGATTTCGACTGTGATGAAAGATGCAAGGATTTTGGGTACGGATGTAGAGGAAAATGCAATCATGATTATGGCCGGGATTTTATACGAGAGTGGCTTAATACAGAGGTTTAATGAATAATAAATGGACAGGGCATATCACCATAACAAGGGGATACGCCCTGTTTTTGTATAACATAAAATCAAAATAGGGTGATAGTATATGAACCTTAACCAGATACAAAGAAAGCTGCAAAGAGCATTGCTCACAAAGCAGTTTGTAACAAAGATAGGGACAAGCCAGTTTTACAGTGCGGATCAGAACCGGATGATAACCATGTACAGCGTGAGTACACCTACACTGCAATATGTGAAAGGCAAGTGGAAAACAAAGGACTATGAGATCATCCGGACTGCATCACAGGTAGATGTTGTCATGACATTAAAGGAGATGTGGGAAGCACTGGCGGACTGGGAATGATGGCAGGTGGTGATGAATGGCTGAGCTTACGCCGAAGCGGAAAACGTTTGCGGACAACTTCATAGAGAATGGCGGGAATGCGACTGACGCGGCTAAAAAAGCGGGATACAGTGCAAGAACAGCGTATTCAACAGGAAACAGATTGTTGAAAAATGATGAGATTCGTGCATATATAGCTGAAAAGCAATCAGAAATTGAAAGGCAAAAAGGCACCGACATTATGTCTTTGGCAGAAATTCAGAAACGCCGTTCCATGATCGCAAGGGGTGAACTGACCGATTCATTCGGATTTGCTCCGGACTTCTCCGATCAGCTCAAATCTATGAATGATCTGGAAAAAACATTAAAAATTAAGCAAGAGCAGGAAGAAAAGAAAGCAGCAGAGGAAGCTGCCAGAAATGCAAAAGAGTATCACATGGATCTGTATAACATTCCTGATTGTTTTCACTGGGCTATTAGAGATATTCGAGATAAGGAACATCTGGAGTATGTATTTAAAGGCGGACGTGGCTCCACAAAATCAACCACTGTTGGAATGACTATAGTAGAGTTGATGAAGAACAACCATGATATTCATGCAGTTGTCTGTCGTAAGGTCGGGAACACCATTAAGGATTCTGTATACAACAAAATCAAATGGGCCATTGGAAAACAGGAATTTACAGAAGAATTTGATTCTAAGTTATCACCTATGGAGATTACACTGAAATCAACCGGACAAAAGATATACTTCCGTGGCGCTGATGACCCTGACAAGATTAAATCTATCAACCCTGAGTTCGGATATATTGGTATTCTCTGGTTTGAGGAGTTGGATCAATTCGCGGGACCTGAGGAAATTCGTAAGATTGAGCAGTCTGCGATTCGTGGTGGCAACCTTGCATGGATATTTAAGAGCTTCAATCCACCAAAAACAATGAATAACTGGGCTAATAAGTATGTTCTTGAACCAAAAGAGAACAGAATAGTTCATTCATCAACTTACTTGGATGTGCCAAAAGAATGGCTTGGACAGCCGTTTATTGACGAAGCAGAGCATCTGAAAGAAGTCAATCCAAACGCTTATGAACATGAATATATGGGAATTGCGAATGGAAACGGCGGAAACGTATTTGAATATCTGGAGATTAGAGATATTACAGATGAAGAAATCAGTCGCATGGATCGTGTTTTCGCTGGCGTAGATTATGGATGGTACCCGGATGCCTTCTGCTATCTCAGGACCTATTACGATTCTGCCAGAGAGAAAATATATCTGATTGACGAATTGTATGTAAATAAATGGAGCAACTCCAAGACCGCTGATTGGATCAAGAAGAAAGGCTATGATGATTACACGATGATATGTGATTCTGCGGAGCCTAAATCCGTGAATGACTTCCGAGACGCCGGACTCCCAGCAAGAGGAGCAATCAAAGGACCGGGAAGTATCGAGTATGGTTTTAAATTCTTACAGACAAAGACACTTGTCATTGACCCGAAGCGGACACCGAATGCATACAAGGAAATTACGGAGTATGAGTATGATCGGGACAAAGAGGGAAATGTAATAAGCGGTTATCCTGATGGAAACGATCATGCAATCTCGGCGCTTAGATATGCTTATGAGCCGTTATTTAACAGAAGGGGGTACAGTGCATAATGAGTAGAATAGGAATAGAGCTACCGAAAGAGTATTCGGACAGATTTGACAAATTGCGTCAGAATCGAGTAGAAGTCAGCTTTTACAAATATGGCACAGCAGCAGACAACTTTGGAATGAAATTAGTAGATGCACTTGAATCACACGATATGTGCATTAAAAAATATAAAGAAACTGGAAACACAGAATATCTTTGCGATGCAGCAAATTATCTCATGTTTGAGTTTATGTATCCACAGATTCCAAATGCATTTTTCAAAGCAACAGACAGTGGAGAGAGTGCCGGAGTTGCCGGAACACCAATAAATCATCTAAAAGAAAAATGGTGACTAAATGGGACTTATAACAACACTAAAAAGGTGGTTTAACATGATTTTTAAAAGGCAGGCAGAGAACGACTTTAATGTGGAATCCATCGTATCTCCAGAGATGGAAAAAGCTATAGACCAGTGTGCGAAGATATACCACGGTCAGCCGGAGTGGTTGGACGATGATGAGGGCATTAAGACTATCAACTTTGCAAAAGCGCTTTGTTCCGAAACTGCCCGCCTGACAACACTGGGTATCGGAATACATCTGGAGGGCAGCACCCGTGCAACGTGGTTGCAGCAGCAGATAGACCTTGTCTATTCAAAGCTCCGCGACTGGGTAGAGTACGGATGCGCATACGGCACCGTGTTTTTGAAGCCAAACGGCACAAGCCTGGATGTATTCACCCCGGCGGACGTGCTGCTTGTGGACTATGACAACTTGGATGTGCGCGGCATCATCTTCAAGGACAGCTACCAGTCCGGGAAGAAATGGTACACCCGTCTGGAGTATCACAGATTTGTGGAGACGGTACAGGATGGCGTGAAGCTCTACCCATACTATGTGAGTAACCGGGCATACGTTTCTAAATCTGCTGAGAGCCTGGGTGATCCTGTGCCGCTGGCACGGACCAAATGGGCTGATATGTTGGAGGACACGCCGCCGATACTTAAGGCATCCGGGGAGCCACTGGACAAGCCGATGTTTGGTATCTTCCGCACGCCGCAGGCCAATAACGTAGATATATCGTCCCCACTTGGGCTGCCGATATTCCGCGAAGCCGTAGAGGAACTGAAAGACCTTGACATAGCATACAGCCGGAATGCGGGAGAGATATTTGACAGCCAGAAGATCATACTGGCAGATGACAGACTGATGTATGAGAGCGGGCAGAAGATAAAACACCGTGGCCCGGCGGATGCTGTTGGGCTTCCTCATTACGTTAAAAACGTATTCGGCAACGATGCAAAGGAGTTTTACAAGGAGATCAACCCACAGCTTAACACCGATGCCAGAATCAAGGGCATCAATAACCTGTTAAGCCAGATAGGATACAAGGCCGGATTTGCAAATGGGTACTTTGTATTTAATGAGTCCTCCGGCATCCAGACGGCTACAGGCGTGGAAGCTGACCAACAGCGCACAGTCCAGTTTATCAAGGATGTGCGCGATCAATTGGAAGCATGCCTTAATGCCACCATATACGCACTTAACGTATACGCAGACCTTTACAACCTGTCACCTGTAGGGCATTATGAGGTTACATATGACTTTGGTGACATCCTGTATGACCGGGAAGCAGACCGGAGCCGCTGGTGGCAGTATGTTACGCAAGGCAAGGTCCCGGCGTGGTACTACTTCGTGAAGTTCGAGGGCATGACCGAAGAGGATGCAAAGGCTATGGTTGAGGAAGCGCAGCCAGACGAAAGAAAGCTGTTTGACGAAGAATAGGAGGTATGGAGATGATAAGTAACTGTGGGCATGATGAGCGCGGCAAGTATTCCGGCGGCAAGGCAGGAGATCAGAAGGGGGATGAGTGGGCCGTTATCCCGTGGTATAGCCGCCCGTGGGGCGTTATGCTCCGCCACCCAAACGCAGCGGTAGGAAAAAAGATTGCTGAACTTGCGGAAAGAGCGGCGAAGAATGACCATATTGGCTACGATCAGGGAGACCGTTACACCTTCTGGCAGCAGCTGAAAGCATCCGGCTACGACCCGGAGAAGATCACGGTTGACTGCGAAGCGGACTGTAGCTCCGGCGTTGCGGCATTGGTAAAAGCCACTGGATATCTGATGCAGGACAAAAAGCTCCAGGGAGTGAGCATCTACTGTTATACAGGTAACCTCCGGGCGGCGCTTGTGAAGGCAGGGTTCGGCACATACACAGAAAAAGAGTACCTTAACGGTGATACTTACCTGCGTCCTGGTGATATCCTACTGTTGGAGGGCCACCATGTAGCGATTAATCTGACCGAAGGAAAGCTGGCCAACGTAGGAAACTATATGACCGGATGGCGCAAATCATCTGACGACAAGTATATGTATTTCTCCGGCGGCGAAGCCTTAAAAAACCGCTGGGAACTTATCAACCATCACTGGTACCTGTTTGACGCAGACGGCTATATGCTGACCGGGTGGCACAGGTGGGACGGCTACAACACAGATCCAGAGGGAAACACCGGGGACTGGTACTATCTGGATGAGACTGCCGGGGGAGTACTGGAGGGTGCTTGTTGGCACAGCCGGGACAATGGAAGCATGGAAATATGGTATGTAGAGTAGAGGGAGCAGTAGTAATGGTCAAAGAAGCTCAGCCAGACGAACCAACATTATTCGGAGAGGAGCAAAAAGATGGCAGATAAACCAGTAATAAGGGAAGAAAAATATCTTGCGTACTTGACAGGTGATTACACGGGCGGACTCCAGAAGCCAATAACGAGAACAGAGAAGTATTTATACGAATTATGTTTAAAAGGAATTGGCGGGGACATCTCGCCGGAAGAAGTCAAGAACGCAGTAAATGAGTACCTTGAAAAGAATCCAGTCAAGCCCGGAGCCACCACAGAACAGGCACAGCAGATCGAGCAGAACAAGACAGACATTGCTTCACTGAAAACGGAAACTGATTCACTAAAGGAAGATTTAGAGATTTCACTATTAGAAAACGACAGACTATATGAAGGTACAAATCTTACCGAAAAATTCAAAGATGAAATCGCTAATTACTCAGACATCTGGCAGTGGATCAAAGCTAGAATCAAGGCAGGAAGCTTTGCGGGTATTCATGTGAATGATTATATCCGCTGGCAGACCACAGATAACAAATGGATTGAGTCACGTGTTGCTGGTATCAACACCTACAGGAGATACGGTGACCGTGAAGTGCCAAACCATATTGACTTTATTAGTAAAGACCTGTGGCCGACACTACATGTAATGAACCCGGTCAATTACAACAATGGTATTATTCCAACTGAGAACCTGTCCGGTGACGGCACGAAAACAGCTTTTGTACTGACAAACGAAATGGCTGGCATTGCGTCTGTTACGATTGGCGGTACTGCGGTGACAAGCTACACATACGACATTGACACTCACACAATCACTTTTACCGAAGCACCGGCAACAGGTACAAACAATATCATAGTAACCGGAACCGGATCAGAGTATCTTTGGTTAGCTTCAGATTTGTATTTGTATGCAAACAGCTTAAAAGGTCATGTGGCAGGCGGTACAAGTAAAACATCGCCGGTAAAACTGGTAGACTATACAAAAGATGGTATCTGGTCGAAACTTCCGGAAGCCTTAAAATCTGTAATTGTGACCAAACGTGCATTACTTCCTCAGCGATATTCAGCATCCGGGATGTTATCAAATAATAATTCCTGGAGCTGGAAGGATATGGGTAAACTCTGGATCCCGTCAGAAATTGAAGTATATGGTTGTGGTGTGTGGGCGGAAAACGGATATGACAAGGGTGGATTTGTGCAGTATCCGATATTCAATTGCAATATGCGACGTGTAAAAGAACTGGGAGATGGAGGTGATCGCAACAACTGGTGGCTGCTCTCTGCTCCCACTGGCAACACCAGCAACTTCTGTAGTGTCTACAACAACGGTAGTGCCAACAGCAACAGTGCTTCCAACACCTTGGTGGGGTTGCCCGTCTGCTTCCGAATTGCGTAGTGAAAGGAGATTAAATCTATGAATTATAAAGCCGAAATAGTAGCTCTAAAAAGTTTACTTGCTGACACTGATTACAAGGCATTAAAACATGCCGATGGAGTAATGAGTGATGAAGAATATGAGCCTGTTAAAGTACAAAGAAAAGAATGGCGTAGACTTATCAATGAGTATGAAGAAAAAGTGAAAGGAATGGATGAATCGGAGTTTATGTAATTAACTAAAGAGGGCTTTAGTTAACTAAGCGTCTTATGACCATTGTTTATGCTTCTCTCCCAAAAAACAGCTGAAGACCGAAAGAGGTGATATATTATACTTAATCCAGAATATTTACGCCAGATAGCAGAGGGCAGCGAGGATATAGCATCTTCGCTGCATAGCTATATTATCGGGCAAATCATTGAAGCTATCATGATCCGGTTGGGGCGCGGGGAGAAGTACATACTCACATCATCCGACCGCTGGCGCATCCAGATACTACAGGATGCTGGATATCTGTCGCATAATATCACGCAGGAGATAGCTCGATACACCAATCTACAGCGCGAAGAGGTAGCCGCCGCAATGGAGGAAGCCGGAGTGAAAGCAATGGCATACGATAAGGCTGTATACGAAGCTGCCGGGATAGCTACGGAAGCCCTGGAACAGTCTCCGGCACTGGTTCGGATACTCCAGAGGGATTATGAGGCCACTATGGGCGAATGGTCGAACATGACAAGAACGACCGCAGAAGCCGCACAGAGCCTTTTTATAAGCGAGTGCGACAATGCGTACCATAAGGTCATAAGCGGCGCTGTATCGTACACACAGGCTGTCAGAGAAGCGGTTGAGACGATTGCGCAGAATGGCGTTGTGGTCCAGTATCCAACAGGCCATAAAGACACCATTGAGACGGCAACAGCGCGGGCGGTGCGTACCGGGATATCTCAGGCTTCCGGTGACATATCCATGCAGCGGATGAAAGAGCAGGAATGGGACATCATCCTTGTATCGGCACACATAGGGGCCAGAACGGGAGACGGTGGGGCGAATCCGGGAAACCACCTGTGGTGGCAAGGGCAGTTTTATAGCCGAACCGGGCAAGACAAGCGCTTCCCTCCGTTTTCTCTGACCGGATATGGCACGGGAGAGGGCCTGGGCGGTTGGAACTGCCGTCACAGCTTTGGCCCCGGTGACGGGGTAAATAATCCGTACAAGGATATCCAAACTGCGGACAACGAGCGCATGGAGAAGTTGGAGCAGCGGCAACGAGCATTAGAGCGCAGAATCCGCAAAACAAAGCAAGCGGTTATGGGCCTACAGACGGCGGTAGAAAACTGCAAGGATGATGCGCTGCGCTTCGAACTGCAATCCGAGCTTGACAGGAAGTCTTATCTACTCCAGAAGCAGAACAAGGCATACAACGAGTATTGCAAAACTAATGAGCTGCGTCCGTTAGCCGACCGCCTTAAGATAGCAAGGTGGGGCAGAGAACAGGCGGCAAAGGCGCAAGGAGCCGCACGGCGGTATGAAAATCTGAAAGGGTGACTGGTATGATTGATTATGACGTTGCGTGGGAATATTACAACCCGAATCCGGCCGGGAAGCGGGTAGGGGACTGCGTGATAAGGGCCATCTGCAAGGCAACGGGTAAGGACTGGACAACGGTTTTTTCCGGGATAATGGTAAGGGCCTGCGCCTTGTGTGATATGCCATCCGCGAACTATGTTTGGGGCGCGTATCTCAAAAGCCTTGGGTATCGGCGGCACCTGATAGACGATCACGGCCAGAATATCTATACCGTGGTAGATTTCTGCGTGGAGCATCCGCGCGGTACTTACATACTTTGCATAGACGGTCATGCAGTATGTGTGCAGGACGGCCATATATTTGACACCTGGGACAGCGGCGGCGAAATCCCAGTATACTACTGGGAGAAAAGCAATGAGTAGATGGGTAGATAAATTGCCGAACGGAGAACTCCGCGAAGAAATAGCAGATATTAACGGATGCAGGCATATGTATAACCAAATATGCTGCAATCCAAACAGCGAGTTTTGCACTTGGGATATAGGTGAGGATGATTGCCGAAGTTGCATATTTTTTGAACCAGAGGAGACAACAGATGATTGACTTAGAGTTTGTGCGTACTATCGTATCAATTTGCAGCGGCATTGGCACCATCGGAGCCGCCGCCGGGGTGCTTTACACGGTCTATTCCCATGCGAAGAAACCGCAGCAGGATATAGAGAAGCGCGTTGGCGCTATTGAGACGGATATCAAAGACATCAAGGAGAAGCTAGACAACGATTATTCCAACATCAAGCAGAACCGGGAAGATACCCAACTGCTTATGAGGAGCATGTTTAATTTGATTGAAAACAAGATAACCGGAAACAACGTGGAGGGTTTAAAAAAAACCCGGGACGATCTGTTGGAAGCCCTGACAAAAAATTAAGAGGTCTGATATTGAAAGTGTATGATTTTACAGTCCCTGAGCTTAACAGGTTCCGGGCGCTTGCGAATTTTACACCAGATGAAAGAACTTTATTTGAGTACCGGGCCGCTGGCGTTCCGATGGAGATATGTGCTGAAAACATGAATGTCAGCCTTGCCACCGCGAAGAGGATCAGCCGCCGGGTAAACTCAAAGATTATTCGCGTATGCGGAACTTTATAGATACTTTATTGAGCCTTTGATGAACTGTCAGGGGCTTATTTTTTATGCCAAAATATAAGTATGGAGCAGATGTTTTCCGATGACTATGTGGTAGAGATACCTATAAAAACCGATTACCACGATATTTTGATCTTTTTGGAAGAATTGGAGGAAATCGAACATGGCAGCATATCCGAACATGTATCAGCCATACCAGCCGTATCAGGATCGTATGGCGCAGATGAACCAATACCAGCCCGTCCCACAGCCGATGGCACCGACAAATAACCAAGGAATACTATGGGTGCAGGGCGAGACTGGGGCGAAGTCTTACCTTGTTGCTCCCGGATCATGCGTACTGCTGATGGACAGCGAAGCGGAGCGCTTTTACATCAAGTCAACGGATGTTTCCGGTATGCCGCAACCTTTACGCGTATTTGAGTACCACGAAATAAACGGAAGAATGCCACAGAAACAGCCGGAAGCAGTCATGAATGATATGTATGTTACCCGTAAAGAGTACCAGGACCTTTTTGACAAATACAATGAGATTCTGGACAAGATAAATTCGTTTCCAGCAAGCGGCGGCTCTACTGTCAAACCAGAGAGCCGGAGATCAAAGGGAGGTGCGGCAGCAGATGAGTAACCCATTATTCCAAATGTTCGGCGGCATGCCGATGGGCGGCAACGGCCCCATGCAGATGATGCAGCAGTTTGCGCAGTTTAAGCAAAACTTTAAGGGAGACCCAAAAGCTGAGGTACAAAAGATGTTGCAGTCTGGCAGAATATCACAGGCGCAGCTTAATCAGGCTCAGCAGATGGCACAGCAGTTTCAACGGATGCTGGGCGGCATGAAATAGTACATTATCCTGGCCGGGAATGTAAATAAATCAAAGGAGATATCAATATGGATGGAACTTACAGCTTAGCCGATATTGCGGCGGCTACCGGAACCAACAACCGGAACAATGACGGTATGTGGGGTGGGGACGGCGCATGGTGGATCATTATCTTGTTCTTGTTCGTCTTCTGCGGATGGGGCAACGGCAATGGCTGGGGAAACGGCGGAGGTGGAGCAGCCGGAAGCGCATACACCGATTCCGCAATCCAGCGTGGCTTTGACAACCAGGCAGTTATCAGCAAACTGGACGGCCTGTCCAGCGGCCTGTGTGATGGCTTCTATGCCATGAATAACGGTATGCTTACCGGATTCAACGGCATCAATACAAACGTCATGCAGACTGGCTTCGGCATCCAGCAGGCTATTAACGCCGACACTGTAGCCAACATGCAGAACACTAACGCACTCCAGGCGCAGCTTGCTCAGTGTTGCTGTGAGACCCGGGAAGCAATCCAGGGTGTAAACTACAACATGGCGCAGAACACCTGCGCACTCCAGAACACCATGAACAACAACACCAGAGACATTATTGACAGCCAGAACGCAGGAACCAGAGCTATTCTGGACTACCTGTGCAACGAGAAGATTTCTTCCCTCCAGGCTGAAAACAATGATCTCAGACGTGCTGCATCTCAGGATCGTCAGAGTGCATTACTTACTACCGCTATGGCAGCGCAGACCCAGCAGCTCATTAATGCAATCAATCCGGCACCGATTCCGGCTTACCAGGTGCCGAACCCGAACGCGTACTACGGCTGTAACACTGGATGCAACTGCTGACAACCTCATATCTGTATCTTCTAATGTTTCGTTGACCTCAACAAGACATTGGATGTTCGGCCCAGAGCCGGTATTACGCAAATCGGCAGGCTCAGTCCTGCCTTTTTGCGATATGAAAAAGGAGAAAAAACAATATGGCTGAATATGTAGCTGTTGCCGCTCAGGAAGTGGCAGTGAATGGAAACGTAGTATACACCAACACCGCTGTAAAAGGAACCGCATGCGTACAGCACCGGGAGGGCAGCGGCATCGTTACCCTCAGAGGTATGACCAATCAGTGCAAGGCCCGCTATTTTGTGAACTTTTCTGCGAACGTTGCAGTGCCGACCGGAGGAACCGCGGGAGCAATTTCTCTTGCTGTTGCTATCGGCGGCGAACCAGTCTTATCCTCTCAGATGATATCCACACCGACCGCCGTGGAAGCGTTTAACAATGTGTCTGCCGGAATCTTTGTTGATGTGCCGCGCGGATGCTGCCTGAATGTTGCAGTGGAGAACACCAGCACTCAGGCTGTCACCGTGGCAAACGCAAATCTTGTGGTTACACGGGTAGCGTAAGGAGGTGGGATGATGAGAGATGTTAAAGATTTATGTGCACGTATCGAGGATGAGATTGGAAAGATCGCAGAAAAAGGACTTTCTGTGAGCAATTTGGATACCGCTTTTAAGCTGATTGACATGTACAAGGACATCAAAAACACGGAGTACTGGGACAAAAAGAGCGAGTATTATATGACTGTGCTAGATCAGATGCGTGACGGTGTAGGTGACTACAGCGAACGCCGTGGACGGGATAGCATGGGCCGCTACAGTTCTTCCGATGGCTGGATGATGCCGGACTATGACCGCGGAGCTTCTTACATGCGCCGCGGCGAACATTACGTGCGAGGGCATTACAGCCGCAATGACGGACGGGATGCTTACGATGATTACATGACTCAGAAACAGAGCTACCGTTCTGGAAAATCCGAAGACTGCAAGCGTAAGATGCTGGCAGCACTGGAGGAGCATCTGGACGGGCTGACTGCCGAGATTGGGGACATGTCAAAAGATGCGGAATGCCGCGAGGAACGTGATCTTGTAAAGCGGTATGTTGACAAGCTTAGAGATATGCTGTAGATGTGTGGATAGCTTACATACTGATAAATGATACATTATAAGCGCAGTGAAGATTAACCTCCTGTGAATCTTTTCTAGCCGATTTACACCTCCCGCGCACGCCCTTAAATATAAACGGGTTATCCCGGAGGTTAAAAGCGGGTGAAATTCCCGGCGTGCGCATTTGCCATACCAATGGCACGGATTTTTGTTTTGGCAAAATCCTCATTTCCCCTCATAGCTGATAGGCTGTTAAGGCGGCTTACGACCGCCGTGAGGGTTCTTGCTGTTCACCCCTAGCCAATGCAGCAAGACTTTTCGCATCGAATTCTTTCTCGAAACACCGGTTGCAATATGTAGCCGGTGTTTTAGGACCGTTAGCTCAGCGGTGAGAGCGCCCGGCTCATAACCGGGTGGTCCGGGGTTCGAATCCCTGACGGTCCATTACCCCGCCCGTGGTCTATCGGGCTTAATCCATTACCTGCGGCGGCAGGTCAATAAACACGGCCAGGAGGATAGATATGCAGAAACTTATTGAAACACTTGGATCATTTGGCATCGAAATTCCGGAGGATAAGCAGGCAGATGTAAAAAAGGCATTGTCTGAGCATTACAAGAATGCTGGAGAGGTCTCTAAAACACTGTCAAAGGTCGAAGGCGAGCGTGATAACTGGAAGAGCCGAGCAGAAACGGCAGAAGCTACACTCAAAAAATTTGACGGTATCGATCCGGATAATATCAAAACAGAGCTTGATACATGGAAACAGAAAGCAGCAGATGCAGAGAAAGACTTTAATGATAAAATCTACGAAAGAGATTTTGCGGATGCACTCAAATCTGCGCTGGAGGATGTTAAATTCTCTTCCGAGGCTGCTAAAAAGGCTGTTATGGCAGACATCAAAGCAGCTGGTCTTAAGCTTAAGGACGGAAAGATTCTTGGCCTTAATGACCTGTTGGAGCAGATGAAGAAAGACGATGCATCTGCGTTTGTTGACGATGATCAGCAGGCGGCATTGCAGAGCCAGGCAAGATTTACTACTGGTATCACACATAACAACAAGCCGGGAAAGATGACAAAGGCAGATATCATGAATATCAAGGATGCCGGAGAACGTCAGGCTGCCATTGCAAGTAACATGTCACTGTTTGAGTGATCCAATAACCGACCATGCGCTTTGAGCGTGGCCGCTGACCTACACACCTTTTAACAGCTATAGGTAGAAAGGATTTTTTATGGCAAAAACCAATCTAATTAAGCAGGAAAACATCCAGGTTCGCGCACGCGAAGTGGATTTTGTTACCCGGTTTGAAAGAAACTGGGAACACCTGCGTGAAATTCTTGGCGTGCTGAGAATGATTAAGAAAGACCCGGGGTCCACTCTTAAATCTAAGTACGCACAGGGCAAACTTGAAAGTGGCCTTGTTGGAGAAGGCGAGGAAATCCCGTACTCCAAATTCGAGGTCAAGGAAAAGAGTTACGCAGAGATCACCGTAGAGAAGTATGCAAAAGCGGTGTCTATCGAAGCTATCAAGACTTACGGCTACGATGTTGCCGTGGAGCTGACTGACGATGAGTTTCTTTTCGAACTCCAGACCGATGTTACCGGACGGTTTTACACCTATCTTAAGACCGGAAGCCTTACCTCTACTGAGAGTACCTTCCAGATGGCTCTTGCTATGGCAAAAGGCCGCGTTGAGGATAAGTTCAAGCAGATGCACAGATCTATCCCGAACGGAATCGTTGGCTTTGTGAACGGTCTGGATGTGTATGAGTACATCGGTGCGGCAAACATCACCGTGCAGAATCAGTTCGGCTTCCAGTATGTAAAGGACTTCATGGGATTCAATACCATCTTCCTGCTGTCTGAGAGCGAGATTCCGCGTGGTAAGGTCATTGCTACCCCGGTAGATAACATCGTGCTGTACTATGTGGACCCGAGCGATTCTGACTTTGCAAAAGCCGGACTGGTTTACACCGTGGCAGGCGAGACCCCGCTCATTGGTTTCCATACCCAGGGCAACTACCACACAGCAGTTTCTGAAGCATTTGCCATCATGGGCATGGTACTGTTTGCAGAGTACCTGGACGGCATCTCCGTTATCAGCTTCGGCGGCTCTGAAACCCTTGGTGATCTGACTGTGGCTTCCGCAGAAGGCACCGATAGCGGAACCACTAAGCTGACCGTTACCCCGGCAAAGGGGAATGAGGGCAATGTATACAAATACAAGGTTGCATCCAGTCAGACAACCGTGGAGTATGGCCAGAATGTAAAGAACTGGAGCGCATGGGACGGCAAGTCCGATATAACCGCTGCAACCGGGCAGGTTATCACGGTAGTTGAGTGCGACAGCACCTATAAAGCACTGAACGCAGGACATGCGACAGTAACCGCAAAGGCGTAAGGAGGGTTCCGGCATGGCATATGCAGACTATGAGTTTTACATAAAATCATTTTTCGGCAATGTCGTGCCGGAATCTGATTTTATGCGGCTGGCTGAGAGGGCGAGCGACTTTATTGACCGCTTGACCTTTGACCGGCTGGCAGACGGATTACCGTCCGATGATCGGCAGCAGAAGCGTATAAAAAAGGCGGTCTGCGCCGTTGCAGAAATGTTGTATCAGATTGATGTGGCTGAGAAAAATGCATTATCAGCGGCGAAGGGAACATCAGTCTCTATCCCTGGCGGCTGCACCGCTACTGGCATTGTAACCTCTGTATCATCTGGCAGTGAATCCATTTCCTACGCCACGCCTCAGCAGATTGGAGCGAGTGCAAAGGAATGG
>ERZ1034980.233-NODE-233-length-45191-cov-7.928394_pt1 | contig 45191 bp, 36 predicted proteins | sample MGYA00520622_ERZ1034980 | MGnify/ENA primary metagenome ERZ1034980 (study PRJEB33766, sample SAMN09781791) | gut metagenome | biome: gut microbiome | host: Homo sapiens | place: Madagascar | study: EMG produced TPA metagenomics assembly of the PRJNA485056 data set...
TTCCCCTAGAGGGGAAGGCTGCGATACGAGAATACCATCTTCTAAAAAAGGCGGCAAAGCCGCCACCTGAACCCTGAACCTTGAACCCTGAACCAAATGAAAGCAAAGTAAAAAGGGGCTGCGAAGAAATGAGGATTCATTTCTTCACAGCCCCTTTTGTTACTCTTCTATTTCCTCAAAATCCATCTCATGCATCACCGTCATGACGGCATCATGGGAAAACCCCCTTCGCAGGAGAAAGGAGGCTGACTTTTTGAAATCTGTCCGTAGCTTCGGGCTCATGCCCCACTTCTTTTGCAGGAGGGCAGCCGCCATCTCGATCTCTTCCTCAAGCTGCAGGTGCTTCTCCGTAGCAAGCCCTTTCAGCTTCAGTTTCTGATGGATGTAGGCGTCTCCGTACTGCGCGCGGCGGCGATAGGCTTCGAAAAGCTCATCGGCGAGATCCTCATCATTGACATATTCATAGTCCCTGAGCCGTTCCATCGCCTCTTCGATCTCTTTCTCCGTGTACTCCCGCTCTTTTAGCTTCCGTGTGAGATCCTTCTCGCTCTGGTCGCGGAACTGCAGGAGGTACACCGCCGTCTCGTAGCAGGTCCTATCCTTCGGACGAGTCCGTTTCGCTGTCCGCTTCCGAGTGTACGCCATCTTCGAAATGATCCGGTTCTACAACAAGGGTGTCACGGATGATCTTATCGATCTCCGCTTCGACATCCGGGTGTTCCTTCAAGTAACGCTTCGCTGCCTCACGCCCCTGGCTGATCCTGCTGCCTTTGTACGAGTACCATGCCCCGCTCTTCTGGATGATCTCCATATCGACCGCGATATCAAGGAGCGTGCCTTCCTTGGAGATCCCTTCCCCGTACATGATATCGAACTCAGCCACCTTGAATGGCGGAGCAACTTTGTTCTTCACGACCTTCGCTTTCGTGCGGTTGCCGATGATATCCGAACCATTCTTGATGACTTCGAGCTTGCGGATCTCGATGCGGATCGAGGAGTAGAATTTCAGCGCGCGGCCGCCCGTCGTGGTTTCCGGATTGCCGAACATCACGCCGACCTTTTCACGCAGCTGGTTGATGAAGATGACGATGGTCTTCGATTTGCTGATGATCCCCGTCAGCTTGCGGAGTGCCTTGCTCATGAGGCGCGCCTGCAAGCCGACCGAAGCATCACTGATATCCCCCTCGATCTCCTGCTTCGGTACGAGGGCTGCGACCGAGTCGATGACGATCATATCGACCGCGCCGCTTCTGACCAGAGACTCTGCGATGGAGAGCGCCTGCTCGCCGCTGTCCGGCTGGGAGATCAAAAGCTCTTTCGTATCGACTCCGAGGTGATGCGCATAGACAGGGTCGAGTGCATGCTCGGCATCGATGAATGCGGTGACGCCGCCCATCTTCTGCGCTTCTGCGATCGCATGCAGTGCCAGCGTTGTCTTACCGGAGGACTCCGGCCCATAGATCTCGATGACACGCCCGCGCGGATAACCGCCGACACCGACAGCGATGTCAAGGGCGAGCGAGCCCGTCGGGATGACCTCGATATCGAGCTTATCTCCCATTTCGCCAAGACGCATGATGGAGCCGGCACCAAATTCCTTGGTGATCTGCTTCATCGCATTTTCGAGTGCCTTCTGTCTGTCCTGCTGTGCATTCATTTCTTTCGTGACTGCCATAGATACCTCCTTGAAAACCAAGTCTCAAATCGTTTTCTTATACTGCAATTATACGATACAGCAAAGGGAAAAGATAGCGAACCCCAGATTAAATCTCGAAACCGGTCTTCCCTGAATGCCTCCCAAACACTTCATCAGCTAGTCAGACGCAAAAACCCGCCGCGCTTTCCACGCGGCGGGTTTCGCAGGGATATATGTGACTGGCAGCCGATCCTCAGATCAAGCTCACGAGGATCCCCTCTCACCTACTTATTCTTCGGTGTCTTCTGCTTCCGGATCATTCGAGAGCACGTCGATGGAGGCGATGCGATCCCCATCCTCGAGACGCTGGAGGATGACGCCCTGCCCTGCTTTCGTCTTCTTGCTGACGATCTGGCTCGCCTTGGTCTTGATGGTGATGCCCTGTTCGGAAACGCCGACAAGCTCATCCTTGTCATCCGCTGCGACAAGGGCTACGACCTCGTAGCCGCGGCGGAAATTCCGGATGCCCTTGCCGTTTCGGCTCTGGATATGATAGGCAGATGCCTTGTTTCTCTTCGCATTGCCGTCCGCAGAAATGGTGAAGATATCCTTATCTGCTGCGATACATGCGCCGACGACTTCATCATCGCCCGCGAGCTTGATCCCATGGACACCGGCAGCGGCGCGGCCCATGGAGCGGACCTCGCTGTCATCCACAGAGAAGCGGATGGCCATGCCATCCTTGGTGCCAAGGATGATCTCCTCTTCACCGGTGATCGCAAGCACAGCTGCGAGGCGGTCGCCCTCATTGAGGCGGATGGAGATGAGACCGTTCTTGTTGATGTTCTTGTATTCCGCAAGCTCCGTCTTCTTCACGTAGCCTTTCTTCGTGACCATGAGGAGGTACTTCGTCCCTTCTTGGACATTGTCGAGGTCGAGAAGCTCGGTGACTCTTTCATCACGGGCCAGATTCGGAATGAAATTGATGAGCGCACTGCCGCGTGCGGTTCTCGTGGATTTCGGGAATTCCACGGCCGTCTTCATGTAGACCTTGCCCTTGTTGGTAAAAAAGAGGATGCGGTTGTGCGTGGAGGTATTCAGGATCTTCCAGACATAGTCTTCGTCCTTCATCTTCATGCCGGAGACACCGCGGCCGCCCTTCTTCTGGACACGAATATCCGCAGAGTCCATGCGCTTGATGTAGTTCTGCTTCGTCAGGGTGATGGTCATCGGTTCATCCGGGATGAGGTCGGTCAGGGTGAAGTCCTCCTTCGTGGCCGAGATCTGGGTGCGGCGTTCATCGCCGAAGTTTTTCTTTTCATCCTGGAGCTCGTCTTTGACGACGCCCATGATCTTTTCTCTGGAGGAGAGGAGGTCTTCGAGGTAAGCGATGGTTTCCTGCACGTCCTTATAGTCCTGTTCGAGCTTGTCTCTTTCGAGGCCTGTCAGCTTGCGCAGACGCATGTCGAGGATGGCGATGGCCTGCTTTTCCGAAAGTCCGAATTTCGACATGAGAGCCTGTTTCGCCACATCATCGGTGCGGGATTCACGGATGGTCTTGATGACTTCATCGATATGGTCGAGCGCGATGAGGAGACCCTCCAAGATATGCGCTTTGGCTCTGGCCTTGTCGAGTTCATACTGGCTTCTTCTGGTGATGACTTCTTCCTGATGCTTCAGGTAATAGTAGAGGATCTGCTTCAGGTTCAGGATGCGCGGATGTCCATCGACCAGTGCCAGCATGATGGCGCCGAAATTCACCTGCATCTGGGTATGCTTGAAGAGATTATTCAGCATGATGTCCGGGCTGACGTCGGCACGCAGCTCGATAGCGATACGCATGCCGCTGCGATCGGATTCATCGCGAAGGGCAGTGATGCCGTCTAAGACCTTCTGACGCTGCAGGTCGGCGATGGACTCGATGAGGCGCGCCTTGTTCACCTGATACGGGATCTCCGTCACTACGATGCGGTGCTTGCCGCGATCCATGTCTTCGATCTCCGTCTTTGCACGCACGGTGATGCTGCCGCGGCCGGTGCGGTAGGTATCCTCGATGCCCTTCACGCCCTGAATGATACCGGCGGTCGGGAAATCCGGACCTTTGATATATTTCATCAGCCCATCGATCGTGATGTCTGGATCATCGATCATGGCAGAGAGGCCATCAACCACTTCTGACAGGTTGTGCGGCGGGATATTCGTCGCCATGCCGACGGCGATGCCGTAGGAACCATTCACAAGCAAGTTCGGGATGCGGGACGGCAGGACGAGCGGTTCCTGCAGCGAGCCGTCATAGTTCGGCATGAAATCGACGGTATTCTTGTCGATGTCGCGCAGCATTTCCACGGTGATCTTCGCCATACGCATTTCCGTATAACGCATCGCAGCCGCAGAGTCGCCGTCGACAGAGCCAAAGTTCCCGTGTCCATCGACCAGCGGGTAGCGCGTCGAGAAATCCTGCGCCATGCGGACAGCAGACTCATAGACGGCGGTATCGCCGTGCGGGTGGTACTTACCTAAGACATCACCGACGATACGGGCCGACTTCTTGTACGCCTTGCCCGGCAGCATCCCGGCTTCGCTCATCGCGTAGAGGATGCGGCGATGTACGGGCTTCAGGCCGTCTCGCACGTCCGGCAGCGCACGAGTCACGATGACCGACATGGCGTAGTCGATGTAGGAATTCTTCATCTGCCCTTCCAAGGGGGTATTGATGATCTTTCCTTCTTTCCATTCGATATCCATAGTGTCTCCTTGCGAAAAAAGACAGCGCTTTGCGCGCTGTAAATTAAACAATTACATATCTTATTATAGCACAAAAACGCTCTCACAGCCATTTGAGAGCGTTTTATGGGATCCTTTTGAAAAGTTAAACAAAAGCAGGACTATGCACAGTCAATCGTCTTTGCCAGAGCTTGCTATGCATGGATACATCGATGGCAAGCACTTCTTTCATCACAAAAGAGCAGCCTCAGGGAAACGCCGGTTCGATCGTAGAGTCAGATGTGATCCGTGTTTCCCTAGAGCTGCCCTCTTTACTTAGATACATATATATTATCTTCGAGCACCATGCGCCATGGGAAATTTCTTCCATACTTCGCATAGTCGATACCGATGCGTTTGGTGCGCTTCACGGGGAAATGCCCCTCTCCCTTTTCGATCCAGAGACGGTTTCCGGTGAGGTCTTCCCCATAGAAGGAGCGATCGATGCCCATCGCCATCGTCAGGCGACCAGGACCTCCTGTGAGAAGCCTGCCCTTCGCCCCTTTCCGTCGATGCCGCATGAGTTCTACGCCAGAGAGCGGCTCGATGGCGCGGATAAGGACACAGCCGGGTATTCCTTCGGGCTCGCAGACGATATTGAGGCAGGTATACATGCCATAAATGAGATACACGTAGGCATGACCAGGCTCGCCAAAGATCACCTTCGTCCGCGCGGTGATGCCCTTGGCAGAGTGCGCGCCATCGTCTTCATGACCGCGCCAGCATCCGCCATAGGCTTCGCACTCCACGATGCGGCCCGTAGTCAAGCCCTCCTTCGTGCGGCAGCAGAGGACAGCGCCGATAAGCTTCTTCGCCAATGTCACGGGATCGGTGTCGTAGTCGGCGCGCTCCCATTTCATTTCACATCGACCTCCATGCCCATCTCGAGGTCTTTCGTCGGATCCGTCACGACGCGGTCGCCCTCAGAGAGACCATCCATGATGAGCAGGAATCCCCCTGTCTCGCTGGCGACGTCTACGGTCTTGATGTCGATGAGCCCGTCATCATTCACGACAGCGACGGAGTCATCGCCGATCAGAGCTGTCTTGGGGATCATGTAGGAGGACATGGTCTTGCCGCTTTCGATGCGAATATTGTACTCATTCCCGATGGTGATCTCATCATCGCTGTTATCCACCTGCACTTTGTAGGTGGTGTATTTGTCGCCGTCTTCATTCGGCTGTTTTTTGAGCTCGCCATACCAGATCTCATCGCCATCCGTCATCGTGACCGTCAGCGTCTTGTCATCCTTAGCGCGTTCCATCAGCGTATCCAGTTTGGACGGAATCTCGATGGAGGCCGTCACCGGTGAATCCTGACGGATGACGAGAGCAGGCTTTCCTGCCATGGCCATGTGCGTATCTCCGATGTAAACCTGCGAAATGATCCCGCTGATCGGCGCACGGACGGTGCAGCCGGCGATGGTCTTCTGCAGGGCTGCCAGTGCGGATGCCAGATTTCCATCCACCTGCGCCCCGCCCCCGGAAGGGGCCGGCTCAGCCACTGCGCTCCGTCCCTTGATGCGGTTATACTCGGCGCGGGTGATGATGCCCTGCTTCAGAAGCGAGGCTTCCATGCTGTTATCGATCGGCGCGCCGCCATAGCTGGCCGCTGGAGCCGAAGAAGCACTCTCGGCGATTTTCGCCTCGAGCGCTGCCGCCTGCGACTCATACTGAGAGGAGTCGATCCGGAAAAGGACATCGCCTGCCTCGACCGTGGTCCCGATATCAGGCAGATCAGAAAGAAGGCCGCCTGATACGGACGGAATGACCGGCGCGACATGAAGCGCCTCCGGCACCGCTTTCGTCTCCAGGGTAAATGGTTCCTGGCTGGCTTCGGCCTTCATGACATGCACGGAGGGTCTTCCGCAGCCCGAGAGAAGCAATACGGCAGAAAGCGCCCCTGCCGCCATCCAAGAGATCCATTTCTTCATCATGCGCCTTCTTTGCCAAGAATATCCGCGGCCAGCGTATCTGCGAGGGAGATCAATGCTTCGTCATCACCGGTGATACTGCCCTTCACGTGGAGCGGCTCCTCGATGATCTCACACTTCTTCCACGTGCTGACGATATCCTTCATGAGCTTGCCGGATACATTGGGCGCCCAGCTACTGTTTCCCAGGATCGCCACTTTGCGGTTCTGGATGCCCATCGTCGTACATTCGTGAAGGAAGGCTGCCATCGCCGGATTGAGGCACATATTCATCGTAGGTGCTGCCAGTACCATGTGGCTTCTACGGAACACTTCCGCCCACGCATCGCTCGCCGGTGTCACGCAGAGATCGATGAGCTTCAGATTTCTCACACCGCGCTCGCCAAGGAGTGTCGCGAGACGGCTTACTGCCATCGCGGTATGACCGTAGGCGGAGGCGAAAAAGAGGGAAGCCGACGTATAATCCGGTGTAAAAGACGCCCACTTCTTCACGCGATCGATCACATACGCCTTGTCCTTCTCCGTGCGAAGGACAGGCCCGTGAAGCGAGCAGATGATGTCGATGGGAAGAGCCTCTGTCTTTTTCAAAGCGGAAAGCACCTGCATGCCGTACTTGCCCGTCGTATTCGTGTAATAGCGGCGGCCTTCCACGCCATACACATCCGCATAGTCGACGGCATCGGCAAAGATGGAGCCATGGATCGCACCGAATGTCCCGAAGGCATCCGCAGAAAAGAGGACTTTGTCTGTCTCATCATAGGTAAATGTCACTTCCGGCCAGTGGACCATCGGTGCCTTGATGAAGCGGAGCTTGTGCACGCCGAGATCCAGCACCATCTTTTCGTCAGAAAGGATGGTGCGATCTTTGAACGATACATGGAAGAACTGCTCGAACATTTTGATCGCCTGCGGAGAAGCGATGATCTTCGCCTTGGGATGTGCCTCTGCGAGTGCCAGAAGCGAACCGCTGTGATCCGGCTCCATGTGATTGATGATGATGTAGTCAAGCGCACGGCCTTTCAGAAGATACGAAAGGTTATCCATGAAAATGTCCCGGCATGCATTGTCGATCCCATCCAGGACACAGGTCTTTTCATCATCGATAAAGTAAGTGTTATAGGAAATCCCCTGCGGGAGCGATACCAGATTATCGAAGCGAGGCGTCACGAAATCGTTTGCGCCGATCCAGTAAATGCTGTCCGTCACTTTCTGTTCATTGTGCATCATAACAAGACTCCTTTGGAAATACGAATATATATGTATCATTATAGCATTCATGGGAAGAAGGCTAAAGGCTCAACGGGTTCAATGAGTTCTAAGGGTTCAAGAGCTTCTAAGGGGTTGGAGCGGTGCATAAAAATCAGAAGCGCCGCGAAGTATGCATAAAGCGATGCCCGAAGTTGTAGTCACAAGTCACTCATCCCTGCTTTCACACATCCATCGTTTATCGGTCTGTAAGGAAGATTTCTCGCTTCGCTCGAAATGACGATACGGGAGTCTGATGTCTTCTAGTCACTAGTCACCAGTCACTAGACACTAGTCACCAGTCAAAAAAAGCACCTGCCTTCGCAGATGCTCACATGTTCTTTTCCCATTTGGCAAGGATCCGGCTGGTGACGACCGTCAGAAAGAGATAGATGACGGCTGTCGTGATGAATGTCTCCCACACGCGATAGTACTGTGCATTCGCTGCATTCGCCCAGTACATGAGCTCCGGCGTCGCGATGACGGAGGCGAGAGACGAGTCCTTGATCAAGCTCACGAAGGAATTGCCCAGTGCCGGTACGACCGACTTCAACGCCTGCGGCAGGATGACATATCGCATGCTCTGCCATGCGGAAAGCCCCAGCGCACTGGCGGCCTCCCCCTGCCCTACATCGACGGACTGGATGCCCGCACGGATCGTTTCCGCAATGTATGCCCCCGCATTGATGGAAAGCGCAAGTGCGGCCGAAAGGACACCGTCCGGCTTCTTCATGAAAAGAGGTACGATGCCGAAGTACGTGATCAGCAGCTGCAGGAGGAGCGGCGTCCCGCGTATGCTTTCAATAAAGAGCAGTGATGGAATGGACAGCCATTTCTTTTTAGAAATCCGCGAAAGTGCCAGCACGAGCCCCAGCAGAAATCCACAGAGGATCGCGATCAGCGAGAGCTTGATCGTGAGCCATGTGCCGGATAAGAAAAACGGCGCATATTCCTGAATGATGGAAAATTTGAAATCAGACATGATTAGCCTCAGAATCATAAAATGATGCGTTCCAGGTCAGCGGTTCCCCAGTTTTCCCAGCGTCTCCTCATCGACTTTCGTCTTGAACCACTTTTCATAGATCTTTCCATAGGTACCGTCAGCGATCATGTTCTTGAGCGCCTTGTCGATCTTGCTCTTGAGCTCTGCGCCCGTATCCTTCGGATACAGGATGCCGAAGAACTCAGGCGTGAAGGCTTCATCATCATAGACGATCGAAAGATGCGCCTCGGGGTACTGCGCCTGGATGGACTTCACGGACGTCTCATCACCGACCAATGCATCGACCTGCCCGCCGATCAGCATCTGGATGGACATCGGCGTCTTCTTGATGGAGGGATGATTCTTTCCGAGAAGCTTTTCCAGCGCCTCCTGCCCCGTCGAGCCATTCTGCACAGCGATCTCTTTGCCGTCCATCAGATCCTTCGCACTGTGGATATCCACACCTTCCCGTACCAGGATCGCCTGCCGGGAGAGGAAATACGGCGCCGAAAAGAGATAGGATGCTTCTCTATCCTTCGTGATGGTGACACCGGAAATCGCCATGTCCGCCTGGTGTGAGCGGATCTGCTCAAAGAGCGCTTCCCAGCCCGCATCGGTGAGATCCATCGTAAGCCCGGCGCGCTTCGCCGCTTCTCGTGCGAGGTCCACGTCAAATCCGACGATCTTGCCATTCTCCATATACTCGAAGGGATTCCAGTTCGCATGAGTCACGACATGGATCTCATTTTTCGTCTGCTTCGGCGCGTCTCCTCCGCAGCCCGTCATGAGAAAACAGCCTGCCGCGAGAAGCATTGCCCCTGTTATAATGATTTTTTTCATTGTTCTTCTCCTACTTATTTCATGGGACACCATGGAAGAATTTTACGCCTGCCAAAAAGGTTTTATTCAGCATGCCTCTTTGATATTTCCATTATACGACCGCGAGCATTTCAATACAAGTTGTTTCGTATTTATTTTATAAAACTTTAAGTAAATACTGATTCAATCATTATCAGATGTCATCCGTGTTTCCCTTCGTCTCCAACAAAAAGGCGATGTGAAATAACGATCATCTCATTTTCGCGTTCCATCTGCCGCGGGGGACTTGCAGCTCTCATAGGAGTGACCGGGAAACCTTATCTCAGCTGTCTTTCATGCCATAGTCACCCTATCCGCCCCTGCGGGGCACCTTCCCCTAGAGGGGAAGGTGCGATACGAGAATACCATCTTCTAAAAAAGGCGGCGGAGCCGCAACGAGAGCCCTGAACCTTGAACCCTGAATCAAATGAAAGCAAAGTAAAAAAGGGCTGTGAAGAAATGAGGATTCATTTCTTCACAGCCCCTATCCCCCTGATCGTACCTAAGGGATGTAGGCCCGGGTCGCATGGCCTAAGATGCATAAATGCAGATCCGTCAGAAGAGACAGACCGATCGGAAGCACCCTTCTGTTTTCTGTAAATATATCGACCTCGGCTTCTTTGATGTCCTGCACCAGAGAAGCAAGTTTTTCTTCAGCACGTTCCCAGCAAGCAAGCAGCTCCTTCGCCTGCGTTACATTAGAAGCCACTACGGCATGGACGGCAGCAGGATGCGTGATCTTCCTGTGCATAAAGAAAGCAAAGGCAGGCAGGGCCTCTCCATCCATGATGCGCTCCACATAGACGAGGCGCAGGATCATCAGTATGGCCGAGCAGCCGACGCCGAAGACCAGCCCGAGCCAGTAGGAGTCAGCGCCAAGACCGACCACATGGTCAAGGAAAAGGCTCATCGGGAAGCAGCCGCCCCAGTACGCAATGACCATCAGAATAAAGGAGACACGCGTATCCTTGAGACCGCGGAGGATCCCCTGGATCGGAGTGGAGATCGCATCAAAGAGCTGCCAGCCTGCGCTATAGATCAGGAACTGTCCGGCAATGGAGGCGACGATCGCGTCGCTCGTATACACATTTCCGATGGAAGCGCGGAAAAGCACCGTCATCGCAGCCGTCATCGCTGCCCCGGAGAGGGCTACGACAAAGCCGGCCTTCTTGTAGCGGCGAGCGAGCGGGATATCATGCGCGCCGACAGCTGTCGCGATGAGGATGGTAAGTGCCATCGAGCAGGAGACGGGCAGCATGTAGACGAGAGAAGCAAAGTTATCCGCGATCTGGTAGGCAGCCAGCGTGTCCGTGCCATAACGGGCAAGAAATACGATGATCAGACTGAAAAGGCTCATTTCCATAAAAATGGAAAGTCCGCTCGGCACGCCAACGATCAGGTACTCCTTGACGTCAGACCGCTTCACGAGGATCGAATGGAAGATCTCATGCCCCTTGAGCGCAGAGGACTTCAGTACGACGATAAGGAAAAGAGCCAAAAGGAAACCATAGGTCAGCATCGTCGCAAGACCGGCACCGATCCCGCCCAGACGCGGCAGACCGAAATGCCCATAGATGAAAAGATAGTTGAATACAGCATTGACCGGCGGCGCCATCAGGAAGAGCTTCATGGAAGTCGACGTCGAGCCTGCCGTATCCGTCAGACAGCGAAGGGGGACGATCATGGAAATGAAGAAGACCACGCCCACCATCGTCATGAGATAGTAACGCGCCACATATGCCACTTCCGCTTCCAGCGTGAGCGACGTCAGAAGGTCATCGATGAAAAGTACATAGGCTGCCCCGAACAGGAAGGAGATCACAAGCCCGATCAGAAGTCCTGCGCGGACCACATAAGGAAGTCCTTCCGGCTTCTTTTCACCAAGAAGCGTCGCCATGAGCGGTGTTCCCGCCATGAGCAGTCCCACAATGGAGGCGAGGAGCGGATAGAAAAGCCCTGCGCCCACCGATACGCCTGCGAGGTCATCGCTTCCGGCATGCCCCGCCATGGTCGTATTGATAAAAGTGATGCCCGCTGTCGAGATCTGCGCGACCAGGATCGGCAGCATCACGGATAATAATTTCTTTATATCTTCGATTAAGGAGTACATCAAAGCTCACTCTCCAGAGATTTCATCAAAAAAGACGCCCTGCGGCGTCTCTTTTCACTGTCAGAAAAGGATCCTCTGGCGCATTCAAAAGCCAAAAGCAGGCACGAAGTTCGCGCCCCACCGCCGCATGAAATAGAAAGAAGCTGCCCCATCAGGCAACGCTTCCGGTACGGCTGCTGCTTTTCCGATCCTTTTTTACTCTTTCAAGCCAAGCAAAAAACAGGTACGCAAAAAGATCAGAGAGCAGCAGATGCTCTCCATCCCCCCGCGCCAATGAAACCTCTGAAGAAAGAGGCAAAACGAGACAGGATCCGTTTGAAATTGGCATTGACACGGCACGGCACCAGAAGGTTTGCACCTTCTACATAGAAATAGGCCATGTAAAAGAGCAGGTACATGCTGCTGTACATCGTGAGATCCATCAGTTCATCGATCCCCATCATCGTTCTCGCCTCCTTTTATTTTTCGACTATAAAAAGCCCATCGGAAATGGACTTTTCAAAACTCTTGTGAGAAAAAGCAAAGTTTCCAAAATGCAAGCCTGCATTTGTATATTTTATGCTTTTTGGTTTATGGTATTTTCGATACCTCTGTATAAATTATATCATTAGCTGAAAGAAAAAGCAAATGAGGGGAAAATGGTGACTAGTGACTGGTGGCTAGGGATTAGGGTTAGCCCGTGGGGCGTGCCGTCCACTGATTCTGGAAAGCTTTGCCCGAATGAGAAATTAGGAATTAGGAATGAGGAATTAGGAATGAGGAATTAGGAATGGTGGTGCGGCGCATAAAAATAATGAAGCGCCGCGGAATATAAATAGGGCGATGCCCGAAGCTGGCATTTCAGTCACCAGTCACTAGTCACTCCTAATCCCTAATCCCTAGTTACTCATCCCTGCTTTCAAACTTTTTCGCCGCAAAAAAAGCAAAACAAAACGGTCTGCCTAGACGTTAGCAGACCGTTTTGTTTTTAAAGGATGATATTAAAGGAAGATATTATAGCACGGCGGAAGGTATTATTTTTATTCTTGGTTTCCGCCGGATCGACAGATGAGTGACAGATTCTCTCTGGAGGTGTTCTTACGCCGCCCCTTTGGCTGCGGCTTCATTGTCCGCTTTCGCTTTCTTCAGGTCAAAGCGATAGGAGGTGAAGCCGTAGAGTGTCCAGCCGAGGAAGGTAACCAGAGCGCCGTAGGTCATGGCATCGAAGCCGGATGCATAGCATGCATACAGGCTGTAGATGGAGGCAACGAATGCGACGAATTTCGTCTTGGAAAGCTCGCTGCCTTCGTGACCGGCTGCTTTCATGATGACTACGACAGCCGCCATGCAGAGCAGGTACGGCATGATGTTGGTGATAACGGCCAGATTGACCAGGGTCTCGAACTGTTCATTGAGAGACGGGCTGATGGTCATCAGCGAGAAGAGAGACTGGATGATGGTGATAGCGACCATGCCGCAGATCGGTGCGCCATGAGAGGTGATCTTTTTCAGGAATGCCGGGAAGTAGCCTTCGTCAGCACCTGCTTTGAATACATTGGCAATGGTGAACTGCCAGCCAAGGAGAGAACCGAAGCAGGAGAGAACCATGAGGCCCATGATGACACGGCCGATGGTCGGTCCGAACATCGAAGCGAATACGAGACCGAACGGAGCGGAGCTGGAAGCCAGTTCTTCTGCCGGGACGATACCAAAAATGATGTTGGTAGAAACGATGTAGCAGGCTGCTGCAAGGAGTGTACCACCGAGAACAGCTTTCGGTACGTTGGTTTCCGGGTTGTCGACAGCGTCAGCATTCGCGCAGGCAGATTCCATGCCGAGGAATGCCCAGAGTGTCATCGTGATCGCATTGATAGCCGCTTCACCGAATCCCAGGTTATGAATATTCCAGTTTGCAGAGTACAGGGATGGCGAGAACCAGAACCAGCCAACGATCGCCAGGCCGATACATGGGATGATGACGCCCCAGACGGTGACGGAAGAGACCTGACCGGTGTATTTTGCGCCGCCAAAGTTCAGAACAGTAGCCAGCCAGAGTGTGAAGACAGTAGCCGCACAGGTCATGACCGGATCAAGCGTCGTCCCGAGGAACCCCAGCGCATACCCCACCGCTGAGATCGCGATCGCGGTATTCGCAAAGATCAGAGATACGCCGTAGGTATAGTTAGCGAGGAAGTTACCGGCTTTGCCGAAAGAGTATTCTGAGTAGCCGCCCATGCCGCCGCCTTTTTTACTGTACATGCCGCACTTGGCAAAGACGTAGGCCAAGGCCATGGAGCCTACAGCCGTGACAAGCCAGGAAACGATAGAGAGTGCGCCCACCTGTGCCAGCTTCGACGGCAGCATGATGATGCCCGAGCCCATCATATTCACCGCAGTGAGGATGGTCAGCTGAAGGACGCTCATTTTATTTGCACTTTTGCTCATGATGATCCCCTTATGTATTTGTCTGTGTCTCATTGATGGCTGCGGGGAGCGATGCTTCCCGCTCCCCTTGCCGTCAACGAAGCGTTGCTTTATTTTTCAAATTCTTTCTTCAGAACATAGCCGTAAGCATGTTTCAGCCCGTCTTCACCGGTCTGTACATAGACGCCCTGGATTTCAGGAGCGAAGCCCGGGAGCTGGTTGATGCCTTCGACGAGGTCTAAGAAGTAAGTGACTGCGGTCTTGGACCAACGTTCACCCGGATGTACGCAGAGAACGCCTGGCGGATATGGGAGAGCGCCTTCAAGAGCGATGCGGCCTTCCGCTTCGGTGAGGTCGACGAGATCGCCGTGGCCTCTCATGTATTCGAACTGTGCTTCCTGCGGATTCATCACATATTCAGGGAAGTAGTCAGCGAGGAAGAGCTGCTTCTGCAGGGTGGATACTTCGCGGTCTTTGTAGAAATCATGCATTTCCTGGCACAGACGGCGGATGGTGTATCCTCTGTATTTTTCTTCGTATGCGTTGTAAATGGACGGGAGTACTTCAGACATCGGAGCATCTTCGTCGATGAGCTGCTCGAAGCGGATGAGTTTCGCTACGAGGTCATCCATCTTGGTCGCGCTTTCTGCCGGAGTCATCAGGAAGAGGATGTCGTTCAGGTCGCATTTTTCCGGAATGATGCCGTTTTCACGCAGGTAGTTTGCGAGAATGTTGCCCGGGATACCGAATTTTTCATAGCCGCCATTTTCTACGTCGATGCCTTCGGTCACGAACTGCAGCTTCATCGGATCGATGAAGTACTGGCCCTTGCCGTAGCCATCGAAGCCATGCCATTTAGCGCCCGGTTCGAATGCCCAGTAATCCATGTCATTCGCCATCTGTTCGGTATTGCCCTCTTCCCACTTCTTGCCGTGAACCATCGGCGGTACGAGTGGACGGATGTAGTGGCAGTTGCGGAGTACCTGTTTTCTGGTCTCGATCACGGTCTTTACAGCGTCGACCCAGAGCTTCTTGCCGCCTTCGCCTTCATGCATCTTCGCATTGACATCGAGGGCTGCGAAGAGCTGGTAGAGCGGAGAGGTGGATGCATGCATCATGAATGCGTTGTTCACGCGCTTATGCGGTACGTAGCGATCCTGACCCTTGATGTGGGAGTCTTTCTTGTGGATCTGGGAGGTCATGGAGAAACCAGCCTGCTGTTTATGAACGGACTGGCTGACGAAGATGCCAGGATCTTCCGGTCCGAGGTCGAGCAGCAGCGGGCTGCAGTCCTTCATCATCGGGATGAACTGTTCGTAGCCGACCCAAGCGGAGTCGAAGAAGATGTAATCGCAGAGGTGACCGATCTTATCTACGACCTGACGGGCATTGTAGATGCAGCCGTCGTAGGTGCCGAGCTGGATGACGGCGAGACGGATCGGACGCTTTGCCTGTGCTTTCACCGGATCTTTTTCAGCGACGAGCTTTCTGATGTAGTCTTCGTCGAAGCAGTGTTCCAGGATGCCGCCGATGGAGCCGAACGCATTTCTTGCGGTTTCCAGATAGACCGGGGTCGCACCTGCCAGAACCAGTGCGCCGTGGTCGATGGATTTATGGTTGTTTCTATCGAAGAGAACGATATCACCCGGTGTCAGGACTGCATTCAAAACCACCTTGTTCGAAGTGGAGGTACCGTTCAGTACGAAGTAGGTCTTGTCTGCATTGTATACGCGTGCTGCATGCTTCTGTGCTGCCAGTGCCGGACCTTCATGGATCAGGAGGTCGCCCATCGCTACGTCAGCGTTGCAGAGGTCAGCGCGGAAGGTATTCTCGCCGAAGAATTCATAGAATGCACGGCCTGCCGGATGCTTGCGGAAGAAAGCACCGCCCTGATGGCCTGGGCAGTCGAACTGGGAGTAACCATTTTCGACATATTTCTTGAGGTCACGGAAGAATGGCGGCAACACATCTTCTTCATAGTGAGCCGCAGCGCTCTCGATCTGGCGAGCGTAGAAATCATGGTCGGTCTCATTGAGATCCATGACGCGGTATACTTTGGAAAGCAGTGCGTCTTCTGTCAGGCCTTCACCGGTCTTGATCATCAGTACCGGGATCTTGAAAGCGGCAATCATTTCCTTTTCAAGGACATCTTTGTCCTGATCCGTGATAACGACAGCAGCTACATCTGTGAAATCAGTGCGGGCGAGGTCAGCCTGTTCGCGGCCGGCGATAGCGCCGAAGATTTCCAGAGCTTTGTCAGTATAAGCGATCTTTAATTTTTTCATGAGTAAATCCTCCATTTTCTGAAATCACTCTATGTCTCGAACTGTGCACGTTGTCCGGATGATTGCTTCATCTGCATACATCTTACTTGAAATTCTCAATTTCTTCCAATACTGAAACAGGCCGAAACGAAGAGAATTCACATTCCTATCACAAAAGGCATGGTGATGGGAGTGAGTCCTTTCTCATATAACAATTTTGATATAGGAGGGTGTGACTAGTGACTAGGGACTGGGGATTAGGGATGAGGGATGAGACTGAGAGACCAGGAGACGTTAGACTTGGAGACTTGCAGACGTCAGATGCCAGATGTCTGATGTCTGACGTCTGATGTTTGATGTCTGGTGTCTTGGTCTCCCAGTCTCTTAGTCTCTTTCATCCAAACGGCAAGTCATCACGCGAAGGCATAATTGTTATAACTCATAGCAGAATTGTTATATAAAACGAAAAGCCGCCGGAAACGATTTCGTTTCCGGCGGCTTTGCCGGTATCATTCCATGGGATAGGTACTGTTTGCCGTAAAGCGGACATACTCCCAGAAGTGATCGATGATATATTCGCGAAGGAGAACGGCTGAGAGCGGCAGCTTGGCATCTGTTTTCCAAGACAGATACAGATAGCGATAGCACTCCTGGTCTCCGACGGGAAGAGAGGCCACCCCTTCCTGTGCAGAATACCATGTCATCTGCGGCACGAGAGCCACGCCGAGCCCGGCGCGCACGAAATCTCGCACCGTATCCGGGTTATCGCTCTCCATCACCACCTGCGGCGTAAAACCCGCCTTTTTGCAAAAGGCTTCCAGCGCGCCGCGCAGCATGAAGCCCTTGGGGGCTGCGATGAAATTTGCCTCCGCATAATCGGAAAGGCTCACATAGGGCAGATCGGCATGACGATCATTTTTCGGCAGGATCATGATGAAACTTTCCCTGAAAAGGCTGACCGTGTGATCATTATCGATCATGGATAGATCGGCGTAAAGCGAAAGATCCAGCTTGGCGGCCGCCTGCTGCGAATCCGGACGCAGGATCTCCAGGATCGCCGTCGGATGTTCTTTCTTGAACTGCATCAAAAAGTTGGGGATCATCTTTGTCGCAGAAAGGATCGCAAGCTTCACCGTAGACTGTGCGAGATCGCGAGAGTCTTTGAATTCCTGCTGCATCTCATCGAACTCTTTCAGAAAATTCTGTGCATGCTTCAAAAGGATGTGCCCATCACGCGTCAGACGGATATTTCTCCCCTGGTGCTCGAAGAGCGTCACCTCCAGCTCCTGCTCCAGCCCGCGTATGGTGCGGGACAGGGCAGGCTGCGCGATGTGCAGCTCCTCTGCCGCCTTCGTCAGATGCTCCAGTTCCGCGGTCTTTTGGAAATACTGAAGCGACGTGAAATTGAGTTTCATATCCGCCTGCCTTTCAAGGAAACTCAGTGGCCGGAGACTGAAGACCACGGGCTCTACGCCCCCTTAGTCTTCAAGTCTTGAAATCTAACCCCTGTTCCTTAATCCCCTGTTCCCTAATCCCTTAATCCCTAATCTAGATTTCTGATCCTTGATCAGCAGCTGCTCTGCTGTCCATACTTTTCCTCTGCCTCACGCGTCAGTACGAAGGCCTTCGCTTCGATTTTCCCCTGAATGCGCTCCGTGTACACGCCTTGGATCTCCGGCGTAAAGCCCGGAAGCTCATTCATCCCCTCCACAAAGTCTTGGATATAGTCCATGACGATCTCCGTCCAGCGCTCTCCGGGCTGTACGCACGGGACGCCGGGCGGGTACGGGACAGCTGCCTCAAGTGCCACGCGTCCTTCGATCTCCTTCAAAGGCACCAGCTCACCCTCGCCCCGCACCAGCGCCCAGTTCGCTTCCTGCGGAGAAATGAAGTACGAGGGGAAGAATTTTTTGAGGAACATTTTCTTCTGGAGCACATTGATCTTCTTGGCTTTATAGAAATCATGAAGCTCCTGACAGAGCTGCCGGATCGTATAATTCTGATAGCGTTTCTCAAACTTCTGATAGATATAGGGCAGCACGATCTCCATCGCTGCATCCTCGTCGATATACTTTTCAAATCTCACCAGCTTCGTGATGAGATGATCCAGCTTGGTCTTTGTCTCAGCCGGCGTCATGAGGAAGAGGATGTCATTCAGGTCGCATTTTTCCGGAATGATGCTGTTTTCTCTTAGATACTCTGCCAGAATGATACCGGGGATACCAAAGTCCTCATACTCTCCTGTCTCCATCGAGATGCCGGGCGTCATGAGCTGCAGCTTCAAAGGATCGATGAAGTACTGCCCCTTGCCATAGCCCTGAAAGGAGTGCCATTTTCCGCCCGGTTCAAAGGTGAAGTAGGAAATATCCGCCGCCATGTTCTCCGTGTCGCCCTCTTCCCACTTCTGGTTATGAACGACAGGAGGCACGATCGGGCGCAGGTACTTGCAGCAGCGAAGCACGGACTTTCTGGCTTCGATGGCGGTCACGATGCACTCATGCCAAAGAAGCTTGCCCGCTTCGCCTTCCTGCATCTTGGCATTCATATCCAGCGATGCAAAGATCTGGTAATTCGGCGATGTCGAGGAATTCACCATGAAGGCATTGTTCATGATCTTGTGCGGCACATAGCGCTTCTGCCCTTTGATGTGCCTGTCCTTTTTCAGGATCTGCGACGCCTGCGAGAAGCCGGCCTGCTGCTTATGCACTGACTGCGTCACGATGATGCCCGGATCCTTCGGCCCGAGGTCCAAAAGGAGCGGACTCGAGTCTTTCATCATCGGGATGAACTGCTCATAGCCCACCCATGCCGAGTCAAAGACGATGTAGTCGCAAAGATGGCCGATCTTCTTCACCACCTGCCGCGCATTGTAGATACAGCCGTCATAATTGCCGAGCTGCAGCACCGCCGCGCGGATCGGACGATCCATGAGCGCGCGCTTCGGATCCCGCTCTGCGATCAGCATACGGATGTACTCTTCGTTGAAGCAGTGGTCGAGCATCCCGCCGATGAGGCCGAAGGGATTTCTCGCCGTCTCCAGATAAATCGGAATCGCGCCTGCCTGAATGAGCGCGCCATAGCTCATGGACTTGTGATTGTTTCTCTCGTACAGCACGAGATCTCCCGGCGAGAGCAGCGCATTCATCACCACTTTATTGGCGCCGGATGTCCCGTTCAGTATGAAATAGGCCTTGTCTGCATGAAAGACCTTCGCCGCATGCTGCTGCGCCTTGAGCGGCATCCCCTCATGGATCAGCAGATGTCCCATATCTACATCCGCATTGCACAGGTCCGCACGGAATGCATTCTCACCATAAAAATCATAAAAAATACGTCCGCCGGGGTGCTTTCTGAAATACTCGCCGCCCTGATGGCCCGGGCAGTCGAATTCCGTATTTCCTCTCTCGACATACTCCATCAGACTTTTGAAGAAAGGCGGCAGGATCCTGGCCTCATACTGCTCGGCTGCACTTTCGATCTGACGCTTGTAGTATTCCTGCGAAGCCCGGGAAAGATCCAGAATGCCATACGCCTCCCCCAAGACGTCCTCACACAGCTCTTCCCCTTCCTGGACAATCAGAAACACGGGGATGCCAAAGGCTTTCAGATGCGGATCCCTAAAGATCCCGCGATCCTTCTTCGTGATGATGACAGCAGCTGCTTCAGGCAGATCGCAGTCTTCCAGACGTACACTCTTCCGTCCTTCGATCTCACCTATCATGCTAAAGGCTTCATCACTGTACGCAATTTTCATTCTCGCCTTCATCCTTCTATTCTCCTTTCTCATCCACATTCCCCATATAAGCCCTCGATAAAAAAACGTTCCTCCCCATCGTACAGGAGAACCTATACCTTGTCAAACAGAAAAAACGCCATGAACCGGATACGGATGTCATCACAGGAAGCCCTCTCTTCCCTGTCTCCGCTCTTTCATGAGACTTCGTTCACGGCACATACTTCATGCCCCAGTTCAGTATGGCATGGAACACAGGAAGCAGATCCAGTCCCTTTTCCGTCAGACTGTACTCGACATGGGGCGGAATTTCGTTGAACTGTTTCCGTCTGACAATGCCCAGCCCCTCCAGCTCACGCAATGCATTCGTCAGCATCGTATTCGTCAGACCGGGAAGAAACTTTCGAAATTCGCCGAAACGCATAGGGCTTTTCACGCAGAGCAGATAGATGATCTGCATCTTCCACTTCCCCTGCAAGAGCTGTAAGACACTTGTCACCGGGCAATTCCCCTTTTCCGTCAGAATAAAAGAATCCAGCCGGGTAAGAAATTCCTCATACGAGAGTTGTTGATTCATAAAGACCTCCAAAAAGATGTGAGCACAGCACGGACAGATTCACCGCCCCCTCTGTTGTTCTAAGGAGATAGGGAACAGAAAGAACATCACACATGCCCTCCGGTGATTCCTGCAGAAATTCCATCCTTAGTATCATTCACCATACCTGGTCAGAAAATTCTGCGTACTTGCATCTTTATCTATGCCAAGTATAATAAATATACCGATACAAAACAAGTACAAGAAAGGATGATTTTTATGACAGAAGAAATCAGAAACACACTCACCGAAGAAGTCAAGAAGCTCATCGCCGCTCCCTCTGCTTGCCCGGAAGCAAAAGCCGCTTGTGAAAAGTGGCTCGTTGCAGCCGGCACGGCTGACGAAGAAGCTGCCACGGCTGACCTGAAGGAAGAAGCCGAAGCAGACATCATGCCGATCGATGGACTGATCGGCTTTGCCGGCTCTGACGCCGGCAAAGCACTCTTCGGGGAGGAAAGAGCCGCTGCCATCCTCGCTCATGCGAAGGACATCAAAGAAAAGGGCGCCCGCTTCTGCGACTGCCCGGCCTGCAGCGCCTGTGCCGAGATCATAGGTACATTGAAATAATGGATCAGTCAAAAGAAAAACCAAGTGTGGATCTCTATCCATTGCCTTTCATAAGGAAATGCTGCTTTCCTCGCATTTGGTTTCCCTACGCAAAAAACTGTGGGCTTTCATTCGCAGGCTCGCAGTTTTTTTATTTCCCATCCTCCTCAGATATGCTATGATAAGGGAATCGTCTGTTTTCAGAAAACAGAATCCACCAAAGCAATCTCTCATCATCAGTCACTAAGGAGCTACCCATGGAAACATTTCTTCAATATGCTGTCATCTGCCCGCTGGTCATGCTTGCGGGCTTCGTCGATGCCATCGCCGGAGGCGGCGGGCTGATCTCCCTGCCGGGCTACCTGCTCTCCGGGCTTCCCGTCCATAACGCCATTGCGACAAATAAGATGAGCTCGACGATGGGGACAGTGCTTGCGACATTCAAATTTGCCCAAAGCGGCTTCATCCCGTGGAAGCTCTCGCTCTCCTGCGTGGTCTGCGCCTTCGCCGGTTCCTCGCTGGGCGCGAATCTGGCTCTCCTGATGGATGCGAAGATCTTCATGATCTTCATGCTGATCGTTCTCCCCGCGACAGGGCTCTACCTCACGCGCGGCAATGTACTGGTCACTGAGAAATCACCGTACACGTATAAGAAAACGGTCATCCTCAGCATGGTGACTGCCCTCTTCCTCGGCGTGTATGATGGCTTCTACGGCCCCGGCACCGGCACCTTCCTGCTGCTGCTTCTGACGGGCATCGCGCATCTTCCTCTGAAAGAGGCGAACGGCGTGACGAAGGTCATCAATTCGACGACGAATATCGCTGCGCTCTGCATCTTCCTCCTACATGGCAAGGTACTCTTCCCATTGGGCATCATCGCCGGCCTCTTCGGAATGGCAGGCAACTATCTGGGTGCGCTCTACTTTGAAAAGGGCGGCGCGCGCAATGTGAAGCCGATCATTCTTCTGGTCCTTTCGATCTTCTTCTGCAAGATCGTGTATGAAATGTATATCAAGTAAAAAAGCAGCCGAAGGGCTGCTTTTTTTTGTACCAGGCACCACACGTCATATGCGCCATCTTTGCCAGATGCGTTCTATCTTTACGATTTCCTCTCTCGGAATCCGGCATTTTTCTGCCAGAAAGGGGTACTCCACCTGAATGATTTCCTGCATGCGCTCGATTTCCTCGCGAGGGCATGCCACTTCATAGTAGGGAGCCGTCTCTATTACCGCCTGCAGGTCTGGTCTTCGGTTTCTCTCATCGATAGCCAGTGCGAAATCTTTAGTATAGAAATTTGGATTGATATCATACGCCGGTGCGAGACGCCAACCTCTTTCGGTCAGCAGAAAGCCGTGATTTCTGAGGTGACAGTCCGTATTATTTACGAGTACGCTAAAAGTCACACGCCGCCACAGCTCCTGCAGGTCATTTCTGGCATCACAGCTGAGGGAGCTGATACATTCCGCAATATCAAAAAAAGAAGCATCATCTCCATCCCGCTTGCCGACCATCGTCATCGCAGAAGCGAAATGAATCCGCGCATCCTGTTCACGGTCAAAGCGTTTCGTGAGATAGCAGCTCCGATTTCCTATCATTTCCAGCTTCGCCTCTGCCATATGAAGTCCGCACTTCTCCCCCAGCTCATGAGTCAGATACTCCCAGCTTTCCGTGTGCTCCCTGTCCCGATCGGATTGAAACTTGGCAATCCAGATTTCGCCTGCTTCGTCGATGACATTCATTTTCGGGCGGGCACCGCCCAAGGAGGAACCAATGGAAATCAAATCCTGAAAATCGGTATTCTGTAAAACAGCGCCTGCCCGCTCGAAAGCGTGAGCGCAGTCTTCCAGCGCTCGAAGGCTTGTCAGCGGTGGTACCCGCCGTTTGTCATGAGAAATATATGCGCTGCCATCATAGATACGGATACCGCCCATCCGTACATCATCCTCCACGCCGAGCAGGAAATCGCAGGCATCGAGCTCTCTTGGAGATCTCCCTTCCCTTTCGGCCATCTCTTGTTCTTTCCGTTTCAGAAGCTCCCGTCCCCATCGGTCCGGTGAAGCATCTTCCAAAAAGCCAAACAGGCCCGCTTCTGCATACTGCCGCCCGGGAAAAGGAAACAGCTCTGGGTCCAGCATAAAGCCCGGGTGCTTCTCCAGCCAGTCTTCCTCATACTCGAACGCAATCATCTGCCCCCGCCGGTCATGGCTGATGATGAGGCGTCCAATGCAGTGTCCTTTCTCCCAGGCGGCGTGCAATTCATAACTTTTTTCGTCTTTCATTCAGTTCCCTTTCACTTATACTTCAACAGCTCATCATCCTGCAGCATGCGTCCCAACGGGTCATCTGCCAGGAAATTGTCCAGTTCCTTCACCATCCCGATCGCCATCAGCACATTGACATAGATGCCAATCGCTACAGAAGGCGAGCCCTTCTCTACCTCGCGCACAGAGAAACGCGAAATCTTCGCACGCTCTGCCACCATCTCTATTGTGAGTTTCCGGCGAAGCCGCGCCAGTTTGATGCGGTGTCCCAAGTCTTCTAATTTTTTCTGTACCTGTGGATACAGAATGACTTTTCCTCTTCCCATGTTGTTATTTACCTACATTTCTGACTATAATGTTGTTATTTACCTACATTATAGTCAACATCGAAGATAAAGTCTAGGGAAACACTGATTCAATCGTTGTCAGATTTTACTCTTGAATTTTTATACATGACAAAGAATAACCCGACGCGAATAGCGAGCTATTGAAGGAAGGAACTCCCCTAGTCACCAGTCACTAAAAAAAGCACGCTCCTTTCGGAGCATGCTTTTTATTTTGCCAATATCATTCGCCCATTTCGGTGAGGACATGTGCGCAGCGAGCGCAGACGCCCGGGTGCTTCGGATCGGCATCCACATCCGCCGAGCGTTTCCAGCAACGTTCGCACTTGGCGAGCGTGCAGACAGCGACAGATGCTTTCACCGTGCCTTCTTCATTCGAAGCAGCATTTTCCGGAGCCGCTGCGGTACCTTCTACGATGTGCGTCTGGGACACGAGGAGGAAGTCTGCGAGTTCTTTTTCCATCGCTTTGACGATGTCATAAGCTTCGCCGTCCGCATAAACGGTGACTTCCGCATCGAGCGGATGACCGATGACCTTCGCCTGACGGGCTTCTTCGAGTGCCTTCATAGCGACGCTTCTCACAGCGAGGCGCTTCTTCCATTTTTCATCGAGTGCTTTGTCAAGGTATGCTTCATTGACCTTCGGCATATCGGACATATGGACAGACCATTCTCTTTCTTCCTTATTGGGAAGAGCCTGCCATACTTCTTCGGAGGTGAAGCAGAGGACCGGAGCGACGAGGCGGACCAGCGTAGTCAGGATCTCATACATCGCGGTCTGTGCGCTTCTTCTCAGCTTGGAGTCAGCCTTTTCCGTATAGAGGCGGTCTTTCAGGATATCGAGATAGATCGCAGAGAGATCGACCGTGCAGAAGTTGTGGACAGCGTGGTACATGACATGGAATTCATAGTCATCATAGGCTTTGAGGACAGTCTCCTTGACCTGTTCCATGCGCAGCAGTGCCCAGCGGTCGAGTTCTTCCATATCTGCGTAAGCGACGGAGTCGGTCTTCGGATCGAAGTCGGACAGATTGCCGAGCAGGTAGCGGAATGTATTTCTGATCTTTCTGTAGACGTCGCTCATGGACTTCACGATCTTGTCAGACAGACGGACATCGCCCTGGTAGTCGACAGAGGAGATCCAGAGTCTCATGACATCAGCGCCGTATTTGTTGATGACATCCTGCGGCGCGACGACATTGCCGACGGACTTACTCATCTTTCTGCCTTCGCCGTCCATGGTGAAGCCATGGGTGAGGACGGCCTTGTATGGCGCATGGCCATTGACAGCGACAGAAGTCAGAAGAGAGGAGTGGAACCAGCCGCGGTGCTGGTCAGAGCCTTCGAGATAGAGATCGCACGGATAGGACATATCCTTCCAGGACTCTTCATGCGGGTAGCGGAGAACACCGTTCCATGTGGAGCCGGAGTCGAACCATACGTCCATGATGTCTTTTTCTTTATGGAAATGTGTGCCGCCGCAGTGCGGGCATTTGAATCCTTCCGGCAGAAGTTCTTCTGCGGAATGCGCCCACCATGCATCGGTCCCCTCTTTTTCGACGATCTCTTCGACCTTCTTCATGGTTTCCGGCGTGATGATCCACTTGCCGCAGTCATCGCAGTAGAAAGCCGGGATCGGAACGCCCCAAGAGCGCTGGCGGGAGATGCACCAGTCCTGACGATCACGGATCATGTTGTAGAGACGGTCATGGCCCCAGGATGGGATGAAACGGGTGTCATCGACGGCTTTCAGTGCCTTGTCGCGGAAATCATTGATGGAAGCGAACCACTGATCGGTCGCTCTGTAGATGACCGGCTGCTTGCAGCGCCAGCAGTGCGCGTACTGATGGTGCAGGGATTTTTTGCCGAGGAGTCTGCCTTCATGCGCGAGGGTAGAGATCACCGGGCCTTCCGCTTCCCAGATGGTCTTACCGACGAGGAATTCGCCGGCTTCTGCCGTCATGTGGCCTTTTTCATCGACCGGGCAGACGATCGGCTGGTGGAGCTTGCCGGCATTTTCATAGGTCTTGTAGACTTCGAAGTCGTCGACGCCGTGTCCCGGTGCGGTATGAACGCAGCCGGTGCCGGCATCCAGCGTGACATGGTTGCCTTCCAGAACATAGATGGTGCGGTCGCCGTAGGTCTCCGGAGCGAAATGAGCCAGCGGGTGTTCGAATTTCGCAAGGTCAAGTTCAGAGCCCAGCATTTCACGGCCGACAAATTCATAATCTTCGACTTTGCAGTCAGAAAGGGATGCCGGAGCGAGCTCCTTATTCATGAGATAGTATTCATCAGCAGTCTTGTTGTGTACCCAGACATAGGTGAATTTCGGATTCACGCTGATGTAGCAGGAAGCCGGGATGGTCCACGGGGTGGTGGTCCAGATGACGGCAAAGACCTTGCTCGGATCTACGCCTTCCGGCTGGAGGCCATGGACGTCGATCATCGGGTATTTGACATAGATGGACGGAGACTTTCTGTCCTTGTATTCGATCTCTGCTTCGGCCAGTGCCGTCTCGCAGTGGGTGCACCAGTAAACGGCCTTCTTGCCCTTGTAGATGTAGCCCTTGTTCGCCATTTCGCCGAAAACTTCCAGTTCCTTCGCTTCCAGATGCGGGTCGAAGGTGACATAGCGATGTGCGAAATCGCCGACAACGCCCATACGGATGAAGTCTTCCTTCTGGATCTCGATCCATTTCTTCGCGTAAGCGAGACACTTCTTGCGGAGTTCCAGCGGGGTCATGTTCGCGCGATCTTCGCCGGAGTCCTTGAGTACGGCGTATTCGATCGGCAGGCCATGGGTATCCCAGCCCGGTACATAGATGGCTTCATTGCCAGCCATGTGGTGGTATCTGACGATGATATCCTTCAGTGTCTTATTCAGCGCATGACCGATGTGGATCTTGCCATTCGCATAAGGCGGGCCATCGTGCAGTACGAAAGTCGGTGCGCCTTCCTTTTTTCTCTTTTCGATTCTCTTTTCATACAAGTGATTCTGCTGCCAGAATTCTACGAAGCCCGGTTCCTTTTTCGGAAGGTTGCCGCGCATCGGGAATTCAGTTTCCGGTAAGTGCAGGGTCTTGCTGTAGTCCATGACGAATTTCCTCCTGGGGTCATACAAATGACCAAAATAAAAAATTCCCGCCCGATAAGGGGCGAGAATTGATTTCCCGTGGTACCACCCTCATGACCTTATGGCCACTCGGTACAATTAACGATGTCCCGTCGGGGCTTTTCTTCCCCGCAGCTCTGAAGTGATTCATCCGCAGCCCCAACGCTCTCCTCCCACCATCGGAAAGCTCTCTGTGCATGAGGTCCATGCGAAACGTCTTCATCCTTGCCTTTACATAACTTTTGTTATTATAGGCTGATTGGAAAGGCAAGTCAAGAGGGGATTTTTGGGGTTAGCCCGTGGGACGTACTGCCCTTTGATTGTGAATGAAAGTTCTGCTCGAATGAGAAATTAGGAATGAGGAATTAGGAATGAAGGTGGCGGCTTCGCCGCAAATATATATAGGCGATGCCCTAAAGTGGTATTCAAGTCACCAGTCACTAGTCACTTGAGCCGTCTAATCCCTAATCCCTAGCCACTTATCCCTGCTTTCAAACTTCAGGTTTTAGGGTTATCCCCGGCGCGGTGCCCCATTGACTGCAGGCGAAAGAGGGGAGCGGGTTCTATAGGTTCTATTGGTTCAACAGGGGCGGTGCGGCGCATAAAAACAGGAAAGCGCCACAGAATTTTGGTAGCGCTTCGCGCGTATCGTCATCTCGAGCGAAGTCGAGAGATCTTCCTCGCAGAACAGTCAACGTGCTAAATGCGCTACTTCAATCACTGCTTGCTTCTAATCCCTAACCGCTTATCCCTGCTTTCAAACTTCAGAGTTCAGGGTTAGCCCCTCGGGCGTGTTGCCCTTTGATTGCATACGAAAGAGGTTCAGCGGGTTCAAAGGGGGTGGTGCGGCGCATAAAAATCAGAAGCGCCGCGAAGTATAAATAAGGCGATGCCCGAAAGTGGCATTTAAGTCACCAGTCACCAGTCACTCGAGGCTCCTAATCCCTAGCTACCAGTCACTAGTCACTAGTCACTTGAAGCCCCTCATCCCTGCTTTCAACCGTGAACCCATCAACCTGAACCCGGAACCTTTTCATTCAAAAAAGGAGAGCTTCGCGCTCCGCCCTCTCACCCACGGGTGATTCGCACGGCGGTGGCGGATGCGGCGGCGCGCCCAAGGTGAGATCTCGCGGCGCAGGACGCCGCCGATCTCCTCTTTATGAAGTCCGTCTACCGAAGACGCCGGCTCAGTCTTTTTTAGAAGCTTCCTGAGCGGTGCTACCAGTTTCTTCAGCTGTTCCAGGATTTTCACCGGGATTTCCTTCTTTCTTGGCTTCTGCCTGCTTCTTGGCTGCGCGTTCTTCGATCTTGGCCTTGTATTCGCTGGCGGTCTGCTTGAGGCTTTCTTTCGCTTCTGCGGCCCTGGCCTGGGCGGCTTCTTTGTATTCTGCCGCCTGCGTTTTTACTTTTTCAGAAAATTCCTGAGCAGAGGCTTTCGCCATTTCTGCCTGCTCTTCCGCCTGCTTTCTGAATTCTTCGGCCTGGATCTTCAGCTTGTTCGCCTGGATCTTCGCTTCCTGCATCTGGACGCGTGCCTGCGCTTTCAGTTTTTCGGACTTGAGCTTCATCTGCTGGGACTGGACTTCAGACTGGCGCTTCATCTCTTCCCGCTTCTGCTGGAGCACTTCCATCTGGTCCTTGGCCTGCGCTTTCACGGTCTCCGCCTTCTTCGCCGCATCCTTCTTGAATTCTCTCGACTTGATGCGCGCGATAGCCTGCAGATCCTTGGCGGCCTTTTCTGCCGTTTCCTGTGCGATCTCCGAAGCACCGAGTGCGGTGTACTTCGCCTTCTCGATCTGTTCATCGGTCACGCCGACTTTTTTCAGGGCAGAGAGGAATTTATCGCCAAGCACCGTGACGGATTCCGAAAGCTGATCGGCCAGTTCATTCATCTTGGCATGTGCCTTTTCCGGGTACACTTCCTCCCAGTTCTTTTTCAGTTCCTTGGTGAAATCCTTCTTCTCATCCCCGAGCGGTTCGTCTTTCTTCGGATTCTCTTCCAGCTCCTTCTCTTCGGATGCTGCCGCCGCCTTTTCTTCCTCAAAGACAGCGCGGTACGGGCGGGTATCGTCCGGCATGCCGTCTTTGATCCAGCGCTGCGCGGCCTTGCCGACGCCATAGGTGACGGTGACGCCGATCGGGATCTGCATGATGGAGATCGGGATCAGTGTCGCAAGCGTCGTGCCGATGACCGTCCCGCCAAGCGAACCGATGAAGGAAAGGATCGCGGTCTGGTTCACTTCGACATCATACACCTTTGCGACCTTCGCGATCATGTAGACTTCATTCGCGACCAGAGCGACCGTGCCGAGGACAGGAGCCGCCACGATCACACCGGCGCGTCCTGCCGCCCAGCGGATGAGGCTCTCGGCTTCTTCATCCCGGTTATCAATGATACGGATCTCTACATCAGCTTCCGGAGAGTCGACATGGGCTTCTTCCTTTGCTCGGGCGACTGCCGGTACTTCAGCGGCTTTCTTCTCTGCCGGCAGCTGCGATTCCTTCACGACAGGAGCATTCTCTGCACGGACAACCGGTGTCTTTTCCATTTCTTCACTCATAAGTCCCTCCTTCTCCGGCCTTCCCGGATTTTCAGGTTATAATTTACAAGGATCTGGCTGCCTTTATTATAACGTATTTCCCAGGGAGTGGGTAGTAGGAAGGTTCGGGGTTAGCCCCTGGGCGGGGCGTCCTTTGATTGATTACGAAAGAGGTTCAGCAGGTTCTATAGGTTCAAGAGGTTCAAATGGGTTGGTGCGGCGCATAAAAAGCAGAAGCGCCGCGAAGTATAAATAAGGCGATGCCCGAAGGTTTCTTGCATAGCAGGTTTCCCGTTTCGGATTTCCAAACATCGACCGCCTGACCGCGAATGACAAAGATCCCTCGACTGCGCTCGGGATGACGATACGAGAAGGCGGCAATCTGACGTCTCCTAGTCACCAGTCACTTGAGGCTTCTAATCCCTAGCCACTCATCCCTAGCTACTCACCCCTACGGGTTTCGATGGCGGCTTCGCCGCGAATATATATGGGGCGATGCCCGAAGGCGGTATTCAAGTCACCAGTCACCAGTCACTAGCCACTAGTCACTAGCCACAAGTCACCAGTCTGTCAGTCCGCCATCGACAGGGATCACCGCCCCTGTCATGAAGGAAGACCTCTCGGAGATCAGAAATGCGATCACTTCGCCCACCTCAGATGCTTTCGCAATACGGCCCAGGGGATACCACTCTGCCATTTCCTCTCGGCTGCCGCCATAGACTGCCAGCTGCCTTTCAAGCAGCGGCGTATCGACATCCCCCGGGCAGACGACATTCGCGCGGATCCCATCGACAGCAAGCTCTAAGGCCAGCGAACGTGTGAAAGAAGTGAGCGCCCCCTTGGTCGCACTGTAAAGGCTGCACTGCACATTGCCCTCAAGTGCGGCATCCGAGGCCACGGAGACGATGCTCCCCTTTGCGCCGCGCATCCGGGGGATCACCGCACGGGCGAGCTTCATCGCGCCGAATACATTCACGGAGAAGAACTCCTCGATGTCTGCGTCCGTCGTATTTTCCAGAAGCTGCTCTCCATAGATACCAGCGGACAGCACCAGACCGTGGATCTTCCCAAGACGAGAAGCAGCCTCTGCGGCCGCATTACACTCCTCCGTCTTCGTCACATCGCAGCGGATGAAATGAGAGCCGGAGACTGCCCCAAGGGCGGCGCGGCCACGCTCTTCGTCTCGCCCGAGAAGGATCAGCTCATAGCCGTCACGAGAAAGTACCTTCGCCGCCGCCAGCCCGATGCCGGACGTGCCGCCGGAAATGAGGACGAGATTTCGTGTATCTGACATAGCGTATGCTCCTTTGTATGGAAAATATTTTTTGAGGGCAATGGGTTCTATGGGTTCTATGGGGAAGGTGGCGGCTTCGCCGCGAGTATATATGGGGCGATGCCCCAAAGTAGTATGCAAGTCCCAAGTCAGTTGAGGCTCCTAGGGAAACACTGATTAAATCGTTGTCAGATTTTACTCTTGAAATTTTATGCATAGCGAGGAATAACCTGACGCGAATAGCGAGCTATTTAAGGAAGGTTATGACGAAGCTATGTATAAAAATTCTTGTAAAATCTGACTCTGCGATTTAATCAGCGTTTCCCTAATCCCTAATCCCTAGTCCCTAATCCTTGGTCACTTTTTCAACGACGACAGGTACACGAACTCGATCCCCTGTGCCTTGAGCTTCGGTACCATCTGGCGGAAGGCTTCGGCGGTGTGCGGACGGCAGTGACCGATGATGATATACGTCCCCTTTTTCTTCGCGCGATCGGCGCCCTCCTGGATCATCGCACAGATGTCAGAGACGGAGGCCGAATTATCGACGAAGAGATCATTTCTCACATAGGACACACCGTATGTCTTCGCCGCCTTGTCCGCAGCCGTCGTGCTGTTTGTGTGGCTGTCGAAGAAGAAGAGCCCGCGATGGTGAAGCTCATTCATGACGATATCCATGGTCCTTGCGTCGATGGTAGCCTTCGATCCCTGATGGTTATTGATGCCGATGGCTTCCGGCAGCTGCGAAAGCGAGTCCCTCAGCATCTGCCGGATGGCCGCATCGCTCATGGACGTCAAGATGACCTTCGGCTCCATGCCGATGCCAGAGACGGACTCCATGGGCTGATGGAGAATCACGGGAAGTCCGTGCGCGCGCCACGAGAGTGCGGCATCTCTGGTATGCACCTGATCCGGCATGACGGCCAGCGTGAGCGGGATGCCCATCTGTTCATAGATGTGCTGGGAGTCCAGATCGCGCCCCGCATCATCGATGACGATGGCAAGGCGGCCGGTCACTTGCCCGCCGGCGTTTTCTTTCGACGGCAAGATGGATGCCGCTTTGACCGGCAATGCTTTTTCGGAGCTGCCATTCGCACGGGCTTCACTCTTGCCGGACTTTGCAGGTGCTGCATTTGCGGGCTCCGTCTTCTTTACGGAGGAAGGAGCCGGCGCAGATTTCCTCTCACGAGAGTCTGCACTCTCTGTCCTTTCCGAAGAAGCGGAAGCCACGACCGTTTCTTTCGGTGTTTCCGTCTTCGGCTCCTCTTTGCCTGTGATCTTGGAAACGACACGGCTGATGCTGAAGACCTCCTTCGCCGGCTCTGTCTCTCTCTCCTCATCCTCTTTCATGCGCTCTGTCTTCCCGTCGGCTTTCGTGACTTCGACGGCCTTCGGCGTATCCTCATCGTCTGCCTTGGCTTCGACGACGACGGTTTTATTGATGATATCCTTGATCTTTTCTTTCACGCTCTCGGGCGTCCCCTGGTCTTCCTTCGGGACGAGCCCCTGCATTTCCTTGTCATTGAAAATATGACGGATCGCCGTCACCTGATCCGCATTGTCCGCCGTCGGTGCGTTCGTCATCCGGTCTGTCATATATGCCGAACCCACCACGAGGCTGATAAAGAAGAGAAGGACCAGAAATGGATGTCCATTGCTCTTTTTCGTTGCTCTTTTTCTTCTGATTGCCATGAAGATCTCCTTTGGGAAATGGTCAAATCGATTTCGTCTCTATGGCTTTAGTATAAAGGTTCAAGGTTCCGGGTTCAAGGTCAGCTCATATCGTAGGTACCTTCTTTGGCGTTCTCAAAAAGAGATAAATCTCTTGAAGGCAGAGAGACGGGGAGAGTCGAAGACTTTAGCCCAAAGACTTCAGACCTCTGACTTCTCCCAGTCTCCTTATCTCCATAAAAAAAGAGCCCGAAGGCTCTTTTTATTTCCGATTTCTCCACACATGCCACGCAGAAAGGACGAAGCAGAGTGTCACCATGCCTGCCGTCACAAGTGTCATGGCATCATTATGGCTTCGCGTCCGCCAGAGGGCAAACGCGGTGAGGATCGCAAGGAAAAGAAGTTTGATGGTATTCGTCATAGGGAGCTCCAAAGAATAGTGACTTGGGACTGGGTTCTATAGGTTCAAAGGGGTTGGTTCGGCGCAAACATAACGAAGCACCGCAGATTTTTGATAGCGTTTCGCGCCGTCGTCATCAAAAGCGTTGGCGAGAGATCTCTATGGCACACTACGGTAAGTATCATCGCATAGGCACTGGCAGGGAACCTACGCCTTGGTGCTAGGTATTTCTACTTTCATACATACATCGTTTATCGGACTGAACGGGAAACGCTGATTAAATCACAGAGTCAGATTTCACAAGAATTTTTATACATGACTTCGTCATAACCTTCCTTAAATAGCTCGCTATTCGCGTCAGGTTATTCCTCGTCATGTATAAAAATTCAAGAGTAAAAGCTGACAACGATTTAATCAGTGTTTCCCTAGAAAGATTTCTCGCTACGCTCGAAATGACGATACGAGAGAGTCTGATGTCTCTCAGTCACCCGTGACTAGTCACTCAAGGCTCCTAATCCCTAGCCACTAATCCCTGCTTTCAAACTTTTGTCATGTAACATGCGTATTGTCCCCCTTTCCTCCGGAAAGGGGGCTCTCCGTGCGCGTTCTCCGATCCTGAAACCTGTCAACCTGAACCCAACAACCTTATCTATTCCGCTCTCTCCAGCATGAGTTTCAGATTCTCTTTATGGAAGGACTTGATCTCCGGTTTCTCTTCAAGCATGGCGAGGACATAGGCGAGTGCCGCTTCGACGCCGACCTTGAGGCCGCTCTCATCGATATCAAATTCCGGCGTATGGTGGTTCGCCCCGGTGCCCAGCGCTTCATTTTTCACGCCGGTGAAGGTGAAGAGGCCCGGATAGGTGGACTCGGTGATGGCAAAGGTCTCCGAAGCCATCCATGGATCGGTGTCTTCCATGACATCACCCACACGCTCGGCGATGGCTTTCCGCGCAAGGTCTACACACTCTTTATTATTGGCCGTGACAGGGAAGTACTGGTCTTCCATGATCTCTGCCGTGCAGCCGTAGTTGTCGCAGATGTCCTTGAGCAGCTTCCAGAAATCCTCACGGAAGGAAAGCCCATCTTCATTCACAAAGCAGCGCGCTGTACCGGCGAAAGTGAGCTCGTCAGGGATGACATTCGGCGTGTCACCCGCCTGCACCATACCGAAGGAATAGGTGAGGCAGTTTCTCGGACTGACCTTCCGCATGCGGTAAGACTGAAGCGCCATGTAGAAAGTATTGAAGCAGTCGATCGGGCTGACGGCAAGGCTCGGCATGGAGCCATGTCCGCTCTTGCCATGGATCTTTACACGGTAGAAGAAGGCACCAGCCAGTACACCATCATACATGACCGCGACCTTGCCCGCAGGCAGGCAGTACATCATATGCGTACCATAGCAGGCATCCACGTGGATCTTCTTCTCATCGAGATAAGACAGCAGATGACCGACACCACGCTCTCCCATTTCCTCTGCTTCTTCGAACATGAGAAGTACCTTGCCTTCCCATTCGTCCTTGTGTGCTGCAAGGATCTTCGCCGCGGTGAGGAGCATCGCCATGTGTCCGTCATGCCCGCAGGCATGAGAGACACCGTGATTCTTCGAGAGGCACACCTTTTCGCATGCAAGATTCTTCGGGTTCTCTTCGATCGGCAGCGCATCGATATCTGCTCGCATCAGGACCGTCCAGCCATCCTTCCCGCTGTCGATCATGCCAAAGATACCGCCTCGCGGTACACGGACCGTAGAGATCCCCCAGCCATGGAGTGTTTCTTCGATGAAGTCCATGGTCTTCCATTCCTGCTGCGACAGCTCCGGATTTTCATGGAAATGACGGCGAAGAGAAATGAGAAAGCTCTCCTCGGCTTCGACTGTTTTCTTTATATCCATTATGATCAGCTCCTTGTAGGGAAACACTGATTCAATCGTTATCAGATGTAATCAGCGTTTCCATAGATCGTCGGCAGATATTCTGCCACATGTCTTTCGTTATACATGTCTTTCATTATAGAAAGGGGAAAGATACGTGTCAAATGATATGGGGAAAAGATTCAAGGGGTTCAACGGGTTCAGTAGGTTCAACGGGTTCAACAGGGATGGTGCGGCGCATAAAAATTAGAAGCGCCGCGGAGTATCAATAATGGCAATGCCCGAAGGTTTCTTTGAGAACAGGTTTCCCGTTTTGAGCTTTCCAAACATCGACTGCCTGACCGCGAATGACAAAGATTTCTCGCTTCGCTCGAAATGACGATACGAGAGCATCAGCAGTCACTCGAGACTCCTAATCCCCAATCCCTAGTCACTAGTCCCAGTCACTCCTAATCCCTAGCTACTAGTCCCCAGTCACTAGTCACTCCACTTCTCCCAGCGAAGGCATCGCAGGGATCGCACCGGCTCTGGTCGTCGAAAGGCTGGCCGCACGGTTTGCAAAGGTAAGGATGTCTTCCAAGCGCTCCTGCGAAAGATGGCTGAGATCTTCACGGCAAAGCTTGGAAAGGGCCGCACCGAAGAACGTGTCTCCCGCACCATTCGTATCGACGACTTTCGCAGGGAAGCCGTGGACGCGGCCTGTCAAATGCCCGAACCGGTAGAAGCAGCCTGCCTCTCCGAGCGTCACAAGGATGAGGGAAATACCCTTCTCCATCAGACACCGGCTCCCTTCCTCCCAGTCCTCCGAGCCAGAAAGGAGCGGAAGCTCTTCTTCGGACACCTTGAGAATATCCACGAGCGGTAGCGGCTGGCGCATCGCGATGATCGCCTCCCGCGGATCATCCCAGAGACGGGCGCGGTAGTTCGGATCATAGGTGATGACCGCGCCATAGGATCTTGCGCGGCGGATGGCAGAGAGTACACTGCCGCGGGCCGGCTCCACCGTCAGAGACACCGAGCCGAAATGCACCAGGTGTGCCTGTTTCAGGAGAAAATCCTGGATCTCCTCCTCCATAAGCATGGTATCCGCATGGGATCTCCGGTAAAACGTGAAGCTCCGTTCCCCGTTTGCATCGACAGAGACGACGGCAAGGCTCGTCGGGTGCATGGCATCGACGGCAAGCGCAGACACGTCGACGCCATCCTTTTTGAGAACGTCCGTCAGGTAACGCCCGAAGGCATCATCCCCGACCTTGCCGATGAAGGCCGTCCTCGCCCCGAGCCTTGCTGCCGCGACAGACAGATTGGCCGGCGCGCCGCCCGGATTTGCCGCATAGAGCGGCACGCCCTTTGCATTCACCCCGGTCTGCGTGAGGTCGATCAGTATTTCTCCGATGGATAAGATGTCCATGATAAGATCCTTTCAGAAAAATGGTTGGCAGGGATTAGTAGCTAGTGACTGGTGACTGGTGACTAAATGCCACTTTCGGGCATCGCCATTTTTTATAGTCCGCGGCGCTTCTATATTCTTATGCGCCGCACCACCATTTCGCATTTCTCATTTCTCATTTCTCATTCGATCAGAGCTTTCACTCACCATCAATGGGCAGTACGCCCGGGGGCTAACCATTGCACCTATTCCAAACAAAAAATCCGAACCCTTCCTCCCGAAAGGTTCGGATCATTTGGTGCCGGAGGCGGGACTTGAACCCGCACGATGTCGCCATCGCCAGATTTTGAGTCTGGTGCGTCTGCCATTCCGCCACTCCGGCATATCGATAGTATGTATTGTAGCATACCTATCGACATGCCGTCAATGACAAGTAAGCAGTCAGTGAAATTCTGATCCGGCCATCGTCAGCTCGCAGTGCTGCATTTTCATACGACCGGAGAGAAGCCCCCTGAAAAGGCAGGTATGAGGATCCCCATGCCATGCTCACGCCTGTCTCCTGACTATGGCAAAAGGAGAGCGCACTCTGCCGCACACGTCCCGGGTTATTTCTCGATTCCTTTGAAGGTGTAGTCCTTATCTTCGACCGCTTTCCGGATGTCTGCGTCTGGGATCTCTTTGGAAAGTGTCAGGATCGCCGTGCCCTTCTCGTGAGAGACTTCTGCCTTTTCCACGCCGCTCAGCGCTTCCAGTGCTGCCTTCACCGCCTTTTCGCAGTGACCGCACATCATGCCTTCGATTTTGACTGTTTCTTTCATTTCGTTTTCCTCCTTTGGAAATTGAATCGATCTATATGTATAATCTGCTGCTTCCAGAACCTTCCTGAGGTCGGCTTCCCGGGGCAGCAGGGTGTAGCTGATGGTCGCCTTCCCTGTCTTGGCATCGGCTTTCAGACAGGTAACGGAGGGGAGAGTCTCCAATGCTTTCTTCACATGCGCTTCACAGTTCTCACACATCATGCCCTCGACATGGATGATGGCGCAGCCGGAGCTTTCCTCCTTCACGGGAGTGACTTCTTTTTCCTTGACGCCCACGCGATGCCTGAGAGGCTTGTCATGAGATGCATCATGGATGTTCACACGGCCGAGACGGAGCGCATTCAGGCACACGCTGAGACTGGAAAGCGACATCGCTGCCGCCGCCCACATGGGCTCTAAGGAGATCCCCGGATACAGCCCCGCTGCCATGGGGATCAAAAGCGCATTGTAGGCGAAAGCCCAGAAGAGATTCTCGTGGATATTTCGCAGTGTCTTTCTTGAAAGGCGGATGGCTGCCGTCGCGTCCGTCAGGCGCGAATTCATGAGTACCACATCGGCGGAGTCGATCGCGACGTCAGTCCCGTGTCCGATCGCCATACCGACGTCGGCACGTGTGAGAGCAGGCGCGTCATTGATGCCGTCGCCGATCATGAGGACATGTCCGCGCTCCGCCAGCTTCCTGATAGCCGCTTCCTTCCCTTCCGGGAGAACCCCCGATAGGATGGTATCGACGCCGGCTGCCTCTCCGATGGCACGAGCCGTCTTCTCATTGTCCCCCGTCAGCATGACAACCTCGATGCCCATCGCATGCAGCTCCTGCACGGCCTTGGCCGAATCCTTCCGGAGAACATCTGCGACAGCGATGAGCCCGAGCAGTATACTGTCCTTCATAAAAAGAAGCGGTGTCTTCCCTTCTTCGGAGAGTGTGTCCGCACGGGCGCGAAGAGAAGTAGTATCTGTCAGAGACGTGATGTAGGCAAGGGAACCGCCAAAGAGCGTTTTCCCCTGCTGCTTGCCTGTGAGACCCTTTCCCGGAAGGATGAGAAGATCCGTGATCTCTTCTGCTTTGATCCCTCTCTCTTCCGCAAGATCGGCGATGGCGCGTGCGAGCGGATGCTCCGATCTCCGTTCCAGTGCATACGCTGCCTGAAGAAGCTCCTCCTCCGAAACACCGCTCTTGGGTACGATATCTGTCACGCGGGGTGCGCCCTCGGTGAGCGTCCCTGTCTTATCGAGCGCCGCGATCTCTATACGACCCGTCATTTCCATCGCTTCACTCGTCTTGAAAAGGATACCATTCTTCGCGCCCAGACCATTTCCTACCATGATCGCGACCGGCGTGGCAAGTCCAAGCGCACAGGGGCAAGAGATCACGAGGACGGTGATGGCATAGGTCAGGGCCTCCTGCACGCTGCTTCCCAGTACCAGATGCACCGCGAAGACGAGGGCAGCGATGCCAATGACCGCAGGCACAAAGACGGCGGAGACCTTGTCTGCCATACGGGCGATCGGTGCTTTCGTCGCAGCCGCCTCACTCACCATGCGGATGATCTGCGCAAAGGACGTATCCTCACCCACGCGCGTCGCTTTCGCCTGGATGTATCCATTCGTATTGATCGAGGCCGCGCGCACGGCATCGCCGATCCCCTTGTCGACCGGCACCGACTCGCCCGTCAGCGCCGCCTCATCAAGCGCTGCCGTCCCCGACAGGATCTCTCCATCGACAGGAACCGCTTCGCCCGGCTTCACCAGAAAGATATCCCCTACTCTGACCTCGCTCACCGAGAGACGGATCTCCTCTCCGTTTCGGAGGAGCAATGCCTCTTTCGGCGCCATCCTCATGAGCGACTTCAGCGCATCCGTCGTGCGCCCCTTTGAGAGAGCCTCCAGAAGCTTGCCCACGGTGATGAGTGCGGGAATCATCGCAGCAGACTCGAAATAGAGCTGATCATGGTAGAGCGGCATGATATTCATGTTCGACACACCATTGGTGATGAGCCATGTCATTCGGTAGAAGATGTAGAGTGACCAGAGGAAGGAGATCCCCGATCCCATCGCGACCAGCACATCCATATTCGGCGCGCCCTGCGAGAGCGAGCGGATACCGGAAATGAAAAAGTCACGATTGATCCCCAGCACAAAGAGCGCGAGCAGCATCTGCGAAAGCGCCAGCCCCAGATGGTTGTGATCCAGAAATGCCGGCACCGGCCAGGAAAGCATATTATGCCCCATCGTGATGTACATGAGAAGCACCAGAAAAAGGACGGACCAGATGAGGCGCTTCATCAGCCGCGGCGTCTCGCGATCCTTCAGTGCTTCCTCTTCGGCAGAGATCAGCGGACTGCCTTCCGCCCTCGTATCTCCCATGGGCGAAGCTCCATAGCCTGCCTTCTCCACCGCACGCACCACGTCGTCCTCTCCGGCCGTCCCCTCGACGATCATTGAATTCGTCAAAAGAGCCACGGAGACCTTGGAAACGCCGGGCACTTTTTTCACCGCCCGCTCCACATGACCCTGACACGCCGCACACGTCATGCCGGTCACTAGATACTGTTTTTTATTTGTTTCGTGATCCACGATTCACCTCCAAGCTGCCACACCCTGTCAGCGCCACGATCCGGGAAAGTGGTCAGCACACGGGTCGGCAGATCCAATGGGTCTTGCGGGAAAGGAGCGGCGAGAACCTCGGCTGAGCTCTCCCTTTCCTTCCCCATCCCCCTTTCTAAAAATCCAAGTCAACGATTCTGCTTCTTCCTAAGAAAGGAAGCACCAGAAATCGGTCTGCCATCGATTCGCACAAAGTCCGGCTTCCTCTCACTTCACGCGAAATGACGCCGCTCCTTTCTACTTCATCAATTTCTCCAGCATCGCGCAGAGCTCATCGACTTTATCCTCCTTGCCTTCACGAATATCTTCGGCGACGCAGCCGCGGATATGGGCCGCAAGAAGGAGCTTGTTGAAGCTGTTCAGCGCATTTGACACGGCAGAGACCTGCATCACGATGTCGGGGCAGTAGGCATCATTCTCTACCAGCCTCTCGATCCCGCGGATCTGTCCCTCCATGGTCTTGAGCCGCGTCATCAGCCGTTTTCTTTCCCGCTCCGTCCGTTCCGTGTGACGGCAGCACTCGCAGGATGTGGTCGTTATTTTTTCAGTCATGACAGATGTCCTTTCGAAATAAAGTGAGAATGGTTCAAGTTGATGGGTTCATGGTTCAGGGTTGTAGTGGCGGCTTCGCCGCAAATATACGGGGCAATGCCCGAAGGCGGTTTAAGTCACTCCAGTCACCAGTCACCAGTCACCAGTCACCAGTCACTCATAGACTACACCCCCCTGGGGTGTTCTGTCAATTAAAAAATGAAGGAAACACGGATCCTCTCATCATCAGAGGGGATCCACGTTTCCTTAAAGAGACTGCGGGCACACATGCCGGCTCACTGTCAAACGGGTATCCCCCCTTCTCCACCACGCCTTTCACATTCTTGATTTACTGACCGGCCTCATCCGTAATCTTTCTGACCACATCCAGCCTTCCTGCTTCCGTCTGATCCCAAGTGATCGGCGTCAGGGTCGGATAGCCACGATGCGCCCAGTATACATCCGTCTCCGGATCTTCGCAGGAGAGCGCCTTGCCGGAGAGCCAGAAGCCCAGATGACCGGACGGATCTCTCATTTCCTGGATCGCATTGTCATAGTGCTGCAGGCCGAGGCGTTTCACCTTGAGCTGCGCGAAGGAGAGATGTTCAGCAGGCTTTGGCATATTGAGATTCAGGATGCCGCGATACTTCTTCTCGATGAAATATCGCTTCACGACATCCAAGGCAAAGTCTGATGCCTTTTCTAAAAAGGCCTCCTCCTTTGTCGTCTCCGCAGAGAGCGCGATAGACGGTATCCCGGCGAAGATGCCCTCGAGCGCACCGCCGACGGTCCCGCTGTAAATGCAGTCGCTTCCTGTGTTGTAGCCATTGTTGATCCCAGAGACGATGAGATCCGGCATATCGCTCTTGAGCCAGTGACAGAGTGCGAGCTTCGCACAGTCTGCCGTCGTCCCGCTGCAGGCGAGCACAGTGATGTTCTCCCCATAGCTTTCCTTGTACCACAGGCGCAGATATGTCTGCAGCGACAGGGAGGAGGAGCAGGAGCTCCGTCCCTTATCCGGCGCGATCACCGTCACGCGCCCGAGCGTCGCAAGCTTCTTCGCCATGGCGACAATGCCCGGTGCTTCATATCCATCATCATTCGTCAAAAAAATATGCATTCGATTGTCTCCTTAGCGTTTTTTTGAGTATATATTATGAAATGGTTCAGGGTTCGGGGTTCACCCGTGGGCTGTGCTGCCCTTTGATTACGTTTAAAAGTTTCTCTTGAATGAGAAATTAGAAATGTGAAATGGTGGTGCGGCGCATAAAAATCAGAAGCGCCGCGGAGATTTGAAATTAGCGTTTTTCTCGTACCGCAAACCTAATCCCTAGTTACTAATCCCTAGCCACAAGTCACCAATCCCTAGCCACGTATCCCTGCTTTCAAACTTGTGGGGGCGGCTTCGCCGCGAATATATATTTTGCAGCGAAGCTGCCACCACACCCTGAACCCATCAACCTGAACCCAATCTATGCATTCAGCTTTCACCATTGTACCAAAACTGACTCGCTAATAAAACATCTTTCCCATCGATTTCCTTCTATGCTATAATAGGATATTGTGAAAGCACAGAATATGTATGCTTACGAGCATATCATCAGCGTAGCATCCCAATGTATAGAAAATCTATGCTCTTTGAAAGGAGTTTGTTTACATGACCGCAGATAACTTGACATTTTCCATTGAAATCGATTTCATCCCGGATATTCAGGACGGCCGCGCCGAACTGAAAAAGAGCATGAAGAGCGTCTCCGAGAAATTTGACGGCACCTACATCCTCGATCCGAAAGCCCGCCCGATCATCTCCGGGCTTTCCAAGGATGACGTAGAAGGCGCGCTGAAGGAGCTCGGTCTCCTCGCCTTCGGCACCTGGCCGGCATGCATCCTGACCGCCACCATCGTCTCCCCGCTCCCGATCCGTGCGGTCGGCATGTCGGACGGCTGGGACATCTACACTGGCAAGAAGACCTTCTTCGCCTTTGCACAGTTCCCTGCCGATGCCCTCTCCATCATGGTGAAAGCCTGCACCTACTATCTGGAACATGAGTCCTACCAGTCTCTGGAAGAATTCATCGATGCCATGGGCTATGAAGCCTTCCGCGATACCGTCCTCGGAAACACCACAGCGGGAAATGATGCCGGAAATGACTACTATGGCTCTTCCTGGGGCGCCCCCGACGTACCGCCGCTCAAGGAAGGCGACTTCGTACGTCCGGAAAACAACATCATGCAGATCATCGAAGTATACCCGGAAATGGGACCCTTCCTCATGGAATACGGCATGTCCTGCGTCGGCTGCTTCGTCTCCTATGATGAAAACCTCTGGCAGGCTGCCCAGGGCCACGGCATCGACGTCTTTGAGATCATCGGTGAGATGAACGAATTCATCGCGGATAAATACAAGAAGCCTCTCCTCACCGAAGAGACACCGATGGAGACCATTCTCACCCTTTACCCGCAGCTCCTTCCTGTCTTCCAGAAGAAATCCATCGCCATGCCGCAGGATATGAAGACTACCATCGGCACTCTCTGTAAAGAAGCAAACGCAGATGCCAAAGAGCTCATCGCTCTCTGCGACGAAAGACTGCGTGGGAAGGAAGAAGCGTAGTTTAGAGATTAGTAGCCAGGGAAACACTGATTAAATCGTTGTCAGATTTTACTCTTGAATTTTTATGCATAGCGAGGAATAGCCTGACGCGAATAGCACGCTATTTAAGGAAGGCTATGACGAAGCTATGTATAAAAATTCTTGTAGAATCTGACTCTGCGATTTAATCAGCGTTTCCCTAGGGATTAGGGATTGGGAGTGACTGGGGACTAAGGATTCCCCGTAGCGTCATCCCGAGCGTAGCCCTCGATCTTTACTGCACTGCAATAATCAGCATGTATGCACTGAGGAGAAACAACGTATTGGTGCTGTTTCACATCAGACAATGAGCGTTCTGCAATAGAGATTTCTCGGCTACGCTCGAAATGACGACGGCGCGAAGCGCTCTCAAAACTCCGCGGCGCTTTATAAATATGATGCGCCGCACCACCATTTCTAATTTCTCATTCAAAGGTCGCCCACCCTCGCGAGCTAAACCCGAACCATTTCAAAAGCCGGATGCACAATCCATGCATCCGGCTTTTTGCTTGCTTTCTTATTTCATTTTCCATCCTGCTTTTTTGAGCGCCATGACGATCGGCACCACGATGACACCGGAGACGAGAGCTTCCGGGATACCATTTGCAGTGACGATCCCCATGATCATCAGACCGACCGCTTCGACAGAGATCCCCTTCGCTGCGGCATACGGTGCGCCGACCAGCAGAAAGAAGGAGCCTAGGAAGAGCACCGTATTCGTGATCGCCCCGCCCACCGCTGAGATGCCGGCACGCAGATGCGCATTTCCCGGAATGTACTTATAAAGAAGCCACACCACGATCGGGATGCAGATCCGCGGCACGATACAGATGAACGCATCGGCGATAACACTGTACTGCAGTGCGAACTGCATCATCAGGCTCGGCGCACGCAGCGTCTGAATGAAAGAAAAGAGCCCGAAAAGGAAACCGACCAGAATGCCGACCTTCGGCCCTGCGACGACCGTCCCGATGATGGTCGGGATGTGCAGGATCGTCGCATTCATCACGACGAGCGGGATGAAGCCATAGCCTGTCAGTCCGAGAAAGATCGTGATCCCTGCGAGCAGCCCGGAAATCGTCAGCTCGCGAATGCTCATAAAAGTCTGATTCTGATGGGGATTGTTTTGTTCCATACCTGTTCCTCCGTTCTTGTTCTCTGTGAGATATAAGACTCAAATAAAATACAGGCGCAAACGCGCTCTGCAGTCCAGCCCGCGCAAGCGATGCCAGCTAAAAGGCAGTGCGTTTCTGCACCTGTAGTTATTATAATCTGTGTCCCCTATTTGTCAACGGGGATGGCAAAAGTGATCAAAATCTCATCCCATCACGATGCAAAGGATCCCCGCAAGAGAAATCCCCACCCCGATGAGCTGGCGAAGCGTCAGCTTCTCTTTGTAGAGCAGAAATCCTGTCAGCATCAGCGCCGCTACGATGAGACTGTTCGCCACGACGAAAGCCACATTCACCGCCCAGCCAGCCCGGTACATGAAGAGCGTCCCCACCTCGATGCCGACGATCGCGAGTCCCAGCCCTATGGCAGAAAGATTCACGGAAAGTACGCCGCGCAAGAAGCTCTCCTTCCCCAAAGACTGAAAGAAGTAGATCACAAAGGAAACGACAGACGCTGCAAGATACGTCACCGTGAGCGAAGCCATAGGATCCCCGATATCGGAGACTTCCTTCAGCCCCACCTGATATCCTACACTGGATGCGACAACAAGAAGAAGCGGCCACCAAGTCGAAAACATCTATTTTCTCCTTACCTTACAATACAAAACATGCCAAGACAGGTGAGTGCGACCCCAGCGAGCTTCATAAGCCCCATCGGTTCCGCATAGATACAGGAACCGATAAAGAGCAGCAGCACGACAATGATCCCCGTGTACACGATAAATCCCACATTCATCGGCCAGCCCGCACGATACATATAGATCGTCCCCACCTCCAGCCCTGCGATGGAAATCCCTGCGACAGCCGCCGGAAGCGGCACAGTTCCAAGCGCTGCCAGGAGATCTCCCGCCGGAGAAAACATCTCGAAAAGCAGCGCGCAGGTCAAAGCACTCATCAGGTACGTCGCTCCCAGCGCCGCCAGCGGAGAGGCAGCGGACGACAGTTTCTTCGCGCAGATCTGGTATATCACATCAGACACAACAATCAGAGCGACAGGCCACCACAGAGCAAACATGTCGATTCTCCTTTCAAAGAAAAAGGCGCTCCAGCCACTCTCTCCCGGCTGCGCCGTACCTACGGAGAATGACTGAAACGCCTCTCTGCTCCACCCGGTGGCGAAGCAGGGGTTTTGTTTGTTTGATAGCACTATATCATGCGAGCCTTTCCTCTGTCAAGGAAATCGATTGGAATCGGCATAGCTCCGCAGTTTTATTCCTGCACAGGACATACAGAGATATCCGTTTCTGCCATCCAGTAATCTACGCGGTGACTTATCGATGCTCTATAGATTTGACTACTGGTTTACAATATACTTATAAGGTTGACTCATGATTGCGCGAGAAAGCTCTGCTTGAATGACAAAGATTTCTCGCTCACGCTCGAAATGACGATACAAGAGAGTCACCAGTCACTAGTCACTAATCCCCAGGAGGTAGTATGAAATTTTTCAAGTTAGCAACCCCCATTTCAAATGGGGGTTTATTTGGAACCCCTCCGGGGTTT
>ERZ1034980.234-NODE-234-length-45046-cov-18.469783_pt1 | contig 45046 bp, 38 predicted proteins | sample MGYA00520622_ERZ1034980 | MGnify/ENA primary metagenome ERZ1034980 (study PRJEB33766, sample SAMN09781791) | gut metagenome | biome: gut microbiome | host: Homo sapiens | place: Madagascar | study: EMG produced TPA metagenomics assembly of the PRJNA485056 data...
TCTGATTCTCTCTAGATGTTAGTGATAAGTCACCCACTATAGTTGACAATGAGCCATTTTTCTAAGGGCTTTTTTTGTTAGTTGTCGGATATGGGGTGAGAAAGATATTTTAAGATATTTCTCATCAAAATCTGTTTTTTGAATACATGATTAGGATAATGATGCCAAAAGATAAGACGTTGATTTGCATAAAACAATTTACATGAGCATATTACTTGAAAAATCCTTTTGGAAGTTGTAAACTTTATTTAAATAATGGGCTTCCCTTGTCTATCATGGAAAATAGTATGAACGAAAAACAATTACGAAAATTACGTCGAACAGATTTGTTAGATTTATTGGTCTCCCAGGCACAAGAAATTGAACGCCTTGAAGCAGAGGTTGAATCACTTAAATCAGCTTTAAATGACAAAGACATCAAGATTGCCAAAGCAGGATCCATTGCAGAAGCAGCCTTGGAATTGAATGGAATTTTTGAAGCAGCCCAGAAGGCTGCTGACCAATATTTAGCCAATATTCAACAATTAAAAAAGTAAACTAGATAGGAATTCTTCGGTATGAGAAAAGAATCTCAGGAGAGTGAAAAAATAAATAGTATGAAGCCAACCCTAGCTGACTTGCCCAAAGCGGAAATCATGGCTAAAGAGTTGGCTAAGATAAAATATAGGCAACGTTATCGACGTACTTTGAAGAGTACGATTTTTACGTTAATCACTGTCGCAGCTGTCGCAGTGCTCATCGCCACGCTTTGGCTTCCAGTCCTTCAAATTTATGGTAGTTCAATGACCCCAACTTTAAAATCTGGTGATATGGTCGTATCTGTAAACGCTAAAAAGCTCAAGCAAGGCGATGTCATTGCCTTCTACTATAATAATAAGGTCTTGGTCAAGCGTGTGATTGCCACCTCAGGTCAATGGGTCAATATTAGTAAAGATGGAACCGTTTCTGTTGATGGTAAAAAAATCAAGGAACCTTACTTAGCCAAGGGTGAAAAAGCCTACGGTGAGACCAATATTAAATTACCTTATCAAGTCCCCGATGGGAAAGTCTTTGTTATGGGAGATCATCGTAGTGTCTCAATTGACTCACGGAATACCGCTGTTGGTACTGTTGGTGATGAACAATTAGTTGGAAAGTTAACTTTCCGAATTTGGCCTCTTAATCGAGTGAGTTGGGTTCACTAATAGCTTTTTCTTTTTATGGAAAGGAATTGTGAGGAATGCGTATGAAATTACTACTTGATAAATTGGCTTTGCTACTTAGGCAAAGATTACGCGATAGCCGTTTGGCAAAAATAGCTCTAGCGGTGTCTATTGTGGTCGTTTTTTGTACCACCTATGCCTTAGTCTTGCCAGCTCTTACCTTGAGCAATAATACTAGTAGCTCGGTTTTACAGACGCAGGAATCCTCTTCTGAAACGCCTGCAACGGAAAAAGAACAAGCCAGTCAGTCATCGGCTACAGAGGCAAGCCATCAGGCGACAGAATCAAAAGCTAGTCAAACGGAGAGTACACCAGATGAAAGTTACCGCAAGGCAGGTAGTCTGTCATCGGATACTGATGATGTCACCGTTAAGGTGGACTATGAAGCAGATACTTTTGCAGAAAAGGTTAACCTCAAGGTTACTCCGATCACTAATAGCCAAGCCCTCACAGACAAGATTCAACAAGTCTTAGATGATAGTAAACAAAGCTTACTTTCATCTTATTCTTACGACATTTCCTTTGTCAATGAAGCTGGCGCAGAAGTGGAACCAAGCAAAGAGGTTAAGGTTTCCATGAACTTCAAGAATGCAGTTGAAAGTTCAAACCTCCAAGATGGTTGGAAACTTTATCACTTCAAGAATAATGACGTCAACCAAATTGAAGATTTAACTGAAAAATCAGGTACAGATATTAAACAAGATGAACAGGAAAGCGTTACTAGTGTTGCCTTTAAGTCAGATACTTTCTCAGCTTATACTATTGCGGGGGTTGAGTATGAAGACTTTAAACCATACCTTCAAAACGGTGGTTTTGAAGGGACAACTACTGAGACAACTACTGGAAATACCAAAACGTTATCAACTGAATTAAAGTTACACTATAATATTCCTTTGACTGAACTGAATAAGAGCAAGTCTTACGCCATTGAACTGCCAGCTGATACCACTTGGGATCCTAAGGTCAATGAAAATCAAGAATATATAGGCCAAGATGGTTCTAATGATGCCTACAAATATAAATTCGTTCAGCAAAATGGTAAGAGGTATCTAGTTTTAACTTTCTTGGATACTTATGTGGCCAATGCGAAGGATTATGTTAAAGGAGACCTAAAGTATGCTGCGTCTATCGGTCAAACTTATCGAAAAGAAACGGGCGACTACGAGATTCCGTTTACAGATAAAGTTACGATAACAGTGCCATCATCATCAATTGATAAGAAAGAAGAGCCTCAGCAAGCACAGTATGATGTTTCTAGTAATAAGTGGGGGAATGTCACTTACGATGGTGATAGTGCCTACTTGAACTATACTGTTGAAGTTTCCTCAAATAAGGGGACTAAAGATGTGGTCAATCTAACAGATACATTAAAGGTTGATGGTTTCAAGATTGAAAGATTTGAAAAACTAAAGGTTATTCGAACCAATAGCGACTGGTCAACAACAGATGTGACAAGTGGTATAAATCTGAATGAATCAAATGGTAAATTTACGACTCAGCTCCCTAAACTCGGTGCTAATCAGAAATATACGATAACCTATCGTTATAAGATTTCGGGTTTTCCAGCTGGGAAATCAACATATGTTGGAAATGGGTTAGATGTGACAACGCCAGATATTCCAAATCAACATAAAGATAATCAACTGGAACTTTATCGAAATAAAATTAGTAAGTCTGGTTCTTATGATAAGAAGACCAATAAGGTCAAATGGACCATCATCGTAAATGAAAACCAAAACGACATTGCTGGTGCTGAATTGAAGGACGACATGATTGCTAAGTCAAGTGATGTTAAAATTTCACCAAGCGAGGGTGCGACAAAGACATCAACTGGCTATAAATTTACTGCAACATCAGGTGGTAGAAATACAAATAAGTACACCATCACCTACACAACGGATGCCGGTGAAAAACCAAGCAATTGGGCTGAAGCGCCTAAAACATTTACTAATACGGCAACGATTACAGATGGAGGGGAAAGCTCCAGCGCTTCTGCAACGGTCATAGGTGAGAATGATAATACTGGTGGTCTAGATAAAGCCTTTAAGAAAATGGAAGCAACGTCCAACTCGGATATTAAGGAATTGACATGGCAGTCTACTATCAAGGTGCCCGGAAGTGGTAAAATTCCGTCTGGTACAGAATTTGAAGATGTTTTAAGGGGAAAAGATGGCACCAACAACGGTGAACATTATTTTACAAGAGCCCAATTAGATGCTGTCTATAATAAATTAGTACAGGTTTTTGGCTCAGGAAATTTTGAATTCAACGTTTGGGAATCAGGAAATTCAACTTGGCAGTATACGCCATATAGCCAAATTAGCTCTGATAAGACTTATAGCAAATATAAGTTTAAGTTATTGAAGGCTTACCAAGGTTCAGATATTACCTTAGACTACCGGTCTACTATTAATAAATCTACAGTCATTTATTTCACCAATACTATATCAAGTAGCGGTTTCTCAAAAGAGGCTAGTTACAAATATGAAGAGACAGGTAAAGTCTTCAAGATGGATGGGAATAGTTATGCCTGGGATGGTCAAGCTTCTGAGTACAATACTAATAACACCGAACATGAGATTCAAAAAGATGGTACAATATTCTGGGTTGTCAAAGTTAAATTGGCTGATGACACGCAAACGGTGACGTTGACAGATACACCACCTTCCGGCTTGTCCCTGATAGGTTTCAGATATGGTCATGCGACGTATAGTCTAAATAGTGGCGATTTTACTGTCTCAGATGGTAAGATTACTTGGCCAAACCCATACTGGCCGGGTGGCTATGGTAATGATATTGATGTTACCGGTACTATTGATGAAAGCGGAGCTGTTAAAGTTACTTTTACAGCTAAAAATGGAAAAACATTAAAAGAAGCTCTAAACAATACTGGAACTCTTTATGCAGGTTTCTTATTCAAAACAGACTTATCTCCGCTGGATAGCCCAATCACAAAAGCTTATACCAATAAGGTGTCAGCAACAATAAATGGTACACCTGCTGGTGAAGCTGAGCATACTCAAAAAATAACGGTCAAGCCAGGCAAAAAGATTTCTAAATCTGGTGAATGGAAAAATAATAACCGTGAGGTCAACTACAAACTGGATATTAACCCTGCTGCCGAAGATTTAGCTGCAGGCAAAGATAGCTACACTGTTACCGATACTTTGGAGTATCAAGAAGATCCCCTGACTAATTTGAGTTATGACCTGAAACAAGAATCTGTTAAATTGTATGACGTCAACAACCAAGAGATTGATAAAAGTCAGTGGTCTTGGACAGTTGAGAAAGTTCGTGATAGTAATGGACTTTACAAGAGTATCCTGAAACTTACTGTCCCGAATAATAAGAGACTGAAACTTGAGTATAAGTATAAAGTTACTAGAGATGTCGATGCAGATAATACTGCTCAACTAAGCGTTAAAAATACAGCAGAGATTAATGGTCTAAAAACTGGTAAAAGAGAAAAGACCACTTCCATTAGTTGGTCTAAAATGGCAACTAGTGGTACGGCCTCTACTGTTAAATTCTTTAAATTAATAAAAGTTGATGTTAATTTTGCCATCACTCTACCAGGTGCTAAATTTGAGGTGAGAGAAAATGTCACTGATAAAGTGGTAGCCACTTACAAAACGGCAGCAAATGGTACACTTAATATTACGAAAGATGGGAAAGAAGCTGTCAATAGTATTGGATCACTTGAAGATGGAAAAATGTACTATGTGACAGAGGTTCAAGCACCGTCAGGCTATCAATTACCAGAAGATGCAAAACGCTACTATTTCTACTTCTCTGAGATCGGGGTTGCTCCATTGAATCTTGGAGATTTAACAGACTTAACTTCAGCTGTCAATTTAGCAAAACAATCTAAGCAAGAATATGTTTCTAATACCAAACTTCCACCAACAACTTCTATCACAGTTGATAAAAAATGGCAAAAACCAGATGGCTCAGATACCAGTCGGACAGGGGGGTCGGTGACTGTCCAATTGAAACGTCTTTCAGATCAAAACCCAACACCTGTAGATGTTGAGAATGGCAGACGTGACATTACCTATGATGGTGGTCATTGGTCAACAACCTTTGATAATTTGCCAACTGTTGGAGACAATGGTGAGATTTACTCTTACTATGTTGAAGAAGTTGTGCCTGCGGGATATAGTGCTACTTATTCAAATGGTGTCACTGACTCAGCCAAGGCTAGTGATGTGACGGCTACTTCTGGTACTATCACCATTACTAACAAGCAGATTAAAACTTACAACCTGCCTAAGACCGGTGGAATGGGTGTTGAACCTGTTTTATTCCTCGGTGCAATAGTGGCTAGCTTAGCAGCCCTGCTATTATCACTTAAACTTTATAAAGGTTTCCAAGGAGGTGGGCGCTTCTGATGGATCAATTCGCCATTAAGGGTGGTGATGCTTACTGGTGAAGTATCTAACCTTTAAGCCTTCGGGCCTTGTTGTCGGTTCCTTTTAGGTACTATGCTTAAATTTAAAAAGGAGACTTAATATGAAAAGATTAAAATTAATTTTGGCGACATTTGTCGCAGTTTTGTTTGCCTTCACAGGTAGCAAGGCATTGGCGTATGACATCACTATCAATGGTGACACTACAGGTCATACTTACGAAAGTTACCAAATCTTCACTGGTGATTTGAATGACAATACTTTATCAAATATCCAATGGGGTAATGGTATTACTACTGAGGGACAAACAGCTCTTCAAAATAAGTACAGTGTAAGTTCAGCATCTGCTCTTGCTGAAAAAATGGCAACATTCTCTGCAAGTCAAACAGAAGAATTCGCAAGCCTTGCAGGTAAATACTTGCAAAACCCAGGTGCTTTGACAGGTCTTAGTGCTGGTTACTACCTTGTTAAAGATAAAGACGGTTCTTTGAAAGGTGCTGAAAAAACAGCATACACTTCTTACATCTTACAAGTCGTTAAAAATGTTACTGTAACACCAAAATCTGGTACACCAACTGTTGAGAAAAAAGTTAAAGACACAAACGACACAACTGGTGAAACTACTGATTGGCAAGATTCAGCTGACTACGATATCAACGATGACGTCCCTTTCCAATTGACAGCTACTTTGCCTGCAGAAAACTTTGATAAATACGAAACTTACTACCTTGAATTCTCAGATACAATGTTTAAAGGTTTGACTTTCAACAACAACGCTGTTGTTAAAGTTGGCGATAAGACATTGACAGCAGACCAATACCAATTAACTACAACTACTGACACAGATGGTTCAACAAAACTTACTATTGCTATCAATGATGTTAAAGCACTTGGTGGTGTTGCAGGTGGTAAAGTTACTGTAGATTACTCTGCAAAACTTAATGAAAATGCTGTTATCGGTTCAAAAGGTAACCCTAACGAAGTTGCACTCATCTACTCAAACAATCCAAATGAAAAGGGTACAGGTAAACCAAATGATACCGGTAAAACTCCAAAAGACACCGTTATTGTATTCACATACAAAACAGTTGTAAACAAAGTTGACAAAGATAAACAACCATTGAAAGGTGCTGGATTCACTCTTTACAAGATGGTTAAAGGTACAAAGACTAAAGTTAAAGAAATTACTGCTGGTGAAGCAACTAAATTCGAATTTAAAGGTCTTGACGATGGGGATTATGTTCTTGAAGAAACAACAACTCCTGCAGGTTATAATACAATCAAACCAATCACGTTCACTGTAGAAGCTAAACATGATACAGAAGCTGCTGAGCCTAAATTGACTAAACTTACAGGTACTGCTGCAAACGGTGAAATCACATTCACTCGTGCTGAAGCAAATGAAGATGCTTTGACTACTCAAGTTGTCAACAAGAAAGGTTCTATCCTTCCTTCAACTGGTAGTGTTGGTACTACAATGCTTTACATTGCAGGTGCTATCTTAGTTCTTGGCGCTGGTATCCTTCTTATTACTAAAAAACGTATGGAAGCTTAATCAAGCTTAACAGAAAAATTTCTGTTGTTATAAGGTGAGGGGTGGTCTTGGCTACCTCTTTCTTTTGACAACAGTAAGGAGAGCTCTATTAATGATAGATAAACTAAAACAAAATTGGACCACTTTTTTATTAGTCTTTATATTGCTAATTGGGCTGTCCCTACTGCTGTACCCAACGGTAAGTGACTACTGGAATTCTTTCCACCAGTCAAAAGCAGTTGCGGCTTATGTCGAGAAGGTCGAAGACATGTCTCAAGAGGAGACCGACAAGATGCTGGAAGCTGCGCGTGCTTATAATCAGACCCTGCCCCAAGGAGTTATCCTCGATTTGAATTTATCAGCGGAGCAGAAGTCCACTTATAATCAAGTCTTGAATGTCACAGATGCGGGGATTATGGCCTATGTGGAAATTCCCAAGCTAAACACTACCATGCCCATCTATCACGGGACAGACGATGCTATTTTGCAGGTGGCTATCGGGCACATTCCTGGAACCTCTTTGCCAGTTGGTGGTAAAGGGACGCATGCTGTTATCTCTGGTCACCGTGGTTTGCCATCGGCTAAGCTTTTTACGGATATTGACCAGCTGGTGGAGGGAGATACCTTCCTTATTCAGGTTATGGACGAGACTCTGACTTATGAGGTTGACCAGATTCGGACAGTCACACCGGATGACGTATCTGCGCTAGCTATTGATCCAAAGCAAGACTATGTGACGCTGGTTACTTGTACGCCTTACGGGGTCAATACTCATAGACTCTTGGTGCGTGGTCATCGCATTGCTAATCAAGCCAAGATAGCTCGTGTGACATCAGATGCCAGTAAGGTTAAGCCAGTCATGGTAGCACCGTTTATTGCTATCCTGCTCTTTATTGCTTTGCTTATCTTCTGGTTTGCTTTTTACCGTTACAGAGATGAGGATTAAGTTTTGATAGACAAAGTCGTTAGGGATTAGCTCTAGCGACTTTTTGTTGGCTGTCGAGTGGGTAGGTCATATTATTTACAAATTGTGCTATAATAATGGGCAAGATGACCACTTATTGTGCTAAAGGAGAGAGCTGTGACTATTTACAATGTGAATTTGGGTATTAGATGGGCAAGTAGTGGTGTCGAGTACGCCCAAGCCTACCGTGCCAATGTTTTTAGACAATTGAATCGCAAGGCCAGATTTATTTTTACGGATATGATTCAGGCGGACAATATCGCTCATTTAACGGAGAATATGGGCTTTTTGGATGAGGAGATTATCTGGTTATACACCTATTTCACAGATATTAAAATCGCACCGACAACTGTGACAATTGCTGACGTCAAAAAAGGATTGCCACACACGGAGACACGGCAAGAACGAAATGGCAAGGTTGTCCGTTGTTTCTACGAACAAGATGATTTCTTTTTTACAGCCTATCTAACCCGTGAGGATAAAGATTATGTTGACCGTGTGGAGTATGTTTCGCGTGGAAAGTTGATACGAAAAGATTACTTTTCTTACACCAAGATTTTTTCTGAATTTTATAGTCCCAAGGACAATCGTGCCCATTTGGAAAAACGCCATTTCTTCAATGAAGATGGATCAGTGGCCTATGAAGAAATTATCAGAGATGGTGAAGCCAACATTTATCGTTTTCCTGATAAGATTCTTTTTTCAAAAGAGGCACTTATCGCCTACTTCATGGACTGTCTCAATCTGACTGAGAAAGATATGGTCATTCTGGACCGTTCAACTGGTGTCGGTCAGGCTGTTTTCCGCCATCATGGTCAGGCAAAGTTGGGAGTGGTCGTTCATGCAGAGCATTACAGCGCCAGTTCAACTACAGCTGACAATATCTTGTGGAATAACTATTATGATTATCAGTTCACCAATGCAGACGCGGTTGACTTTTTTATCACCGCAACGGATGCTCAGAAAAAGGTCTTGGCAGAGCAGTTTAAGGCTTATGCAGACAAGTCCCCTCGGATTGAGACGATTCCTGTTGGAAGTCTGGATAATCTTCTTTATCCTAAGGGTGCAAGGAAGCCTTTCTCCCTCTTAACTGCCTCAAGGCTAGCAACTGAAAAGCATGTAGACTGGTTGCTTAAGTCTGTTGTCCAAGCCCATAAAGTTTTGCCTGAGCTGACCTTTGCTATTTATGGTAAGGGCGGCGAGGAGGCTCATCTCCAAAAGCTCATCCATGATAATCAAGCGGGTACTTATATTTTCTTAAAAGGGCACCAAGATTTAAAGACCGTTTACAGAGATTATGAGCTCTACGTGACGGCTTCGACTAGCGAAGGTTTTGGATTGACCTTGATGGAAGCAGTAGGCTCAGGTCTGCCCTTGATTGGCTTTGATGTTCCTTATGGCAATCCAACTTTCGTCAAAGATGGCACAAATGGCTACTTAATTCCATACAGCAACGAGATGAGTGAGGCCAAGATTGTCAAAGAGTTTGCCAATCGAATCGTGGCTTACTTTACCAGTACCAACACAGAAGCCATGCACCAGGTTTCTTACAAGCTAGCAGAGGACTATTTGACAACTGCTGTGGAAGCAAAATGGGAAAATCTATTAAGGAGTTTTGACCAGTGATAAATTTATTTGATTACTATTCTCAAGAAAGTTGGGATTTGCACTATTCCTTGCTGGTCTCAGGCTACAAACACCCAACGTTTGTCATCCATGACGACGGCTTTTTGCCTGACGATGTCCTCTCTCCCTATCAGTATATTACCGGATTTGACAAGGTCCAAGGAAAGCCACGCTACTTTAACCAGATAGAGGTTCCAGCCTTTTGGGAGATTAGCAGTAACAATCGCACAGGGCAGATTCATGACTATAGTCATCTCAGGGCAAACATCATCTACGCTTCACCGACCCACCAGCGTTTTGTCAAAGAGGTGGAATGGCTGGATGAAGCGGGAAAACGTTACAGCCTTGACCACTACAATAAACAGGGCTATCGTTTTGCCCAGACCGTTTATGGCAGTGACCAAAAACTAACAACAACGACTTATTATGATGCTCACAAGCGAGATGTCCTTGTAGAAAATCATAGGACAGGGGATATTATCGTCAATAAGGATAAGCAGTTGCTTGTTTTCAAGGATAAAGCTGATTTTATCATTTTCTATTTGAAAGAGATGGGGCTAGCAGCTGAACGTCTCATTTATAATTCTTTGTCAACACCACTGGCGGTCGCTAGAAAGCTAGCTCACCCTGGGAAGGATGTCTTATTCTGGCAAGAAGTAGCGCGTAGCGATGTTCCAGAAAATATGAAGGTCCTTTTGGAGGATGCCAAGTCTAACACACATATTGCGGTTCAAGACTGGCAAGCTTATCTTGCCTTGAGCCAACAACTCCCTCAAGAAACAGCCTTGTCTTACCTTGGTTATCTCTATCCTTTGCATCGTCAGAATCAAGCACGTCCCCAAGCACTGATTTTTACCAATTCGGACAATATTGAATCTCTGACTGAGCTTGTCCAAGGGCTTCCTCAGCTCACTTTCCACATAGCTGCCATAACAGAGATTTCAAGTAAATTGCTGTCCTATGCCAAGTACCCTAATGTCAAGCTCTATCCAAACGTCACAAGTAAGTTTAAGGATTTCTTACTATCTAATTGTGATATCTATCTGGACATCAATCATGGCGATGAAATCTTGTCTGCGGTCAGAAAATCCTTTGAACAAGCCATGCTTTTGTTTGCCTTCAAGGAGACACAGCACCAAAGCAAGTACGTCTCTCCTCAAAATACCTTTGAAGCACAAGAAGTGCAGCATTTGATTCAAAAATTAAGCACCCTATTATCAAATAAAGACCTGTTCATAGAAGCCGTCTATAATCAGTACAATCAGTTACACTTGGGCAATAAAGACCTCTATCGTCAGTTGATTCAATGATAATCTTTTTCTGCATCAGAGTGATTCCACAGGAATCAGAAAAATGATGAGTAGAATGAAATCAAGCCATCCGCCAAAAAATCATTGGTTGGTCTCACGTTGGTCAACGTCGAGCTAAAAAATGTTTTTTAGGTTACTGATTGAGAAATATGAACCGAAAAAAGAATTTTTTAGACATTGATCGAGAAATATGGACCGAAAAATATTTTTTTAGGCCATTGTTTGAGAAACTTCGTATCAAAAAAAGATTTTTTGCCCCACTGTACAAAAGTTTTCCCCTAAACTAGAAAGCTTTGCCCAACAGCTGACAGGAACTATCTGATAGGATTAGTGGTTTGTGGGAAATTTAGAAAAAATACCTAGACAGCAGAGTAATTCTGACAGGGTTAGGCAAGGGCATCAATAACAGCATTTAATCACTGTCAGGATGTGCTTGCGAGCTTCTGTGATAATGCCAACAATTTTCTATTAGCTAATTACACATATTTATTGCTGGTGTCCAATTACTGTTACTGAAAAATCATTTGATACTTGAAAATCTTGTGGAAAGTTATACAATAAACTTGTAAACGAATTCACCAAAGAAAGGGAGTTACTCTTATGAAAATTAAAGCAGCTGTAGTTCCTGAAGTTGGAGCTCAATTTGAAATCCATGACAAGGTTGATTTGCATGAAGTAGGTCCAACGGACTTGCAAATTCACATGGTAGCATCAGGTATCTGCCACTCCGATGAAGCTATCCGCAAGGGTGATGCTTCCCTTGGTTACCCAGTTATTTTGGGGCATGAAGGTGCTGGTATTGTTGAAGCTGTCGGTTCTGAAGTGAAGAATTTTGAAGTTGGGGACCACGTTATCTTGTCATTCTATTCAGACGGTACGTGTGACAACTGTTTGAAGGGGGTGCCTACCCAATGTCGTAGCTACGCTAAGTACAATTTGTCTGGCGTGCGTGCAGATGGTGACGACCACTTTACAGAAGATGGTCATCATATCTCAGACATGTTCAACCAATCATCATTTACAACGACGACAGTTGTTGACCAACGTAATGCTGTCAAGGTGGATAAAGACCTTGACCTCCGTATTTTAGGTCCTCTTGGTTGTGGTTACGTGACTGGTTCAGGTACTGTCTTTAATACCCTTCAACCTAAACCTAGTCAAACCATTGCGGTCTTTGGTACAGGTGCTGTTGGTTTGGCTGCAATGATGGCTGGACGCATTTCAGGCTGTACCAAAGTTATTGCCGTAGATATCGTGCCAGAACGTTTGACCTTGGCTAAAGAGCTCGGTGCAACACATACCATCAACAGCAAAGAAGAAGATGCTGTTGCTAAAATCAAGGAATTGACAGGTGGCTACGGTGTTGATTGGACGGTTGATACGACTGGCTTGTCATCTGTTATTATGGATAGCGTCGCTGCCCTTGCTCAAGGTGGTACTTGCGCAGCCATCGCCGTAACGCCACATAATATCAACCTTTCAACTTGGAATGACCTCTGTGTTGACGACAAGAAAATTGTCGGTGTTAACATGGGTGACTCCATCCCACAAATTGACATCCCTCGCTTGATTGAATTTTACAAACTTGGTTGGTTTGATTTTGATAAAACGGAAAAATTCTATGATTTTGAAGACATCAACACAGCCAATGCCGATTCAGTATCTGGTAAGACCATTAAACCAGTTTTGATTATTGATAAAACTTATCAACCATAATATAAAAAGAAAAGCAGGAAATAAAAATTTTCCCTGCTTTTCTCTTGCCTTCACCTTATTTTTCCTGTATAATACTATCTTGTGAGCATTACCTCACTTACTCACGGGTAGACTCGTGAGTCATTAGACCAAAAGGAGGAACATATCAATGGCTAAATACGAAATTCTTTATATTATTCGTCCAAACATTGAGGAAGAAGCTAAAAACGCTTTGGTAGCACGTTTTGACTCTATCTTGACTGACAACGGTGCAACTGTTGTTGAATCAAAAGACTGGGAAAAACGTCGTCTTGCATATGAAATCCAAGATTTCCGTGAAGGACTTTACCACGTTGTTAACGTTGAATCGACTGACGCTGTAGCTCTTAACGAGTTTGACCGTCTTTCAAAAATCAACGGTGACATTCTTCGTCACATGATCGTTAAGCTTGACGCTTAAGAAGGTGTCTTATGATTAATAATGTAGTACTTGTCGGTCGCATGACCCGTGATGCAGAGCTTCGTTACACACCAAGTAATCAAGCAGTTGCTACTTTTTCATTGGCTGTCAATCGTAATTTTAAAAATCAAGCGGGTGAACGCGAAGCTGATTTTATCAATTGTGTCATTTGGCGCCAACAGGCTGAAAATTTGGCTAACTGGGCGAAGAAAGGTACTCTTATTGGGATTACAGGTCGTATTCAGACTCGTAATTATGAAAACCAACAGGGTCAACGCGTTTATGTAACAGAAGTTATCGCAGACAACTTCCAAATTTTGGAAAGTCGTGCTACACGTGAAAATAACGGTGGCTATTCAGCTGGTGGAAACTTTGGTCAACAAAGTCAAAACAACTTTAGCTCCACACCAAATAATAACTTTGGTGCACCTGCTTCACAATCTACACCAAACTTTGGCCGTGATGAAAGCCCATTTGGTAATACAAATCCAATGGACATTTCAGATGACGACCTACCATTCTAAAATGGACAGAATTTAAAATTATAAAGGAGAAATAAACATGGCTCAACAACGTCGTGGCGGATTCAAACGCCGTAAAAAAGTTGATTACATCGCAGCTAACAAGATTGAATACGTTGATTACAAAGATACAGAACTTCTTAGCCGTTTCGTTTCAGAACGTGGAAAAATTCTTCCTCGTCGTGTAACAGGAACTTCAGCTAAAAACCAACGTAAAGTGACAACAGCAATCAAACGTGCTCGCGTTATGGCTCTTATGCCTTACGTAAACGAAGACTAATAATCAAAAGAGGATTGGGAAACCAGTCTTCTTTTTCTTTATAGTTTTTAGTGAGGTTGGACTGAGTTGTAGTTGAAGGGGGTTAAAGTGGGTTAATTAGGTTAAAAGATGAGCTAGATGACTATAGCTATGAAAATATTGGTCAGATTTTCATGGTCAAAAGGCTATAATTCTTGTATAATAATAAGGTATGGATTTATCAGATTAAGGAGGTCTAGCTTTGAAACAAATATTTCTTTCAACAGCCTTAGAATTCAAAGAAATAGAAACATTCGAGCCGGGTGCTTGGATTAATCTGGTGAACCCTTCCCAGGAGGAGTCTGTCAAGTTAGCAGAGCAATTTAACATTGACATTACGGACCTCAGGGCTCCTCTCGACGTGGAAGAAACTTCCCGTATTTCGGTAGAGGATGATTATACCTTGATTATCGTCGACGTTCCTATTTATGAAGAGCGTAATAATAAAAATTACTATGTGACCATCCCGATGGGAATTATCGTGACAGAGAATGCCGTCATTACGACTTGTTTGGAAAAATTAACGCTTTTTGATAATTTTTACAACCGTCGGGTGAGGAATTTCTACACCTTTATGAAGACGCGTTTTGTTTTTCAACTGCTTTATCGTAATGCAGAGCTTTACCTAGCTGCCCTTCGTTCTATCGACAGACAAAGCGATAAAATCGAAGCTCAACTGGAAAATGCCACTCAAAATGAGCAGCTGATTGATATGATGGAGCTGGAAAAATCTATCGTCTACTTGAAAGCCTCACTGAAATTCAATGAACGTATTGTTAAGAAGTTGACGTCGAGTACCAGCAGCTTGAAAAAATACATTGAAGATGAGGATTTGCTGGAAGATACGCTCATCGAAACCCAACAGGCCATTGAGATGGCAAACATCTATGAAAATGTCTTGAATGCCATGACCGAAACGACAGCTTCCATCATTGGTAATAACCAGAATACGATTATGAAGACACTGGCCCTGATGACCATGGCTCTCGACGTTCCGACCGTGATTTTCTCGGCTTACGGGATGAACTTCAAGAATAACTGGATGCCTCTGAACGGGCTTCCGTATGCCTTTTGGTACATTATTTTGATTGCTGCGGCACTCAGCTCGGCAGTTGTGATTTATTTTATTCGAAAAAAATGGTTCTAAGAACTGACTAGGAGATACTATGACTGAATTGACAAAGAAAAATCAAGAATTTGTTTACATCGCGACCCATCAACTTCAAGCTGATGGCAAAACAGAAGCTGAAATCAAGGAAATCTTTGACCAAGTGATGCCAGAGATTGTGGAAAATCAAGAAAGAGGTATTCCAGCTCGTAACTTTTTAGGTGCTCCAACGGTTTGGGCAGCTTCATTTACTGAAAAAGCTAAACAAGAAGCGATTGCTAAGGAAAATGAGAAAAATACAAATCCGTGGTTGATGTGGTTGGATACTTCCTTGCTATTCATGGGATTGGTGACCTTGTTTAACGGCTTTATGATACTTTTCGGCACTAAAGGTACAGAATCTGGTCTTCTATCGATTCTTGCTATTAGTTTCGGTGGTGGTGCGGTTATGTATTCGACTTATCACTTCATTTACCGCCACATGGGTAAACCAAAATCAGAGCGTCCAAGTTGGGTCAAGACCATTCTTGTCATGGTAGTAGCAACAATTCTTTGGGTCCTTGCCTTCACCGTCGTATCCTTCTTGCCAGCAGTGATTAACCCACAATTACCAGCGCTAGTTCTCTTTGTTCTTTCAATCCTAGCATTTGGAGGACGTTACTGGCTTAAAAAGAAATACAACGTTCAAAACGCCTTGAGTCCAACTACTCAATTGCCAGAGAAGAAATAAAATCATAGCAGAGCTAGAAAACAGCTCTGCTTTTTAGATATCTAAGTAGTCATTTTCCATATCAAATACAGGAATTGGTTTTTAAATTCTGATATAATGGTAAAGATATGAACAGGAGGAGTGCAGTCTTTTGAAGGGATTGCGCGTAGAAAATGCAAGATAAATTAATGATTCGTGGGGCGCGTGCCCATAATTTGAAAAATGTTAACGTGGATATTCCGCGGGATAAATTGGTTGTTGTGACGGGCTTGTCTGGGTCTGGTAAGTCTAGTTTGGCTTTTGATACCATCTATGCCGAAGGTCAACGTCGCTATGTGGAAAGCTTGTCGGCCTATGCCAGACAATTTTTGGGCAATATGGAGAAACCTGATGTGGATTCCATTGATGGTCTCAGCCCTGCCATTTCCATCGACCAAAAAACCACTAGCAAGAATCCCCGCTCAACCGTAGGGACAGCGACGGAAATCAATGATTACCTCCGCCTGCTTTATGCTCGGGTCGGGATGCCCTACTGTATCAATGGTCACGGGGCTATCACGGCTTCGTCTGTGGAGCAGATTGTGGATAAGGTCTTGGAGCTGCCAGAGCGGACTCGGATGCAGATTCTAGCGCCCATTGTTCGTCGTAAAAAGGGGCAGCACAAGACGACTTTTGATAAGGTTCAAAAGGATGGTTATGTGCGCGTGCGCGTGGACGGCGAGATTTACGATGTGACTGAGGTTCCTGAGCTTTCTAAGAGCAAGATGCACAACATTGAGATTGTGGTTGACCGTTTGGTTCAGAAGGATGGCATCCGCTCACGTCTCTTTGACTCCGTTGAGGCTGCGCTTCGCTTAGCAGATGGATATGTGATTATTGATACCATGGACGGGAATGAGCTACTCTTTTCTGAACATTATTCTTGTCCAAAATGTGGTTTTACAGTGCCAGAACTTGAACCTCGTCTTTTTTCATTCAATGCTCCATTTGGCTCATGTCCAACCTGTGATGGTTTGGGGAGCAAGCTAGAGGTGGATTTGGACTTGGTTGTTCCAGATAAGTCCAAAACACTTCGTGAAGGAGCGCTAGCCCCATGGAATCCAATCTCATCTAACTATTACCCAGCCATGCTTGAACAAGCCATGACGCAGTTTGGCATTGACATGGATACACCGTTTGAAAACTTATCGGAAGAAGCGCAAGAGCTTGCACTTTATGGTTCGGGTGACCGAGAATTCCATTTCCACTATGTTAATGATTTTGGTGGCGAACGAAATCTAGATTTGCCGTTTGAGGGGGTTGTCAATAATGTTAACCGCCGTTACCATGAGACCAACAGTGATTACACCCGCAATGTCATGCGCGAGTACATGAATGAGCTCAAGTGTACGACCTGTCATGGTTATCGTCTCAATGACCAAGCTCTCTGTGTGCGCGTGGGTGGTGAAAAAGGGTTGAATATCGGTGAACTGTCTGACCTGTCAATCGCCGACCATTTGGAACTCTTGAATCACTTAACCTTGACGGAAAACGAAGAAATCATTGCGCGTCCTATTGTCAAAGAAATTCATGACCGCCTCAGTTTCCTCAATAATGTGGGGCTCAACTACCTCAACCTTTCAAGGACTGCGGGAACCCTTTCAGGTGGTGAAAGTCAGCGTATTCGTTTGGCGACTCAGATTGGGTCAAATCTATCTGGTGTCCTCTATGTCCTCGATGAACCTTCCATTGGGCTTCACCAGCGCGACAATGACCGCTTGATTGACAGTCTCAAGAAGATGCGTGATTTGGGCAACACCCTCATTGTCGTGGAACATGATGAAGATACCATGATGGCTGCTGACTGGCTCATTGACGTGGGACCAGGAGCTGGCGCTTTCGGTGGGGAAATCGTTGCCTCTGGCACGCCCAAGCAAGTTGCCAAGAACAGCAAGTCCATCACCGGTCAATATTTGTCAGGTAAAAAATCCATTCCAGTCCCAACTGAACGCCGTTCTGGAAATGGTCGCTTCCTAGAAATCAAGGGTGCAGCTGAAAATAACCTTCAAAACCTAGATGTTAAATTCCCACTGGGCAAATTCATCGCGATAACAGGTGTTTCAGGGTCAGGAAAATCAACCTTGATTAACAGTATTTTGAAAAAAGCTGTCGCTCAAAAGCTCAATCGTAATTCTGAGAAACCGGGTAAACACAAATCGCTTGAAGGTATTGAGCATCTTGACCGTTTGATTGATATTGACCAAAGTCCAATTGGACGTACGCCACGGTCAAACCCAGCGACTTACACTGGTGTCTTTGATGATATCCGTGACCTCTTTGCTCAGACCAATGAAGCTAAGATTCGTGGCTACAAGAAAGGACGTTTCTCCTTTAATGTCAAGGGCGGACGCTGTGAAGCTTGTTCTGGTGATGGAATTATCAAAATTGAGATGCACTTCCTTCCAGATGTCTACGTTCCTTGCGAAGTTTGTCACGGCACTCGTTATAACAGTGAAACGCTTGAAGTGCATTACAAGGAAAAAAATATCGCTCAAATTCTCGATATGACAGTCAATGACGCGGTTGAATTCTTCGGTGCTATTCCTAAGATTGCTCGTAAATTGCAGACGATTAAGGATGTGGGTCTTGGCTATGTGACCCTAGGTCAACCAGCGACAACTTTGTCTGGTGGTGAAGCACAGCGTATGAAATTAGCGTCTGAACTCCACAAACGCTCAACTGGTAAGAGTCTCTATATCTTGGATGAGCCGACAACTGGTCTTCATGCGGATGACATTGCGCGTCTGCTTCGCGTGCTTGACCGCTTTGTGGATGATGGCAATACCGTTCTTGTCATTGAGCACAATCTTGATGTCATTAAGACGGCCGACTATATCATTGACCTTGGTCCAGAAGGTGGTGTCGGTGGCGGGACTATTGTTGCGACTGGCACACCAGAAGAAGTAGCTGCTAACCCAGCGAGTTATACGGGTCATTATTTGAAAGATAAATTGTAAACTGAAAAACAGCCGTGAAGGGCTGTTTTTTTGTTTATTTCGTGCTAAAATGTAGGTAATTTAAGTCTTTGGAGGAATAAAATGGTATTTGAAGCGCGTGTTGACAAGTTTGTAGCTGCTATGGAGAAAACGGACTGCGATGGGATTTTGGTGACTAACCTGACTAATGTTTATTACCTAACTGGTTTTCATGGGACGGCTGGGACAGTCTTTATTTCTGGAAAGCGTCGTCTCTTTTTAACGGATTCGCGTTATACGTTGATTGCTAAGGGTGTGGTCAAGGGCTTTGATATTGTGGAAACGCGGGATGCTCTGACTGAGATTGCTAAGGTTATCAAGGAAGACGGTCTCAAGACCATCGGATTTGACGGTGAAATAGTGTCTTACAACTTCTACAAGACCTTGGAAACTGTTTTTGCGGATTACAAGCTGGTTGCCATGACTAATTTCCTTGAAAATCTGCGTATGATTAAGGACAACAGTGAGATTGCTACCATTCGTCAGGCTTGTGCCATCTCTGACCAGGCCTTCCTAGACGTGCTTGACTTCATCAAACCTAATGAAACCACTGAGATTCAGGTGGCTAATTTCCTTGATTTTCGTATGCGTGAGCTGGGTGCTCAAGGGCCTTCTTTCGAGTTCATCGTGGCATCTGGTGAACGCTCTGCTATGCCCCACGGGGTGGCTAGCGACAAGGTTATCCGCTCTGGTGAGAGCTTGACCATGGATTTTGGTTGCTACTACAACCACTATGTCAGCGACATGACCCGTACCATCCACATCGGACAGACGACGGACGAGGAGCACGCCATTTACGACATCACCCTTCGCAGTAATCAGGCGCTTATCGATGCGGTTAAGCCTGGCATGACCCGTGTGGACTATGATAAGGTGGCGCGTGACATTATTGTTGAGGCGGGGTACGGTGACTTCTTTACTCACGGCATCGGGCATGGCATCGGGCTTGATATTCACGAGATTCCTTACTTTGGCAAGTCGCAGGAGCTGGTTGAGGTGGGCATGGCTATCACTAATGAGCCTGGAATTTACCTTGACGGCAAGTATGGCGTCCGCATCGAAGACGACCTTGTGGTGACAGAGAAAGGTTGCCAAGTCTTGACATTGGCGCCTAAAGAGTTGATTGTTTTGTAGGCTTTTGGCAAATAGCAGAGCTGATGAGAAGGAGAGGATGAGATGACAGATAGACTTTCATGGCAGGATTATTTCATGGCTAACGCGGAGCTGATTTCTAAACGTTCCACCTGTGACCGCGCCTTTGTTGGCGCTGTCCTAGTCAAGGACAAACGCATTATCGCAACAGGCTACAATGGTGGGGTTTCTGACACTGATAACTGCAGTGAAGTGAGGCACCAGATGGAAGACGGTCACTGCATTCGCACCGTCCACGCCGAAATGAATGCCCTCATCCAGTGTGCCAAGGAAGGCATTTCCACTAAAGACACCGAAATTTACGTGACCCATTTCCCTTGTATCAACTGCACTAAGGCTCTTCTGCAAGCAGGCATTAAGAAAATCACCTACAAGACTGCCTATCGCATTCACCCCTTTGCTATCGAGCTCCTAGAAGCCAAAAATGTCCCTTACTTCCAACACGATGTACCTGAGATAAGGCTGGGTGTGGAAAAGTAGGTCTTAGACAAATAAACGATGAGCCTTGCTTCGCTTGAAGTAGGGCTTTTCTTGTCTCAGGATGGTTATTGTAGCCAGACAAGGAGTCATATTTTTCTCTGCTATGTCTTTTGTCAGCTGACAAGAGCTATTTCCCAGTCAGAAAATCTCCGTCGAACGAAAACAAAAGGGGTCAGCTCCCTTGAAAAGTCTACTCGTATGAGAACAAGAAAGGTTAACTGATTTGGGAGGTCCTCTCGAACAAGGACAAGAAGGTTGGTTGTAGATGAGGAGTCTTCTCAAATGAAAACAAGAGAGGTAATCGCAATTGAGAACCCTTCTCGAACAGGAACAAGGAGGCAATCTTGTTTGGAAAGTTCCCTCGAACGGAAACAAAGAGAGAAATCTTGGTGGACAAGCCTCTTCAAATGAGAACAAAAGGGCTTAACCTGTTTGATAATGCTTCTCGAACAATAACAAGAGCGGAAATCGCAATGGAGAAGTCCCCTCGCACCGATCCGAGGAAGTAACGCAACGCCAGTTGAAAATTCTTTTCGCACGGAAACGAAGGAGCTTATCAAGTTTGAGAAGTGCCGTCGTACGAGAACAAGGGAGTAATTCTGCTTGAAAAAACTCATTGTACGAAAACAATTGGAGGAATTCTAGTCGGAACTGTCCTTTGTACGTGAATAATGGGCTAATTTTGTTTGAGAATAGCTCTTGTTCGCAAACAATGGGACTCATTTTGCTTGGGAACCCCCATTGTCAGCTGACAATGGTATTTTTCAAGATGGGGGAGACCTTTTGTAGGCGAACGATGGCAATTGTCAGCTCTGCCATTTTCCCAAAAAAGTCATCATAAATAGACCGCTTCTTGCTGGAAGTTTAAAGAAATCGAATACAGAAAGGCTAAAGAGATGAAAACATTTGAGCATCTTTGCGTTTTATGATAGAATGAAGTGATAAAATTTTTAATTAAAAAGAGGTATTGATAAAATGATCGAAGCAAGTAAGCTTAAAGCAGGTATGACTTTTGAAACAGCAGATGGAAAATTGATCCGCGTTCTTGAAGCAAGCCACCACAAACCAGGTAAAGGTAACACAATCATGCGTATGAAATTGCGTGACGTGCGTACTGGTTCAACATTTGATACAAGCTACCGTCCAGAAGAAAAATTTGAACAAGCTATCATCGAAACAGTGCCAGCGCAATACCTTTACAAGATGGATGACACTGCCTACTTCATGAACAACGAAACTTACGATCAATACGAAATCCCAGTTGCAAACGTTGAACAAGAATTGCTTTACATCCTTGAAAATTCAGATGTTAAAATCCAATTCTACGGAACAGAAGTTATCGGTGTGCAAGTACCAACAACTGTTGAATTGACTGTTACTGAAACTCAACCTTCAATCAAAGGTGCAACTGTGACAGGTTCTGGTAAACCAGCAACTCTTGAAACAGGTCTTGTTGTTAACGTTCCAGACTTTATCGAAGTAGGACAAAAATTGGTTATCAACACAACAGAAGGAACTTACGTTTCACGCGCCTAATAAGATAGTATCAGAAGTGAGAGTGTGGGCAAGGACTTGCCCCTCTTCTTTACGATTTTCGTGAAAACACGATGGAAAGGATAGGCTATGACAACTGAAAATATCGGTGAAATCGTCATTTCACCACGTGTCCTTGAAGTAATCACAGGGATTGCTGCAACAAAAGTAGAAGGTGTGCATTCTCTTCGCAATAAAGCAGTAACAGATGGCCTCAGCAAAGCCAATCTCAGCAAAGGTGTTTACCTTCACACTGAGGAAGATGGAACCGTAACTGCTGATATTTACGTCTACCTTCAATATGGCGTTAGCGTGCCAACTGTTTCTATGGAGATTCAACAGGCCGTTAAAGCAGCCGTTTATGATATGGCAGAAGTAACTATTTCAGCAGTGAACATCCATGTCGAAGGCATTGTCCCAGAAAAAACACCAAAACCAGATATGAAATCACTTTTTGACGAGGATTTCTTGAATGACTAATCTATTTAAAAACTCAAGACGCGACCTTCGCGAACGTGCATTTCAAACCTTGTTTAGTCTAGAAACTGGCGGTGAATTTGTCGATGCGACGACGTTTGCTTTTGTCTATGACAAAAATATTGGTGAAGATACCGAAGTAGATGTTCCAGCCTTCTTGCTTAACTTGGTTAACGGTGTTGTTGACCACAAGGACGAGTTAGACAAAGAAATTTCTGACCATTTGAAAGATGGTTGGAGCTTGGACCGTTTGACAACTGTTGATAAATCATTGCTCCGCTTGGGATTGTATGAAATCAAATATTTTGATGAAACACCTGACCGTGTAGCTTTGAATGAAGTCATCGAGATTGCTAAAAAATATTCAGATGAAACATCTGCAAAATTCGTAAACGGGCTTTTGAGCCAGTTTGTAGTATCATCCGAAGAAGAATAACAACAAGCTATTGAGTCTATGCTCAATGGCTTTTTAAGTGCATAAAGAAAACTGTAGATTTGGTGTCAATCTACAGTTTTTATCCTAAATGCTATTTCCAGGATGCAGGCTCACTGGTAGAATGTAATCTTTGCTGGTTTTCTCACAATTGATTTTCTTAAGTAAGACATCAACCAGGAGCTTAGCAATTTCGCTGATGGGTTGCTTGATAGTGGTTAACTGTGGGAAGAAATCCTGTATGAACTGGGTGCCGTCGTAGCCGATGAATTTGATATCGTCGGGGATACGGAGCCCCACTTGACCAGCAACCTTCATGGTGAGCAGGGCTGTCAAATCATCCGAGGTGAAGACACCATCAGGTTTTCGAGTGGCGAGGATTGATTTAATCTCCATTTCACGACGGATGTTGGAGAGGTTATTTGGAATGTGAATAACTTCTGCTTCCTTATTTTGGAAATTGAAGCCTAGTTTTCGGAGTCCTGTTGGGGAGTCGGAGTTATCATTTCCAGTAATCATGATGATTTTCTCACAGCCATTCTTTTGCAATGTCCGCGCAGCCATTTTTCCCCCTTCAAAATTATCCGAAGAGACGATGGGCACGTTTGGTGCGAGGTTGCGGTCGAAAGCGACGATGGGCGCCTCAACGCGCTCGTAATCATCAATCCCAAGGTTGTGGCTACTTGAAATGATGCCATCTACCTGATTGGCTTCTAACATTTCGAGATACTCTTTTTCCTTGATGGGATCGCTCTCGCTATTGCAGATGATGGTTTTATAGCCATGCTGAAAGAGCTCATTTTCAAGATGCTCAATCAGCTCCGCATAAAAAATGTTAGAGATATTTGGAAAGATGAGCCCGATGAGTTTGGCAGATTTTCCTTGAAGTCCTCGAGCTAGGCTGTTGGGCTTGTAACCCAACTCCTTCATAGCATCTTTGACTTTTTGAATTGTTTTTTCCGAGAGATAGCCTTTGTTGTTAATGACCCGAGAGACAGTAGTGGGACTAACACCAGCTAGCTCAGCGACATCAGTTAGTTTAGCGACCATATTAGTAATTCAATTCGTAGTAAGTTCCTGAGATAGAGCCTGATTTGACAGTGATTCCTGTTTGGTCAGTATCTGGGAAGACACGGCTGGTGAAGATTTTTTCACCCTTGTTAATAAAGATTTCAACGATTGATTTATCGACGAAGATGTTTAAAGTGATGTCATGATTGTCAATTTGACAGCTACGGCTTGTTCCAAATTCAGTAGCGTATTGTTGGCCAGCTTGAGAACGATCGAGGACGACTTGAGCATTTTCTGTATCGACAGTCAATGACAATCCTTTGCCGTCTTTATCAGCAAAAAGGATAAGTTCAGCTTTGCTGTTAGCCTTAACGGTCACTTCAAGTTCGTAAGTGTTGTTTGTTTGGGCTTTATCAGCTAAGTTTTCTGCTTGTCCACGGAGCTCAGCCATTGCTGCGACAGGGTATTGGTAAAGTTTGCCATCTTTCAGTGTCAATTCTTTAACCAAACTCATAGCGCCTTGGTAGTCGTATTGGTCAGTTGGATAATCTACATCAGGAAGCCCAATCCAGCTCACAATCAAGGCACGTCCGTCAGGCATGTTGAAGCCTTGAGTAGCATAAGCCTCAAACCCGTAGTCGAGGTTGTGGATTTCTGAAGCACCTAGGAGTGCAGGTTTCTCTGTGTCAAACGCTTGACAGATTTTATAAGTGTTGGGATAAATGTTATCGTAGTTGAGTTCTGATTTATCAAGTCCTTGAGGGCTGTAAAGAAGAACTGGTTTGCCATCAACGAAGACTAAGTTAGGACATTCAATCATGTATTCTGAACCAGTGCCACCGAAGTCTAAGTCACCGACCAACTCCCAGTTATGAACGTCATTACCAACAGCTTTATAAAGTCTGATAAAGCCTTGTTTATTAAGATTTTGTGCCCCAATGATAGCGTAAAACTGACCTTGGTAAACAAAGATTTGAGGGTCACGGAAGTGTTCTGTGACGTCTGATGGTTGTTGGATGAGCACTTGGTCAAATTTTTCAATATTGCCATCTTTGTCCATCCAAGCCCCGACTTGAAGAGGGTCGCGAACCCAGTTTTCATCACGAACATTTCCTGTATAGAAGATGAAAAGTTTATCGTCAATCGGATAGGCGCTACCAGAATAGGCACCGTGGCTATCATGTGGGTTATCAGGTTGAAGCTTAACACCTGTTTCTGTAAAATGCACCAAATCTTCAGATTCAGTATGGACCCATTGTTTCAAACCGTGTGCCGCACCAAATGGCCAATTTTGATAAAAAAGATGAAACTTACCATTAAAGTAAGAAAATCCGTTAGGGTCATTTAGCAATCCAGTTTTTGGTTCCAAATGATAAGTCGCATGCCATGGTGATTTGGCTACATTTTCTTCAATATGTTTGATTTCGTCAGCTGTCCAATCAGCGTAAGGACGGTAACGAACTTCTGTAGGTAAATTCATTGATTCAGTCTCCTATAACCTAATATTCTATACTAATATAGTAAACGTTTTCGATTATAAAATCAATTATTTCCCAATAAAAATAAAAATTTCTGCAAAGCGCTTGACATATTTTAAGATAGCATGATAAAATAATAGAGTAAAGAAAGTGAAACGCTTTCAGAACCCAATATTCAAAAGGAGAAGTTTTGCAAATGGACAACACACAAATTGCAAAAGAAGTCATCAAGGCTATTGGTGGTCTTGATAACGTCAACAGCGTAGCTCACTGTGCGACTCGTCTTCGTGTCATGGTCAAAGATGAAAATGCTATCGACAAAGACGCTGTTGAAAACATCGAAAAAGTCCAAGGGGCTTTCTTCAATTCAGGTCAATACCAAATCATTTTTGGTACTGGTACAGTTAACAAAATTTATGATGAAGTTGTATCGCTAGGTATGCCAACAGCTTCAAAAGAAGAACAAAAAGCTGAAGCTGCTAAACAAGGTAACTTCTTCAAACGTGCTATTCGTTCATTTGGTGATGTTTTCGTTCCATTGCTTCCTGCAATCGTAGCGACTGGTTTGTTCATGGGTATCCGCGGAGCTATCAATAACGACACTATCTTGGGTCTCTTTGGAACAACTTCAAAAGCCTTCTCAGCTTCAAACTTCTATACTTATACAGTTGTTTTGACTGATACAGCCTTTGCCTTCTTCCCAGCCTTGATTTCATGGTCTGCCTTCCGCGTATTCGGTGGTAACCCAGTTATCGGTTTGGTACTTGGTTTGATGATGGTTAACTCATCACTTCCAAATGCTTGGAACGTTGCTTCTGGCGCAGCAAAACCAATCTACTTCTTCGGTTTCATCCCAGTAGTTGGTTACCAAAACTCAGTATTGCCAGCCTTCTTCGTAGGTCTTCTTGGTGCAAAACTTGAGAAAAAACTTCACAAAATCATTCCAGATGTTCTTGACCTCTTGGTAGTTCCATTCTTGACATTCCTTATCATGTCAATCTTGGCACTCTTTGTCATTGGTCCAGTCTTCCACTCTGTTGAAAACTATGTTCTTGCAGGAACTAAATTCTTGCTCAACTTGCCACTTGGTCTTTCAGGTCTTATCATTGGTGGACTTCACCAAGTTATCGTGGTAACTGGTGTTCACCACATTTTCAACCTTCTTGAATCACAATTGATTGCTGCTGATGGTAAAGATCCATTCAACGCAATCATCACTGCCGCTATGACTGCCCAAGCTGGTGCAACTCTTGCCGTTGGTGTGAAAACTAAATCTGCTAAATTGAAAGCTCTTGCTTTCCCAGCTGCTCTCTCTGCTGGACTTGGTATCACTGAACCTGCTATCTTCGGGGTTAACCTTCGTTTTGGTAAACCGTTTATCATGGGTCTTATCGCTGGTGCTGCTGGTGGTTGGTTAGCTTCAATCTTTAACCTTGCTGGTACTGGTTTTGGTATCACTATCATTCCAGGTACTCTTCTTTACCTTAATGGTCAAGTTCTTAAATATGTCATCATGGTACTTGCAACTACAGCTCTTGCCTTTGTATTGACTTACATGTTTGGTTATGAAGAGGCTGAAGAAGCTGAAAAACCAGCTGCTGAGCCAGCACCAATTGCTACACCAGCAAAAGCAGAGGCTGAAACAATCGTTAGCCCACTTGATGGTGAAACAGTAGCACTTAACACTGTTAACGATCCAGTCTTCTCTTCAGGTGTTATGGGTAACGGTATCGCTATCAAACCAAGCGGAAAAACAGTTTACTCACCAGTTGATGGTACAATCCAAATCGCTTTTGAAACAGGTCATGCTTACGGTATCAAATCTGATAACGGTGCTGAAATCCTTATCCACATTGGTATTGATACAGTATCAATGGATGGTAAAGGCTTTGATCAAAAAGTTAAAGCAGAACAAAAAGTTAAAAAAGGTGATGTTCTTGGAACATTTGACTCAGCAGCAATTGCTGCCGCTGGTTTAGATAATACTACGATGGTTATCGTAACTAATACTGCTGATTATGCAGAAGTTAAACCAGTTGCTGAAGGAACTGTTGCACACGGTGCTAACCTTCTTGAAGTGAAATAATCACTGAGTAATAAAGACCACAGAGGTTGGAATAGGAATTCCAGCCTCTGTATGTTTGTAAAGCCTTAAGTTACTTGCTTTATAGACCCGAATTTTTTATAATAAATATAAAACAAATCAAACTAATTAAGGGGATAAGATATGCCAAAATTATACGGAAGCGTGGAAGCTGGTGGGACAAAATTCGTTTGTGCGGTTGGCGATGAAAATTTCCAAGTTGTTGAAAAAGTACAATTTCCAACAACAACACCTTCTGAAACCATAAAAAAAACAGTAGAATTTTTCCAACGATTTGAAGCTGATTTGGCTGGTGTTGCTATCGGTTCATTCGGTCCGATTGATATCGACCAAAATTCAAAAACTTATGGCTACATTACTAAAACACCAAAACCACATTGGTCAAATGTCAACTTGGTTGGTGAAATTTCTAAACATTTTAAAGTGCCATTTTACTTTACAACAGATGTAAACAGCTCAGCTTATGGTGAATCACTTGTTCGTAAAGGCGTTGAAAACCTTGTTTACTACACAATCGGTACTGGTATCGGTGCTGGTGCTATTCAACGTGGTGAATTTATTGGTGGAACTGGTCACACTGAGGCGGGTCATACTTACGTGGCACTTCACCCACAAGATGTTGCCCATGAGTTTAACGGCACTTGCCCATTCCACAATGGCTGTTTAGAAGGCTTGGCTGCAGGTCCTTCACTTGAAGCTCGTACAGGGATTCGTGGGGAACTGATTGAGCAAAATTCTGATGTCTGGGATGTTCAAGCTTACTATATTGCTCAAGCAGCTGTCCAAGCTACGCTCCTTTACCGTCCACAAGTCATCGTGTTTGGTGGTGGAGTTATGGCTCAAGAACACATGCTTAAACGTGTTCGTGAAAAATTTGATAGCTTGATGAATGGTTATCTTCCAACACCTGATGCTAGCGAGTATATTGTGATACCAGCTATCGTTGAAAATGGCTCAGCGACTTATGGTAATTTTGCCTTGGCAAAAAAAGTATCAGAACGTTAAACTATTAAAAGAGTTGTGTTGAGCACAGCTCTTTTTGCTATATCTTTGGCTAATAAAGCCTTTACAATTTGACTTAGCGTGTTATAATTAAAGGGAATTTTAAGAGGAATAGGTGATCTAATGGCAGAACCATTATTTTTACAATCAACAATGCACAATAAAATCTGGGGTGGCACAAAATTAGGAGATGTCTTTGGCTACGATATTCCAACGGAGACGACTGGGGAATATTGGGCGATTTCAGCGCACCCAAATGGTGTATCTGTCATCAAAAATGGTGCTTACAAGGGGCAGGCCTTGGATCATCTTTATCAAGAACATCCAGAATTATTTGGCAATCCTAAAGAAGCTGTTTTTCCTTTACTGACCAAAATTTTAGATGCCAATGATTGGCTAAGTGTGCAGGTTCACCCTGATAATGAATATGCCAGAATTCATGAAGGAGAGCTCGGTAAGACCGAATGTTGGTACATTATTTCAGCTGAGGAAGGTTCTGAGATCATCTATGGGCACAATGCTAAATCCAAAGAAGAACTTCGTCAGATGATTGAATCTGGTGACTGGGAGCATCTATTGACACGTATCCCGGTGAAGGCTGGGGAGTTTTACTATGTTCCAAGCGGTACCATGCATGCGATTGGGAAAGGAATTCTCATTTTAGAGACGCAGCAGTCAAGCGATACGACTTACCGTGTTTATGATTTTGACCGTCCAGATGCTTCTGGAAATCTGCGCGAGCTTCATATCGAAAAATCAATCGATGTGCTGACCATCGGACAACCTGCAAATAGTGTTCCTGCTAAGTTAACCTTGAAAAATCTTGAATCTACCCTACTGGTGTCCAACGAATTTTTCACTGTTTACAAGTGGCAAGTGGCTGGAGAAGTGCAATTTGAACAGGTTGCGCCTTACTTGCTAGTCAGTGTTTTAGATGGGGAAGGGCATTTGACGATTGACAACCAGATTTATCCTATTAGAAAAGGTCACCATTTTATTCTTCCAAATAATGTCAAAGCGTGGAAATTCGATGGTGAATTAGAAATTATTGCCAGTCATGTAGCAGTCAATTAGTTGTGTATGAGAAGTCAGATTTAGCCTGACTTCTTTTGGCTCTTTGTCAACTGTAGTGGGTTGATAATATGTTTGTGATAAAATTTAATTGTTCCATAAGATTCTTTCTAATGAGGATTTTGTCACTTTTTCATTATAGGTCTTATGGGGCTTTTTTTCTACAAAAATAGACTCCATAATTCCTACAATGGTATTACCCACTACAGAAATTATAGAGCCCTTCTTTTTTGATGGAGTGGGGTCATTTCTTGAAAAAATAGCTGTATTATGTTAAAATATAGTGATACAGATTATCGAAAGGAATTGTAATGGCAAATATCCTACGTACCGTTATTGAAAACGATAAAGGTGAAATTAAAAAATTAGAAAAAACAGCTAAGAAAGTTGAAGCTTATGCCGACCAAATGGCCGCTTTGACAGATGACGAATTAAAAGCAAAGACTCCAGAGTTTAAACAACGTTACCAAAATGGTGAAACGCTTGATCATATGCTTCCAGAAGCGTTTGCGGTTGTCCGTGAAGCGGCTAAGCGTGTTCTAGGGCTTTTCCCATACCGTGTTCAAATTATGGGTGGTATTGTCCTCCACCATGGTGATATTCCTGAAATGCGTACTGGTGAAGGGAAAACTTTGACAGCTACTATGCCCGTTTACCTAAATGCGCTTGCTGGCGAAGGGGTTCACGTTATCACTGTTAATGAATACTTGTCAACACGTGACGCGACTGAAATGGGTGAAGTTTATAGCTGGCTTGGACTTTCAGTTGGTATTAACTTGGCAGCCAAATCGGCTTTTGAAAAACGTGAAGCTTATAACTGCGATATCACTTACTCTACCAATGCTGAAATTGGCTTTGACTACCTTCGTGATAATATGGTTGTTCGTCAAGAAGACATGGTTCAACGTTCCTTGAACTTTGCACTGGTCGATGAGGTCGACTCTGTTTTGATTGACGAAGCGCGTACACCATTGATTGTCTCAGGGGCAGTAAGTTCTGAAATGAGTCAGTTGTATGGTCGTGCTGATAAATTTGTGAAAACCTTGGTTGAAGAGGACTACATCATTGATGTGCCAACTAAAACCATCGGTCTTTCAGACTCAGGGATTGACAAAGCAGAAAGTTACTTTAACCTAGCTAACTTGTACGACATTGAAAATGTTGCTTTGACACACTATATTGACAATGCGCTCCGTGCTAACTATATCATGCTTTTGAACATTGATTATGTGGTTAGTGAAGACCAAGAAATCTTGATTGTCGACCAATTTACAGGTCGTACCATGGAAGGGCGTCGCTTCTCAGACGGTTTGCACCAAGCCATCGAAGCTAAAGAAGGTGTGCCAATTCAAGAAGAATCTAAGACGAGTGCCTCAATTACCTACCAAAACATGTTCCGTATGTACAAGAAATTGGCAGGTATGACCGGTACTGCTAAAACGGAAGAAGATGAGTTTCGTGAAGTTTATAACATGCGTGTTATTCCAATTCCAACCAACCGTCCTGTGGCTCGTATTGACCATGCTGACCTTCTCTATCCAACACTTGATTCTAAATTCCGTGCGGTTGTTGCAGATGTTAAGGCTCGTCATGAAAAAGGCCAGCCTGTCTTGGTGGGTACCGTTGCTGTTGAGACCTCTGACTTGATTTCTAAAAAATTGGTTGAAGCTGGAATTCCACACGAAGTTTTGAATGCTAAAAACCACTTTAAAGAGGCCCAAATCATTATGAACGCTGGTCAACGCGGTGCGGTTACTATCGCCACCAACATGGCCGGTCGTGGTACGGATATTAAGCTTGGTGAGGGTGTTCTTGATCTTGGCGGACTCTGCGTTATTGGTACAGAACGTCATGAAAGCCGTCGTATTGATAATCAGCTCCGCGGACGTGCTGGTCGTCAAGGGGACAAGGGTGAGTCACAATTTTACCTTTCTCTTGAAGATGATTTGATGCGCCGTTTCGGTTCAGAACGTATTAAATCAGTACTTGACCGTATGAATCTTGCTGAAGAAGAGACAGTCATTAAATCACGTATGTTGACACGTCAAGTAGAGTCAGCTCAAAAACGTGTTGAAGGTAACAACTACGACACCCGTAAACAAGTCCTCCAATATGACGATGTTATGCGTGAACAACGTGAAATCATTTATGCTAACCGTCGTGATGTCATCACCGCCAATCGTGACCTCGGTCCTGAGATCAAGGCTATGATTAAACGTACCATTAACCGTGCCGTTGATTCTCATAGCCGTAGTGATAAAAACTCCGCAGCAGAGGCTATTCTTAATTTTGCTCGCTCAAACCTTCTGCCAGAAACATCAATTGGTTTATCAGATATTACGCGCCGTAAGGACAATGAAATCAAGGATATGCTTTATGAGCGTGCTATGGACATTTACCAACAACAAATTTCAAAATTACGAGATGAAGAAGCGGTTATCGAATTCCAAAAAGTCTTGATTTTGATGATTGTTGACAACAACTGGACAGAGCATATTGATGCCCTTGATCAATTGCGTAATTCGGTTGGTTTGCGTGGTTATGCCCAAAACAACCCAGTCGTTGAATATCAATCTGAAGGTTTTCGTATGTTCCAAGACATGATCGGAGCTATCGAATTTGATGTCACACGTACGATGATGAAAGCTCAAATTCACGAACAAGAACGTGAACGTGCTTCAGAACATGCGATAACAACGGCTGAGAAAAACATTGCTGCGCAGTCTATTGATGCTGACCCAGCAGAACTTGATGCTGTTTACCAAGGTGTCGGTCGTAATGAGCTCTGCCCATGTGGTTCAGGAAAGAAATTCAAAAACTGCCACGGGAAGAAGTCAATTTAAATAAACAAGAAAATTCAGAAAATTTCTTTCAATTATTTCTTGAAAGTGATATAATAGCAATACTATCAAAATTAGGGAGTCCTATTATGTCATTTAAATCAGTAAGTGGAAAAATTAATATTGAAGAAGTGCGTAGTCTGTCTAAGTTGACGGGCGAAGCTTTGGCAAAAAAAGAAGCGCGTGATCGTGAACTCGAAGCAATTATGAAGGGTGAAGATGACCGCCTTCTTTTGGTTATTGGTCCATGTTCATCAGATAATGAAGAAGCTGTTCTTGAGTATGCAAAACGCCTTGCTAAATTGCAAGAAGAAGTGAAAGATTGCGTCTTTATGGTGATGCGAGTCTACACAGCTAAGCCACGTACTAACGGTGACGGTTATAAAGGCTTGATGCACCAACCTGACACAGATGCAGCCCCAAGCCTTATCAATGGAATCAAGGCTGTGCGTAACTTGCACTACCGAGTAATCTCTGAAACTGGTATGACAACTGCGGATGAAATGCTCTACCCAGAAAATTGGCCATTGGTTGAAGACCTTGTGTCTTATGTGGCTATCGGAGCGCGTTCTGTTGAGGACCAACAACACCGTTTTGTAGCGTCAGGATTTGATGTGCCTACTGGTATGAAAAACCCAACATCTGGTAATCTTAACATTATGTTCAATGGGATTTACGCAGCTCAAAACAAGCAATCTTTCCTTTTCAATAACGAAGAAGTAGAAACAAGTGGTAACCCATTGGCACATGCGATTTTACGTGGTGCCACAAACGAATACGGTAAAAATGTGCCAAATTACTACTATGACGATGTTCTTGACGCCATTGCCCTATATGAAAAACATGGCTTAAAAAATCCTATGATTGTGGTTGATACTAACCATGACAACTCAGGTAAACAGTATTTGGAACAAATTCGTATCGTTCGTCAAACATTGATTAATCGCGATTGGAATGAAAAGATTAAAAGATATGTTCGTGGCTTCATGATTGAATCTTATTTGGAAGATGGTCGTCAAGACCAACCTCAAGTCTTCGGAAAATCAATCACAGACCCATGTCTAGGTTGGGAAAATACAGAAGTGCTAGTGCGTGAAATTCATGAAACGTTAGGAAAATAAGTATGGGAATTCATCAACGAAGTGAAACAATCGATATTGCAAAAGTTAAGGAACTATCAAAATTAGAAGGTGATTTTCTTGCTCGCAAGGAGACCCGTGATGCCGAATTGGCTAAGATTATCAAGGGTGAAGATGACCGTCTGCTCTTGATTATTGGCCCATGTTCATCAGATAATGAAGAGGCTGTCCTTGATTATGCAAATCGTTTGGCAAAACTTCAAGAAGAAGTGAAAGATAAAATTTTCATGGTTATGCGTGTTTACACAGCTAAACCACGTACCAATGGCGATGGTTATAAAGGGCTCATGCATCAGCCAGATACATCTAAATTGCCAGATTTAATCAATGGTATCGCAGCGGTGCGTCATTTGCATTACCGTGTTATCACCGAGACTGGTTTGACCACAGCGGATGAAATGCTCTATTCTGCCAACTATTCATTGGTTGATGATTTGGTGTCTTACCACGCTATCGGTGCTCGTTCGGTTGAAGATCAAGAGCACCGCTTTGTAGCTTCTGGAATTGATGCTCCGACTGGCATGAAAAATCCAACTTCTGGTAACCTGAATGTCATGTTCAATGCGGTTTACGCAGCACAAAATAAACAAAATTTCATGTACCGTAGTGCAGAAGTTGACACGGATGGAAATCCGTTAGCACACATTATTTTGCGCGGTGCTACCAATGAACATGGTGAAAATGTTCCGAATTATTACTACGATGATTTGTTGAAGGCTATCGCTAAATACGAAAAAATGGGACTTCAAAATCCATTTATCGTCATCGATACTAACCATGATAATTCAGGTAAACAGTTTTTGGAACAGATTCGTATCGTCCGTCAGACCTTGATTAACCGTGATTGGAATGAAAAAGTTAATCAGTACGTTCGTGGATTTATGATTGAATCTTATTTGGAAGATGGACGTCAAGATAGTCCAGAAGTTTATGGAAAATCAATCACAGACCCATGTTTGGGCTGGGATAAAACAGAAAAAATGATTCGTGAGATTCATACAACATTGAGTCATGGTCATTTGAAGCATTGATTTCTGAAAACTAGACAGTTTATAGAAAATAGGGAGTGGGAGAAGGATGGAGACGCATTGGTATCAAAATCCTACCCACTCTTTTTGAGGAGAAGAGAATGATTCTTGGACATGGGATTGACCTGCAAGAAATTAGTGCTATTGAGAAGGCTTATAGAAGAAATCAACGGTTTGCGCTCAAGGTGCTGACTCCTAAAGAATTGGCAGTATTTAATCATTACAGTGCTATGAAGCGTAAAATGAGCTATTTAGCTGGGCGCTGGGCGGCTAAAGAAGCCTTCTCAAAAGCTCTAGGGACAGGTATTGGAACGGTTGGCTTTCAGGATATTGAGGTCCTAACGAATGATAAAGGAGCCCCAATCATCACTAAGTCCCCTTTTGAGGGACGCGTCCACATCTCGATTTCTCACAGCGGTGATTTTGTTCAAGCAAGTGTAATTTTGGAGGAAAAATCATGATTTCATCATATCGTCGTCCGACTAAGGCTCTCATTGATTTGGAAGCTATTTCGGCAAATATTTCTGTAGTGCAGGCGCACATTCCACAAGGGAAAAAGACCTTTGCTGTCGTTAAGGCAAATGCTTACGGTCATGGTTCGGTGGCTGTGTCGCAGCATATTAAGCATCAGGTGGATGGCTTCTGTGTGTCCAATATGGATGAGGCCTTAGAGCTCCGCCAGGCTGGTATTGCCAAGATGATTCTGGTTTTAGGAGTTGTCATGCCTGACGAAGTGGCGATTGCTAAGGATTATGATATTACTTTGACTGTTGCTAGCTTAGAATGGCTGGCGCTGGCTGAGAAGCTGGGTGCTAACCTGGCAGAACTTAAAGTTCATATTAAAATTGATTCAGGTATGGGCCGAATTGGTTTCCGTAGTCTTGAAGACGCTAATCAGGCTATTACTCAACTGACTGAGGCTGGCGCCAAGGTTGAAGGTATTTTTACCCACTTTGCGACTGCCGATGAAGCCGATAACCGTAAATTTAACCAACAATTAGTGACTTTTAAAGCCATTATTGATGGTCTTGACGTTTGTCCCGAACTGGTTCATGCGTCTAATTCAGCGACTAGTCTTTGGCATAGTGAGACAATTTTTAATGCGGTTCGACTTGGAATTGTCATGTATGGTCTCAATCCAAGTGGCACTTATTTGGAATTGCCTTATGATTTGAAGCCAGCTCTCAGCTTAGAATCAGCGCTTGTCCATGTTAAGGAGTTGTCTGCTGGTGACCAGGTCGGTTACGGTGCAACTTATGCTTCCCAAGAAAGTGAATGGCTTGGTACGGTGCCGATTGGTTATGCAGATGGCTGGACCCGCGATATGCAAGGCTTTTCGGTCTTGGTGGATGGTCAAGAATGTGAAATCGTTGGTCGTGTGTCTATGGACCAGATGACCATTCGTTTACCGCGCCAGTACAAGCTTGGTAGCAAGGTGACTTTGATTGGGTGCCAGGGCAATCAAGAAATCACAGCGACAGCTATTGCCCAAAAACGCGGAACTATCAACTATGAGGTGCTCTGTCTTTTGAGTGACCGCATTCCGCGGATGTACGATGATAAATAAGATGGGTGGCGCAAGCTGCCCTTTTAGGTGGTAGGATGAATGTAAGAGAACCTTTGTCGGTCTTGAAGGGATTTGGACCAAAGTCGGCGGAAAAATTCCAAAAGTTAGGTATTTATACGCTGGAAGATTTGCTGCTTTATTATCCTTTTCGGTATGAGGATTTTAAGTCTAAGTCGGTCTTTGAGCTCATTGATGGCGAAAAGGCGGTTATCACTGGAACCGTGGTGACCCCAACTAATGTCCAGTATTATGGTTTTAAGCGCAATCGACTGGGCTTCAAGTTGAAGCAGGGAGAGGCTGTTGTTAACGTCAGCTTTTTTAATCAGCCTTATCTGGCCGATAAAATTGAATTGGGTCAGGAAATTGCTGTTTTTGGAAAATGGGATTCAGCCAAACAATCCATCACTGGCATGAAAGTCTTAGCGCAGGTTGAAGATGATATGCAGCCGGTTTATCGGGTGGCTCAAGGTATCAGTCAGGCCAGTCTCGTTAAGGCTATCAAGGCAGTTTTTGATACTGGTGTGCATTTAGAATTGAAGGAGACCCTGCCTCAGGTTTTGATGGATAAGTATCGTCTGATGACTCGAAGTCAGGCGACAGCTGCCATGCACTTTCCAAAAGATTTGGCGGAGTATAAGCAGGCGCTACGACGGGTTAAGTTTGAGGAGTTATTTTACTTCCAGATGAATCTTCAAGCTCTCAAGGCTGAAAATAAATCTGAGTCAAATGGACTGGCCATCGCTTATGATGAGCAAAAAGTCCAAGATAAGATTGCTGCTCTGCCATTTCCTTTGACAGGAGCCCAAAAGCGCTCACTGGATGAAATCTTAGCAGACATGCGCTCAGGCGGTCACATGAATCGTCTGCTTCAAGGAGATGTAGGGTCAGGTAAGACCGTTATAGCTAGTCTGGCCATGTATGCGGCCTACACAGCGGGTTTTCAATCTGCCATGATGGTGCCAACTGAAATCTTGGCTGAGCAGCACTACCTGAGTTTGCAGGAGCTATTTCCAGACTTGTCTATCGCAATTTTGACTTCTGGCATGAAGACTGCGGTCAAGCGCACGGTTCTATCTGCCATTGCGGACGGCTCCATTGACATGATTGTGGGAACACATGCGCTCATTCAGGATTCGGTGGTCTACCACAAGTTGGGCTTGGTCATTACCGATGAGCAGCATCGTTTTGGGGTCAATCAGCGGCGCCTTTTTCGAGAGAAGGGGGAAAATCCTGATGTTCTCATGATGACTGCGACTCCTATTCCGCGGACGCTGGCTATCACAGCTTTCGGTGAGATGGATGTTTCCATCATCGATGAATTGCCGGCGGGTAGAAAGCCTATTATCACACGCTGGGTCAAGCATCAGCAGCTGGATTCTGTTTTAAATTGGGTCAAGTCAGAGCTTGCCAAGAATGCCCAAGTCTATGTTATCTCTCCCTTGATTGAGGAGTCAGAGGCTTTAGATTTGAAAAATGCTGTTGCTCTACACCAAGAGTTGTCTGAGTATTTTGCGGGTCAAGCCACAGTCGCCCTCATGCACGGTCGCATGAAAAATGATGAGAAAGATGCCATCATGCAAGACTTCAAGGATAAGAAGAGTCAGATTTTGGTGTCAACGACCGTTATCGAGGTTGGTGTCAATGTTCCAAATGCGACAATCATGATTATCATGGATGCCGACCGATTTGGGCTTAGCCAGCTTCATCAGCTGCGCGGTCGTGTTGGTCGTGGCAGCAAGCAGTCTTATGCTATCTTGGTAGCCAATCCTAAGACAGATTCTGGGAAAGAGCGCATGAAGATTATGACCGAAACCACGGACGGATTTGTTCTGGCAGAGGCGGATTTGAAAATGCGGGGGTCAGGTGAGATTTTCGGAACCCGTCAATCTGGTATTCCTGAATTTCAAGTGGCGGATATCGTAGAAGACTATAATATTTTGGAGGAGGCACGCCGTGTTGCTAGCAAAATCGTCAAAGAAAAAGACTGGCAAACTGATGAGCGGTGGGTACCCATTGTCCAAAACCTCAAGGAAAAAACAGATTTTGACTAGTTAAGTTTTGAGCAAGTTTTCTCTAAGTTTAGCTTAAGCTTTGCCCCCTATAATAAAAGCATCAAAAGAAAGAGAGGTCGCTCACATGACTCTATCAATTAAAGTAACCTATAAAAAACATTTTGATGCTAAACAAGACCAAAAAGTAGCTTACGGCGCTTAAACTAACTCCTCGGTAAGACTTAATCAGATAATGAAAATACGACAATCAGAAGCTAACTTCTGGTTGTTTTTTGATATAAAATACTATTTTTCTAAAAATAAATAAAAAATTATCGAAAAAGAATAAAAAAGTGTCGCAAAATAGAAAACTTATGATATACTAAATATATCGAAAAACAATAATTAAATATTGAAAAAAACTATTGTTTTTGATAAAGATAAAAAGCGCTGATTATCACTACTAAACAAAACTGGAGATATTATCATGAAAACTATTCTTAACTTTGCTAAAACACTTATCAACCTTGTTATTGCCTTTGCTATTTTCGCTATCGGACTTCAATTTATCCTTGTCCTAATGATTCCTTTCCTTGATTTAGCAAACTTTGCTGCGACACATCACTTGACGCTTAATTGGGCAGTCAGCTCTAGTTTGCAAAATAGCCCGCTTTTGATTCTACTAGTCGCTGCTTATGATGGTCTTGCTATTTTTGGACTTTTAAAATTACGTCGCTTTGTTAAAGCATTTACTTTGAAAACCCCCTTGGCTGATAGTACTTACAAGTTTGTTAAAAAAGCGACAGCTTTTACTTTCTTACTAGCAATTCCACAAAATATTTTATACAACCTTGGTCAAACCAACCACTTCTTAATTGACCTTAATCTAACAGGCTACTTCTTCACAGCTCTTGTTATCCTCTATTTTGTTCGTAAGGTTAAAGCTATCGCTTAAAAATAGTGTATAATAGTAAGTGATTTGAATAGAAATGAGTGTACCATGAACAAAGAAATGCCTTACCTTAAATATGTGATTGTAGCTGTTAATATCGGGATTTTTCTCTCGATTTCAGCCCTCCTTGTGACGACCTCCTATAATCTTTTAGGACTAGCAGGAGGTCTTGACCAGCTCAATGCTTGGTTAGCTAGTAAGACGCCTCAAGGGACAAGTTTTAACTTTAATGTAGAAAAAATGTCCTTGTGGTTGGCGCTAGCTGACTTTATCCACAATCTGGTGACAGCCTGCCTCTTGATTTGTGTCCGCCTTTTCTTGAAGAACATCATGGCAGATGAGATTTTTATTGAGCAGAATGTCCGCTTGGCGCGAATGGCTGCACTGATGTTGGTCATTGGGGCTGTTATCACTAGCAACGGAGCGCTTAGTGCGGAGCTTGGTAGTCTGAAAATTTCTATTTTTGATTTGACTTATCTGCTATCAGCTGTCTTGGTTTGGACCATTTCTAAGGTTTTGGAAAAAGCTAACGCTATCGCAGAAGAAAATGAATTTACCATTTAGGAGGTCAGTATGATACGTGTTAATTTAGATGTGGAGCTGGCCAAGAAAAAAATGCGTTCTGGTGAGTTAGCAGAACGCATCGGTATTACTAGTGCCAACTTATCCATCTTAAAAACTGGTAAGGCCAAGGCAATTCGCTTTTCAACACTAGACGCCATTTGCCGAGAATTAGGTTGTCAGCCAGGGGATATTTTAGAATATGTGCCAGATGATGAGATTTGACCAAGAAATAAGTAAAATCCCTCGGAAAAACTGAGGGATTTCAATGTTTTAGAAAACCTTTTCATGCTATTCTTGTTATAATGAAGCTAGGTATTTTCTGATAGGAATAGAAGAGGTAAATCATGTTACAAGAAATCGGTCAAACTGGTGTGCAGGGCTCACGTATTGCCCTGGGTTGTATGCGAATGGCTGCGCTTGATCTTGCGCAAGCTGAGCAGGTGATTGGAACAGCGATGGCGCAAGGTATGACCTTCTTTGACCATGCTGATATTTATGGTGGCGGGGAGTCTGAAAAACGTTTTGGCGAGGCCGTCAAAAATCTTGGTTTAGCGCGTGAGGATATGATTTTACAATCCAAATGTGGGATTCAGCAGGGCTATTTTGATTTTTCTAAGGAACACATTTTGCAGTCTGTTGATGGCATTTTAGAGCGTCTGGGGACTGATTACCTTGACTTTCTGGTCCTCCATCGTCCAGATGTTTTGGTGGAGCCAGAAGAGGTAGCAGAAGCTTTTACTCAACTTAAGGGTTCTGGCAAAGTCAAGTATTTTGGAGTCAGCAATCAGAATCGCTATCAGATTGAACTCCTTCAAGCCTATTTGAAGGAGCCCTTGGCGGTTAATCAGATGCAGCTGTCGCCAGCCCACACACCTATGTTTGACGCAGGGCTCAATGTTAATATGAAAAATAGCGCAGCCATTGACCGTGATAACGGTATAGTTGAATACAGTCGTCTTCATAAGATGACCATCCAAGCTTGGTCACCTTTTCAAATTGACCTCGGGAAGGGCCTCTTTGTAGGGCATCCGGACTATCAGCTATTAAATGAGACCATTGCTAAAGATGCTAGTCAGTATGGTGTTTCTGATGAGGCGATAGTCATCGCTTGGATTCTTCGTCATCCAGCTAACATGCAGGCGATTGTTGGTTCCATGAATCCTAAACGTCTAAAACGAATTGCTGCCGCTGAGCACATCCATTTGACGCGTCCTGAGTGGTATGATATTTATCGCAGTGCAGGCAATAGCCTTCCCTAACAAAAAACTCCCATCTTGCTTTATGACAAGGTGGGAGTTTTTTTGAGTGATGATGTATTATTTTGACTTGATTTAAGGATGGTTTGAATAAAATCAGTTGAGCCATTGCTAACCACAAGTTATCCTTCAATATATTCTTTGAGTTCATTTCCTCTCAAGCCAGCATTTAAGGCAATCAACAATTTGAGGCGAGCTTTTGGTGCATTGAGTTCTTTGACAAACATGACGCCAGCTTCTTGCAGCTTGATGCCGCCACCCTCGTAGGCGTAAACAGGTTCTGCGATACCGTTAAAACAGCGAGACACAAGAACGACTGGTACGCCTGCGGTCATCAAATCTTCCACTTCCTGAGCAGCCTTGGGTGGTAAATTTCCAGCACCAAGGGCTTCAACGACTAGCCCTTCAATGTTATCAGGAGACATGAAGCTGATAATGCCACTATCTCCCATACCAGCGTAGGCCTTGACAATAGGAACAGTTCCTGAAATGTGGTCCAAATCAAAACGGACACGCGGTTCAGCTGTCTTAAAAAAGAGAATGTCGTGCTTCATGATGATACCCAGCGGTCCGTGAGTCGGTGTTTGGAAAGTTGAAACGTTGGTGGTGTGCGTTTTGGTGACGTATTTTGCGGCATGGATTTCATCGTTCATGACGACTAGAACACCTTTATCAGCTGCTTTATCATGACTAGCAACTCGCAAGGCAGACAGGTAATTATAAACGCCATCACTTCCTAATTCGTTGGCTGAACGCATGGCTCCGGTAATGACGATTGGCATCTGGGGCAGCACCATGGTATCTAAAAAATAAGCGGTCTCTTCCAAAGTGTCAGTCCCGTGAGTAATCACGACTCCGTCGTAGCGCGCAGCATTTTCCTTAAGATACTGATAAATCTCAAGCATGTGGCGAGGAGTGATGTGGGGGCTGGGGAGGTTAAAAAAGTCAAGGATGGTTAGGTCCAGATTGTCTAATCCAACTCCTACCTGATTCATGGGATTTTCGTCATTGGGTGTCACATTGCCATCATTGTCGGCTGACATCGAAATTGTTCCGCCGGTATGGAGGACAAGGATTTTTTTCATTTCAGTCAAACTTCTTTCCAAAATTATGATATAATCTATTTTAACATAAAAGAGGGGAGAGCAAGTGGCACTTGGCAATTAAAGCAGTTTTTTTTGATATTGATGGCACCTTATTAAATGACCGTAAACGTGTGCAAAAATCCACCCTTCAATCAATTAAGAGCCTGAAGGAGCAGGGCGTTTTTGTTGGTGTGGCGACAGGACGTGGTCCTAGTTTTGTTGAACCATTTTTGGAAAATTTAGGGCTTGATTTTGCAGTGACCTACAACGGGCAGTACATTTTTACGCGGAACCAAATTCTGTACAATAAACAATTACCCAAAGCAACCATTTATCGTGTCATTCGCTATGCTAGCAGTAAGCGGCGTGAGATTTCTCTGGGAACCTCTTCAGGTTTAGTCGGTTCAGGGATTATCGGTCTTGGAACTAGCCGTTTTGGTCAAGTGGTCTCGTCAGTTGTTCCTCGAAAATGGGCTAAGGTTGTTGAGCGATCCTTCAAGCATCTGATTCGTCGCTTTAAACCACAAAATATGGACAGTCTTGTGACCATTATGCGCCAGCCCATTTATCAGATTGTCTTGGTGGCAACTGAGGGAGAGACAGCTCGGATTCAGGAAAAATTCCCTCAGATTCATGTGACGCGCTCAAGTCCTTATTCAGCAGATTTGGTTTCTAAAGGACAATCTAAAATCAAGGGTATTGAGCGTTTAGGAGATCTATTTGGTTTTGAATTATCGGAGGTGATGGCTTTTGGTGATTCAGACAATGACATCGAGATGCTGTCAGGTGTTGGTGTTGGAGTTGCTATGGGCAATGGCTCTGCTACCGTTAAAGAAAGAGCCCACTACACAACCGCCAGTAACAATAATGACGGGATTTCTAAAGCCCTATCCCACTACGGTCTGATTCATGTAGAGACTGATAAATCCTTTAAGAGCAGTGATGATAATTTCAATAAGGTCAAGGACTTCCACCATGTCATGGATGGCGGTACCATTGACACTCCGAGATTGTACGATAGCCTAGAAGCAGGGCATCGTTCGGACTTCAAAGTTGAAGAAATCGTTGAATTTCTCTATGCTGCCAGTCAGGGTAACCAGGCTGTTTTTCAAGAGTCAGTCGAGGCCTTGCATAGGGCTGTTGATAAGGCTGCTAATAAAGTTACCTCGAAAGAACATCCTGAGACACCTTTGGTTGGTGAAGTGGATGCTTTGACAGACCTGCTTTACTTAACTTACGGTTCCTTTGTTCTTATGGGGGTGGATCCTAAACCTTTCTTTGATACGGTTCATGAAGCCAATATGGGGAAAGTCTTTCCAGATGGTAAGGCGCATTTTGACCCTGTGACACATAAAATTTTGAAGCCAGATGACTGGGAAGAGCGCTTCGCACCTGAACCAGCCATCAAACGAGAACTGGATCGTCAGATTCAAAAATCATTAAAAAGACAATAAGAAAAAGGCTGAGCTTTAAGTAACTCAACCTCTTTTCATTAACAGACTAAAATGTTTTTTCAGTATCACGAACGATGAGCAAGTCAACCTTGGCGTGACGGAGAATGTATTCTGATGAAGAACCAATAAGGAGACGTTCGAAAGTATTAAGACCAGTCGCACCGACCATAATCAAATCAACTTTTTCTTTATCAGGAATATCACGTGCGAGCAAGGTCTTTGGATTACCAAATTCAATAACTTGGCGGACGTTTGTAAGTCCTTTCTCCCTAGCTTGTTTTTCATAGTCAGCTAAAACATCCTTAGCTTCTTGCTCCATTTTTTCATAGATATAGCTATCAAAGGTTGCTACACTTTGAAGTGCGCGTGTATCAATAACGTGGGTTAATAACAACTCTGCACCATTACGAAGGGCGACATTGACCCCTTTCTCAAATGCAAGTTCTGATTCGTAAGAACCGTCAATGGCTACTAAGATACGTTCATATTTTTGTGACATAAAATTGCCCTCCTTGACTAACTTTAAGGCACATAGGTCGCTGATTTTTGCCAATCAATAGCTTAATCTTGAAAGATAAGTGACCTCCAACCTTCTACAAGGTTATTATACTCTTTTAACCTGAAAAATGAAAGCGATTTATAGAAAATTTCTGAAATTTTTCAATGGGAAAAGCGATATCAAAACCTAATTTAGCAATATTGTGAGGAAAATCTTTAATTTTTGAAAAATTTAGTATATAATCAATTTACGAGGTAAAGTTTGAAAAAAATAAGGACTAATTGATTTATTGTTTACCCTGATTTTGAGCACACTAAAGAGAGACCTTAACCCCTGATTTTTGACATTAATTGACATTGAATCCGTGTTGTTGTGCAAAACGAATAGCATCTTGAATAGACATTGTTTTGTCAGGATTTCGTATTTCGGTTAGCCCTTGTAGAAGAGGATTGTAGTCTTCTTGTTTTCGTAGCACTTGGTAATAGAAACGAGTAATCTTCGACAAATAGCGATAATTGCTTTTCGATGCCTACGCCGTCTCTTGAGTTTAAGATACTTATTTCTCAATTCTGAATGCTTGTCAGACTTGACGACAGCGTTGGCAATTTGAACAAGGAAAGGTTTGAGGTTATCTATCACCTTTAGAAATGCGAGTAGAGTATCTCCTCCCAGCACTTTCATTGTTAGTTGGGACTAAACCTGCCCAAGAACAGAGTTTACCAGCTGATTCAAAGACTGTCATAGCGCTACCAATCTCTGAGATAACTCGAAGGGCAGAAAGTTCCTCTTTGAAACCAGAAACGGTTTGGATAAGTTTAACCTCTTGGCTATATTCAGCCCCTAGTTCCCGAATCATCTGCTCTAAATCCTCTTTACAAATAGCGAGAGCATCGTAATGAGCTTTGATAACCCTGATTTTCTCAGCTTGCTCAGGGGTCATTCGCCTTCTGTAGCGATTTCCAAGTCTTGAACTTTATTCTTCATTCTCTTGTGAACCAGCTGCTCAATATTTGGTTTGTTTTCCAGATTGTCAAGGATGCTTTTGATAATAGCTTGAGCACTTTTTCCGAACACATCGGA